>ENA-UERZ01000087-UERZ01000087.1-human-gut-metagenome-genome-assembly--contig:-NODE-87-length-97031-cov-13.655300_pt1 | contig 97031 bp, 90 predicted proteins | sample MGYA00242997_ERZ507998 | MGnify/ENA primary metagenome ERZ507998 (study PRJEB26167, sample SAMN06115470) | human gut metagenome | host: Homo sapiens | place: China:Henan | collected 2016-06-23 | study... | reverse complement strand
TGGAAAATCTGACATTTCCGCTCTATCGCCCCTCATTTCTATTTTATCTTGTTTGTACCCCTTGTACACCGATGTTTTATAGTGGATATAATGTTCACCGCTTGAAAGAGGATGGCTATAAGGTTTATACAGTAAAAAAGGAACTTCTTGACGTTGGCAAGCAAATCGTAAAAAGCAATCAGGGAAATGAAATTCCTATGTACGATTTGGAACGGACAATTTGCGACTTGGTGCGGAGTAGAAGTTCTATAGAAGTACAGGATTTCAATGCAGTATTAAAAGCGTATGTCGGGAGAAAAGATAAGGACCTTAATAAACTGATGAAGTATGCAAAGCTATTTCGAGTGGATAAGATCATCCGAAATTATATGGAGGTACTACTGTAAATGGGATTTACACCTGAACAGATGGTCGTATAATTTGGAAACTATATTAGCCGAGAAGTTGCAGACAGTTTTGGCGAGGGGCATCTTAAACACCCGAATGAGAGATTTTTACGATATACGGATGCTGCTTGATACATACGAAGATAAAGTCAATAAGGTTGTTTTGAAGGATGCTTTTGCGGCAACTTGTAACAAGAGAGGAACAGATCATCTGCAGGAGCAGGCCGAGGAGATTATCAAAATTATTGAAGCAGATACAGTGATGTAGTGGTGAATGCTCATCAAGACGCAAGATATAACCCTATGTCAGATGGTGTGCATGAACGAAAAGAGTGGATATACTGGATGATCCCGTGCTTCTGAAGTTCATGGCGGTAGGGTACCATTTTCCCGTCGGCTATGCTATAATAAACAGTACAAAACATTACGGGGAGGGGCCGACATGGAGCAACGACGCATTTGTCCATACTGTATGCAGGAGCTGGAAGCGGGGGAGGAGCAGTGTCCCCACTGCGGCCGGGAACTTGCAGGGCGCAACCCGTCGGGCAGTCTTCCGGCAGGCACCGTGCTGGCAGGCCGGTATACCGTGGGCGACATCCAGAGTGTGGACGGCGAGGGCATCCTCTACCGGGGCGTGGAGAACAACGGCCCTTTCCGGGTGACCATCAAGGAGTATATGCCCCTGACGCTGGCGGCAGAGCGGGGGAGGGACTGCATCCTCCGCCCGAAGCCGGGCAGCGAAGTGCTGTTCAAGACCACCCGGATGGATTTTGCCGACCTCTACCGCTTCATCCAGCGCATCACCCCGGCCAACGGCCTGGAGGCCGTGCTGGACGTCTTCGAAGAGAACAACACGGTCTACGCCGTCATGGAGAACCCCGGCGGCTGTCCGCTCCAGAAGTGGCTGGAGGAGCACGGCACCGTGACGCCCCAGCAGGCTTGTGCCATGCTGGAACCGGTGTTCAACGGGGTGGAGGCCATGCATCAGGTGGGCCTCGTACACCGGGGCATCTGCCCGGCCAACATCCGCATCATGGACAATGGCCGCGCCCGGCTCACCGGCTACGCGACAGTGGGGCTGCGCACGGCGGGCAGCGGCCTCCACGAGCAGCTGTACGAGGGCTATTCCGCCCCGGAGCAGTATTCCACCGCCGAGTTCGAGGGCCGCTACACCGACGAATACAGCCTCGCGGCGGTGTTCTACCGGATGGTCTGCGGACTGAGCCCCGTCCCGGCGGCACAGCGCCTCGTCTCCGACTCCAACCCCAAGGCCCGCACGGTGACGCCGTCGGTGCCGGCTTACGTCTCCGAAACGCTGTATCTGGGACTCCGGCTCAAGCCGGTGGAGCGCATCCAGACGGTGCAGCAGCTTTTCCGCGCCCTCTCGGAGCGGGAGTATGCGGAGGAATTGTCCCGCAGCATGGAAGCGCTGGACCCGCCCGCCCCCGCGCCGCAGGAGCCGAAAGCGCCCGCGAAGGCTGAGCTGCTGAGCGTCCGAAATCTTCTGGCGGGCATCGTCATTCTGCTCAGCGTCCTTATCCTGCTGACCCTCTGGGGCCTGCTGAGCCATCAGAGCGAGAAGCCGCCGGAAGTGATCGCTCCGGAGTCCGTCAGCGAGGCGGCAAGTGAGCCGGTGAACGAAAACGTCACCCTGACGCCGAATTTCGTGGGCCGCGACTATGACGCCGAGGTGCGCAACAACCGCAGCTATATCGACGAGTATCTCTTCTACGTCACGCTGGAATACAGCGACACGGTGGAGAAGGGCTGCATCATCCGGCAGTCGCCGGAGGCGGGCGAGGTCATCCAGAAGGGGGACACCGTCAGCCTCGTGGTCAGCCGAGGTCCCCAGATGATGGAGATGCCCGACGTCATCGGCCAGACGCAGGCCAGCGCCGTGCAGGAGCTGGCCACCAAGGGTCTGAATGCCACCTGCTTTACTGTGGTCAACGACGGCTCTGAGGCGGCGGGTTGCGTCGTGTCAGCCAGCGAGGACGCCGGGAGCATGGTGGAGGTGGGAACTACCATCGTGCTCTATATCGCAGGCGATGTCCCCGCCGATGCCCCGGCGGAACCGGAAGCGCCTTCGGATACCGGGACGCCCGCCGGCGGGGATGCCGCGCAGGGCGGCGTGGAATACGATACGGATTAAACAAAAAGAGGCCGTTGGCTTCAACCTCTCCGTCACGGCTTTCGCCGTGCCACCTCCCCTCGGTAGGGGAGCTGTCTGCGAAGCAGACTGAGAGGTTGTCCAACAGCCTCTTATTTTTATTTCAGAAGCTTCAGAAAAAGCTCTTCATGAACGCAATATCGCTGGCGGCGCGGGCCGGGACAGCCTCTTCCCGCAGGACGGGAAGGACGGGCTGGGGCAGGGTGCGCAGCATCTCGAAGCCGCCCTTGTAGTCCACACAGGAGTCCTCGAGGCTGGTGGAGTAGAGGGTGCCGTCGGGCTTGAAGTTCTGACCCTTGAAGTGGACGGCCACGATCTTGTCGCCGTACCAGCTGCCGACTTTGTCCCAGAGGCGGCGCTGTGCGTCCACCGAGGTGTTCTCGGGGCCGACGTAGTTCGCCAAATCGCAGATGACCCGCAGGTTGGGGCTGGCGATGGTGTCCAGCACCATCTTGACGGCTTCGGGGGTGTTCATGGCGTGGTAGTAGACACACTCCACGGCGAAGAGCACACCCTGCTCCTCGCAGACGGGCAGGATCTCGCCCAGGCTGCGAAGCAGTGCTTCCTGCGCTTCCCTGCGGCTGACGGTGGGCTGCTTTGCCATGTTGGTGGTCTCGCTGCCCATGCAGCCGGCGCGGAGAGCTTTTGCCACCGGCACCTGACTCAGGGCTTTCGCCACCTCGGTGCGGCGCTTGTCCTCGTCCGCATAGCTCAGCTCAACGTAGGTGCCGTCCACGGCGATGGACACGCCGCTCTTCTGGACGGCGGCATTGGTGGCGGCCACCAGCTCAGGGGTCACGTCTGCATAGCTTTTGACGCCCTCCACGGCCTTGGTGTAGGCCAGCTGGGTGCAGCGGAACCCTGCGTCCCCGATGGAGCTGAGCAGTTCTTCCACGCTGTGACGGCCAAAATCGTGGCCGCGTGCGCCGACGATGAATTCAGACATACCGCATCCTCCTTACGCTCAGCCGAACAGACGCTCGGCAAACATCCCGAACTCCTTGCCCCACCAGTACCAGTCGTGGGAGACGTCGCCGCCCCAGACTTCGAGGTGGCAGGGGAAACCGACTTCGCTCAGAGTGTCGGCCAGAGCCTGGGTGTCGGCGAGGGCATCGCCCTCATAGCCGCCCTGACCCACGCAGAGCAGCAGGCTGTTCTCCTCGGCCTTGGACAGAACATTCTTGTCGCAGATGCCGTTCTTGTGCAGGGCGGCGAGGGGGCTGCTGCGGAGGACCAGGTCGTCCTCTGCGCTGCCGAGGAAGCGGTTCATATCGTAGAGACCGGAGAGGCCCATTGCACCCGCAAAGGTCCGGGGACGGCGCAGGCGGCACTGGACGGCCTGATAGGCGCCGGTGTCCACGCCCACGCACCAGATGAGGGGCTTCTCTTTGCGCTCGGGGGCATTCAGCTCCGCGATGCGTGCGGCCAGCTCGCTGGTGAGGTAGACGAAATACTTCTCCTGCATCTCGGCCCGGCGGCGGGGCGTCTCATTGCCCGCCAGCAGGCTCTCGCCGTCGATGCTGTCGGCGCAGAAGAGCTGAATTTTTCCCTCGTGCAGCAGACGGGCCGCTGCGTCGGGCATCCCGTTGTTCTCCCAGTCGTAGAAGCGGCCGCCCCGGGCGGGCAGTGCCAGCACCGGCACACCGCCGTGGCCGTAGACCTTGAACTCCATCTCGCGGTCGAGCACCGCGCTCCACTCCTTATAATAAGTGCCTTCCATCATGAAAATGCTCCTCCTGTCAGATGAATTGATTGCGTGCCGCGTCGTAGGCATAGCCCACGGCGGAAAGTGCCTTGCACAGGGCGTCCCTGTCGGCGTCCATGTCGTCGCAGAGGGCGTCGAGGCTGGGGTAAAAATCGCGCAGTTTCAGGTTGACCACGCTCAAAAGCATGATCGGGTCGCTCGGCAGAGCCATCTTTTGTTTCCTCCCATGTTCCGAGATAAAATAAAAAGCCGGTCACTCGACAAAGTGACCGGCAATACGCATCAGCTTAGACAGCGCGGGTGACTTTGCCAGCGCGCAGGCAACGGGAGCATGCGTAGATATACTTGGGAGAACCCTCCACGACCGCCTTGACACGACGGACATTCGGCTTCCAGGTACGGTTGGAACGGCGATGAGAGTGGGAGACCTTGATACCGAAGGTAACACCCTTGCCGCAGCATTCACACTTAGCCATGGTACTTGCACCTCCTACAGTGAAGTATGGAATCAAAATAATCAGCTTGACTATTTTACCAGAACTGCCGCCAAAAAGCAAGTCCCTTTTCGATTTTTTTGCGGCTTTTTTTCGTCTACAGCCCAAACGCTTGTCTAAAGGCGAAAAAAATAGTACAATAAATGCGTATATCTTATAGAAAACAGGAGAACACCATGACCCCAAGAATGTTTTATACTCTCGCACGGGTGCTGGCCGCCCTGACCGTCATCCCTTTCCACGAGGCGGGCCACGCGCTGGCCGCATGGCTGCTGGGCGACCCCACAGCCAAGCAGCAGGGGAGACTGTCGCTGAACCCCTTCCGCCACTTCGATCTGCTGGGAACGCTCTGCATGGTGTTCGCGGGCGTGGGCTGGGCAAAGCCTGTCTCCACCGACCCCCGCAACTTCAAAAACCCGAAGCAGGGCATGGCCCTCACGGCGCTGGCCGGCCCGGTGGCGAACCTCATCCTGGCCTACCTTGCGATGGTGGTCTGGAAGCTGCTCTATTATTGGGCGCCCGTCAACGATGCGACGATTTTTCTGGCGCTTTTCCTGCAATACTTAGTGTATCTGGATGTGAGCCTCGCCGTGTTCAACCTCATCCCGGTGCCGCCGCTGGACGGCAGCCGCGTCCTGCTGGCTGTGCTGCCCGAGCGCATCTACTTCGGCATGATGAAGTATGAGCGGGTCATCCTCATCGTCCTGCTGGCGGCGGTCTGGGGCGGCTTTCTGGACGGCCCCCTCAGCGTGATGAACAATGTGGTGTGGGACCTGCTGGACAATGGCACTCAGTACATCGACACCATCGCCTACTCGGCCTACTATGCATCTGTAGGGGCGGTGATCTGATGGCGGAGGAGCTTACCTTCCATCTGGAAGAGTTCGAAGGCCCGCTGGAACTGCTGCTGGCGCTGGTGTCAAAGCACAAGATGGACCTGCACAACATCCCCATCCTCGAGCTTATCGACCAGTACACCCGCACCGTGGAGGCCGCGCAGGCCGTAGACCCCGACATTTCCAGCTCCTTCATCGAGATGGCAGCTCACCTCGTGGAGATGAAGAGCTATCTGCTGCTGCCCCGGAGCACCGAGGGCGAGCGGATGAAGCAGGAGCTCACCGGCCAGCTCATCGAGTACGACCAGTGCCGCCGGATGGCCTCTGCCCTCCGCGCCGCTGCGGAGGCGACGCCCACCTTCGTCCGACAGCCGATACAGCTGGAACGGGACGAGACTTACGCCCTCAACCATCTGCCTCAGGTGCTGGCCGACTGCTGGGAGAGCCTGATGGGCCGTGCGCCTGTCCGGCGGATGCCGACCCAGGCCGTCTTTGAGCCGCTGGTGACAGCCCCGCAGGTGTCGGTGAGCAGCCGGGTGGTGTACATCCTGCGCCGCCTCATCGCGGGCGGTGCGGCCCGGATGAGCCAGCTTTTCGCCCGCAGCCAGAGCCGAAGCACCAATGTGGCTACCTTTCTGGCCCTGCTGGAACTGGTGCGCGGCGGACGTGTCACCCTCGGCCCCAAGGGAGAGCTGACCATGCAGCGCGGACGCCTGCCCCGTGAAAAGGCAAAGGAGGAAGAATGAACCAGAAACAGATAAAAGCCGCCGTAGAGGCGATGCTTTTTGCGGCGGGCGACCCGGTGAGCGCCGATAAGCTTGCCGCTGCCGTCCAGCTGCCCCAGACCACGGTGGAGACCGCGCTGGAAGACCTGCGCGTCCGTTACGCCCGGGAGGACTCCGGCCTCTGCCTGCTCCATCTGGACACCCGCTGGCAGCTGGCGACCAAGACTGAGTGGGCCGACTGCATCCGCCGTCTGCTGGACGCCAGACGCTCGGTGCCTCTCGGCCCGGCGGCCATGGAGACGCTGACGGTCATCGCCTACAACCAGCCCGTCTCCCGCGCCTTCATCGAACAGGTGCGCGGCGTGGACTCCTCGTCCAGCGTCAGCGGCCTGCTGCAGAAGGGCCTCATCGAGGAGGCGGGCCGTCTCGACCTGCCCGGCCACCCGGTGAGCTTCCGCACCACGGATGTTTTCCTGCGGTGCTTCGGCCTTTCCTCGCTGGCAGACCTGCCGCCGGTGCGCGGAGATCAGGAAGGGGAGGCGGCGACATGATGGGAGTCCTGATGGCTCTGGGCTGGCTGCTGCTGACCCTGCTGAAGATCGCAGGCGTCCTGCTCCTTATCCTGTTGGTGCTGCTGGCCCTCGTCCTGCTCTGCCCGCTGTGCGCGGACGTCTGCTGGGAGGGCGGTGTCCTGACCGTCCGGGCCGGTGCGCTTGGGCTCACCCTGCCGGTGTTCCAGTGGCCTGCGCCGGAAAAGCCCGCCGGATCCGAAGAACCGAAAGGCTTCTGGGGAAAGCTGAAAGCGAAGCTCCGCGCCCGCCGCGAAGAGCGCAAACGGAAGAAAGCCGCCGCAAAAGAGGCGAAGAGACCGAAAAAGGAAACAGCTCCGCGCGAGAAGGCGAAGCTGACGCTGAACATCCTCGTGACCATCCTGCGGGGTGCCGGGCGGCTGACGAAAGCCGTCTTCGGCTCGCTGCGCGTCACGAAGATCCAGGTCTGCCTCGGCGTCCGGGGCGAAGACCCCGCCGAAGCTGCCCGCGCCTACGGCAGGCTGAACGCATGGCTCTACCCGTCCCTCGGCGTCATCGACCGCTTCGTCTACCTCGATTTCGACGAGCTGCGCATCCTGCCGGACTTCGGCAGTGCTGAGCCGACGGTGGCCGACCGGGTATCGTTCCACCTCAGCGCAAGACTGCTTTTCATCGTTGCAGCCGCTGTGCGCGTTTTGTATGAGTTCTGGCGCGAAAAAGTGCTGGACGTCTTCCTATAAAGTGTGTTACAATAATATCGTATGGTGTATACTCCTATCCAGAGGGAGTTTTCCCGGAAAATAATAGTAGGAGGCCGATTTTATGGCTGAGCATCCGATTCAAGGTTTAATGAACGTCACGATGGACAAGATCCGCCAGATGGCAGATTCCAACACCATCATCGGCAAGCCCATCAAGACCGACGACGGCACCACCATCCTGCCGGTGTCCCGCATCTCGTTCGGCTTTGCTTCCGCAGGCACCGACTTCGACGGCAAGAACGCCGCCAACAAGGACCTGTTCGGCGGCGGCTCCGGCGCGGGCGTCAACATCCAGCCGGTGGCTTTTCTGGTGGTGAAGGACGGCTGCGTGCGCACCATCCAGCTGTCCGACGGCTCCAACACCGTTGACCGCGCCCTGACCATGCTGCCCGAGCTGGTGGACAAGGTCAGCGCTCTGCTGAAGAAAGAGGAGAAGAAGGACGCCGCTGCGCCTGCCGCTCCCGCAGCAGAGTAAACTTTAACCTACGCCGCAACTGCGGACTTCCGACCCGCAGTTTTGATACTGAGGCTGCTGTAATTAACCTCTCCGTCTGCTTCGCAGACAGCTCCCCTAATAGGGGAGCCTCTGGCGAAGAGATTAAGCTTTTCGAAATGCCAAGGCCTCCCCTCGATAGGGGAGGTGGCACGCCGCAGGCGTGACGGAGAGGTTTTGCCGCAGCCCTATTTGAGCGCCGGGAGGCGCACAAGGAGATTTTATCATGGCAGAAGAACGCATTCAGAAAATCATGAGCGAGCAGGGCCTGTGCTCCCGCCGCGCCGCCGAGCAGATCATCGCCGAGGGCCGCGTGAAGGTCAACGGCCACCCTGTGAAGGTGGGCGACAAGATGGACCCCAACCGCGACGTCCTCCATGTGGACGACGAGCGCATCTATATCCAGAAGAACCAGCAGATGTACTATCTGGCTCTGTACAAGCCCCGCGGCTATGTCACCACCGCCAGCGACGAGCTGGGCCGCAAGACGGTCATGGAGCTGGTGGCCGACATCCCGGCCCGCCTGTACCCCGTGGGCCGTCTCGACAAGGACAGCGAGGGCCTGCTGCTGATGACCAACGACGGCGCTTTCGCACAGGCTGTCACCCATCCGTCCGGCGGCATCTCCAAGCTCTACCGCGTCACCGTCCAGCCCCGGGCCGATGAGGCACAGATCCTGAAGCTCAGCTCCGGCGTCGTGCTGGACGACGGCACCAAGACCATGCCCTGCGCCATCAATGTCGTCACCGACGAGCCGGGCCGCACCGTCATGGAGATGACCCTGAAAGAGGGCAAGAACCGCGAGATCCGCAGGATGTGCGAGGCCGTGGGCCTCGAGGTCATCCGTCTGAAGCGGAACGCCGAGGGCGTCGTCAAGCTGGGAATGCTCCAGCCCGGCAAGTACCGCGAGCTGACCAAGGCAGAGGTGAACGGCCTGCGCGCCGCAGCCGCCAAGGGCCGCGCCCAGACCCGCTCGGCCGCTTTGCAGTCCAAGGCTGCTGCCCGCCGTCCCCGCGGCCCTGTGGGCGGGAACAAGGCTGCCGCAGGGAAGAAACGCAAGTGAGCAATGTGTCCGAAATTTCCGCTCTTTTTGCCAAATTTGTAACATTCTCTGAAAAAAAGGAATGGAACAAGGCTTGAGAATCTTGGAAAAATCGGGTATAATATACCTAATTTTGAAACTCACACAGATAAGCAGGAGGTCTTACCATGGCTTCAAAGAGTACCAAAGGAGAAATCCTCGCCAAGTTTTTTGATGACGGGGAATACACCGCTCTGTTTGCGGACGGCGCGGTGAGCGCTGCCAGCGGCTATGCTGCCGGTCAGCAGGCTTACGCCGTCTTCCAGAACGGCGAGGCTGTTTCCGTCAAGGACGTTGAAAAGAACATCAAGGTCCTCGAGCTGGCTGCCCAGACGGGCTGCCCGGTCGTCACCTTCTACGACTCCGTCGGCGCAAAGCTGGCTGAGGGTCTGGACGTGCTGAATGCAGCTGCAAAGCTCAACGCCACCATTGCAAAGGTGTCCGGCGTCGTGCCTCAGGTAGCCGTCGTTCTGGGCGTCTGCGGCGGCACCAGCGCTCTGAGCGTTGCCAACGCAGATGTCTGCATCATGGCTGAGGGCGCAGAGCTGTTCTTCACCGCTCCCTTCACCGCTGCCGCGAAGGGCGACAAGGTCGCTGACGCCGGTTCTGCCGCTGCTGCCGCAAAGGCAGGCGTGGCTGCCATCGTGGCCGCTGACGCTGCCGAGGCTGCTGAGAAGGCTGCCCACATCGTGGGTCTGCTGCCTGCCAACAACCTGACCGGCCCGGCCATCTTCGAGTTCGAGCAGCCCACCGCTGTCCTGAGCGCCAACGCCGAGCCTGCAAAGGCTGCTGCTGCCCTCATCGATAAGGACAGCGCCGTGGAGATGTACGCCGGTTTCGGCAAGAACGTCTACACCGCCTTCGCTACCATCGGCGGCAACGCCGTGGGCGTCGTGGCCACCGGCAAGGAGCTGTGCCACAACTGCGTGGCCAAGGCTTCCCGCTTCGTCCGCCTGTGCGACGCATTCAGCGTCCCCGTGCTGACCATCGTGAACACCGAGGGCTTCGTTCCCAGCACTTCCGATGACATCGCCGGCGGCATCCGCGAGGCTGCCCGTCTGGCTGCTACCTATGCCGACGCTACCACCGCCAAGGTGGCTCTCATCGCCGGTAAGGCTGTCGGCCCCGTCTACACCGCACTGGCCGCTGCTGACCTGAAGATCGCTGTCAAGGGCTGCACCATCAGCGCTCTCGAGCCTTCCGCCGCCGTCTCCGTGCTGTACAAGGAGGAGATCGACGCTTCCGACAACATCGTCGCCGCTACCAAGGCCAAGGCTGCTGCCTACGTCGCCGAGGTGTGCAGCGCTGACGCTGCTGTGGCCGCCGGTTCTGCTGACATGACCTGCGAGGCTGCCAACGCCCGCGCAAGCGTCGTGGCCGCGTTCGAGCTGCTGAGCACCAAGCGTGCTGCCCGTCTGCCCAAGAAGCACGGCAACATGGCTCTGTAAGAAAACGTACATCTAACGATCTAGATTGATTCAGGAGGACTCTTCCATGAAGTACTACAATATTTCCGTCAATGGCGTTGCTTACAGCGTCTCTGTCGAGGAGACCGCTGCCGGCGCTGCACCCGTGGCTCCTGCTGCTGCACCCGCACCCAAGGCCGCTCCGGCTCCCGCTGCCGCTGCTGCTCCTGCCGCACCCGCTGCTCCTGCTTCCGCAGGCGCTGTTGAGGTCAAGGCTCCGATGCCCGGCAACATCCTGGACGTGAAGGTCGCCGCCGGTGCTTCCGTCAAGGCTGGCGACGTGCTGGTCATCCTCGAGGCCATGAAGATGGAGAACGAGATCGTTGCTCCTCAGGACGGCACCGTTGCTTCCATCAATGTCCATAAGGGCGACACCGTCAACTCCGGTGACACTCTGGTTTCCATGAACTAAGAGAGAGGTGACAACAATGGCTAAAAAGCCCATCAAGATCACGGAAGTCGTCCTGCGCGATGCCCACCAGTCCCTGCTGGCCACCCGTATGACGATGGACGATATGCGTCCCATCCTGCCCGAGATGGACAAGATCCCTTACTTCTCCGTCGAGTGCTGGGGCGGTGCGACCTTCGACAGCTGCATCCGCTTCCTCGATGAGGACCCCTGGGAGCGTCTGCGCATCCTGCGCAAGGAGCTGCCCCACCAGAAGCTGCAGATGCTGTTCCGCGGCCAGAACATGCTGGGCTACCGCCCCTACGCTGACGACGCCGTCGAGTACTTCGTGAAGAAGTCCGTTGCAAACGGCATCGACGTCATCCGCATCTTCGACGCACTGAACGACCCCCGCAACCTGCAGACCGCCATCAAGTCTGCCAACAAGGAAGGCGCACACGTTCAGGGCTGCATCAGCTACACCCTGAGCCCTGTCCACAACAACGAGTACTACGTCAAGTACGCAAAGACTCTGGAAGAGATGGGTGCAAACTCCATCTGCATCAAGGACATGGCCGGTCTGTTGACTCCCTACACCTGCTACGAGCTGGTCAAGGAGCTGAAGAACACCCTGTCCATCCCTGTGGACATCCACAGCCACTACACGGCCGGTCTGGCTTCCATGTCCCTGCTGAAGGGCATCGAGGCCGGTGCTGACATCGTCGATACCGCCATGAGCCCCCTGAGCGGCGGCACCAGCCACATGGCTACTGAGAGCCTCGTCGCAGCCCTGCAGGGCACCGATTACGACACCGGCCTCGACCTCAAGCAGCTGAACGTCGTGCGTGCATACTTTGCAAAGCTGCGCGAGAAGTACATCGCCAACGGCCAGATCAGCCCCAAGTCTCTGGGCGTGGACGCCAACACCCTGCTGTATCAGGTGCCGGGCGGCATGTTCTCCAACATGCTCAAGCAGCTGAAGGATGCCGGCAAGGAAGACAAGCTGGACGAAGTGCTGGCTGAGATCCCCCGCGTTCGTGAGGACGCAGGCTATCCTCCGCTGGTCACCCCCACCAGCCAGATCGTCGGCACGCAGGCTGTCTTCAACGTCATTTTGGGCGAGCGCTACAAGATGGTCACCAAGGAGTTCAAGGGCCTCGTCCACGGCGACTACGGCAAGACTCCCGCTCCCATCAGCGCCGAGTTCACCAAGAAGATCCTGGGCGACGAGCAGCCCATCACCTGCCGCTTTGCTGACACCCTCGCTCCCGAGATGGACAAGCTGAAGGCTGAGGCTGCAAAGTGGGCTACTCAGGAAGAGGACGTCCTGACCTACGCTATGTTCCCGCAGGTCGCTCCCAAGTTCTTCGAGAAGCGCAACGCCAAGGCTCAGGGCGTGGATGCAGACCATGCAGATTTTGCAAATAAGTCTCACCCCGTCTGATAAAACAGCATAAGGCTTTTCAGGCCCCTCGCAGAGATGCGGGGGGCTTTTTGTGTGCTTGGACAAAAGCTGCTGCAAAGTACAACCTCTCCGTCATCGCTCCGCGATGCCACTGCTCGGGTTGCGGCTCCCAGCGTCTGCTTCGCTGCCGCTCGCATCCTGCTGGCCGCGGCCCCAACAGCTCCTCCCTGTTTCCGCCACTGGCGGCGGTCGTCGCCGTTGCTCCTAGTAGGGGAGGCTTTGGCAGTCCCCGCAAAGTGAACGGTTTCGCCAGAGGCTCCCCTACCAGGGGAGCTGTCGAACGAAGTGAGACTGAGAGGTTGTACGAAGGACAGCCTGACCATGGACGAAAAGCTCAATTTTTTGCGCTCCCGGCTTGCAAAAAAGCGGTCATCAGAGTAGAATAATAACATATGTATCGTAACATGGGCCTGTATACCCAAACGCGGATACATATACCGTAATTTGTCCGCATATCCACCCATCAACAGAGAGGAAACGTGGAGCATATGATCCTGAGCATGACCGGTTTTGGCCGGGGGACTGCTGTATTGAATGGCCGCGAGATCACGGTCGAGCTGCGCAGCGTCAACTCCCGGTATTTCGAGTATTCGTCCCGCATCCCCCGCAGCTGCAGCTACATGGACAGCCGCCTGAAAAAGCAGCTCAACGAGCGGGTCACCCGCGGCAAGGTCGAGCTGAGCATGACCATCCAGAATGTGGAGGCCGCCGACGCAGAAGTGACCGTCAACATGGAGCTGGCCCGCAGCTACCAGAAGGCCCTGCGGAATCTTTCGGAGAAGCTCTGCATCAAGAACGACGTCACCGTCTCGACGCTGACCCGCTTCCCGGACGTGCTGGCCACCCGCCACGCCGACGTGGATGAGGAACAGCTCTGGGCCGACGTCTCCGCCGTGACGGCTCAGGCGCTGGACAACTTCATCGCCATGCGCGCCGCCGAGGGCGCCAAGATGAAGGCCGACGTGGAGAGCCGCCTGTGCTTCCTCGAGGAGCGGGTGGGCAGGGTGGAGACCCTGAGCGCAGGCCGCGTCGAAGCCTACACCGCCCGCCTCTACGAGAAGCTCAAGACCATCCTCGAGGACCGCAGCATCGACGATGCCCGCGTCCTGACGGAAGCCGCCATCTTCGGCGACAAGACCGCCGTGGACGAGGAGACCGTCCGTCTGCGCAGCCACATCGCCCAGTACCGCTCCATTCTGGAGCTGGACGAGCCGGTGGGCCGCAAGCTGGACTTCCTGACCCAGGAGCTGAACCGTGAGACCAACACCATCGGCTCCAAGTGTCAGGACCTGGACATCACCCGCACGGTGGTGGACATGAAGGCGGAGATCGAGAAGATCCGCGAACAGATCCAGAACCTCGAATAAAAACAGTACGGAGGAGTTCAGATGAAGCTCATCAACATCGGCTTTGGCAATCTGGTCAGCGCAGGGCGGGTGGTGGCCGTCGTCAGCCCCGACTCTGCGCCGGTCAAGCGTCTGGTGAAGGAGGCGCGGGAGCGGGGGATGCTCATTGATGCGTCCTATGGCCGCAGCACCCGAGCCGTGCTCATCATGGACTCCGACCATGTAGTCCTTTCGGCCCTGACGCCTGAGACGGTGGCAAGCCGCGCTGCGGGCCAGCCGGAAGGAAAACCGACAGAGGAGCAGTAAAAAATGGAAAACGAAAAGTACCTGTTTGTCGTCTCCGGTGCCGCCGGTACCGGCAAGGATAGTGTGGTCAAGGCCCTGCGCGAGGCCCACCCCGAGATCGAAAAGACCGTCTCCGCCACCACCCGCGCACCCCGCCCCGGCGAGCAGGAGGGCGTGGACTACTACTACCGCACCCGGGAGCAGTTCCAGCACCTCATCGAAACCGACCAGGTGGTGGAGCACAACTTCTACAACGGCAACTACTATGGCACCCTCCGCGAAGAGGTGGATAAGCGCCTCGAGGCGGGCAAGCTGGTGGTGCTGGTCATCGACGTCCACGGCGCGGCCAATATCCGCCGGATGTTCCCGGGGGCTACCACCATCTTCCTGCTGCCGCCCTCCGTGGAGGAGCTGGAACACCGCCTCCGGGGCCGCGGCACCGAGACGGAAGCCAGCATCCTCGAGCGCCTCGACACCGCAAAGAAGGAGCTGGCCGAGCAGGAGAAGTTCACCCTCACCCTCGTGAACGACGAGGTAGACGCCTGCGCTGAGAAGCTCTACGGCATCATCCGCCAGCGGGCCGGCCTCGACAAATAACAAGGAGCCGCGAATGCCAAAAACGGTAGGCGTTGCCGTGAGCAACGCGACCTTCCACTTCGACAAACTCTATACCTACGCCGTCATGCCCGACCAGCAGGAGGCCGTCCGCCTCGGCAGCATGGTGCTGGTGCCCTTCGGGCGGGGGAGCAAGGCCCGGATGGGCGTGGTGCTGGCCTGCGACGAAGAGCCGGAACACGCAAAGCTCAAGTACCTCTTCGACGTGGCCCCGGCCTCGGCCTGCCTGACGCCGGAGCTGCTGCGGCTGGTGCATTTCCTCAAGGAGCGCACCTTCTGCACCTACTACGAGGCCGTCAAGGCGATCATCCCCTATGGGGCGCAGTATAAGCCCGCCCTCGCGGCGGACGGCGTGACGCCGGTGCTCCAAAAGCAGCTCACCCGCCACACCGAGAACAGCTATAAGCTGGTGGGGTCTTTGCAGCAAAAGCCCAGGCCCACGGCCAAGCAGCTGGCGGCGGTGGCCCTGCTGAGCGGGGGAGAGCGCACCCAGAACGAGATGGAGGCCCACGGCATCACCAAAGCCGTGCTGGACAACCTCTGCGCCAAGGGCGTTGTCGAATGCAGCAAGGTGAACAAATCCATCGACCTGTATTCCTCTATCCCGCTGAAAAACGAGCCCATCACCCTGACGGCAGAGCAGCAGGCGGCCTATGACGCCCTGCTGCCCGGCCTCGAAGACACCGCCCCCCACTCGGCGCTGCTCTACGGCGTCACCGGCAGCGGCAAGACGCTGGTGTTCTTAAAGCTCATCGAGCGGTGTCTGGCGCTGGGCCGCCGCGCCCTCGTGCTGGTGCCGGAGATCAGCCTGACGCCTCAGATGATCCTCCGCCTCAAGAGCCGGTTCGGGCGGCGGGTGGCCGTCCAGCACTCGGCCCTGAACCACACCGAGCGTCTGCTCCAATGGCAGATGATACAGGACGGCGGTGCCGACATCGTGGTGGGGACGCGGAGCGCCGTCTTCGCCCCGCTGGAGAACATCGGCCTCGTCATCATCGACGAGGAGCAGGAGCACACCTACCGCTCCGAGTCCGCGCCCCGGTACGCCGCCCACGAGGTGGCCCGTCAGCGGGCGGCGGAGAACGGCTCCCTGCTCCTTCTGGCCAGCGCCACCCCCAGCACCGAGAGCTTTTACGCCGCCCAGAATGGCCGCACCCAGCTCGTCCGGCTCACCCAGCGCTACGGCGGCAACCCGCTGCCCAGCGTCCAGATCGTGGATATGCGGGCAGAGCTGGCCTCGGGCAACCCGAGGGAGATCAGCCTTGCGATGGAAGACGCCATCCGGCGCAACCTCGACGCGGGCAAGCAGACCATCCTGCTGCTCAACCGCCGGGGCTACCAGACCATGGCTCAGTGCGACGACTGCCGCGAGGTGCTGAAATGCCCCAAGTGCAGCGTACCCATGGTCTACCACAAGGCGGGCCACAAGCTGCTCTGCCACTACTGCGGCACCCAGCTCGACCCGCCCCCCAAGACCTGCCCCGCCTGCGGCGGCAAGCTGCTCTACCGGGGCTTCGGCACCCAGAAGGCCGAGGAGGAGCTGGCCCAGCTCTTCCCGGAGGCAAGAGTGCTGCGGATGGACCAGGACTCCACCGCCGCCAAAGACGCCCACGAAAAGCTGCTGGCGAAGTTCGCCCGGCATGAGTACGACATCATGGTGGGGACGCAGATGGTGGCCAAGGGCCTCGATTTTGAGGACGTGACCCTCGTGGGCGTCCTCGGCATCGACTCGCTGCTCTTTGCGCAGGGGTTTCGGGCCTACGAGACGGTGTTCAGCCTCATCACCCAGGTGGTGGGGCGCTCCGGCCGGGCGAAAGACCCGGGCTTCGCCATCATCCAGACCACCGACCCCGACAACCCCGTCCTCAACCTCGCCGCCGCGCAGGACTACGACGCCTTCTTCGAGCAGGAGATCGCCTATCGAAAGTTGGGACTCTACCCGCCCTTCTGCGGGCTCTGCGTCGTGGGATTCTCCGGCCCGAAGGAGATCGAGGTGGCCCGGGCCGCTGCCCGGTTCTCGGCCCTCTTAGGCCGTCAGGCCGCGCAGCAGCCGGACTTGCCCCTCCGGGTGCTTGGCCCCACCCCCGGCAACATTGAAAAGATCAACGAGAATTACCGCTACAAGCTCACCATCAAGTGCCGCGCCGACAAACGCTTCCGCGACCTTGTCCGCCAGACCCTCGGCCTCTACGAGCAGGAAAAGCTGCCCAGCAAGGCCACCGTGGTGGTGGATATGCATTCTGACGGTGATATTTGATAAGATTATTTGGAGGTATACTTCATGGCTATCCGCAACATTGTAAAAGAGGGCGACCCCATCCTGAACAAGGTCTGCCGCCCCGTGACCAACTTCGATGACCGTCTGGCCACCCTGCTGGACGATATGCGCGAGACGATGATCGCCGCCGACGGCGTGGGTCTCGCAGGCCCGCAGGTGGGGATGCTGCGCCGCCTCTTCGTGGTGTGGGACACCACCGACGCCCCGGAAGAAATCCCCGAGAACTACGAGTACAAGTTCATCGACTTCGTCAACCCCGAGATCCTCGCCGTGTCTGAGGACGAGGAGACCGCCTACGAGGGCTGCCTGTCCTTCCCGGGCCACAACGGCGCCGTGACCCGCCCCGCGGCCGTCAAGGTCCGCGCACAGGACCGCCACGGCGAGTGGTTCGAGCTGGAAGCCGAGGGCCTGCTGGCCCGCTGCATCCAGCACGAGAACGACCATCTGGACGGCATCACCATCATGGAGTCCAGCGAGTTCTTCTATGAGGACACCGAGGAGGGCCGCGCCGCTGCCGCCAAGAAGAAGGAGAACGACTGATGCGCATTCTGTTCATGGGGACGCCGGATATTGCGGCGGACTGCCTGAAAGCCCTGTATGAGGCGGGCCACGACATCTGCGCGGTCTACACCCGGCGCGACAAGCCCGTGGGCCGCAAGCAGGTGCTCACCGCACCCCCGGTGAAGGAAGTGGCGCTGGCCCACGGCACCCCCGTCTTTCAGCCCCGCACCCTGCGGGACGGCGGCGAGGACGAGAACATCCGCGCGCTGGCTCCTGAGCTCATCGTCGTGGTGGCCTACGGCTGCATCCTGCCGAGATCGGTGCTGGAAGCGCCGAAGTACGGCTGCATCAACCTCCACGTCTCCCTGCTGCCGAAATATCGTGGCAGCGCCCCCGTGCAGTGGGCGGTGCTGAACGGCGATGCCGAGACGGGCGTCTCCATCATGCAGATGGACGAGGGCCTCGACACCGGCGACGTGCTGGCCTGCGAGAAGATCGCCATCGACCCCGAGGAGACCAGCGGCCAGCTGTTCGACCGGGTCACTGCCGTGGGCGCACGGGTGCTCTGTGAGACCCTGCCTGCCATTGAAGCCGGTACGCTGAAGGCAGAGCCTCAGGCCCACGAGAACGCTTCCGTCGCTCCCATGCTGAGCAAGGAGATGGCCCAGTTCCATCTGACCGACAGCGCCGACCACATCCACAACTGGGTGCGGGGCATGAACCCGTGGCCCGGGGCATGGTTCGTGACGGCGGGCGGCAAGAAGGTCAAGGTGATGGAGTGCCGCGTCGCGGAAAGCCACGGCGAAGCCGCTGGCACTGTCCTCGCCACCAAGCCCCTGACCGTGGCCTGCGGTGAGGGAGCTGTCCAGCTTTTGCACGTCGTGCCGGAGGGTAAGAAGCCCATGGACGGAACCTCCTTCGCCGCCGGTCTCCGCCTCAAGGCGGGGGACAGCCTGTGAGCGGCCCGAACCCCCGCGCGGCGGCGGTGGCGGCGCTGGTGCGGCAGGAGCAGGACGGTTTTTCGAACCTCATCCTCGACGCAGAGCTGCGCCGCCAGAAGCTGGAAGGCCGCGATAAAGCATTTGCCAGCGCGATCTTTTACACCGTGCTGGAACATCAGGGAACGCTGGACTATGTCCTGAGCCAGTTTTTGCCCAAAGGGCTTGCAAAGCTCGACCCGCAGGTGCGGGAGATCCTCCGCGCCGCGCTGGCGCAGGCCCGCTATATGCAGGTGCCTGCTTCGGCGGCGGTCAATGAGGCCGTCAAGCTGACCCGCACCTTCAAAAAAGCCAGCGCCTCCGGCCTCGTGAACGCCGTGCTGCGCCGGGCCATCGGCTATGACCTCGGCTCTGCCGTCTTCGCCGACGAGGTGGAGCGGCTGATGGTGCTGGGCTCGGCGGGCCGGGACGTGGCAGCGTTCCTCCACGAACACTACCCCGACGAGGCGCTGGACATCCTGACCCACACCGCCGACGGCGGCCTGACCAGCCTCCGGGCCAACCCCCTGAAAGGGACGCCGGAAGCCCTCTGCGAAAAGCTGCTGGCCTCGGGCGCGAAGACCGCCGCCCCGGGCCTCCTGCCGGGCAGCGTCTTAGCCCGCTTCGAGGGGAGTCCGGCGGAGAGCGGGCTTTTCCGGGACGGATATTTCCACGTGGAGGGGCAGGCCAGCCAGCTTGCCGCCCTCTGCGTGGAGGCAAAGCCCGGCGATACCGTCCTCGACCTCTGCGCTGCCCCCGGCGGCAAGAGCCTGCTCCTCATCGAGGAGATGCAGGACGAAGGGCGGCTGGTGAGCTGCGACGTCAGCGAGAACCGCGTCCAGCTGATCCGCAAGGCCGTGGAGCGGATGGGGTTTGCCCACGTGGAGCCCCGGGTCTCCGACGGCACCAAGCCGGATGCCGACCTGCCCATGGCGGACGCCATCCTGGTGGACGCCCCCTGCAGCGGCCTTGGCATCCTCGCCAAGAAGCCGGACATCCGCTACAAGACCCTCGAAAAAGCGCGTCACGATGAATTATTGGCCACCCAGTCGGCCATTCTGGATACAGCCGCCGCCCACCTGAAAGAGGGCGGGCGTCTGGTCTACTCCACCTGCACCATCGACCCTGCCGAGAACGAAGAGCAGGTGCGGGCCTTCGTGGGCCGCCACCCGGAGTTCCGGGTGGTGACGCCGGACGTCCGCTTCCCGGCCGGGATGACCGTGGGGGACTGGGGTGCGCTTTCCGTCCCCACCCGCACCGGCATGGACGGCTTTTTCCTCTGCGCGATGCAGAAACGTGATTCCTGACAAAAGGAGATTTTCATGGAGACTAAACGCTGTATATCCTCCCTGACGCTGGAACAGCTGACAGCGGAGCTGAAAGCGATGGGCCAGCCCGGCTTCCGGGCAAAGCAACTCTTCCACTGGGTCCACCAGAAGCTCGTGACCGACTTTTCGGCCATGACCGACCAGCCCAAAGCCCTGCTGGCAAAGCTCGAGGAGGCATTTTACATCGCCGCGCCCATCATCGAGCGGCGGCAGGAGGCCAAGGACGGCACCGTGAAGTACCTGCTGCGGATGGCCGACGGCAACTGCATCGAGACCGTCGTCATGCGCTACCACTACGGCAACACGGTCTGCGTGTCCACTCAGGTGGGCTGCCGGATGGGCTGCCGCTTCTGCGCCTCGACCCAGGCGGGCCGGGTGCGCAACCTCGAGGCGGGCGAGATCTGCTCCGAGATCTACACCGCCCAGAAGGACATCGGGGAGCGCATCTCCCACATCGTGCTGATGGGCATCGGGGAGCCGCTGGATAATTTCGACGAAGTCATGCGCTTTCTCGAAAACATCTCGTCCCCCGAGGGCGTGAACATCGGGATGCGGAACATCAGCCTCTCCACCTGCGGCCTCGTGCCGAAGATCGACCAGCTGGCCGAGAAGAAGCTCCAGCTCACCCTCTCCGTCTCCCTCCACGCCCCCAACAACGACATCCGCAGCGGCATGATGCCCGTGAACGACGCCTACCCCGTGGAGGTGCTGATGCAGGCCGTGCGCCGGTATCAGGAGACGACGGGCCGGAGAGTGAGCTTCGAGTACTCCATGGTGCGGGGCGTCAACGACTCCGACGCCTGCGCCAGGCAGCTGGCCGACCTCATCCGGGGGATGGGCGCTCACGTCAACCTCATCCCCATCAACCCGGTGGACGGCAGCCCTTATTCGGCTACCGACGCCGCCAACGTCCGGCGCTTTCAGCAGAAGCTGGAAAGCCTCGGCGTCAACGCCACCGTCCGCCGCCGTCTGGGCAGCGAGATCAGCGCCGCCTGCGGCCAGCTCCGCCGCGACGAGATGAACGGCAAAGTTTGAGAAGGAGAATCCTATGAAACTTGCAGGAAAAACAGACGTCGGCAGCGTCCGCCCCGAGAATCAGGATGACTACCGGGCAGGCGAGCTGAACAGCGACGCGGCCTGGGGCCTCGTGTGCGACGGCATGGGCGGTGCGCGGGGAGGCCGTGAGGCTTCCGTGAGCGCCTGCGACGTCATCGAGCACAGCTTCCACGAGCAGTACGCCCAGTGCCTGCCCGGCGACGAGGAAAAGTTTTTGAAGCGGGCGCTCATCAATGCCAACCGCTTCGTCTTCCAGAAAGCCTCCCGGGAGGAGGAGCTGGCGGGCATGGGCACCACGGCGGTCTGCGCCCTCGTGCGGGGCGGCAACGCCTTTATCTGCCACGCAGGCGACTCCCGGGCCTACCTCGTCCGGGACGGTAAGCTCACCCAGCTCACCCACGACCACTCCTACGTGCAGGAGCTGGTGGACTGCGGCACCATTACCGCCGAGGAAGCCGAGCATCACCCCCAGAAGAACATCATCACCCGGGCGCTGGGCGTGGACTACCGCCTCGACCCCGAGTTCACCAGCGTGCCGGTGCAGAGGGGCGATATGATCCTGCTCTGCACCGACGGCCTCACCAACGTCCTGCCCAAAGAAAAGATCGAAGAGATCTTCACGAAGGGCGGGTTCTACGACATCCCCGACCGGCTGGTGGACGCCGCCAACGCGGGCGGCGGCCCCGACAACATCACCGCGCTGCTGCTGGGCGTGGAGCCGCTGGAGGTGAAGCATGGATAATCTCATCGGCAAGACGCTGGACGGGCTCTACACCATTCAGGAGCTCATCGGCACAGGCGGCATGGCCAACGTCTACAAGGCCGTGGTCTCCGCCCCCGGCGGGCCTGTGCCGGAAGGCACGGTGGTGGCCGTCAAGGTGCTGCGTCAGGAGCTGATGCATGACGCCGACCTCGTCCGCCGCTTCAAGAACGAGTCCAAGGCCATCTCCCTGCTCAACCACCCCAACATCGTCAAGGTCTACGACGTCTCCGTGGGCGAAAACTTACAGTATATCGTCATGGAGTGCGTGGAGGGCATGACCCTCCGGGAGTACCTCAACGAGCGGGGCGGCAAGATCACCAGCCGGGAGACCGTCCACTTCATCGCCCAGATCCTCCGCGCCCTCGACCACGCCCACCGCAACGGCGTCGTCCACCGGGACATCAAGCCCCAGAACATCATGCTGCTGGACAACGGCCAGCTGCGGATGATGGACTTTGGCATCGCCCGCATCTCCCGGGCCGAGAACCAGATACAGAACGGCAAAAAGGCCATGGGCAGCGTCCACTACATCAGCCCCGAACAGGCGAAGGGGGAGGAGACCGACCCCAAGAGCGACATCTACTCCGTGGGCGTCATGATGTACGAGATGCTCTCGGGCGAGCTGCCCTTCGACGCCGACGACATGGTGGAGGTGGCCCGCAAGCAGATACGGGACACCCCGAAGCCGCTGGCCGAGCTTGCCCCGGACGTGCCGCTGGGCCTCGTGCAGATCACGGAGCGCGCCATGGCAAAGCTGCCGGTCAACCGGTATTCCAGCGCCGCAGAGATGCTGGAAGCGCTGGACGCCTACGTGCAGGACCCCTCTGTCACGTTCCAGTATCAATATGTAAAAGAAGAACCTGAAAAGGTGGTGAATGACCCCATGCCGCAGAAACGCAGCATCCGCAGACCCCCGGAGAAACCGGCGGCGAGTCCCGCCCGCCCCAAGGCTAAGGCGAAAAAGAAGAAGCGCAGCGGCTTTATGCCGGTGCTGCTGGGCATCACGACGGCCTTTGCGCTGGCCTGTGCGGCCCTGTGCTGGACCATCCTGAACGATTCCAGCAACATCATGACCAACCGCGACGACATCGTGCTGAGCGATTTCAGCGGCATGACGCAGGACGAGGTGAACGCCTCTGAGCAGGTGGCCTCCGGTCAGGTGGTCGTCAACTGGGAAGAGGAGTACAGCAACGACTACGCCGCAGGCTATGTCTACAAGCAGTCGCCGGTGGCGGGCCGCACCGTCCGCGAGGGCCAGAGCGTGACCCTCACCGTCAGCCTTGGCATCCACTACGTCACCGTCCCCGACCTGACCAACTACGTGCAGGCCGACGGCGAACAGCAGCTGAAGGACCTGGGCGTGTCGGTGCTGGTCACTCAGGCCGTGGATGAGTCGGTGGCCGCAGGCTCCATCATCCGCACCGACCCCGCCGCAGGCAGTCAGGTGGCCGCAGGCACCACGGTGGTGGTCTACGTCAGCCGCCCGCAGGTGGCCACTACCACCAAAGTCCCCAGCCTCATCGGCATGAACGTGGACGACGCCCGTACCCTGCTGGTGCAGCGGAAACTGGGTCTGGGCAGCCAGACAGAGCAGTACAGCGACCAGCCTGTGGGCAGCATCATCAGCCAGAACCCCGGCGAGGGCGCATCGGCCAAGCTGAACACCCGCGTCAGCGTCGTGGTCAGCGCAGGCCCCGAGCCTGCACCGGAACCCGAAGCACCCAGCGAGAGCACCGCCAGCAGCGACGGCTCCGGCGGCTGGTTGGGCGGCCTCTTCGGGGGCAGCAGCTCTTCCAGCGAGAGCACCGGCGCCAGCTCGTCTTCTTCCACCGGCGGCGGTCTCAGCGACTGGTGGACGTCCTGGCTGGGCTAAAGGAGAAGGTATGACAGGTTATATCACAAAAGGCATTGGCGGATTTTATTACGTTAAGACGTCGGAAGGCATCGTGGAGTGCAAGCCCCGGGGCATCTTCCGCAAGCAGAAGATCACCCCTGTGGCGGGCGACGTGGTGACGCTGGAGACCGAGAACGGCGCGGCGGTCATCGCGGCCATCGCGCCCCGGCGGAACGTCTTTGTCCGCCCGCCCATGGCGAACCTCGATGTGCTGTTCCTCGTGGCAAGCACCACCCAGCCCACCCCCAGCACCCTCGTGCTGGATAAGCTCTCGGCCATCGCGGTGGACAAGGGCGTCCAGCCCGTCATCGTCTGCACCAAAAGCGATCTCGCCGAGGCGGAGTTTCTGCGCAGCGCCTACGAAAAATCGACCCTGCCCTTCATCCGCATCGACTACGCCACCGGCGAGGGTCTGGACGACATCAGGCACTGGATCAATGGCCGTCTCTGCGCCTTCTGCGGCAACTCCGGCGTGGGCAAATCCACCCTGCTGAACGCACTCCTGCCCGACGTGGAGCGTCAGACCGCCGCCATCAGCCAGAAGCTGGGCCGTGGCCGTCACACCACCCGCGAGGTGACCATCTTTGAAGCCTTCGGGGGCCGCATCGCCGACACCCCGGGATTCGCCAGCCTCGAGGCCAGCCGGGCGGGCTTCATCCCGAAAGAGGGTCTGGAACACGCCTTCCCGGAGTTCGGGCCTTACCTCGGCGCGTGCCAGTTCACCGGCTGCTCCCACCGCTCCGAGAAGGGCTGCGCCGTCCGCGCCGCCCTTGCGGAAGGCAAGCTCTCCCAGACCCGCTACGACAGCTACTGCGCCATGTACGATGAGGTCAAGGATGTGAAGGAGTGGCAGAGGAGGGGATGAACCTCTCCGTCACGGCTTACGCCGTGCCACCTCCCCTATCGAGGGGAGGCCTTGGCAGTCCCCGCAAAGTGAACGGTTTCGCCAGAGGCTCCCCTACTAGGGGAGCTGGCGAACGGAGTGAGACTGAGAGGTTGGACTAAGACGGGCCTGCCCTCTGCAGCGAGTCCTGCCCTGTAAACTTTCTGTGCAGCGCTTGACTTTTGCGGGGAATCGCATATACTAAAGATGGGATTGTGAGAAGATTCCATTGGTTTCACTAAAAAAGAAAAGCCCCCAAGGAGTTGCCGCTCCCAGGGGGCTTTCCATTTAGTCGGGCTTACGGTCCTTGTCGAGTCTGTCAAGCCACTTGCAGATATAATGTGAAATTATATTTGCCACGGCAGACTCCAAGATTGTGAGAATATGGATCATTGGTTTCACCTCCCTTCCCAAGTAAGATGGGCGGGATGAACCGCAGAACAAGTATATCATAAACATCGACAAAAAGATACAGAAAAAGACGCTGTGTTATCATACTTCCCAGAAAGAAGGAATCCCATGTCCCGCTGTGTTATCATTTCCGCCTGCCCGGTCAGCGCCTCGCTGGCGTCGGCCCTGCGGCCCGGCGACACCATCATTGCCTGCGACGCGGGCTACCGCAACTGTGCGCCGCTCCACTGCCGCCCCGACATCATCGTGGGCGACTTCGACACCGCGCCCTGCCCGGCGCAGGAGGGCGACGACACCATCATCCTGCCCCACGTCAAGGACGACACCGACACCGAGTACGCGGCAAAGCTGGCCTCCGAGAAGGGCTTCGACGAGGCGCTGCTGCTGGGTGTACTGGGCGGCAGACGCCTCGAACATACGCTGGCCAACCTCTGCACCGGCCTCGGCCTCGAACAGCGGGGCGTCCGCGCCACGCTTCTGGACGAGCGCAGCCGCATCACCTTCGTGATGCCCGGCGAGACCCGCCGCTACCCGAAGGACGGGTATTTCTACCTCTCGGTCTTCCCGATGGAGGGCAGGGCAGAGGGGGTCTGGGAGCGGGGCTCCTTCTACGAGCTGACCGACGCCGTCCTCACCGCAGGCTACCCCCTCGGCGTCAGCAACGAGTATGCCGAGGGCTCCGACTGCATCACCATCTCCACCCAAAAGGGCGCGCTGGTGGTGGTGGAGACGGTGCCGGACGGGCCGATCCTGAGCTGAACCGGAACATTCCGGGCGCGGGACGCCTATAATGGCGTATCAAGCGACGAAAGGTGGTCGGCTCTATGCAGGTGGTCGTTCTCAAAAGCCCCAAGTGCCTGAGAGGCTTGCTCCGGAGGCTGTTCGGCATCCGAAAAGAAACGCAGGACTGAAAGAAATGGAAAGCCGCTGCGCGGCCCGGGGAGACTTGGGCCGTGCGGCGGTGCTTTTTGCAGGGAGCTTGATATTATAAAAACTTTATGATAAGATAAAAATACAGCAGGGAGGTGGAAGCCGATGGGTGCAGCGGATACTGTGACGAAAGCATACATGAAAGAAAATACCGTGTTTGCAGATGCATTCAACTATCTGCTCTACAGGGGCAGGGCTGTCGTAGACCCGACACAGCTGCAGGAACTGGACACGACAGAGATCGCACTGCCGTTCGGGGCACAGGATGAGGACGGAAAGCCGCAGGAAGATGCAGTTCAGAAGTACCGGGACGTGCTGAAATCTGCCGTCATCAAAGAAGACGGCGAGGCCGCTTATATCCTGCTGGGAATCGAAAACCAGACGGACATCCATTATGCGATGCCGGTCAGGAACGCGGTCTACGACGCGCTCCAATACGGCAGACAGGTGGCCGATATTGCGAAAAAGCATCGTCGGGAGGATGCGAGTTCAAAGGCCCACAGCCGGGGCGAATACCTCTCGGGGTTCTATAAAGACGACAGGCTCACGCCGGTCATCACACTGGTACTCCACTTTGGCGCGAACGAATGGAATGGGCCGCTGTCGCTCCACGAGATGATGAATGTGAAAAATAGAGAGCTCCTGCGCTTCGTGCAGGACTATCAGGTCCATCTCATCGACCCGGCAAGACTCAGCGAGGAGGAACTGGCAAAATTCTCAACGAGCCTGCGGGAGGTCATGGGATATATCAAATATTCCAAAGATAAAAAGAAGCTGTCGGAGTTTCTGAAAGAAAATCCGCGGATGCTCATCGAGGCAAATGCGGCGAGGGTCATCAAGGCTGTTACGAATACGCCTCTGGATATTCCGGAGGACGCGGAGGTGGTCGATATGTGCAAAGCAGTCGAGGACATGATGAATGAAAGCAAGACGAAGGGTGCTGTAGAAGTCCTTGTCGGACTGGTAAAAGACGGAGTGCTCAGCATCCGGGAGGCTGCGAGCCGCGCCCACATGACGGAGAGCGCGTTTGAAGAGGAAGTCAAAAAGCTGTCCTGAGACATTTCTGTGCGGAGGGGGAGATTTGGATGAGTTTTCTTCGCAAATCACCAGATAATTAACGCCCTGTCGCAAAACACGAACTTTCGCCCCCCCTCAAAATCCCCAAAAAGTATGTACTGTTCCGCTCCTTTCATTTGTGTTATGCTCAATGCATCAAACACAAACGAAAGGAGTTTTTTATGCAGAAAAACATGACCGACCGCACCCCGGGCAGCTACGACGACTTCGTGGCCTACCTCGGCACGGTGCGCACCGAAGAGGAGCTGTTCTCCCGGCTGACCTACTGGTTCGCCGGGCAGGACCGCCCCGAGGACGTCCTCAGCCGCTCCGAGCTGGTGGAGGCGAGGGCGAAGGAGCTGGGCTTCTGGCAGGGCCTGACCTTCCGGATGGAGCGCTGGCTGGCCGACGGCAAGAGCGAGCTGGAAGCGGTGGGCCGGGAGGAGTTCCAGAGCCGCATCGCCGAGGACTACGCCGCCTACCGGGAAAAGGCCGACGCGGCCCGGGCGCGCTTCCGGGACCGCCGCCGCGCCGCGCCCTTCAACTTCACCCCCGACTGCCTCGAGAACGTCCCCATCCAGAACGTGAGCTGGCTGGTGGATGGGCTGCTGCCCATGGGGGAGGTGTCGCTTCTGGGTGCCGACGGCGGCACCGGCAAGGGCATCTGGCAGGCCCAGCTCATTGCGTATGTCACGGCGGGCCGGACCTCCGGCTTCTTCCCCCAGCCGCCGGAGAAGACCGGCAGCGTCCTCCTTTTTTCCGGCGAGGACGACCCCGGCAAGGTGCTCAAAGCCCGCCTGACGGCGGCAGGGGCCGATATGAGCCGGGTGATGGTGGTCACCAGCGACGCCTATTTTGCCCGCACCGGCAGCCCGCTCTGCATCCCGGACACGAACTTTGCAAAGTACGTGGGGAAGGCCGCGCCCGCCCTCGTCATCATCGACCCGCTGCAGAGCTTTCTGCCTGCGGGGGTGGAGATGGCCAGCCGCAACCAGATGCGCAGCGCCCTGCTGCCCCTCAAAGCCCTCTGCGCCAGGCACGGCTGCGCGGCCCTCATCTCGATGCACACCAACAAGCGCGCTAACGTCTCGGGCCGCGCCCGTCTGGCCGACAGCTCCGACATCTGGGACATCGCCCGCAGCGTCCTCATGATGGGCCGCGACAAGAACAGCGAAAAGCTCTACCTCAGCCACGAGAAGAGCAGCTACTCCGCCCCGGCCCGGACAGCCCTGCTCCACATCGAGCAGGCGCAGGTGGAGGGCGTGAAAACAGCCGTGGCCGTCTTTGACAGCCGCACCGACAAGAAGGACGCCGACTTCGTGGAGGAGCGCCGCGTCCGCACCGCCCAGACGAAAGAGGATACCGCGCAGGCCATCCTCAACGTGCTGGCCGAGAGCAAGCTGGGGAGTATGCCCAGCACCCAGCTCCGGGCGGAGGTGATGAAGGAGATGGGGTGCAGCGAAGTCACCTACAACCGCGCTTACAGCAGCCTTGTAAAGAGTGGAGAGATTAAAAAGCAGCAGTTCAACCAGCAGGGAAGTACAAGAGGATGGTATACCTTTCTTGCTTACTGTAGTAAAATAACTGATAAAGTGACGAATATATAACGTATGTATGTTGCAAAACGTCACTTTATCAATTTGATAAAGTGAGGGGGGCTGAGCAAGTGACTCACTTTATCAGCAGGGGTCACTTTATCACCTTGCGCAAGTGACATTTTGAACGATGTTACGACACAAAATTGTCACTTTATCAGATAGCCCGCCCCTCTCGGAGCAGCCATATTTCCCGAAACCTGCGTGAATGGCAGCATCCTTGCCCTCTGTAGCAAGGCCCGCCCTTTTGCGTCATATTGAGCTTTCAGCGTCCAGCGCAGAGTTGCCCGACATGCCAAGGCCTCCCCTCGGTAGGGGAGGTGGCAATGCGAAGCATTGACGGAGAGGTTTTCACCACTGCGGCTCACGGGCAGGCTCACCTTCGTACAACCTCTCAGTCTGCTTCGCAGACAGCTCCCCTAGTAGGGGAGCCTCTGGCGAAGAGGCGAGGCTTTCCGGTATGCCAAGGCCTCCCCCAAAGGGGGAGCCTTTTTCAGCTTCACCCCCAAACCTGCGCGAAAGGCCCCAAAACCTGCGCGAATGGCAGTTGAATTAGGGGGAGGGGGTGGTATAATGGAAGTATCAAAAACACCCTGGAAAAAGGAGGATACGACCATGAAACGAAAAAAATTCCTTGCCCTCGCCCTCGCGGGCGTGATGACCGCAGCGACCCTCACCGCCTGCGCACCGCTGGAGGACCTCTACGACTGGTTCTTTGGCGGCGGGTCGAGCAGCGCTTCCCGCGGGAACGGCACGGGCCTTGGTGAGTCGGAGACGCTCGAAAATGGCATCATCCAGTGGTTTGGACTTCCCAGAGCCAACAGGCAAAAGGACGAGGCAGAGCCGATGCTTCAGGAAGTGGCAAAGAGCTTTGACCCGGAGAGCTGGCACTACAACAACGGCAATCTGAACGGCGAGCTGAACGATACCGCCAAAGCCGCGCTTGACACCATCGCAAAGGATAAGCTGACGGAGACTCACTTGTATAAGCGTACAGCGGTGGATGTATGGGAGGTGCAGCCCAGTCAGACAGACTTTGATTTTTCTGAGAACAGATGGCTTTATTATGATTGGCTTGAGCGGGGCGGAGTTCACTCAGATACTCCGACTCATTCCTCGAGTTGGGAGCCTTACAGCAGGTTGAAAAGCTCGATACAAAGCACAGACGCGTTTGATTTATACGCCGGTACGTTCCAAAAAAACGGCAAAACCTACGCCGCAATGGTTATGATTCGTTGGAGCAACAGCTGATGCAAGCCCTGCTTTCCATCTGCCATAATTAAAATTCCCCCCTCCGGCCCACCGCCCCGAGGGGGCCTTTTTGCGCCTGTGGGCTGGCGCAGGGCATAGCCCGGCTTTGCTCCGCATACACTCTCATCAGAGCAAGGACAGGAAAGGAGCATCACCATGGAGCTGAAAGTGTTCCGGGACGTTCTGCCTGCGGCGGGTGCGGACTGCACCGCCAAGGCGGAGCTGCCCCTCGAGACCGAACTACTGATCTCGGACTATCTGCCGCCGGTGCAGCGCATCGTCAAGTGCTTCGCAAAGCCGGTGGTGCTGCAAAAGCAGCTGGCCCCCGGGCGGCTGACGCTGGAAGGATATTTGCGCTGTACCGTGTATTATCAGGGCGAAGAGGGGGCAGGGCTGTGCCAGACCGAGCAGAAGCTGCCCTTCACCAAGGCCCTCGAGCTGCCCTCTTTCGCGGCCACGGCGTGGACAGCCTGCGTCGAGGGCCAGACCGAATACCTCAACTGCCGGGCCGTCAACCCCCGCCGCATCGAGGTGCGGGGGGCCTACGGGCTGGTGGTGAGCGTCCACGCCCAGCTGTCCACCGAGGTCATCACGGCCCTCAGCGAGGGCGGCATCGAGCAGAAGCCGGTCACGCTGGCAGGGGTGCGGCGGGCCGCCACCCTCGAAAAGCTCGTGACCATCGAGGGGGCGCTGACCTTCCCGAAGCCCCCCGCCGCCATCCTCGACATCACCGGCACCGCCGAGGTGCGGGAGCTGAAGCGGATGCAGGGCAAAGCCGTGGCGAAGGGGGTCTTGCACGTCCTCTGCGGATGGCGGGCCGAAGGGGACGCCGCCCTCCGCAGCCAGACCGCCGACCTGCCCTTCAACCAGATACTGGATGCAGAGGGCCTCAGCGAGGACTGCCGCTGCCTCTGCGTGCTGGAGCCGGTGGGCTTTGCGGCGGCGGAAGGGGAGACCACCGAGGACGGCGCGGCCTCCACCACCCTCACGGCCACGGCGATGCTGCGGCTGAGCGGCTGGCGCCCCTACCAGCTCCAATGCGTGGCCGACGCCTTCTCCACCCGCTTCGAGACGACCCTCACGCCTCAGACTCTCGCCACCGAATCGCTGCTCTGCGCGCTGGACGAGACGACGGTGCTGCGAGGCTCCGGCCCTCTGCCCGACGCCGGAGCGCATATTTTAGCCTGCTTCGCGTCCTTCGGGCCGGTGAGCCTGACGCGGCAGGAGGGGAGAGCCGTCCTGACGGCCCGGGCCGTGGTGTCGGCCTTTGCGGAAAACACCCTCGGGGAGATGGAGTGCTACGAAAAGGCGCTGGACTACGCCCTGCCCCTCTCCGCCGACTTCCCGCCCGACACCGACGCCTACCCCGAGTGCTGGCTGAGCGTTCAGGACCTGCAATGCGCCAGCGCGGGCGGCGCGCTGGATGTGTCCCTCACCGTCCGGGCCGAGGGCGCGGTGCTGGCGCGGCAGACGGCCTCTCTCGTGGGGGCGGTGGAGCTGGGCGACCCCCTCGCCCCCGCCGACCCGGAGGTGTCGCTCCGCATCTGCTACGCCCAGCCGGGGGAGGAGCTGTTCGCCATCGCCCGGCGCTACCACGTCTCGCCCGGCCAGATGCTGGCCGCCAACGACCTCCCCGACGGCACCGCCCGCCTCGACGAGGCGCGGAGACTGCTGGTGCCGGGGGTGTGAGCGAAGTTGTAAACTTTCTGCACAGCGCTTGACTTTTGCGGGGGATCGGGTATCCTAAAGTCAGGAATGTCAAGGGTCAAGATTGTCACCCCAAAAAGGAAAAACCCCCTCGGAGTCGCTACCTCCAAGGGGGCTTTTCATTTAGTTGGGCTTACGGTCATCGTCGTACCGGTCAAGCCACTTGCAACGGCGACGACCGCCGCCAGTGGCGGAAACAGGGAGGAGCTGTTGGGGCCGCGGCCAGCGGGATGCGAGCGGCAGCGAAGCAGACGCTGGGAGCCGCAACCCGGGCTCCTTTTAGTTACGCAGTGCTTTTTCACGCACTTCCGGTGTAACTGCTTTCAGAAGATTATAGAGGTCAATAATATCGGTGATTGCCTGCCGGTCCTGCACCGTCCATGTGTAATCAAACTTGCTATAATCCGTTCCCTCGAAACGCATGATAACGGTATCGGCACTCAAAAGGTTTCGCAACCATTCGACTTCACTGTCTTCCATTTCAAAGGTGGCCCATGCAAACCATTTACCAAGCTCTTTGTCGTATCCATAACCGGAGTTATCATAATCGCAAATGTAAGTGTACTTATAATCTCCACCGCGCAGAATGATGTCATCAATATCCAGCTCGGAAGAGCCCATGTAAGTAAAATCTTCCCAGAAAACAATAGTGTTCCCCTTGTCCCAGATATAAAGGTTGGGGCCAATGCCACACGTCTTGCGCTTATCGATGCTGTCATCATGCGGGGTTGTAATCGCCCAGCAGTCTTCTACTGCATCGTAGTTGACATTGCACTTTGCAAGTGCATCCTGAATACCAAGAATCTGCTGTGCTTCTGCCAGCACACCAAAATTGGTGACAGCAGCTTTTCCTGCATCATCCAACTGGTTATAGGCATCCAGAGCGGCCACGATTGCCGCGCGTCTGCTGCGCGTGACAGTACCGATCTGGCTGATCAGCGCTTCTACCTGCTCCGGCGTTACAGCACTATTCTGCTGCGCAAGCACCGCAAAGGGAACGTCCCCGGCGGGGCTGGCGGCCAGCGCGGGCAATGCAGTACCTGTCATCAGAGCGGCCACAAGGCTGCCTGCCACAATAACTTTGCATTTTTCTGTAATTTTCATTTGATTTGCCTCTTTCCTCTGGATTTCAGCTTGTTGTTGATCAGGTGTCAATGCGCAGGCACCGGGTGCAAAATAAGTATACCATAAACTTCGGCAAAAAGATACAGGAAGCGATGCCACGAGCCGGACTTTCCTACAAAGGAAAGGCTCTGTCTTAGTACAACCTCTCCGTCAATGCTTCGCATTGCCACCTCCCCTATCGAGGCGAGGCTTTGGCATTCCGCAAAGTGAACGGTTTCGCCAGAGGCTCCCCTACTAGGGGAGCTGGCTGCGAAGCAGACTGAGAGGTTGTATGAAGGACAGCATGACCGTGAGCCGCAGTGGAGAAAACCTCTCCGTCATCGCTTGCGCGATGCCACCTCCCCTATCGAGGGGAGGCCTTGGCATTCCGCAAAGCTTCGTCTCTTCGCCAGAGGCTCCCCTACTAGGGGAGCTGGCGCGCAGCGCCTGAGAGGTTGTACGAAGGAACACCGGCCCTCTGTGCATCCGGTTTGCGTGAGAAGTACGACTTATGACGAAAATATGAATAAAAACTCGAAAAAACCCTACCGTTCCCGGTTCCGGTCTGCTATAATTTTCTATGCTTGTTACAAAAACCTGAAGTGAAGTAAAGGAGCCAGGAATATGATAAAAAGCGCTGAACTGGAAAATTCGGCATACGAGTTTGAGGCGAAAATGCCGCTGCGCCACGCTGTCCCGCTGGGATTGCAGCACGTGTTCGCCATGTTCGTGGGCAACCTCACCCCGCTGCTCATCATCACCAGCGCCTGCGGCCTCGCGGGCGGTGAGTTCGCAGACCTGCAGGTGAGCCTGCTGCAGAACGCCATGTTCGTGGCGGGCATCGTCACGCTGGTGCAGCTGTACGGCCTCGGCCCTGTGGGCGGCAAAGTGCCGATCATCATGGGCACCAGCTCGGGCTTTCTGGGCGTGTTCAACAGCGTGGCTGCCACCATGGGCGGCGGCGTCACGGCCTACGGCGCCATGATGGGCGCATCCATTCTGGGCGGCCTGTTCGAGAGCGTGCTGGGCGTCTTTCTGAAGCCCCTGCGCAAGCTGTTCCCGCCGGTGGTCACCGGCACGGTCGTGCTGTCCATCGGTCTGTCCCTCATCTCCGTGGGCGTCAACTCCTTCGGCGGCGGCAACGCAGCCAAGGACTTCGGCTCGGTGGAGAACCTGCTGCTGGCCGTCTTCGTGCTGGTGGTCATCCTCCTCTTCAAGCACTGGACCAATGGCTTCCTCAGCTCTTCCTCCATCCTCGTGGGCATCATCGCGGGCTATCTGGCAGCCATCGTCATGGGCTTCGTCCTGCCCACCACCGGCGTCACCGCCGACGGTGTGGAGTTCACCAAAGCATGGGTGCTGAACTGGAACAAGGTCGCTGAGGCCAGCTGGTTCGCCATCCCGAAGCTGGTGCCGGTCAAGATCGTCTTCGACCTCCGCGCCATCCTGCCCGTCATGATCATGTTCATCGTCACCGCCGTGGAGACGGTGGGCGACATCTCCGGCGTCATGGAGGGCGGCATGGGCCGCGAGGCCACCGATAAGGAGCTGAGCGGCGGCATCATCTGCGACGGCCTCGGCTCTACCGTCGCCGCCTGCTTCGGCGTCCTGCCCAACACCTCCTTCAGCCAGAACGTGGGCCTCGTGGCCATGACCAAGGTGGTCAACCGGGGCGCACTGGCCACTGGTGCCATCTTCCTGATGCTCTGCGGCCTCATCCCCAAGCTGGGCGCACTCATCTCCATCATGCCGCAGGCCGTTCTGGGCGGCGCTGCCGTCATGATGTTCTCCTCCATCGTGGTGTCGGGCATCCAGCTCATCACCAAGGAGAAGATGACTCCCCGCACCCTGACCATCGTCTCTGTGGCGCTGGGCGTGGGCTACGGCATGGGTGCAAACGCCAAGATCCTCGCCAACACCCCCCAGTTCGTCCAGCTCATCTGCGGTGAGAGCGGCATCGTGCCTGCTGCCTTCGTGGCCATCCTGCTCAACTGCCTGCTGCCCCGCGACGAGAAGTAAGCTTTGAACCACTGCGGCCTCCCTGTCTTTGCAGGGAGGTCTTTTTGTGCTATAATTTCCCTAGTCTTATCCGTAAGAGGGAAGGAGGACTCTATGGAACCGCAAACTGCCGCCCGCTATCGTCTTCTGGACGAGCTGCGGGGACTCGACCTCATCAGCATGATGCTCTACCACGGGATGTGGGACGTGGTGTTCCTCTTCGGCGTGGCCCAGAAGTGGTACACCGGACGCCCGGGCTTTGTGTGGCAGCAGAGCATCTGCTGGGTCTTCCTCCTGCTTTCGGGCTTCTGCCTGCCGCTGGGGCATCATCCGTTCCGGCGGGGAGCTGTCGTCTTCGGGGCAGGGGCGCTGGTCACAGCCGTCACCCTGCTCTTCCTGCCCGAGGACGTGGTGTGGTTCGGGGTGCTGACTCTGCTGGGCTCGTCCATGCTCCTCACCGCCGCGCTGGACCCGCTGTTTCGCCGTGTCCCGCCCGCCGTGGGCGTGGCCGTCAGCGCCCTGCTGTTCTGGGTGACCTACCCGACGATGAACGGCTTCTGGAACCTGCCGGGCGGGCGTCTGGCCCTGCCGCAGGCCCTCTACGCCAGCTGGCCCACGGCCTATCTGGGCTTCATGCCGAAGAGCTTTTTCTCCACCGACTATTTCCCGCTGCTGCCCTGGCTGTTTCTGTTCTGGGCGGGGTACTTCCTCCACCACCTCGTGGGCCGCGAACGCCTCGCGCCGCTGCGCCGGTCGGTCTGCCCGCCGCTGGGCTGGATGGGCCGTCACTCGCTGGTGCTCTATCTGCTCCATCAGCCGGTCATCCTGGGGGTGCTGACGGTGGCGTTCCGGCTGGTGAGAGCGGGGTAAAATTTCTGGAAAAGTTAGCCTCTGTGACCGCTTGACAAAGCAGCGGCGCTGTGGTATCCTATGGACAGTTAGAGAAATCTAACTAAGAGATGCGTCTGAGCCTGCTTCCGACGCATTTTTATGGAGCAAAAAGTTAGAAGAAGCTAACCCAATAAATCAAAAGTGAGGCTGAATATTATGAGCAAAGTAGCAATCGTATTCTGGAGCGCAACCGGCAACACCGAGACCATGGCAAACTGCATCGCGGAGGGTGCAGGCGCTGCCGCCACCATCGTCCCCTGCGCCGAGATGGACGCAGCAAAGCTGGGCGGGTATGACGTGGTGGCCTTCGGCTGCCCGGCCATGGGCGCTGAGCAGCTGGAGGAGAGCGAGTTCGAGCCGATGTTCGCGGGCCTCGAAGGCTCTCTGAACGGCAAGAAGGTGGCTCTGTTCGGCTCCTACGGCTGGGGCGACGGCCAGTGGATGCGCGACTGGTGCGAGCGTGTCAAAGAGGACGGCGCACAGCTGTTCAGCGACGAGGGCCTCGTCTGCAACGAGACGCCCGACGACGACGTTCAGGCTGCCTGCCGCAAGCTGGGCGCTGATCTGGCCAACTGGTAAAAAATAACACCGGCCCATCCTGCATCATCCCGCGTCTTTGGGGCAACCTAGGGACAAAGAGGTGATGAATGAATGGAAAACACAGGTGTCCGCTGTGATGTCTGCGAGTGCCGCCACAACGTGGGGAGCAGCAAGTGTGACTTGCCCGAGATCACGGTGACGGAGCGCTGCACCTGCTCTTCTCAGCAGGTGGACATCCCGCACTACTGCCAGAGCTACGAGAAGAAGTAAGTTCTGCGCAAAAAAAGACCTCTGCCCGACAGCCTTGCCGGGCAGGGGTCTTTTATCATTTGTGCCTTTAGTGGAGGCTGACGCCGAAGGTGGGCAGGCTGCGCAGCAGGGTGCCGACGCCGTGCATCTCGTAGGTGCCAAAGCCCAGAGCGCTGGCGGCTACGAGGTTGTCGGCCCGGTCGTCGATGAAGATGCACTCATCGGCCCGGAGATGGTACTTGTCCAGCAGGGCCTGATAGATGCGGGGGTCGGGCTTGTTGATCTTCACTTCGCAGGAGGCCACGCCGCCGTCGAAGAGACCCTCGAAGTCCCGGTGCATCAGCAGGTCCAGCACGTCCTCGGGGATGTTGCTCAGGTAGTAGACGCAGTAGCCGCGCTGCTTGAGCTGCTCCACCAGCGTCTGCATCCGGCGGCGGGGGCGGAGCATGCTCATCCAGTCGTCCAGCACGCCCTCCACCTCGAAGCCCCGGCCCACGGCCCTGGCCCGCTCGAGCATCCGCTCGTTGGCCTCCCGGCGGGTGATGCGGCCCGCGTCCAGCAGCCGCCATTCTCTGCTGCCGAAGGTCAGGTCGTAGACCTCCTCTTCCAGCCCCCGGTTCCCGAACAGGTCGATGAGGTACTTGTGGGGGTCGAAATCCACCATGACGCCGCCGAAGTCGAACACGATATTTTTATACATCGATGATACCTCTTAAAAAAAAGTTGGGATCGCACTGCGCCCAGTATAGCACATCCGGGGCAGTATTTTCCAGCCCTTTTGCATCGTCCGGCCCGCACCGGCATAGGATGGGACTGTAAGGGGGCGGGGGAGATGACCTTTCGGGAGCTGTGCAGCAAGGAAGTCGTCCAGCTGAAGGACGGGGCCTGCCTTGGCCGGGTGGACGATCTGGAGCTGGACGCCGACACGGCCCGCATCGGGAGCCTGCTTCTGCTGGGGCGGCCCCGGCTCTTCGGGCTGCTGGGCCGGGACGAGACCCTGACCATCCCGTGGGCCGACATCGAGCGCATCGGTCTGGACGCCATCCTCGTGCGGACGGACATCCCCGCCCCGCCGCCCTCCCACGGGGGACTGCTGGATAAATTGCATCAGTGGCTGAACGGATGAAAGATTTTCACCCGTTTTTTGTCCGTCAGGGCTGGATTTTGGAGGCGGGATGATTATAATAGAGGACTGGGGCGGAGTCTGCCGCCTCAAATAACAAGAAAAACGCAGAAGTGAAAGGAACTTCTTTATGACACACCATCCGAGTGCTGCGTCCCTCCGGCTGCACGGGGCGCGGCTGCTGTTTCCGCCTGTGGCCACCCTTCTGTTTCTGGTGCTCACCGAGTACATCGCCCGCGGCGCCCTGAGCGGAGATACCTTTGTGCAGTACATCTTTCCCCACCCAGAAGCCTACCTGCTGGCGTGGGGGCTGCTCTTCCTCGTCTGGATGGCGGTGGACTGGCTCACCCGCTTCGCCCCGCTGGCCACCCTCCTGTCGGCCCTGCTGGGCTGTCTGCCCGCCACGGTGGATTTTTACATCCTGCAGCTCCGGGGCGAGCCCTTCCTCCCGTGGGACTTGATGCAGGTGTCCGAGGCGGCCGGCGTGGCCTCCGCGGCGGGCATCCACGTCCAGAAGAGCATGGTCGTCTCCGGCGTCGTGGTGCTGGCTCTGACCGTCGGCTCCCTCTTCCTCTACCGGGGGCGTCAGAAGCTGCCGTGGGTGCAGCGTCTGGCGGGCTTCGCGGCCAGCACAGCGGCCACCTGCGCCCTCATCTTCGGGGTGTTTTTGCAGCCTGCCGTCACCCAGTCGCTGGGCATCCTGCCTGACGCATGGATGCAGGACCGCTACTACCGCTACTACGGCGTCATCACCAGCTTCCTCACCAACCTGACGAATCTGGAGATCGACAAGCCCGAGGATTACTCCGAGGAGGCCATCAACGCCATCCTCGACAACGTGGAGGCAGGGGAGAAGTACACCACCAGTCCGGTCTACCCCGGCTCCTACGCCGCCCAGACCCCGGCAGACGAACAGGTGAAGCAGCCCACCATCCTCTACGTGATGGACGAGTCCTACTGGGACGTCTCGGAGCTGGAACAGTACGGCTTCCAGTTCGACACCGACGTCTCGGCCAACCTCCACGCTCTGCAGCAGACCAGCGCCTATGGCCGGGTCTACAGCCCCAGCTTCGGCGGCGGCACCTGTGACGTGGAGTTCGAGGCCCTGACGGGCTACTCCGTCTCCTATCTGCCAAGCGGCAGCAAGCCTTACCAGCAGCACGTGACGAAGCCCATGTTCGCCCTGCCCAGCTACCTCAAGACCGAAGGGTATCAGACGGCGGCGGTCCACTGCTTCTGGGCCAGATATTGGAGCCGCGACACGGCCTACCCCAACCTCGGCCTCGACGACTTCATCAGCCTCGAGAAGATGCACGGCGTCCAGAAGGTGCGCCGCCACTACTGGACCACCGGCCTCGTCACCGACGACTCTATGGCCGACCAGATCATCGGCCAGTACGAGACCATGAAGGCCCAGTCCGACGCCCCCGTCTTCCTCCACGCCGTCACCATGCAGAACCATACCAATTATAATAAGGATAACTACCCCGACGACCAGCGGGTGAAAGTCACCGAAGCCCCGGCGGGCCTCAAGGCCAGCACCGTGGGTGCGCTGGAAGACTTTGCCACCGGCATCCGGGACGCCGACGCCATGCTGGGCAGGCTGACGGACTACTTCTCGCAGGTGGACGAGCCGGTCATCCTCGTGTTCTGGGGCGACCACTACAACCCCATCGACTCGAACTACGACATCTATACCCGCAGCGGCTACGCCAGCGGCTCCAGCGCCGACCCCCGCCTCCATCAGACCACCCTGCTGATGTGGTCGAACTACTCCGACCGCGCGGTCGACCTCGGCACCATCGCCGCCTACGACATCTCGCCGGTGATGATGGAGCTGTTCGGCCTGCGTCAGCCCGCCTACTTCCAGTTCCTTGGCCGTCAGCTCCGGGCCGCCTACCGGGCCAACACCCGCGGCACCATCCTGGAGAAAGACGGCACCGCCTCGGACGAGCTGACCCCTTTGCAGCAGAAGTGGAGCGATGAGCACTGGCTGCTCCAGTACGACCTCATGTTCGGCAAAGGCTATGCCCTGAGCCGGATGGGCCTCAAGGAGCTGGCCGAGGGCGCAGATTGACGAAAAACTACGATTCTTTTTAGAAAAAAGCACGAAAACCCCTTGCAACGGCCAGAGGTTTGTGATATTATTACTTAGCATTACACACGCATCACTATGCCCTTTTGTGCTCTGACGAGTGGAGGGCAGTTCACGGACATCCGATATGTCAGTGGATCACGGTGTGCGGAGGCAAAACAAATTTTGGAGGTAATTTTACTATGGCAGTCGTTTCTATGAAGCAGCTTCTCGAGGCAGGCGTTCACTTTGGTCACCAGACCCGCCGCTGGAACCCCAAGATGGCGAAGTATATCTTCACCGAGCGCAACGGCATCTATATCATCGACCTGCAGAAGACCGTCAAGAAGCTGGACGAGGCTTACAACTACGTGAAGGAAGTTGCAGCTGAGGGCGGCGACATCCTGTTCGTCGGCACCAAGAAGCAGGCTCAGGAGTCCATCCGTGACGAGGCTCTGCGCTGCGGTATGCACTACGTCAACGCTCGCTGGCTGGGCGGTATGCTGACCAACTTCCGCACCATCCGCAAGCGCATCGACCGTATGGCTCAGCTGCAGAACATGAAGGACAACGGCACCTTCGAGCTGCTGCCCAAGAAGGAAGTGGCCAAGCTCGAGCTGGAGATGGAGAAGCTGGACAAGTACCTCGGCGGCGTCAAGAACATGAAGACCCTGCCCAAGGCCATGTTCATCGTTGACCCCCACAAGGAGCGCATCGCTGTTGCTGAGGCCCGCAAGCTGAACATCCCCATCGTTGCTATCGTTGATACCAACTGCAACCCCGACGAGATCGACTACGTCATCCCCGGCAACGACGACGCTATCCGCGCTGTCAAGCTGATCGCTGGCGCTATGGCTGACGCTGTGCTGGAAGGCAAGCAGGGCAACCAGGAGGCCGCTCCCGCTGAGGACGCAGCAAACGCCTGATTTCCCGAAATTCTCACAAACCAACAAATACTGTGTAAGGGAGAATACCAAAATGGCTATTTCTGCAAAGGACGTTATGGAACTGCGCAAGCAGACCGACTGCGGCATGATGGAGTGCAAGAAGGCTCTGACCGAGGCTGACGGCAACTTCGAGAAGGCAATCGAGATCCTGCGTGAGCGTGGTCTGGCTACCGCCGCCAAGAAGGCAAGCCGCGTGGCTGCCGAGGGCATGGTCTACGCTGATTACTGCCCCGAGTGCAAGGTGGGCGTCGTCATCGAGGTCAACGCCGAGACCGACTTCGTCGCCAAGAACGACAAGTTCGTCGCCTTCGTCAAGGAGGCCACCAAGGTCATCATGAAGCAGAACCCCGCTGATGTCGAGGCTCTGATGGCATGCAAGACCGAGAGCGGCGAGACCGTCGATGAGGCTCTGAAGAACCTCATCCTGGTCATCAAGGAGAACATCAAGGTCCGCCGTTTCGTCCGTTACGAGGGCGTCTGCTCTGCATACGTCCACGGCGGCGGCACCCACGGCATCCTGGTCAACTTCGAGACCACCAACGGCATCGAGGCTAAGGACGAGTTCGCTGCATACGGCAAGGATGTTGCCATGCAGGTCGCAGCTGCCAACCCCAGCTACGTCGATGAGGCTGCTGTCCCCGCTGAGGTCGTCGCCAAGGAGAAGGAGATCCTCCTCGCTCAGATGGCAAACGACCCCAAGAACGCCAACAAGCCCGACGCTGTCAAGCAGAAGATGATCGAGGGCAAGATCAAGAAGTACTTCAAGGAAAACTGCCTGGTCGATCAGGAGTTCGTCAAGGACGGCGACCTGACCGTTGGTCAGTACACTGCCAAGGTCGCAAAGGACCTGGGCGGCGACATCAAGGTCATCAAGTTCACCCACTTCGTCAAGGGCGAGGGCCTGGAGAAGCGTTCTGACGACTTCGCTGCTGAAGTCGCAAGCATGGTGAAGTAAGCCAGCTTCTACTGCTAAAGTAAAGCATACGAGAGCCGCAGTGCCTGTAACAGGGCGCTGCGGCTCTTTTTGTTGGTGTTTGTAAGGGAAACTGAGGATGGATGTATTGCTCCACGACAGCTATACAGGAGTCGGTAGCTTTCTCTTCGGACACGGTGACCGGGTTGCGGCTCCCAGCATCCGCAGCTGGCAGCGGTCGGCTCCGCTACAGTCGTCGCTGTTGCTCCTACCGAGGGGAGGCCTTGGCATTTCGTAAAGCTTGACCTCTTCGCCAGAGGCTCCCCTACTAGGGGAGCTGTCGAACGAAGTGAGACTGAGAGGTTGTACGAAGGGAAGCCTGACCGTGAGCCGCTGCTGGACTCAACCTCTCCGTCAGCGCTGACGCGCTGCCACCTCCCCTACCGAGGGGAGGCTTTGGCAGTCCCCGCAAAGTGAACGGTTTCGTCAGAGGCTCCCCTACTAGGGCAACGGCGATGACCGCCGCCAGCGGCGGAAACAGGGAGTCGCTGTTGGGGCCGCGGCCAGCAGGATGCAAGCGACAGCGCACAGCACAATAAACAAACAAAAACGCCGCCGACGGTTCGGAAGCCGTCAGCGGCGTTTTGCTTATTCAGTCAACAGCGGTCAATGGATCAGGCCTTGGCCTCGCTGTTGTGCTCGGCCTTCTTGTAGGCGGAGAAGGAGTGGAACACGATGTTCAGGCCCAGAACGATCAGCAGCACAGCCAGGATGAGTTGCAGGCCGTTGGCGATGAACACAGCGCCCCAGGTAGTCTCACCGGCAGGGATGGTGACAGCAGCGGCATTGCTGATGGCCTTGACCATAGCCATGAGACGCTGCACCAGAGCGGTGAAGGTGACGCAGAGCATGATGACCAGCGGGGGGAAGAGCATCTTGTTGCTGCGGCCGGTGACCTTCAGGAAGACGCACAGGGTAGCGAGGACCAGAGCGCTCAGCAGCTGGTTTGCAGAACCGAACAGGGGCCAGATGTTGGCGTAGCCGATCTTGGTCAGGATGAAGCCGAACACCAGAGTGATGAAGGTGGAGAAGTAGACGTTGCAGAGCAGCTTGCGCCAGCCCTCAGCGTGCTCCATGTCGTCCACGCTGAACAGCTCCTGGAAGCTCATACGGCCGATACGGGCCACGGCATCCAGACTGGTCAGAGCCAGTGCGGAAACGCACATGGTCATAAAGACGGTAGCGGCATAAGCGGGGACACCGAACATTTCAAAGAAGCCGGCGACGCCGCGGCTGAAGATCTGGAAGGGAGTGCCGGCGGCGGGGGTGCCGTCAGCAGCGGCAGCAGCACCGGCGACGCAGAGAGCCAGAACAGCCAGCAGGCTCTCGAGGATCATGGCGCCATAGCCGACCTTCAGCATATCCTTCTCGTTCTCGACGGTCTTGGAGGAAGTGCCGGAAGAGACGAGGCTGTGGAAGCCGGAGACAGCACCGCAGGCTACGGTGACGAACAGGATGGGGAACATGGTACCCAGCTTCTCGTTGGTGAAACCGGTAAAGACGGGCAGGTTCATGGTGGGATGAGCGACCAGCAGGCCCACAACGGCACCGGCGATCATGGCTACGAACATAAAGGTGGTCATGTGGTCACGGGGCTGCTTCAGCAGCCACATGGGCAGAACTGCGGCAAAGAAGATGTAGACGAAGGTGATATAGCTCCATGCAGCCTTGCCCAGAATGATGGGCAGGTTCGCACCGATGACGAAGGACAGCACGATGAAAACGATGCTGATGACGCTCTCTTTCCAGCCGGAGAAGTTGAACTTCTTCTGGATGAGGCCGAAGACGACAGCAAAGACCATGAACATGATGGAGACCATACCGGCAGCGCCGTTGGTCTGAGCAGCCTCCGCCAGAGCACCGTCGGCGCCGAAGGCGTTGAAGGTACCGGCGACCATGTCAGCAAACGCTGCAATGACGATGCCGCAGAACAGCCAGCAGAACAGCAGAAACAGCTTGCGGCCGGTCTTGCCGATGTACTTCTCGATCAGCATGCCCATGCTCTTGCCGTCGTTCTTGACGGAAGCGTACAGAGCGCCGAAGTCGGTGACAGCACCGAAGAAGATGCCGCCCAGCAGCACCCACAGCAGGACAGGCAGCCAGCCGAAAGCAGCAGCCTGGATAGCACCGGTGACAGGGCCTGCACCGGCAATGGAGCTGAACTGGTGTGCAAACACGGTCCAGCCGTTGGTGGGGACATAGTCACGGCCATCCTCATGGACGACTGCGGGGGTCTTGGCAGTGGGGTCGATGCCCCATTTGTTGGCCAGCCAGCGGCCATACAGCGTATAAGCGCCGAACAGACACACGGCTGCGATCAAAACGATGACCAGCGTATTCATTTCTTTATACCTCTTTCCTTTCTTTCACACCGGCAATGGCCGAAGCAGGACGGCTGTGCCCAAAAGCAGGGCAGGCGAAACGGCCCGGAGGGGTGAAAAAAGCCTCCGTCCTCACGAAAGATAGAGACACAAAAATGTATCCCATCTTCCTCGAAGACGAAGGCCAAACGGTGCATCTGCACCGGTCGTTCTCCGCGGTACCACTTCGTTTGCTGCTTTCGGGAGCAGCCGCTTGCGCGTACAGGCGTTCCTGCCGCCGATACGCCGCCCTGTAACGTGGGCTGAACGGCCATGCACTACTGCCGCAAGCGGGTTCGCACAGGCTGCTCGCAGGTGAGGGCTGATCGCACTGTGCTGCCGTCTTGCACCGGAATGGCGGCTCTCTGAGCGCAGGGAATGCAAAAAGTCATGTCCTGTTCATTGCATTTGCCGAATGATTGTGTATACTTTAGTCCTGATTTCATAACTTGTCAATATATTTTGGGCAAGTTAGGAGACTGTGCCATTTTTGCGGGGGAGAAACTAAGAAAATTTAGGCGATTTTTGTTCAGATGTGAGATGAATAAAACTTGATGCCTCCACAGGTGAAATCTTCTAAACCCCCGGAAAGAAAGACCGAACACTTGACTTTTACACTTTCAAGTGCTAAAGTAACAGAGTAATAGAAAGACCCGTGTCGCACCCTGCGGCACTTTGCCCTAAAGGAGGAAGCTATGGCGGACAAGAACCCCAGAAGAAACCCCACCACCGACGCACTGTTCGACGCGATCCTGAGTCTTGAGACGAGGGAGGAGTGCTACAACTTCTTCGAAGACCTCTGCACGGTCAAGGAGATCTCCGATATGGCCCAGCGTCTGGAAGCGGCCAAACTCCTGCTCGGCGGCAGCACCTACGACCAGATCGTAAAGGCCGTGGAGATCAGCACCGCCACCATCAGCCGCATCAACCGCTGCATCCAGTACGGCTCCGGCGGCTACCGCGACACCATCGAGAAGGTACAGAAGAGCGCAAAGCCGGAGTGACATCCGGGCGGCGAGGCACATAGGATGGACTGCGCCCTATTCCTATTATAGAAAGGAAGGTCCTTCTTATGGCTGATACCACCAACTGCACCCCCTGCGTTTCCTGCGGCTGCCCCGCGCTGCCGAGAGTTTCCCTCGACCAGGCCGTCGTGGACCTGATGGAGAGCATCGCTCTGCAGGAGTCGGCCCTGAGCCACATCCTCTGCGCCGAGACCCAGAAGATGAAAGCCGCCCTCAGTATGGAGGAGCTGGACCTGTGCAAGCTGCTGGAAGTCAACGACTCCGCCACCAACATGGTCCACGCCGTGGCGAACCTTGAGCTGGTTCTGAAAGAGAAGCTGGAATTCATCGCCAACAACCTCTACTACCCCTCGACGGGGAACTGCACCACCACCGAGAGCTGATGTCAAAATGCGACTGCCCGCCCGCAATGGGTGGGCGGTTTTTGCTTTCCGGGGCGGGGCTGCCTAAAAATGTGTATAAAAGTCGGAAAAGTGTTTTGTTGGAATTGCTGAATATCGAAATCTGTGCTATACTATATAATGTTTATCCAAAGAGAAAGGGGAACCTGACCTTGCTGCACTACGATGCGATCCTGTTTGACGTGGACGGTACGCTCATCGATTCCGCCCCCGGCATTCTCAATACACTGGAAGAAGTTTTCAGCTCCATGGGCGTTGACGTCGCCCGGAGCGACCTTGGCCGCTACATCGGCCCGCCCCTCCGCAAGAGCTTCGGCGAGCATTTCTCCGACCCTGCAAAAATCGAGGAGGCCACGAAGCGCTACCGCGTGAGCTACGCCGCCAAGGGCTGCCACGAGGGCGATGTCTACCCCGGCGTGGTGGAGATGCTGGGCCGTCTCAAGGCTGCGGGCCTGACCCTCTGCACGGCCACCTGCAAGCCCACCGACGTTGTGAGGCCCATCCTCGAAGAGCAGGGCCTTGCGCCTTACTTCTCCTTCGTGGGCGGCGCGTCCATGGATGAGAGCCGCGACAACAAGACCGACGTCATCCGCCACGTCCTCGCCCAGCCCGTCATGCAGGGCAAGCGGGTGCTGATGGTGGGCGACCGCCGGGACGATATGCAGGGCGCTGTGAACTGCGGCCTGGACGCCGCCGCTGTGCTCTACGGCTACGGCGGCAGGGAAGAGGTCGCCCCCTTTGCGCCGGTCTTCATGGCCGCTGACTGCAAAGAGCTGACGGACTGGGCTCTCCGCCCGGTGGACGAGCCTTCCCATTCCTGAAACGAGAGGGACTGAATCTATGAGTCAAAAAAGACAACAACAAAACGAAACCATGACTCCCATGCAGCATCGGGCCGTTCTGGTCTGCATCCTCTGCGTGCTGGCGGTGCTGCTGACCTTCGGCATCACCACCACCCTCCTCAAAAAGGAGGAGCCTGCCCCCTCCGTCTCGGAGTCTGTGGCAGACCCCACCCCCGGCGAAGACCTGTCGGGCCACTACCAGATCGACAACGCCTCCACTGCTCTGCTGACGGAGACCGCCGACGCCGGCACGGACTATCTGAACGACACCCTCTTTCTGGGCGACTCCAACACCGTCCGCCTCTATAACAACGGCCTCATCTCCCTGCAGCAGTTCTGCGCCAAAGAGGGCATCGGCACCCAGGTAGCGCTCAACGAGGGCATCGTTACCTTTAAGAAGGACTCCAACCATTATACCATCCCTCAGGCGGTGGCCATGATGAAGCCTCGCCGTGTGGTCATGTCCTTCGGCACCAACGACACCGGGATGGAAGTCTCGGACTTCATCGCCCACTACACGGCCCTCATTCAGGCCATCCAGCAGAGCTACCCCTACACCGACATCATCGTCAACACGGTGCCGCCGGTGCCGGCTGACCACTCCAACTACCCCCACATGGATCAGGCCAAGATCGACGACTTCAACATGGCCCTTCTGGATCTGTGCGAGCAGCTGGGCGTCCGCTTCCTCAACTCCGCCGAGGCCCTCAAGGGCAGCGACGGCTACGGCATCGCGGACTACTACACCAGCGGCGACATCCACCTCAAGAGCGCCGGCCTCAAGGCAGTGCTGAGCTATCTCCGCACCCACGCCCTGCAGACCGAGGACCGCCGCCCCGACACCAACAACATCCCCACCCGCACCATGGAGTATGTCTCCAACCCCAGCTCCGCCGTGGCCGCTCCCAGCTCGGAGGCTGTCAGCTCCAGCGAGAGTCAGGCCGAGAGCGCCAGCAGCTCGGAGAGTTCTTCGAGCGAGAGCACCAGCGAGGAGAAAAAGTTCGAGGCCCGCTACCGTGTGGACAAGAACGGCGGCGGCACTCTGAGCGTCGGCAATGACACCGGCAACAGCTCTGTGACCTACACCGTCACCGACCCCGACAAATCCATCACCGTGACCGCTGTCCCGGCGGAGGGCCACGTCTTCGTCAAGTGGAGCGACGGCCTCACCAGCAAGACCCGCACCGACACCGACTTCAAGCAGAATCTGGACGTCACGGCAGTCTTCGGCACGGCCTCCGTCCACATCACCAGTGAGGGCAAGGGCGCTGTGGGCAGCTCCTACACCTTCAAGGCTGCCTTGAGCGGCAAGTACGCCAAGACCGAGAACCTGCGCTGGTACGCCAACGGTCAGGAGGTCACGCAGGCCGCCGGCAAGTCCAGCATCACTGTGGTGGTGGACAGCTCCATGGTCAACGCTTCTTATAAGATCCACGCCGTCGTCACCTACAACGACTGCAAGGTGAGCAGCAACACCCTGACCATCACCATCGGCAGCGGTGTGACCAGCGAGTCCGGCTCCACCAGCAGTTCGTCCTCGTCCCATGCCGGTTCTTCCGGCAGTACATCCTCTTCGTCTTCCTCTGCAAGCTCGGGCAGCTCTTCCCACAGCACCAGCAGTTCGTCGTCGGCATCGTCCAGCACGTCGTCTGGCAGCTCCAAGGCAGAGTCGGAGTCCGAAAGCAAGGCCGAGTCCAAGTCGGAAGCTGCTTCGGAGCCCAAAGCCGAGCCCAAGGCCGAAAGCAAGTCGGAAGCCTCCGCCAGCAAGGAAGCCGAAAGCAAGGCAGAATGACGCCCCGCACCTTCCTCTGCAAAGCCGCATAGGCTGAGCCGAGAGGAGGCGAGCGGATGTTCCGTGAAGAAATGCAAGTCCTCGGCCTGCCCGGCGCAGAAGATGTGACCGACGGCAGCGTGGACTACTACGACATGGATTGGGAAAACGTCGAGAACGGCGTGACGGAGGAGCAGATGGCAAAGTGCATCGCAAAAGAGTGCGCCTGTACGCCACACTGCAAGTGCAGCGGGAACCTGCCGGACCAGTCCGACGACGAAGCCTATGAAATGACGTTGGAATGATAAAAAATACGAGAAGCCAGCTCTGCCGGGCGGGGCTGGCTTCTCGCTGTTCTCAAACCGCACCGCAGCCGCGCCCGCTCAAGGCGGCAGGCAGCTCGAAACATGATAGAGAAGGGAAAGAAACATGGCAAAATATTATTGCATCCTCTTCGATGCAGACAATACGCTCCTGGACTTTGACGCCGCCGAGAACAAGGCGCTGGCTGAGACGCTGGTGAACTACGGCATTGAGCCGGACGCTGAGACCGTGCAGACCTACCGCACCATCAACGAGGAGCTGTGGCGTCAGCTGGAAAAGGGGCAGATCAAGCGGGAAAAGCTCATGGCAGAGCGGTTCACCCGCTTCCTCAAGGCCATCAACGCAGCCGGTGACGGAGCCGAGATGAACCGCTTCTATCTGGAGCAGCTCTCCACCCACCCGGATCTGATGGGGCCGGAAGTGCTGGACGTGCTGCGGGAGCTGTCCGAGGTGGCGACGCTGGCCGTTGTGACCAACGGCTTCCAGAAGGTGCAGACCCGCCGTCTGGCAGAAAGCGGCATCCTGAACTTTATGGAGGATGTATTCGTTTCCGAAAAGATGGACGCCGAAAAGCCCAACCGGAAGATCTTTGACGCAGCCCTGCGCGCCCTTGGCGTGGAGAACCGGGAGCATGTGCTGATGGTGGGCGACAGCCTCACCAGCGACATTCAGGGCGGCGTGAACGCGGGCCTCGACACCTGCTGGTTCAACCCCGGCCACGCCGAGAACCCGGGCAAGGTGAGCCCCACCTACGAGATCGCCTCGCTGGAAGAGCTCTACCCGCTGGTGATGGAGCCGGAAGAGCTGGCGAACCTCGGCCTCAAGCACCGCCGTCATCAGCTGTAACGGCGGGAATGTCTCTATCCACCCTACTGGAAAAGAACACGGAAGAACGATATGCTGATTCATTTGGAAAAACTCGGAAAGAGCTTTGGCGAGAAAGTCGTCCTGCACGACGTGAGCGCCAGCGTGGAAAAAGAAGACCGCATCGGCATCGTGGGCCAGAACGGCGCAGGCAAGACGACCCTGCTCAAAATCCTGACCGGCGTCTACACCGACTATGACGGCGAGTTCAGCGTGACCCACGGCGTGACGCTGGGCTATCTGGAACAGAACGCAAAGCTCGATGTCACGCTGGATATTTACGGGGAGATGCGCTCTTCCTTCGCCCCTGTGCTGGACGCCATGGCCCAGATGCAGATCTTGGAAAAGAAGATGGCGGCCTTTCCCGACGACGCCTCCCTTCTCGAAAAGCACGACGAATTGCAGAACATCATCGACGCCGCCGACGGCTACAACATGGACGTCAACATCAAGAAGGTGCTGTCCGGCATGGGCTTTGCGCAGGATACCTGGAGCAAGAACGTGGGCGTCCTCTCCGGCGGTGAGCTGACCCGTCTCCGTCTGGCCAAGCTCCTCCTCGAGAAGCCGGACGTCCTCATTCTGGACGAGCCCACGAACCATCTGGACTTCGCCACCATGGAGTGGCTGGAAAACTACCTCAAGGGCTACTCCGGTGCCGTTCTGGTGGTCAGCCACGACCGCTATTTCCTCGACAACGTCTGTACCAAGATCTGGGAAGTCTCGTTCCAGACCATGACCACCTACAAGGGCAACTTCTCGGCCTATCTGCCCCAGAAGGAAGCCGCCGACGCCCTGCGCCAGAAGCAGCACGACGCCGACGTGGCGCTGGCCGAAAAATTGCAGGACTACATCGACCGCAACCTCGTCCGCGCCTCCACCACCAAGATGGCCCAGAGCCGCCGCAGGCAGCTGGAAAAGCTGGAGATCACCGAGGCCCCTCAGGACGAGACCAACCAGCTCAAGTTCCGCTTCGAATACGACGTGGAGCCGTGGAATGAGCTGGTGCTGCTCAAGAACCTGACCATTAAGATCGGCGGCCGCACCCTGCTGGAGCCCTTCACCTATACGGTCTGCCGCGGCCAGCGGCTCATCATCGCCGGCCCCAACGGCGCAGGCAAATCCACCCTGATGCAGGTGCTGGACGGCAAGCGCCGCCCCTCCGGCGGCATGGTGCGCCTTGGCACCGGCGCACGGCCCAGCATCTTCGCCCAGCAGCAGAACCGCATCGGCGCGGGCCGCGTCATCGACGTCATCTGGAACAAGTACCCCCGGATGACCGAGCTGGAAGTCCGCAGCCATCTGGCAAAGCTGGGCTTCCGGGGCGAGACGGTCTTCAAGCCCTGCGAGGCACTGTCCGGCGGCGAGCTGGCCCGACTGCGCTTTGCAGAGATCGTGCTGGAACGCCCGAACCTGCTGTTCCTGGACGAGCCTACCAACCATCTGGACATCTACACCCGCGAGAATCTGACCGAGGCGCTGATGGCCTACACTGGCACGCTGCTCCTCGTCACCCATGACCGCCACCTGATGAACAGTCTGGCCTGCCCCATCCTCTACCTCGAGGACGGCAAGGCGGTCATCTACCCCAGCTATGACGCCCTGATGGGCCGCGCCGCTCCCGCCCCCGTGGCCGAGAAAAGCAGCGAACCCGCCAAGGCAGGCTACGGCAAAGAGCAGCGCCGCCGCCGGGCCGAGCTGCGCGCTAAGATCAAAGCCTGCGAGGACGAGATGGAAGCCTGCGGCGCCCGCGAAGTGGAGCTGGAAAACGAGATAAACTCGCCGGAAGTCTACAACGACCCCCAGCTTTTGCGGGAAAAGAGCGACGAGCTCAGCGACCTGCGCTTCCATCAGGACGAGCTTTTCGCCGCATGGGAAGCCGCTGTCGAAGAGCAGGAGCAGTACGAGCAGACCGCCGGCGGCGAAGAATGACCGATGCAGCAAAGGGGGAGAGCCGATGGCAAACCGAAACCATGACCCAAAGAAAACACACGAGATCGCACTTTCCGGCCTGCTGTTCGCGCTGGCGATGGCTCTTTCCTTCATCGAAGGCACACTGGTCATCCCGGGCCTTGCGCCGGGCATGAAGCTGGGCCTTGCGAACATCGTGGTGATGTATGCACTGTTCTTCATGGGGGCGCGGCAGGCGCTCTATCTTGACCTGCTCAAGGCGCTGTTCGTCTTTCTCGTCTCCGGCTGGACGGCAGGCTTCCTCTCGCTCTGCGGCGGACTGCTGTCCCTGCTGGTGATGTGGGTGCTCTACTATAAGCTCCCGTTCCGGCCCACATGGTTCATCCTGTCGGTCTGCGGCGCACTGTCCCACAACATCGGCCAGCTGCTTGGCGCGGGGCTCATCCTGTCCTCGGCCATGTCGCTGTACTATGCGCCGGTGATGCTGGTGCTGGGCCTTGTCATGGGCGCCCTCACGTCGCTGACCCTTCGGGCCATCCTGCCCGCACTGGGCAGACTGGGCTACAACACCCGAGAAAAGCGCTGAACAGTTGCATCTGCAAACATTTTTCGCTATAATAAAATGATAGATTTGATATGACCCTACAAAAAAGCCGCCCTTATGGATGACTCGCATCCGAGGGACGGCTGGGAGGTTTTGTACTATGTCTGAAAAAGTTACGGTCAAGGTGGAGCGGAGCGTCCTCCACCTTCCGGCCATCGCCCTGCGCGGGCTGGTGGTCTTCCCCAACAATCTGCTCCACTTCGAGGTGGGCCGCGAGAAGAGCATCGCCGCCGTGGAGTGGGCCGTCAGCAACAACTCTGACGTCTTCCTCGTGGCACAGAAAGAGATGAAGGTCGAAGACCCCAAGGCCGCCGACCTCTATACTTACGGCGTCGTGGCCGAGGTCAAGCAGGTGATGCGGGTGTCGGACGACCTCGTCCGCATCCTGGTCGAAGGCAAATACCGCGCCAAACTCTCCGAGATGGAGGACGACGGCAGCTTCCTGCTGGCCACCGTCCGCCCGGCCCCGGTCAAGATGGCGAAGCCCGAGGAGCTGCCGGAGGCGGACGTCCTCGTCCGCAACGTCAAAAAGAGCTTTGACGATCTGCTGGCTCTGAACCCCCACATCGGCAAGGACGTGGTGTTTGCCATCACCACCAGCACCGACGCCGCTTTCCTGTCCGAGTACATCCCGGCCAACCTCCTGTTCCGCTTCGAGGATAAGCAGGCCATTCTGGACGAAGGCACCCTGATGGGCCGCCTGCGTCTGCTCATCGAGAAGATGCACCGGGAGCGCCGGATGCTCGAGATCGATAAGGAGATCGCCCAGAAGGTAGACGAGGCGATGGATAAGAACCAGCGCGACTACTACCTCCACGAGCAGCTCCACATGATCAGCGAGGAGCTGGGCGAGGACGACGATACCACCGCCGAGGCCGAGGAGTACCGCCGGAAGATCACGGCCCTCCATCTGGACGAGGACCGGGAAAAGAAGCTTCTCAAAGAGGTGGACCGCCTCTCCAAAATGCAGAGCAGCAATCAGGAAGGCACGGTCATCCGCACCTATCTGGACACCTGCCTCGACCTGCCCTGGAATACCTTCACCGAGGACGATCTGGACATCGCCAAGGCCCAGCGCGTGCTGGACCGAGACCATTACGGCCTGAAGAAGGTCAAGGACCGCATCCTCGAGGTGCTGGCCGTCCGCAAACTGGCCCCCGATGTGAAGGGCCAGATCATCTGCCTCGTCGGCCCTCCGGGTGTCGGCAAGACCAGCATCGCCCGCTCCATCGCCGAGAGCCTGAACCGCAAGTATGTCCGCATCAGCCTCGGCGGCGTGCGGGATGAGGCCGAGATCCGCGGCCACCGCCGCACCTACATCGGCGCGATGCCCGGCAAGATCATCAACGCCATGATCTCTGCCAAGAGCTCGAACCCCCTGATGCTTCTGGACGAGATCGACAAGCTGGCAGGCGATTTCCGGGGCGACCCGGCGGCCGCTCTGCTGGAAGCCCTCGACCCCGAGCAGAACAGCACCTTCAATGACCATTTCATCGATATGCCGTTTGATTTGAGCCATGTGCTCTTCATCACCACGGCCAACGACCTCGGCGCCATCCCCGGCCCGCTGCGCGACCGCATGGACGTCATCGAGCTGCCCAGCTACACCCGGGTGGAAAAGTACAACATCGCCCGGAAGCATCTGGTTCCCAAGCAGCTGGACGCCTGCGGCCTGACCGGCAAGGTCACCTTCTCCCAGAGCGCCCTCTACGGCATCATCGACGGCTACACCCGCGAGGCCGGCGTCCGCAATCTGGAGCGCACCATCACCAGCGTCCTGCGCAAGTGCGCCCGGAAAATTGCTTCCGGCGAGGCGGAGAATGTCTCCGTCACCGGCACCGGCCTCGAAAAGCTGCTGGGACCCCGCATGGTCAAGCCCGAGTTCCTCAACCGCACCAACGCCATCGGCATCGCCAACGGTCTGGCATGGACCAGCATCGGCGGCGAGACCCTGCCCATCGAAGTGCAGGTCATCGACAACGGCAGCGGCAAGATCACCGTCACCGGTTCTCTGGGCGACGTGATGAAGGAGAGCGCCCAGCTGGCCATCACCTATGCCCGCGTCCATGCCGCCGAGTACGGCATCGACTCCGAGCGCCTCAAGAAGTGCGACCTGCACATCCACGCCCCGGAGGGCGCAGTCCCCAAAGACGGCCCCTCTGCCGGCGTCACCCTGACCACGGCCCTCATCTCCTGCCTGTCCGGCATCCCGGTGCGGGGCGATGTGGCCATGACCGGCGAGATCACCCTCCACGGCAATGTGCTGCCCATCGGCGGCCTCCGCGAGAAGAGCATGGCCGCTTACCGCGAGGGGATGAAGACCGTCCTCATCCCGAAGGACAACGTGTCCGATCTGTACGAGGTGGACGACGAGGTCAAGAAGAACATCGAGTTCCTGCCCATGTCCAACCTGTCGCAGGTCCTCGCCGCAGCCCTCCTCAAGCCCAAGACGGTGTCTGCGGGCCACCCTCGCACCAGGAAGGTAAAGCCCGCTGAGGCTGCGGCCCTGCCGCAGACGACTGAAAAGCCGCAGCCGGGCGCGGTCTGCTGAGACGAAAGGAGCGAAGCTATGAACTATAACAAAGCGGATTTCATTGCAAGCTACGGCATTTCCAGCCAGCTGCCCGAGAGCGACCGCCCGGAGCTGAGCTTCTCCGGCCGCTCCAACGTGGGCAAATCCAGCCTCATCAATAAGCTCTGCAACCGCAAGAATCTCGCCCGCGTGTCCAGCACGCCGGGCAAGACGGCTACCATCAACTTCTACGCGGTGGATGACTGCTACTTCGTGGACCTGCCCGGCTACGGCTATGCCAAGGTGAGCAACGCCGACCGTGAGCGCTGGGACGACCTCATCAACAGCTACTTCGAGGCTCAGCGCCACCACACCCTGCTGGTCCAGCTCATCGACTGCCGTCACGCCCCCAGCGCCGACGACATCCAGATGCTGCAGTATCTCCACTACCACAACATTCCCTTCGTCGTGGCCCTGACCAAGGCCGACAAGCTCAAGAAGAGCCAGCTGGCCCAGACGCAGGAGGAGTTCGAAAAGCTCTGCCTGCCCTACGGCTGCCAGAAGGTGGTGCTGACCAGCGGCGAGAGCGGCTACGGCATCCCGGAGCTGCAGGCTGTGCTGAACGCAGCCGTCGCCGCCGAGTACGAGGCAAACGCAGAGGACGCGGAGTAACGCAATGGCGTACAACGAATTTGCTTATTTTTACGATGAGTTCAACGGCGAGGCCGACTACGAGGCTCTGTATGCCCACATCAAAAAAGAGCTGGAAGCCCACGGTATCCATGACGGCATCCTCGCCGACCTGGGCTGTGGGACAGGAGAGCTGACCCTGATGCTTACGCAGGCGGGCTACGATATGATCGGCATCGACAAGTCGGAGGAGATGCTCTGCGTCGTCCGGGACAAGGCTGAGCAGCTGGGCCTTTCCGGCGGCCTGCTTCTTTTGCGGCAGGACCTGCTCAAGCTCGACCTCTACGGCACCATCCGGGGTGCGGTGTCCACCTTCGACACCTTCAACCACATCCCGGATCTGGACAAAGCCATCGCCAACGCCGGTTTCTTTATGGAAAAAGGCGGTGTGCTCCTGTTCGATATGAACACGCCCTATAAGCACCAGAACGTGCTGGGCGAAAACGTCTTTACGTTTGAAGAAGAGGACGCCTCCTGCGTCTGGCGCAACCATTACAGCGCTGCCGACCGCAGGGTGGAGATCAGCGTGGACATCGACTACCGCGAGACGGGGGAGCACTTCCACGAGCAGTTCTACGAGTACACCTACGACCTCGACACCATCCGCACCGCTCTGGAAAAGCATGGTTTTGCGCTGGAAAGTGTCTGCGACGGCGAGAGCTTTGGCCCTCTGACCGACGAGAGCGAGCGCTATTTCTTCTGCGCAGTCAAACAGTATACCCAACTGGAGGATAAATAATATGTCGAATCTTATCCGCGGCATTTCTGAAAACGGCGGTGTCGTGTTCTGCGGCGTGGACTCCACTGAGATCGTCCGCACGGCAGAAAAGCTGCATACCACCAGCGCCACTTGCAGCGCAGCCCTTGGCCGTCTGCTCACCGGTGTCTCCCTGATGGGTGCGATGCTCAAGGATGATGGCGATTCCATCACTCTGCGCGTGTCCGGCGGCGGCCCGGCTGGTGTCGTCATCGCCTGCACCGACGCACACGGCAACGTCAAAGGCTGCATCGACCACCCGCTGGTCGAGCTTCCCGCAAAGGAGAACGGACATCTGGACGTGGGCGGCGCAGTCGGCAAAGACGGCGTTCTGACCGTCATCCGGGACAACAAGCTCCAGAAGGAGCCGACGGTGGGTCAGGTGCCGCTGGTGTCCGGTGAGATCGCCGAGGACATCACCAGCTACTACGCCTACAGCGAGCAAATCCCCACCGTGTGTGCGCTGGGCGTTCTGGTGGACAAGGATCTGTCCATCGCCTGCGCCGGCGGCTATCTGCTGCAGCTCCTGCCGGGCGCGACCGATGCCGAGATCACCCGTCTGGAGCAGAACATCGCCGCCATGCCTTCCGTCACCGAGATGCTCCGGGCAGGGAAGACCCCGCAGGATATGATGGAGCTGGCAATGGCGGGCTTCGACCCGCAGGTCCTCGATACCCGCGAGGTGAAGTATCAGTGCGACTGCAGCGAGGAGCGCACGAAGGATATGCTCCTCAGCCTTGGCCGCAAAGAGCTGGTAAAGCTCCGGGACGAAGACCCGAAGTGTGAGGTGGTCTGCCACTTCTGCCACACGAAGTATGAGTTCGACCTGAACGAGCTTCTGGCCGAGACGACTCCGGAAGAAAAGTAACAAAAATCCATAATCATAAATCGCCGCATGGCCGGAGCAGATGTGCTCGGGGCTGTGCGGCGTTTTCATTTGCAGATGTCGGCGGTGATGGTGTAGACGACCCGGTAGTGGAGGGTGTTTTCTTCGACGGAGACGTCCTCTTTGCGGGCCAGAAGCTCAAAATCAGGCCAATTTTGCTGTAAAGCTTGTTTACTTTGCAGTCTGGAAAGAGCCAGAGCCTGCTCTTCGGTCCGCTCTAAATTAGTGGGGGTTTTGTGATAATATGTCGTTTCTTCGATAAAAAACGGAACGGGATGTCCGAAGACTTCTGGCTGGTAGTGTCGGACGATGGCTTCGGCCTCTGCCTTGCTTGGAGCAGGATGCAGGGAGGGCAGAGCAATCGCATGACCGTCCCAGAACAGCGTCCGATGCACGGCCTGCTGCCCTGTGAGCTGTTCGATGGGCAGCAGGAGGGCAGTATCCTGCTCGTTTTCCCACTCGAACTGCGCCCGGACGCTGCCCGCCGCAGGCTGAAAGATGAGCGTTCCGTCCCGTTCGGCGCGGGCTGTCCCGATGAGGCCCTGACCGGCTTCTATGGCCTGGCCGGGGACGACGAGCATCGTCCCGCTGACGAGGTTGGTGCGAACGACCGTGCCGGACACCCTGGCCCGGAGGCCGTGGAGCGTCCCGGCCGCGATGTCCGGCACCGGTTTAGCCGCAGCCGCTTCCGCCACCAGCTTTCCCTTCATAAAGTTGAGGCTGGCCCAGGAAAACTCACCGCTCTGGAGCAGGGCGTATTCTCCGGCGGTGAGCTTTTCCTGTGTGACGGCATTTCCCGGGAAAAGCCCTGCCTCCCACAGGACGACGGCGGCCCGCGCCTGCTGGCCGGGCGTCAGGCCCACCGGTTCGACGAACCAGACAAAGCCCTGCAGCCAGAGCAGCAGAGGGAGAAAGACAAGGCATCCGGCCCAGAGTCCCCGCCGCCGGAGAAGGGGACGGATGCAAAAGAAAAGACCCCGTCGTTTTTGGATGCGCAGCCGCACCCGCCGTCTGCGGGCCAGAGCGGCCAGTTTCCGATAATGCCATGCGGCGCACCGGGCCGAGAACCCGCCGGGCCGGGGAACGATGTCGGAGAGGTGCAGCCCGCCTGCGGCCGCAGCAGTCAGCAGACCTTCGACATCGCCGTTCTGCGCCGCAAAGGTGACGCCTGCCCAGAGCTGAGTCCATTCCATGGTAGAAAGCTCCTATTCCTTTGAAAAATCGGTCCGCAAGATCTGCCCCCGCAGGGTGAGCCTCCGGGCGGAGAGTGTTTCTATCTTCAAATCGTTGCCGTAGACCGTCAGAGTGCCGCGCCCCAGTTCGAGACAGAGCTTGCCTTCTTCGTAGGAGCGGATGCGCCGGAACTGCTCGATCTCCATCCTTCTGCCGCTCAGGTAGACCGAAGCCCGTCCGTAGAAGTCCCCGGGCGGCTGACGGAACATCCGCCGGAACCAGCCGCGCAGGGAATGCGTTTGCTCTCGTTTCCTTCCCACGCTGCTCCCTCCCGCCATGCAAACCGCTGCCAATTACCACATATATATGGAAATGGAGGGTGCGCGTATGATTCAGAAAGAGAAAATCCGGGGCGTGGGGTATTTTTTGATGGCGCTGGCCACGGGTCTGCTGCCGTTTGCCGCGCCGGATGCCTGCGCACAGGCCCTGCGGGAGGGGCTGGCGCTCTGCGGCGGCCCGCTGCTGCTTTCGCTGTTCCCGTTCCTCATCGTGTCCACGCTGCTCATCCAATGCCCGGCGGCGGATGTGCTGGGGCTGCCCTTCTGCCCAGTTGCAAGGCTCATCGGGGTCCGCGCTCCGGCGGCTGGGCGGGTGCTGCTCATCGGCTCTCTGGGCGGCTTTGCCCCCGCAGCAAGTGCCGTCGCCGGGGCCGTCCGCTCCGGGCAGCTCACCGCGCGGGAGGCCGATGCGCTCCTTCCGGCCTGTGTCTGTTCCGGCCCGTCCTTTGTGATACTGGCTGTCGGGCAGTCCATGCTGGGCAGTGCAGAGCTGGGTGTCCTGCTGTTCCTTGCACAGGTGGCGGCGGGCTATCTGTCCGCCGCGCTTCTGGCGCGGCTGGGAGGGACGCTTGGGTCAATGGCGCACCCCGCTGTCCCGACCGCTTCGCAGCCTCTCCGGCTGGACGGCATCATCGCGCAGGCGTCCCAGACCTACCTCAAGCTCTGCGGTTTCGTCCTGTTTTTCCGGATGCTGGCCGCAGGAGCGGGGGAAGCACTGCCCTCCGGTGCAGGCGTTTTATGCGCGATGCTTTTAGAGGTCTGCTCTGGTTGTGACCTGGCTGCGAAAAGCGGCCGGTTCGCCAGTATGCTGTGCTGCGCGGCGCTGAGCGTGCAGGGGCTTTCTGTTCTGATGCAGGTGCGGACCATCTGCCCGCCCGAGATGACCCTCCGCCCGCTCTACCGCGCCCGGCTGCTCCATCTGCCGCTTTCGCTGTTGGTATTTTATCTTCTCCTTCCTCAGCGAGCGCAGGAGACGTTCAGCACCCTGTGCGGCCGCGTGACCATGATGCGCCGCCTCCCGCCCGACTGTGCGCTGATGGTGTTTCTCGGCTGCTGCTTTGTGGTCTGTGAGCTGAGCCGCGTCCTTGCAAAGGAGCCGAATCAAACACAGAGGGACAAAGTTGCGAATCAATCTTGACAGCTCCCGGCTTTTATGGTAAAATATCACACGTTGCAGAGATCGCAATGTGCTACTGTGGCTCAGCCGGTAGAGCAGCTCACTCGTAATGAGCAGGTCGTCCGTTCGAATCGGATCAGTAGCTCCAAAGTAAAATCCCCGAAAAGTGGCTTCTCGCCTGGCTTTTCGGGGATTTTTGTTTGGCTGGGAGATAGCCTTCGGAGGGGAATGTGGGCGCTAATTGCCCTAATTTCCCGGAAAGTTTTTTTGAAATGCAAGTCAAGATGCAAGTCAAAAAGGGCAAGAAACAAGTCAGCCGGACTGTGTACAGGACTTTTTGAGGTAAGTGTCCAGACGATTTATTTTCTTCTTCTTGAATTTTTTGTCGAGGGCGGTATAGATGCCAAGCGTGACCGAGATGTCTTTGTGGCCCATCTGGTCGCGGGCGGTCATGACGTCCACACCGGCAAAGTACATCAGAGTGCAGAAGGTATGGCGGAGCTGGTGCGGGGTGAAGGCGTCGATGCGCATGGGCAGGCCGCCCGGGCGATTTTTGTTCTGCTGGCCGTCGTAGCCGTACTTGACGTTCAGGTCGCGCATATAGCTTTCCCACAGACGCTTCCAGCCCTGCTCGGTCATCTGCTGGCCTTTGTGGTTGTGGAGCACATAGAAGCAGCCATCCTGCTGGGTGCGAAGATAATCGACAAGAACTTTGGGGATGCTGACGACGCGGACGCCGGCAGGCGTCTTGGTGATCTTGACTTTCTTGGCGCGGAAGTCGTAGCCTTTGTTGACCGTGATGGTGGCGTCGTCAAGGTCGATGTCGGCCCAAGTGAGGGCGGTGGCCTCGCTGCGGCGGAGGCCGGAGTAGAGTAGGAGCATGGCGGCTCGCTGGGCGGCGTGGGGTGTCTCACGGATCCAGCGCTGCTGCTCTTCGGTGAGGGGGTCGCGCGGCTCCGGTGCGGCCCCGGCGGGGGTGATGGTCTTGACCAAAGGGTTGTACATCACGATCTCCGGGATGGCGAGGTCATACGCGGCCTTGGCGCTGCCGCGCAGGTTGGTGAGGGTGAAGTGGGAGAGAGGCGGCTTGCCGTCGTGCCAGTCGGCCAAGTTGTTGAGCACCTTCTGGAAGTCGGCCGCGCGCAGCTCAGACGCCGGGACATCCACCAGTTCGCCCCAGTGGGCCTTATTGGTCGCCAGTCGGTCAATGCTTTTCTGGCCGATGCCCTTTGCCTTTTTGGCGGCAATGAGGTTATCGTACAGGGTGCCTAAGGTGGCTTCGGCCTGCTCCGGGTCCATGCCCTTGCTGACGGCAGAACGGAAATCATCTGCAGCGGCCCTGGCCTCACGGAGAGTCGAGCCATAGAAGGTCTTGTATTTGCGTTTCCCGTCCGGGCCTTTGCCGAGGTAGACCTGACAGGAATACCGTCCATCGGCACGCTTTTTATTTTTGGCCATAAAAACTCCTTTCCGACTTGCTTGCCGATGCACATGAGGTATGGTATACTGGATGTGTCAGCAGGCAGAGAGTCATTGACTACGTTTTTCTCCGACATTGTCCCATGCGCGCCCCGGCAGCTTTTTCGTACAAGGCTGCCGGGATTTTTTTGTACAAACGCCCCCGCTGGTGGAAACACTGGCGGGGGCGTTTGGTTATGTATCGGCGCTCAGGAGGTCGGCGGGTCTGATGTGCAGGATGTTACAGAGTGCAAAGAGATTATCTGTTTTGGGCTGGCCTACGCCTCGCTCATAATAGCCGATCGTGCCGATGGTGACATCAAGCTTCTCCGCCAATTCCTTCTGCGTCAGCCCGGCGGCCTGCCGTGCCTCCCGGATGATGCGGGCAGATTCGGGATGGGGACGGGTGGACATAAATAAGCACCTCGATTTGATATAAAATTAGTTTTGAATCAGGATTTCTTTCCAATGAAGAGGAAAGCCAAGTTCAGACGGTTTTGCCAGCGGGTGAGAATCAAAACACTCCTGAATATTTGTTACAAACTGTGTTCGACTGGACGTGGGCAGAAGATGATAAATCGCATATATAAAGCCAAATGGCTTTGTACCATAGTCATTGATGCTTTTAGGAAGTTTTGCAGGAGGATTGATTCGAGGGCGATGGTAAAAACGTGCTCCATGTGCGGCAATATTACGAGCAACAACTGCGCAGTGCGTCCAGTTTTCGATATATTTTCGAGAAGGAATGCCGTAGAATTCGCGCGCAATCGCAGCACGGTCAGTGGGAAGCAAATTTTTGTACATCATTGAAATTTGGTCAAAAGACAGCACCTCGACGATGACCCAAACAGGATAAATATCGTTCAAATCATTGTGATGATGAAGGACAAACGGCTCATCCTTGCGCAGATGCAGAGATTTTGAAAGCGCATTTAGCAACTTGGCATGATTCCATGGGACCTCAAAGTTTTTGTTGTTTAGGTATCCAGTAGGTCCATATTTTTGAGAATGATAATATGCAACATAGGCCTTCAGGTTGGTTTCAACGATAGTGCAGGCTGAAAGAACGACAGAGCGAAACTGCTCGTCAAAATCGTAAAGCTCTACAATATCATCAAAGGATGCACCTGCATGAAAATGGTCCTCACCAGAACAAGGATTATAAGAACGTAGAGTAAGAGAATATGCACTGAGCCGATAGTAATTTTTCTCGCGAAGGTGTCTCAACGCAATGGCTTCATCGTGAATAATGAGTCCGCGTCTGCGAAGAATATCCAACTGTTGCTCATATGTGCAGAAATCCTTGATTTTTAACGTCATAAAGAACCTCATGGATAAAAAGTATAAAAAAAGACCCGCCATGATACGCTTGAATGCTTTCGCACTCAGAGGCTCGACGGGTTCTGTTATCCATATTATACTCCGCCAAGCCCGAATTGTATATGAAAAAAATATGAACTGTTGCAAATGTCACGAAAAAAGTTGAAAAACTCTATTGACACGCATATAAAATTAAAATTTTGTTCACAGTCCCGACATATTCGTGTCGGGGATTTTTTATTTATGCGTCCTTTGCGCCCCCGCTGGTGGAAACACTGGCGGGGGCGTTTGGTTATGTATCGGCGCTCAGGAGGTCGGCGGGTCTGATGTGCAGGATGTTACAGAGTGCAAAGAGATTATCTGTTTTGGGCTGGCCTACGCCTCGCTCATAATAGCCGATCGTGCCGATGGTGACATCAAGCTTCTCCGCCAATTCCTTCTGCGTCAGCCCGGCGGCCTGCCGTGCCTCCCGGATGATGCGGGCAGATTCGGGATGGGGACGGGTGGACATAAATAAGCACCTCGATTCTAAATTATAATCTGAATTATAAACTAAGGATTGAAGATTACGAACCACTCCACCGCCAAGCGTGGCGGAAGCCTTTGGATTCGGCTTCCGCAATCGTCGAAGCATAAAAATCACCATCGGAAGGGTTGATTATGACTCGGTCATACTGTTGGTCAAACGGTAAGTGATAGATTTGATCTCCATCTTTTGAAACATTACATTTAATAAGAGGGTATTCTTTCAAGGGAAAATTCTCGACAACAGTGATGTCAAGATAGTCAGCGCAGGACTTTGCTAAATCTGAAAGAGAGGTGGTTGTAATAAACAGGCTTCCAACTGTGCAATCAGGGTGTTCCATTTTTTGAAGAATAGTTGTTCCGTAGAGCTAAAAAATATGTTTCTCGTGAATTGTTTTTTCGACAGACCATCTCTTGCATTGAATAACATACATCTTATTGTCTTTAGAAATAATCAAATCGCGACCCATGTCTTCAAGGCCTTCGGTTGCACCATTGTATCTGACGCGATACCCCTTTTTCTCGTAGCAATAACCAACATAGCGTTCATATTCGATACCGATTTGCCAGTTGGACTTTTGACGTTTAGAATACCTCTCCAAAGCGAGTTGAAGCCTATCGGCTGATGAAAGCGAACGATATTCTTGAGGTGATAACCATTTTTTCAAAGAAGAATATTCACTTTCTGGTGCGATTTCAGATTCAGCAAACTGTTGCAAATCTTCCGAACTAATTTCTTTAAAGTCGGATAGCCAAGGAAAAATGGTTTCGTAGAGGGTTAATTGATACTCCTGAAGCTTACATTGTTGCTGAAGGGTACGTTTTTGAGCTGCTATTTCTTTGACTTTTTCAGCTGCCGTAAATGCTGGGTGTGGCTTTGTTTGAAGATAATTGACCTCTTTCAAATCTTGCAGGTGAAGATAATCTGCGAATTGTTTTGCAAAAAAAGGAGCAGTGGCAGGGTTAGAATTTAAGAGTTTGTGAATGAAATCTTCTTGTTCATCCAATTTCTTTTGACGACTGGAAAGATCAGTTTCAAGGAACACACAATTTCGATGACGTTCAGCAAGCTTTTGATCAAGTTCATCTAACTGAAGTTTCCGTTGCTGTTGATATTCCAATTCTTGCTGAGAATCTTTTTTGAGAAGCTCATAATGCGAAACAGCGTCATTCAATTCTTTAAGAGTAGCTTCTCGTTGGGAAATTTCGGATTCCAGTTTTTGAAACTCATCTGACTTAAGTTGAAGTTCTTGTCTATGCCTAGTTTTGTTACCGCAAATATATCCGACCAGAAGAGCAAATGGAGCAGTTCCAATGGCGATATACATCCAATTCATACAGAATACACCTATTCAGTCTTTATGCTTCTTTCGTAACCATGACATTTGGAGACTGTTTTTTATAGTAACCGGTACGGTTTAAATCCTCAGCATAGCCGATAACTTTTTCCTGCCCCTCTTCATTCAGCTGATCAAAGACAGCTAAAAGAGTGGACTGCTGGGGAGCGAGCTGTACATTGGCCTGCTGTGCAGAATCCTCCATGCCCATCAAATAAGTTGGAGTAGTATCCAGAACGATGGCGAGTTTTTCCAAAATAGAGCGTTTAAGATTGACGACAAGGCCGTTTTCATATTTATAAATGGCCGCTTTCTGTACACCAATTCTTGCGCCCAATTCTTCCTGTGTCATCTGGTGCTCGATGCGAAGCTGGCGTATCCGTTCGCCAGTGGTCATGAAGCATCACCTCTTTTGTTTGTTGTGTCTTAATAATACCACATAAAATCTAAAAAGCAAGAAAAAATATCTTGACAGGATTCGAGAAAGATGCTAATATCTAAGTATCCTAAAAAGATACGGAGGTGGTAGAGATGAATAAACGGAAATTAAACGCTGTGATGCAGTTGCATGGCGAGTCACAGCAGAACTTAGCAGACTATCTGAAGATGAGTCTTTCTCGCCTGAATGCTAAAATCAATGAGTACCGTGGGGCGCAATTTCGACAGAATGAAATTGCAGCGATTCAGGAGCACTATGGTTTGTCGGCGGAAGAGGTCAATGAAATATTTTTTGCCTCGCTAGTATCTCAAAAAGATACCGCTGACCCGCCGAAAAGTGCGTGAGGGAGGAGGAAAAGTGATAACGATTATTGGCATGGCAGCAATATGGATTTGTGCAGCGGTGTGCGTATATGTCATTGCCCGATGGGGGCCGCGAGGTATGCTGCGGTGGTATCCGTGGTATGCAATAGCAATATGCAGCCTCGAAAGTGCTGTCTTGGCAGGCATTGCACAGATCAGTGGAACTCTTTGAGTTCCTCTTGCATCGCAATAATCAGCTCGATTTTTGCATTTGCGAGTTTCGCCATTTCGTCTTTAGAAGGCGACGCTGGATAACGAAGCAACTCGGAGTAGTAAATGCTTGTGGCGTTGTTCACACGAGTTCCAGAAAGAATCATGACTTGGGAATTAGCGCTGCTGAGTTGCAGGACAGCTTCAGAAGACAAGGGATAGGAGGTAGAAGAAGCTAACGAGATAAAGGTTTTATAAGCTTCAAGTTTTGCGTTGAAAAACAACTGAGAAGATTGAAGCTTATAGGCGGAATAATTGTTGATAACAGCTGTAATGGGAGAGGCGACCAAGGCGAGAATTGTGGCGAAAATCGACAAAATAGCAGTAAGTTGAGAAGCAGTCATAAAAACACATCCTTTCTGAAAGGATTGTATCACGCAGCGAGAAAGCGGACAAGCCGCTGACCCGCCGAAGAGTGCGGGAGGAAGGAAAACATATGAACCGTTACATGATCGTGATCCCGGCGAAGAACCGGAGCTTTCTGCTCAAGTGCGACGAGGGCGACTGCATGAAGCTGGAGACCCTGCAGAAGCTGGTGAGCGGATATGTGGAGACCGTGCCGTCGGCGCTGGACGCCACCTGGGCGCGGGAGGAAGCCGACCGGCTGGTGCTGCTGGTGGACGAGGACGGCCGCCTGAAGTGCAAGGCTGCAAACCAGAAGGCCACCAACATTGCCCCGGCGGACGTTACCTGGAACGGGATGCAGCCCCTTGTGGGTGCTGCCGTGCTGGCGCTGCAGCGGGGCGACAAGCTGATGGGCTTTAGCAAGCACGTGGCGGAGGACATCCGCAGCGAGTGGCTGTAAGGAGGGGCTGGCCATGCGGAAGGCAAAAGTCTGGGACGCGAGGCAGCTGCCCGCGTATCTGACCGTGGCGCAGTACGGCGAGCTGATGGGCATCTGCCCGAAGACGGTGCGGCGGATGTGCCAGCGGGGGGAGCTGCCGGCACACAAGGAGGGGCCGAAGCTGTGGCGCATCGACAAGAACGCCGCGCTGGAACAGCGGCAGGAGGCCATGGAGATCTGCCAGCGGAACGCCAGGAAGGCCCCGAAAAACAAAAAGCCCGCCGGTGCTGGAACACCGACGAGCCTCCGAGTGACAGGTTGAAAGGGCCTATCACCGGAATGATTTTACCACAACGAAGGGAGAATAGCAATGAAAATGAAGATACAGGCGCTTTACCTGACCGGCACTGCGCTGCTCATCGGCGCGGCGGGGGTGGGCGACAGCATCACCTTTGACGCCGTGGGCAGCTGGACGGGCGCGGCCATCCTGGCCGTGCTGATGGCCGCCGGCGGCATCGTCTGCTGGGGCTATGGCCGGGGGCTCGAGATCGAGCGGGCGGAGAAGGCGCAGCTGCGCCGGTACTGCCGCAAGCTGAAGAGCTGCCAGAGGGCGGCGGAAGAGAAGAACGACAAGCATAGCGCGTAAAGGAGAAGAGTGCAATGGTACGAATCGAGATTAAGAAAGTGGCGAATGGGCAGATGATGCTCGGCATAGAGGCAAAAAAAGAAGCGCCGGATGAGGTGCTGACGTGTGCCGCCCGCGGCTTTGTGGGTGTGGCAAGGCATCTGCTGGGGCCGATGGCGACCAACCCACAGTTTGCCGAGGAAATTTCGAGGGGTATCAAGGAAATGCTGCTGGATACGGAAGACCTCAAGGTAACGCGGGGCGTAGAGGGCAAAGAAGCAAAGTTTATGGCAGCGCTGTACGGAATGAATGCGGGGGAGCAGGAATGAAACTGGAAGAATACGAGCACATCATGCGCACCGGTACGCCTAGCGACCGGGCGCGGGCCATCGCAGCAGCGAGCAATGACAAGGAGCTGAGCGAAGAGGAGTTCCACCAGCTGACGGCCCTGATCAAGGGGGCCGTGCGGCCCGGCACCCGGAAGCTGACGCCGGACGAAGCAAAGCTGTGGGCAGAGGTGGGCCGGATCAACACCCGGCTGAAGCAGGAGATGGTGGCAGCCAGTTTTACGGTGCGGGCCTTGCCGGGCGACCTGCAGGAGGACGCCATCAACATCCTCTCCAAGACCGTGAGCGGGATGATGGGCGATCTGAGCCGCCTGATGGCGGAGACCGGGGAGCCGTGATGGACCGAAAGCAATGCATCCATGTTTTTGAGATAACCCGCCCGGAATGCCTTATTTGCACCGGGCGGGATGAGAAGTGCAGGGAGTACAAAGAACATGAAGAAGAACAAGATGAGTCTCACGACAGAGCTGGATCTGACGCGGGAGGGGACGGCGGAGATGACGAGGTGGTGCATCCTCATCGCGCTGCATCAGAGCTTTGGCATTGGCGCGGCGCGGCTGAACAAGGTTCTGGCCCGGGCGGAAAAGCTGGGGCAGGAGAGTCTGGATGTGGCCATGACAGTAAACGACCGGGGGATGCCCTCGACGGACAGGAGCCTTGCTTTGCGGCGCAGCTGGATGCCGAGGAATGTAGATCCCGACTTCCGGGTGCCGGTGCTGCGCAGCCCCCGCACCCGGCGGGAAGAGCAGCTGCGGATGGCGGGCGACGTGGCGGCCAGTATGGTCTGGACGCTGTGCGCCAAGGCCTGCATGGACGAGCTGGGCTTCGGCACGGAACGGCTGCTCCGCCTGAAGGAAGAGGCGCTGGCCAACTACCGGCAGGTGAACGAAGAAGGTCACGCGGACGGGCTGGATGTGGCGATGGAGCATCTGCGCCGGTGTGCGCAGGCTGCGCTGAAGGAAGACATCGTGGTGGAGAATCAGCCGGACGAAGACCGGGCCAGGCAGAGCGAACGGGATTACGAGGAGCAGAAGCGGGCGTTTTTGAAGCGGGCCGTGATGCAGCAGCTGGGGCGAAAGGCCGGGAAGGGCGGACTGCGGATCCTGAGCGAAACGCAGATGGAAGAAAAGGCTGCTGCCGCCATGGCGCAGCTAAAGGAGAACACATGGGAAAAGCGAATCTCTACACCGTAAAGGACTACCTGACCGGGGAGGTCCTCGCAAAAGGCACAGCCGGAGAGCTGGAGGCCAGCGGCATCGTGCCGAAGGGCTACCACACCAGCGAGTGGGCCAAGCACGAGAACCAGAAGCGACGGAACCGGAAATACGCAATCTCTTTTGAGGAACGGCAGCCGGAAGTGAAGCGCGGCGAGAAAGGCCGGATGATGAGCGTCTACACCTGCTACAACGCAGCCGGAGACGTAATAGGCGAAGGCACCGCAAGGGAGCTGTGGGAGGCGGGCGTCTTCAGCAACGACAACGCGGCCTACTATACCTACAAAGAACAGGGCGGGCGCTGCATAAAGCGCGGCATCGCAAAAATGACCTGCCGAAAAGAGATGCGGAAGGTCGGCCAGAACAATGCCCGGGGTGAAAAGGCAGACTGCGCCGCAAAGAAGCCGGAGCGGCCCGTCCTGCGGAAGATAAAAGACCCGACGCCGCTGGACTACGACGTCCACGACCTGATACTCTACAACGCCATCGCCAGAAAGGAAGGCCGGCCGGAGTTGACCTACGGCTACTGGGCGGCGGCGGGAAAGCCAGCAAGGCCATAAAAATACAGACAGGCAAGCCCCCGATGGTTTTCCATCGGGGGCGTCTTCGACAAAATATAAGGCGAGATGGGTGCTGCCGAGGAGGCTCGGCGGCAGGCATATCGGTTTATATAGAGGTAAACCTCTCAGCGTTCCCGTCGGCCTTTGGCCGCGCGAGAACGCAGCTCCCCTACCGAGGGGAGCCTTTCTCAAATGAAGCGTCCGGGCGGGCGCTTTGGGGAGCTAGTATACCCGTTATCCCTGTGACGGTGATGGGCCACAGGAAAGAAAACTACACTACCAGCTCAAGGCAGCAGGAGGGTACAGGATGAAGAAGAGATATACCCGGGAGAAGAAAACACTCTGCGGAGAGGGGTACATGGAGGTGGACCTCTACCACATCACACCGGAGGAGCACGCAGCCAAGCGCCGGAAGAAGACGAGGCCCAGCAGCGAGCGGCAGAAAAAGCGGAACGCCCAGCACGCACACCGGTGGAGGGTACAGAAAGCCAACGCAAACTTTACCGTGCTGGGATTTTATCTGACCCTGACCTACATAGACACCTTTTTGCCGGAGAGCATGGAGCAGGCCCAGCGGGATTTACGCAATTACATCCGCCGGGTGAAGGCTGCCATCGCAAAGCTGTACGGCCCGGGCGCCGAGCTGCGGGTCATGGGCCTGACCGGCTGCGGACGGAAGAGCGGGCGGTACCACCATCATCTGCTGGTGGAGTGCAAAGGGCTGACCATGCGGCAGAATGCGGAGTTCCGGCAGCTGCTGGAAGACAAATGGGCCGTGCGCTGGCCGGACGGCAGCGTGGAGAGCCTCGGCACAGCCAACGCTGACCGGCTGAACCTGCAAAACAGGCTGGATGACCTGATCACCTACTTCGAGAAGCACGGACAGATGCGGTGGTACGAGACGAAGAATCTGACACTGCCGGTGGAGCGCGCCCCCAACGACACCCGATGGAGCCTCAAGCAGCTGCGCAAGGCCTGCACCGAGTGCAAGGACAACGCCTACTGGTGGGAACAGAGATACCCGGGCTGGAAGTTTGTGCGGTGCGTCGTGCCGGAGCCGGACGCGCCGGGCGACGAAAAAGAGGGCTGGGACGCAGACGAGCTGCGCTGCTATGTGGTGATGGTAAAGCGGGAGGGTGCGAAAGTTCGCACCTGACAGACAAAGTACCGGTATTTTGCGCGGTAAAAACGCGCTTTATTCGCGCGCGGGAAGAAAACGCGCAGGAAGACGGGAGGCGGGGAGTTGACCAGGGAGCAGAAACGACGGGTGCGGGAAGAGCTGCGGGCTTGTGGACAGGGAAAAAGCGACTGGGCGGGCGTGATCGCGCTGGCGATGGACTACTACGAGGCCGCAGACCCGGTGTGCAAACGGCTTTTGCAGATGCGGTATCTGGACGGGATGCCGGAGGAGCGAGTGGTGGCGAAGCTGCACATCGGGCGGACGACCTACTACCACAAGGAGCTGGAAGCGCTGAGCACCGTGGCAGTGTATGCGGCGGCGGCAGGGCTGTTATAGCATTGCCATAGCGTGATGAGGCTGGGGAGACCCGGCCTGTTTGTTCTACCTGGCTCTCAAATGTCCGCAGTAGTTTTGTTTTTCCGGCGGCGGTAGACTGGGAGGGAAGAACTACAGAGGGGAGGCAGAGCGGTGGCCAAGCGGGCATATTGCAAAAACACGGTAAAGGGCTCCCAGCGGGGGCGGAAGTACCCGCCGAAGGTGCGGGCCGAGGTGCTGATGGCCATGCTGTCGTCTGGCTCCATCTGTGCGGTAGCCCGGCGGTACGGCGTACCGGAGAGCACTATCCGCAGCTGGCTGGCCGAGGAAGCCGGCCGGAGCGACGCCTTTGCAAAAGAGCGGCAGGCTGCTGCGCGGGAGATAGCGATCCGGGCCAGCCTCGGGGCGAGGGCGCAGGTGAGCTACTTGCAGAGCCGTGTGGACGAGAGCCAGCGTGCGGCCCAGGTAAGAGCCAGGCTCCATCGGAAACTGGACGAGGACACCCGCGCCCGCTGCTTTGCGGTAGGCACACTGCTCAAGAGTGATGCCGAAGAGCTGGCGGACGCCACGGAGACGGGGCTTGTGCTGTACGCTGCCGAGGACAGCTATGACCGGCAGCTGGGAGACGAGGAGCGAAAACTGCTGGACGCTCAGCTCGAGCGGTACGGCGAGCGCGTGATGAGCGACAAGAACGCCGCCGCGATGGCTACCGTGCTGATGACCGTGGCCGAAAAGGCTGCGGCAATGGTACCCAGCCAGAGCCAGAGCGAGGGCGATGCCCCACCGCTGGTGGAGATCGGGGCCGAGGGCCGGGAAGAAAAAGGGCCGGAGGTGATGGTGGATGGAGCATAAAACATATCACGGACGCCCCGTAATCTGGTCGCCGCAGCCGAGGCAGGCAGCTTTTATGGCGCGCACCGAGGACGAAGCTCTGTATGGGGGCGCTGCTGGTGGCGGGAAGAGCGACGCACTGATCATCGAGGCGCTGCGGCAGGTACACATCCCACACTACCGGGCGCTCATCCTGCGCAAGACTTACCCGCAGCTTTCGGAGCTGATCGACAAGACCATGCGGTACTACAAGCCGGTATTTCCCAAAGCGAGGTACAACGGCTCGAGCCACTGCTGGACCTTCCCCAGCGGGGCGAAGATCTACTTCGGCAGCCTGAACCACACACAGGACAAGTACAACTATCAGGGCAAAGCGTTCGACTTTATCGGTGTGGATGAGCTGACCCACTTTACCTGGGACGAATACAGCTATGTTATGAGCCGCAACCGCCCTTCCGGCCCCGGCACCAGGGTCTATATCCGGGCCACGGCCAACCCCGGCGGCGTGGGGCATGGCTGGGTGAAGGCACGGTTTATCAGTCCGGCACCTGCCGGGACGCGGATGGTGCAGATGGTGAAGGTGAAAGCGCCGGACGGGGAGGAGATCACCCGGCGGCGCACCCGCATTTTTATCCCAAGCACCATTTTCGACAACCCGGCGCTGCTGAAAAATGACCCGGGCTACATCGGCACACTGGCCTCTCTGCCGGAGGCGGAGAAGCAGGCGCTGCTCTACGGAAACTGGGACAGTTTTTCGGGGCAGGTGTTCACCGAGTGGCGGAACGACCCGAACCACTACAAGGACCAGCGGTGGACCCACGTCATCGAGCCGTTTCCCATCCCGGAGCACTGGAAGATATGGCGGGGATACGACTTCGGTTTCTCGAAGCCGTTTTCTGTGGGGTGGTATGCAGCGGACGAGCGCGGGCGGCTCTACCGTATCAAGGAGCTTTACGGTTGCACCGGCACACCCAACGAGGGCCTGAGAAAGGACCCGATGGAACAGGCACGGATGATCCGGGAGGCAGAGGAAAATGACCCGCTGCTGAAAGGCCGGGTCATCCTGGGCGTGGCCGACCCGGCCATCTTTGACGAGAGCCGGGGCGAGAGCATCGCGGACATGCAGGAGAAAAGTCCGAACTTTCTGCACTGGATGCCCGGCGACCACACCCGTCTGGCGGGAAAGATGCAGTTTCACTATCGGCTGGCTTTCGGCGAAGACGGAAGGCCGATGCTGCAGGTCTTCAACACCTGCAAACACTTCATCCGCACCATCCCGAACCTCGTCTATGACGAGAGCAATGTGGAGGACATCGATACCACGCAGGAGGACCACATCTACGATGAGTGCCGCTATGTGCTGATGGAGAACCCCATCAGCGCCGCAAAGCACACCCAGCCGCCGCCCATGCTGGACGACCCGCTGGATATGGACCCGAGAAAGGACAAGACGAGGTTTATGAGGATTTGAACAGGAACGCGGAAAGGAAAATGGGATGGAATTTGGTAAAAAAGAGCTTGACCTGACAGCAGATGAAAGCCCCGGCGGCGAGAGTCTGGCCGGGGTGCTGGATGGTGAACCGGCGATCGGCGAGAAGGAGATCAGCGAGGCGATGGCCATCCTCGAAAAGTACAAGTCGGCCAAAGCCAGTCTCGACAAGCGGATCATCGACAACGAGGAATGGTACAAGCTGGGCCACTGGAAACAGTACGGCAACCGGGTGATGGAGGGCAAACGCGCCCCCAGCACGGGGTGGCTGTTCAACTCCATCGCCAACAAACACGCCGACGCCATGGACAACTACCCGGAGCCGAACGTGCTGCCGAGGGCGCAGGACGACGAGGAGACGGCGAGGCTCCTCTCCGACATTCTGCCGGTGGTGCTGGAACAGGCGGACTACGAGAGCGTGTACAGCGACACCTGGTGGCGTAAGCTCAAGCAGGGTACCGGCGTCAAGGGCATTTTCTGGGACCCGGCGCTGCGGGAGGGCCTTGGGGACATCGCCATCCGGAGCATGGACCTTCTGATGCTCTACTGGGAGCCGGGCGTGGAGGACATCCAGGACTCGGCCAACTTCTTCTCGCTGGCACTGGCCGACAACGACCGCCTGACGGCCAAGTGGCCGCAGCTGGAGGGCAAGGCGGGCAGCAGCGGCATCACCGTGGGGCAGTACGTCAGTGACCAGAACATCGACACCAGCGAAAAGAGCGTGGTGGTGGACTGGTACTACAAGCGGGAGAAGCCCGGCGGCCAGACCGTGGTGCATTACTGCAAGTTCTGCAACGGTGTGGTGCTCTACGCCAGTGAGAATGACCCGCAGATGGCCGAGACCGGTTTCTATGACCACGGAAAATATCCCTTCGTGTTCGACCCGCTCTTTGTGGAAGAGAACAGCCCGGCGGGCTTTGGGTACATCGACGTGATGAAGGACACGCAGGACGCCATCGACCGGATGACGCAGGCCATGGACGAGAACACGCTGGCGGCGGCCAAGAAGCGATACCTCGTCTCGGACACGGCGGGCGTGAACGAAGACGAGCTGCTGGACACGGCAAAAGACGTGGTACATCTGGTGGGCCGTCTGGATGAGCGGGGCTTCATGGAGCTGGAGACCGCTCCGCTGCCCTCCAACACCATCGCTTACCAGCAGAACCGCGTCGCAGAGCTGAAGGAGATCAGCGGAAACCGGGACGTGAACCAGGGCGGCGCGACCAGCGGCCTGACGGCGGCCTCGGCCATTGCGGCGCTGCAGGAAGCAGGCTCGAAGCTCAGCCGGGATATGCTGAAAAGCTCTTACCGCTCCTTTGCAAAGGAATGCTATTTCATCATCGATTTGATGCGGCAGTTCTACGACGAAGAGCGGGTCTACCGCATCACCGGCCAGCAGGGCGGTACGGAGTACCGGGAATTTTCCGGCCAGATGCTGCGGCCGCAGCCGGTGGAGAGCGTGGGCGGCGTGGAGCTGGGTGCCCATGAGCCGGTGTTCGACATCACGGTGAGCGCGGCAAAGAAGAGCACCTTCAGCCGCCTTAGCCAGAACGAGACAGCAAAGGAATGCTACCAGCTGGGATTCTTTGCTCCGGCCAACGCGGACGCCGCACTGGCGTGTCTGGACATGATGGACTTCGAGGGCATCGAGAAGGTGCGTCAGCGGGTGGCCCAGAACGGCACTCTGTACCAGCAGCTGCAGCAGGCAATGGCACAGATCCAGCAGATGGCGGCTGTCATCGACCAGCAGAACGGCTCGAACCTGAGCGAACAGGCCGGTGCTGCTGCCGCTGCCATGACCGGCGGCGGAGGCGGTGGAGAGACCAGCGCAAAGACGGTAACGAACTCTCTGGGCGGACAGGTGGGCGGCGGAACGAACCCGCTGGCCACGAAGGCAGCCGAGAGGGCGATGAACATCAATGACCCGAATAAGTGACATAAGAACGAGCGGAGGGTAACATGATCAAAATTATTTATGTGACAGACCCGGAGGGCGGGAAGCTGACGATGAGGGCCGAGGGCCACGCGGGGTATGCCCCGGCGGGACAGGACATCGTATGTGCTGCGGTGAGTTGCCTGATGCAGACGCTGGCGTACAGCGCTGCGGAGGACGAACACACCTCGAGCTGCATCTATCAGGGTAAGGACGGCCCGGTGGTGAATGTGGAGGCGGGCGACAGCGTCCTCATGCGGGACAAGTTCGAACTTGTGGCCGACGGTCTGGACCTGTTGGCCGAACAGTACCCGGAGAATGTGAACTTCAAGAAAAGCTGCAAGTGCAGCCCGGCGGTGGACTTGCAGCTGTTTGCAGCAACGGCGACGACCGCTGCCTGCGGCAGAAGCAGGGAGGAGCTGTTGGGGCCGCGGCCGGCAGGATGCAAGCAGAGCGCAGCAGACGCCGGGAGCCGCAACCCGGGGGAGCCTTTCGATTTGCAGCTGTTTGCGGAGGGCGGCGATGGTGCCGCCCCTGCGGCGGCAGAAAAGGCGGCGTCTGCCCCCGCCCAGAGCAAGGGCCGGGAGGCTGCTGCCGCTGAGGTGGATGAGATGCTGAGTCCGGCGGAAGAGTCGGACGCGGAGGAAGATGCTGCTGAAGGCGAGGAACAGGACGGTGCGGCAGACAAGAGCGGCACCGACCCGGAGAAGCACCGGAAAGCGTTTGGCGAACTGATGAGGGGCGAGTACAACCGGGAGTTTGGCGAGATGATCGTGCAGGCCACCCAGAAAGCCTACGACAGCATCCTGAACGAGCAGGGGCCGGTGGGGCGTATCCTGAACGCTTTGGGCCAGAAGTACGGTACTGCTCCCGGCGACTACGAGGCACTGGCCGCTGCGGTGGAGGGCGGCGTCGTGAAGGACGACGCCTACTACGAAGACATGGCCATGAAGAAGGGCATCAGCGTCCAGCTGGCCAAAGAGATGGACGCGCTGGAAAGCGAGAACGCCAAGCACCGTGCCGCCGAGCAGCAGCGGGCGGAAGCCGCCAAGATGGAAGCCATCCAGCAGGAGTGGGACGCCGCCGTGGAGCGCATCCGGGCTGAAGACCCGGACTTCGACATCAAGACGGCGCTGGCTGACCCGGACTTTGCCCAGATGCTCAAGCTGGGCGTGAAGATGGAGGACGCCTACAAGGCCCGCTACTTTGACGACATCATGGCCCGGAAGACTGCTGAGACCGCCAAGAAGACGGAGAGCGGCGTGGTGGAGCGTATCCGCCAGCGGGGCGCACGGCCCAGCGAGAACGGCACGAACCCCGGCGGTGCGGCGGTGCTGAAGACCGACGTCTCCAAGCTGACGCCTGCCCAGTGCGAAGAGCTGGAACGCCGGGCCATGCGGGGGCAGATCATCACTTTTTAACCGGAAGCTGCCGCTGCCCGGAAGAAAACCTCTCAGCTTTGCAGTTCGCCTGACGGCGGCGCTGCAGAGCAGCTCTCCTGGAAAGGAGAGCCTTTCTCAAAGAAAATGGCAGCTCTCAATAAAGCAAGACACGAAAGGAGAACACAAATGAAAATCCACATGAATCTGCAGCTGTTTGCACAGCCTGCAAACCACACCGGTGCGACTGGCATGAGCGCCGAAATGAAGACCTACTACGAGAAGCGTCTGCTGGACCAGGCAGAGCCGCTGCTGGTGCATGACCAGTTTGGCGACAAGTATCCCATCCCGGCCAACAACGGCAAGACCATCGAGTTCCGCAAGTACGAGAGCCTGCCCAAGGCCACCGAGCCGCTGACCGAGGGCGTGACCCCCAATGCTCAGGCCCTGACCGTCACCCCCATGACCGCCACCGTGAAGCAGTACGGCGGCTGGGCAGCCATCACCGACGTGCTGCAGCTGACCGCCATCGACAACAACATCACCCAGGCGACCAAGGTACTGGCGTCCCAGGCGGGCCGCACGCTGGACACCGTGACCCGCGAGGTGCTGGCAGGCGGCACCAACGTCATCTACGCGCCGGCTGGCGACACCGCCGTGACCAGCCGCGCCAATCTGACCACCGCCAGTGTGCTGACGCCCGACCTCATCGACCAGGCGGCCACTGCCCTGAAAGCCCAGAATGCCGACGCCATCGGCGAGAGCTACGTGGCTATCGTCCACCCCTATGTGGCCTATGATCTGCGCCGCAACCCGGAGTGGATCGACGTCCACAAGTATGCTGCCCCTGAGAACATCTACAACGGCGAGATCGGCAAGCTGGCCGGTGTGCGCTTCATCGAGACCAGCGAGGCGAAGATCTGGACCGGCAGCGGCTGCCCGAGTGGTCTGGCCGTGTTTGGCACTCTGGTGCTGGCAGCTCATGCCTACGCTGTGACCGAGGTGGAGGGCGGCGGCCTGCAGCACATCGTCAAGCAGCTGGGTGCGGGCGAAGACCCGCTGAACCAGCGCGCATCCGTGGGCTGGAAGGCCATCAAGACTGCGGAACGTCTGTGTGAGCAGTACATGGTCCGCATCGAGAGCATCAGCCCGAAGTACAGCGCGAAGGCGAAGGCAAACTAAGGAGGAAATACTATGGCGACTAAGAAAGAGACTGCTGCGGCGGATGCCGTGGAGAACGCGGTGGAGACTGTGGAGAAGGTCGAGGCAGCGACCGAAGAAAAGGACGACGGCATGGTGACTATCCACCTGTTCAAGGATGACGACCGCTATTCGGCACCGGTGTTCGTGGGCGTCAACGGCGACAGCTACCTCATCCAGCGCGGCATGGACGTGAAGGTGCCGAAGGCTGTGGCCGAGGTGCTGGAACACAGCATCAAACAGGACGCCGAAGCGGCCCGGAAGAGTCAGGCCATGCAGGCGGCGGCCGGAACCCAGATGATGACCATTTGATATTTCCCCCGGTACAGCTTGCAGGCGCTTGCTGCGCCGGGGGATTTTGTTTTGGAGGTTTTTTATGACAGCAGGCGAAGCGATAAAGATGGCGGATGAGCTGAGGCCGAACAATCATTTTGAGAACCAGTTGAAGCAGCTATGGCTGCGGCAGGCAGACAGCGGGATGCGCCGGAACATCGTGGAGCGCAGCCAGACCGGCGGCGACTTTGAGGACAAGGGCGCGGATATTCTGTGGAACGACGGGCTGGAATATGACACCCCGCTGCTGGCCTGCTGTGCGGCAGAAGCACTTTATCCGCACTGGCTGGCTGCGCAGATGGACCTTGCACTGGGCGAGACGGCCCGGGCGGCGAATGAGCTGCAGCTCTACACGAGTTATGTGCAGGAGTTTGCGGTGTGGGTGAGGCGGAACTATATGCCGGCAGGCGGCGGGAGGCTGATGACGTGACGAATCTGAACCAGATAAACAGCCAGCGGCAGCTGCTGCGGGTATTCGGCGGGCTGAATGAGGGATATGCGTGCAGCGAGGCAGAGCTGAGCGAAGAGAAAAACTTTTCTTCACGAGGATACCCGGCACTCGAGACCCGCAAGCCCCGGCGGAAGGTGCGGGAAGCAGCCGGGCTGAACGGGATGTACCATCTGAACGGTCTTGTGACCGTGGAAGGCACGACCCTGCGTTACGCCCCGGATGACGGCAGCGCCACTGTGGAGCTGAAGGACGCTCTAACCAACGACGAGAAGAGACTGGTGGGTATGGGGACCAAGGTGCTCATCTGGCCGGACAAGATGTCCTTTGATACTGTGAGCGGAACGCTGAGTGCGCTGGGGTCCAGCTGGCAGCAGGGCGGAGTGAGCCTGACCGTGACCCCCTGCGATGCTGCCGGTGTAGTGTACACGCCGAATCTGTTCGGTGCGACCGAACCGGAAAGCCCGGAGAACGGCGATGTCTGGCTCAAACAGGCCGAAGACGCCCCGTGGAGCTACCGCGACGCCCTGAAGCTTTACAGCACGGCGGGCGGCTGGCAGAACATCCTACTGAATTACTGCCGCGTGACCTGCAAGGGGCTGGGCGAAGCTTTCAAAGCCGGGGACACTGTGACGCTGACGGGCATCCCGTCTGTGGTGAAGAATGCTTACTCTTCTGATTTCAGCGGGGACGTAGTGGTGGACGACGTGGCCGGAGACTCGGTCATCCTCTCCATCGCGCCGGACATCGAGAGCGTTTTGTACTACGGCACCTGCGTGGTGACAGGCCAGAGCGTGGTGTGGACGGCCATGGACGGCAAGACCACCCAGACCTTCGACGGGCCTTTCCCGGACGTGACGGCCCAGCGGCGGGTGCCGGATCTCGACTGGCTGACGGAGCACAACAACCGTGTATGGGGCTGCTCGAGCACCGAAAACGTCATCTATGCCTGCAAGCTGGGCGACGCCACCAACTGGTTCTCCTACCGGGGAACGGCAGCGGACAGCTACGCCGTGACTGTGGGCAGCGACGGGGCCTTTACCGGTGCGGCTACCTGCATGGGATACGTGCTTTTCTTCAAGGAGAACGGTCTGCACAAGCTGTACGGCACCAAGCCCAGCGACTACCAGATGAGCAGCATCCAGTGTTCGGGCGTGGCCAAAGGTGCGCACCAGAGTCTCTGCGTCATCAACGAGACGCTGTACTACCTCTCGATGGACGGCGTCATGGCGTGGGACGGCAGCCTGCCCACCAAGGTGTCGGCCTCGCTGGACGAAGAACGCCTCAGCCATGTGACGAGAGCCGCCGCCGGCGGGCTGGTGGGCCGGTACTATCTGCACACCGAAAGCTCCGGCGGGCAGCGGCTGCTGGTATACGACACTGAGAAAGGGCTTTGGCACGAGGAAGACGCCACCGGCTGGGCCATGTGCAGCACCGGGCGACAGCTCTATCTCTGGGACAAAGAGGCCATCTGGGCCGCAGACGGAAGCCGGGAGGCCAGTGGCGAAGAGGACACGGTGGAATACGAGGCTGTGACCGGTGACATCGGAATCGGGAGCCCGGACGACAAGTATTGCAGCCGGGTGACGGTGCGGCTGGACGCGATGGAGCGGACTGTGGTGACGCTCTGGGCCAGCTTCGACGGCGGCGAGTGGCAGGAGATGGGCCGGGTGGACACCGCAGGGAAGCGTGTGAGAGTGAACCTGCCCTTCGTCCCGACCCGTCACGACACCATGCGGCTGCGCCTGACCGGAAAAGGGCAGATCGCAGTGAGGAGCATCGCCATGACGCTGAGCAGCAGCGAGGGTGGAAGAGTGAACGGAGGTGTACCGAGACATGGCTAGTATCGTAGGGCTTTCGAAGATCTCCATGCCGAGGCTGGAAAAACTGGACGCGGACAGCGCCCGGGAGCTGAGGAATTATCTGTACCAGATGCAGGAGCAGCTGGAATATATTTTGAGCAACATTGACACCGAGAATCTCTCGGGGGACTTACAGGAGAAGCTGAAATGAGTAATTTGAGCAACGCAAGAGCGCAGCTGGAGGAGTGGGAGGCGAAGAAGCCGGAAGACTACACCAGCAAATACAAAGACAGGATAGATGGCGTGATGGGTCAGCTGGACGGGATGAAGGATTTCAGCTATGACCCCACCCGGGATGCGGCCTACGAGCAGTACAAGAACAGCTACACCCGACAGGCAAAGCTGGCCAACGAGAACGCGCAGGCCAACGCCAGCGCCATCTCGGGCGGGTACGGCTCGAGCTATGGCACACAGGCAGGCCAGAGCGCCTACCAGAATGCTATGGCAGGCTTGAGCAATGCCACGAACGGGCTGTACAGCCAGGCACTGAACCAGTACACCCAGAAAAAGAGCGACCTGCAGAGCCAGCTGAGCGGATACCAGCAGGCCGAGGCGCAGGACTACGAGAAATACCAGACCAACTACCAGAACTGGGAGAACCAGCGCAACTACTATCAGAGCGTGTACAATCAGGCGGCCAGCGAGGCACAGGCAAAGAAGAACCGGCGCTCGGGATTTTGGAACACCGTAGTGAGCGTGGGAGCGACCCTGCTGCCCCTTCTTTTCCTGTAAGAAAAACGCCCTGCCCGGAAAGGGCTGAGCGCTTAGGGATTTATGCAAGATGGAGCTTTTCCTTCAAGGCGTCCTGAAGAACGCCGGAGAAGTTGATGTGTGCGGCCTCGGCTGCATCATTGAGCCAAGCGGGGACGGAGAGGGTCTTTTTAACAGGGCGGAACTGCTTTTGGTAAGCAGCCATATCAAAGGGGACCATGACCACAAAGTCTCCGGCCTCCACCGGAAGAGAGGAAGGAACGGAAGGAGTGGGGCAGACAGCGCACTCTTCCAGCATCAGGCCGATGGCATCCTGTGCCATCCGCACAGCCTCATCCATCGTATCGCCCTGCGTAAAGCAGCCCTCGATGTCGGGGACGGTGACAGAATAACCCGTTTCTTCGGGGTGGAACACCGCGGGATAGAAAACAGCGTTCATAGAAATGCCTCCTTATTTCTTCAGACCGGCCAGTTTGAGGATATTTTTCTCTGTGCCGGGTTTGAGGTCTTTGGCGTGGAAAGGGACGATAGTGGTCTTGCCGGTGGTGGGATTGTGGTATTTGCGATGAGAACCGTTGGAGCTGACGAACACGAAACCGTTCTGTTCGAGCAGGCGAACGATCTCTTTGGGGGTCATTGGCATGAAGATGCACCTCCGAATCTGTAATTATAATATATACGTATTTTACGTATTTGTCAAGAGAGGAGTTAAAGATGGGCGTATTCAAGAGATACAGGGACGCGCAGGCGGCGCAGAAGGACGCGGAGAACGCGATGCCGGGGGCATACCAGAGTAACTATACCGACCGGATCAATGAGGCGCTGGACAGCATGGGCGCAGCCAGCAATGCAGGCTATGACGTAGGCACGGACAGCGAACTCTACCGGCAGTACCGCGCGGGCGCGCAGGCGAATGCCAGGGCGGCGGCTGAGAACGCCGCTGCGGGCGCTGCCGCGCTGAGCGGCGGGTACGGCTCAAGCTACGCAAACAGTGTGGCCCAGCAGGGCTACCAGCAGGCCATGGCCAACGTGGACAGCGGGCTGGCCGGGCTGCGGGACAAGGCCCTGACTCTGTACCAGCTGAAGCAGAACGGCCTCTCGGGGCTGCTGAGTGCGCTGCAGAATCAGGACAGTCTCGAGGCGGCGGAGCATCAGGGAGCCGTGGCCAATGCACAGGACTGGCGGGACTACAAGAAGAGCCGGGCAGATCAGGCAGCGCAGGAGAAAAGCGATTTCCTCTCGAACCTGTGGGAGATGGCGAAGAGTGTGGGCAGAGCCGGTCTGACGGCCTACGACACCTACAAGGGCTACACCCAGCAGCAGTGGGAGAACGAATTTGCCCGGGAACAGTGGGAGTACAACAAAGAGCGCACCGGCCAGAGCGATGCACTGAATGCCTACGAGCAGGCGTTCAACCTGTACCAGCAGGGGGCGGGCGATGCCGCGAACGCCGTGCTGGGCCGGTATGGTCTGGACACCGGCATTTTTGACAATTACAGCGGCGCACCCATCACCCGCGCAGACAAGGCGGGTGCGCTCACGACCGCAGCCGGGCTGGCAGGCGGCGGCAGCGACGAGGCTGCACGGGCGGTGCTGGAACTGTACGGCCTGGATCCGAACTCTGTGGGAAATTACAGGACGATCGCAGGACGGCAGCTTGCAACGGCGCTGGCAACAAAGAGCGCAGGCAGCTCGGGCGGCTCTTCGGGCAGCAGGAGCAGCAGAACGAAAGGCAGCGGGAGCAGCTGGACGAACAGTCAGCTGCAAAGTATGGCAAAGACATTTTCCTCTATGAAGGGAAATGAGCCGCTGTACGATTTTTACAAGCAGACCTTAACGGATAATGGGTGGCTCAATGCGGATACTGCGAACGTCCAGAGCGCAAGCCAGAGCGGCGGCGTAGATATGGCGGCAATGCTGGCAAAGAACTATGCGAAAAAAGGTTATAGCGCGTGGGCTATCATGAACAATATGAACCAGAACGGGTACAGCGATGAAGAAATCGCAAGAGCGCTTGAGAAGGCGGGGGTGAAGGGCTGATGGCATGGACAGCGGAAAAAGTTAAGGAAATGAGAGAAAGCAACCCATCGAAGGCGGCAGAAAGCTCTGGGTGGACGGCGGAAAAGGTGAGAGCTGTCCGCACCAAGACGCCGAATCCGTCCACTGCATCGAGCACAGTGCTGCCCAAAAGCAACATCTATGCAGATGCCCTGCAGCAGTACACCGAGCGGCACATAAGCGACATGGGGGAGGTGGATGCGAGGAACGAGCCCTCTCAGGCGCGCAGCGGGCGGAAAGAAAACCTCTCACCGTTCCCGTCGGCTGACGCCGCGCGAGAACGGAGCTCCCCTGTCAGGGGAGCCATTCTCAAAGGAAGCCCCACTGAAATGGCGCTGGACATGGGGCAGAAATGGGGCGTACCTGCGAAGAGCGGGAACGTGCTGGAGAACGTGGGCAGCGGGGCGACGGCCTACGGCAGCGGCCCGGCGCAGGAGCTGAGAGCCAGCTTTGCCAAGGACAGCGTACCGGACGAGTTTGACCGCATCAACCAGTGGCTGGACACCGGGGACAACAAGAATCTGGCCGACGCGGTGCGGCGGGTGGACAACACCCACGGCGCGTACACGGACGCCGACCTTATCCAAAAGGGCGGTTGGACGCAGGAGCAGATCGATGAGGCCCGGAAGATGAACGCTGCGCTGGACGCCATCCCTGCATGGAAACGGGGGGTGCGCCGGGCGGCGAACACCATCGGCGGCATCGGAGACACGGTGGCCGCTGCCCCGGTGCTGGGCGCGGAGTACGGCGTACAGGCGGGAAAGAACATCGACGCCACCCTGAAGAACTGGAAACAGGTGGAGCAGGAGGTAAAGGGCGACGAACACGCCCAGAGTCTTTTCGACCTTTTGACCGACGTGGACATGGATTATAACCCCACATGGCCGGAGAGCCGGAACCGGGAGCTGATCTCGATGGGGTACAACTCCAAGGAGATCCGGGAGATGCGCCAGAAGCTGGCGGGGCTGGAAGTGAGCGACGGCATCGACAAGAACCAGAGCGTGGGCTACCAGCTCTATGACCGCGGGCAGAAGCTGACGGCTGCGGCCCAGAGCGGCCTGAGCCCGACCCAGCGGGCCGTGGCGGGGGCCGTGACCAGCGCAGCGGAGAACCTGGCCGTGGCGGGCGTGAACCCGGCGGCAGTGCTGCCCATCCTGAGCGCACAGGGAGCGGCAGAGGCCATGGGCCAGAGCGCAGAGAAGGGCGAGAGCGCCGGTAAGGCATTGGGCGGCGGCCTCGCCAAGTTTGGCGCGGGATGGGCCATCAACTCGGTGGGCGCAGCCGACCTTGCAAAGACCATGGGCTCGGACTACGCGAAGGACACACTGGCGGGGCAGATCGCGGACTGGGTGCAGGGGCTGGCGGGCAGCTCGGAGCTGGCGCAGCGGTACCCGGCGGTGGCTGCGGCCATCTCGGGCGGCATCGACAACTCGATGCAGGCCTTTGCGGAGACCTATGCCGACATGGCCATCGACGCTGCGCTGGGGGACAGCGAGGCGGCGAAGAATCTGTTTACCAAGGACACCTTCCTCACCGCACTGGAAAGCGGGCTTTCCGGCGGTGCATCCGGCGCGCTGGGCGGCGCAGTCGGTACGGGGCTGGCAAAGCTGAACGGAGGAGACGCAAGCCTGCTGGGGCAGGCGAAGTATCACGACCGGATGGACCGGATGGAGCGGGCTGCCGCCCAGCAGAAGGAATGGGATGCCCGGGCGGCGGAGCCTTCTCAGCCGGCTTCGCCTGCGGCCACTGAAAACATCAGCGGGCAGGAAGAAAACCTCTCACCGTTCCCGTCGGCTGACGCCGCGCGAGAACGGAGCTCCCCTATCAGGGGAGCCTTTCTTAAAGGAAACTCCACTGAAAGTATGCAGCGGGCGGATGCGCAGCAGGCGCAGACGGAAGGAGTAAACAGCAGCGTAAACGAGGCTGCTACGCAGTCGGAAAACCCGGCGGTGCGGCAGTTTGCCGAAGTGGCGGCGAGCGACAGCCTGACGGGCAAGACCATCGGACTGTTTACGCCGAACGCCGAGAACCGGGAAAACCGTGCGGCTTTTGAGCAGGCTTACGGCGTGACGCTGCCCGACACTGCGGGCGCGACCCGCCGAATGCTCCGGGAGATCGCCGCACAGCAGAACGTGAAAAGCGAAGCTACGCCTGCTGTACAGAGTGCAGAGCTGCCCAACGAAGCTGTGAGTGCGCCGCAGACGGTGCAGGATGCCCCCACAGAAAACGCCGACGCCATGCCGGAAATGGCTGCGCCGGACAACGTGCGTGAAGCGACTGCCGCTGTAGGTGAAACCGACAGCTACGAGAACGCCCCGCTGCGGGAGACTCTGGGACTCCGGCCGGAAGCGCCGAAGACCCAGCGGGAGGCCGAGGTGCAGCGGGCGCTGGAAGGCTGGCGGGTGACGGACAAGGCAGCCGAGACCATCAGCAAAAATATGCCGGACAGGGTGGACGCCGACCGGTACGCGGCCGCAGCGTCGCCGCTGTACCGGCTGGGCCGGAGCGGCGCAGACACCTTTGCACAGGCGCTGGAGCTGGCGGGCAGTATGAGCGGCACGGCGGCAGACATCAACTACATCCTGAGCACCGACGCCGGACGGACGGCCCTCGAGATCGCCTACACCCAGGGCAAGGGAGAACGGATGCTGTATACCGAAAAGATGACCGAACTGGGCGGCGCGCTTGGCAGCGAGAGCACCAGCGGCAGGGGCGAGGTATACGCCAAGGGTACGATGCGGCAGGAGAGCGACCCGGCCAGCCAGATCATCAGCCTGAACGCAGCGGCCACCGGCACGGATGCTGTGCTGAGGGATGTGCTGCAGAACGACCGGAGCGTCAGGGCCTATGTGGACACCGAGACGGCCCGCATCTTCTTTGGGGACGGTGCGCAGGACATTTTTGGCACGGTGCTGCACGAGGACTACCACTGGTACAACGCGCTGGACGCCGAGGGCGCAAGGACTTTGCAGGAGCACGCGCTGGAATATCTGGCGAAGAGCAGTGGCTACGAAAGCCTGGACGAGATGATCCGGGCGAAACTGCGGGATTACAGCGCCCAGAGCCTGACCTATGAGCAGGCAGCGGAGGAGCTGGTGGCCGACGCATGGCGGGGTATCTTTGACAGCGAGGAGAGCTTCAAGCGCTGGGTGACGTTCCAGCGCGGGCAGGCAGAGAAGAACGCAGGCAAGAGCGGCGCCATCCACAAGGTGATGGAGCAGGTGCGGCAGATGCTGGATGGGCTCATCAGCCGGGCGAAGGAAGTGCTGACCATCAACCCGGACAACCGCGCCGCCCTGAAAGCGAAGCGCCTGGCCGAGGCCGAAAAGCGCACCTTACAGGACGAGTATTTCGCCCACGCAGAAAAGGCCATGGACAACCTGCGCAGTGCAAAAGAAAACGCCGCAGCTCTCAAGACCGAGAGCGCGGCGGAAGGACGGGGCGTGAGATATTCCATTAACCCGAGCTATGCACAGGACATTGACGAGTGGAACCGTGACGGACGAAACAGCCAGGAAATCTTTGTACTGGGAAGCACGGCGGAAGCCTTGCAGGGACTGGGCGCACGAGAAAATGACATCTACATGAAAGGCGATAAAATCAGCCTAATCCTGGAACAACACCCGGAAATGACGTTGAACGAGATCAAGCGCATCCCGGAAATTTTGGATGACCCCATTCTGGTGCTTTCCAGCCGGAATAAAGGACGTGCCGGTTCACAGAATACCAGACTGGTTTTGTTTGGAAGCGTGAAAGCGCAGGATGGCAGACCCGTACTGTGCGTGCTGGATCTTCAGCCAGTAGAAAACCGAATCGTGATCCAGGATATGCAGAAAGCAACCAGTGCTTATACCAAGGATAACGACCCTGTGAGATTTGTGAGGAACAGCGAAGTGCTGTATACCTCTGAAAACAAAAAGAGAACCACAGCGTTACTTAGGACACTAGGCTTCCAAATGCCTAGCGAACTGCAACGCTATGGTTCTATGGGTAGTATATCCTATCATGGGCAAAACGTCAAGATGGAAGGTGTGCCGTTTACAGAAATAGAGACCTCCGGTGGTACCCACGTAGAATCCGAAGATTCAAGGAGTAGATTGCCGGAGAACTCTAAACAAAGTATAGCACAAACCTCCGACGAAAGCAAGAGAACCGACGAGGCTGTGAAGAAAACGGTGAGGTTCCAGCTAAGCGAATCCCGGCGAAATCAGAGTGAGCTTCAGAAAGAAAGCCGGGAGCTGGAACGTCAGCGCCGCGCCCTGAAGGAAGAGCGTGCAAACTGGCAGGAAAGCAACGAAGTGCGGGCTATCGAAGAAAAGAAAAAAGCCTATGGCCTGTTCTCGGAAAAGGGCAAGGCATTCAGGGCCAGCGAAGAGTACCAAAGCTATCTGGAAAAGCGCAAGGAGTTCAACCGGCGCGGTGCAGAACTGGAAAGCCGCATCGGCGAAGTGAACGATAAGCTGCGGCAGGCACAGGCCGAAGTGGAAAACGCCCGACAGGCCGTGAAGCAGGAGCAGCAGAAGGTGTATGATACCAAGGCCAAGGCGGCGGGCGGAAAGCCTGAGTACCGCCGGAAGTTGGCCGTGAAGCAGTTTGGAACGACAGACCGTTTTGAACGGGCAGGGTACATCCTGCCTGATGGCCGGATGCTGAATTTTGCGCAGAATGACGGAACCCGGGACACTGACCACAGAGAAATACTGGACGTGTTCGGCCCGGCGGAGGTGCCCAACGGTACGGAGGCCCTGAACAAGTTTCTGGCAGATGGCAATGTGCGTGTGATGGCTGAGGCCCCGGGCGTTGACATTGCGGCAAAGACTCCACCGACCGAACAGCAGCTGAGACAGATCCGCGCGATGGTGGAGCAGCTGGGCAGCGAGAAACGGCGTTTCACCATCGACATCTCCACCACCGACGGGCGGGTGGCTGCCAGCAAGGAGTACAGCGGGAAGGTGGATGCCGACAAGGTCGTAAGAGAGATCCGGGAATACTACAAGACCGGGGAACTCCCGGCAGAGAGTGAGCTGGCACGATTCCGTTACCAGCGGGCCGAACAGGCCGACCGGGAGGCAAAGCAGAACCAGCAGCGGCAGGCCAGCCGGGTACTGGCGGAGAAGGCAGCGGCCTTTGATACCCTGAACCAGTTCTTCGGCCTGACGAAGAACACCCGGCTTTCGGACGCCGCCCTCGAGAGCCTCGCCATCCGATGGACGAAGACCAACGGCAGCCGGGCCGACCGGACGAAGCTGGCAAACGAGACGCGGGCGCTGGTGGAGTATCTGCGCTCGGAGGGCGCGGACATGGCCAAGGCGCAGGGACTGGCCGAGACGCTGGCAGGCGAAGTGCTGGATGAGGCGACCTACCGGAACACGGAGCTTTGGAACCAGTATCCCGACCTGCATGACCTGACCTACACGGTAGACAAGAACGGCAAGGCCAAGGCCGAGCTTGTGAAGCGGTACGGAAGCTGGACAGAGGCGGTGGCCGAGGCCCGGCGCCACGGCGTGAAGCTGCGGCAGGCGGAGGGATACCGGGACGGTAACCCGGCGGAACAGTACGAGGCCATCGTGAACGACACCCGGGCCGTGGGCGGCGTGAAGGAGAGCGCGGCAGCGCTCTTCCGCTCGGCGGCACAGGAAGCGGGCGTGGCGGGCGCAGCCAGCATGGAGAGCACGGACTGGCTCGACGTGCTGATGAACGTACACGACACCATCAAGCCCCGGATGATGAGCCGGTTTGCGGACGCTGCCGAATACGAGGACGCCAAGGTGGAACTGGCGGGCCGGATGATCGGCGACATCATGAGCCACCCGGAGATGACCGACGCCGAGGCGGTGTTCGAGGGCATCTTAAAGCACAACCGTGAAGTGGCCGCAATGGCCGCCGGAAGCGAGGAGCGTGCGGCTGAGGTGACGAAGGGGCTGAAGAGCGTGCAGCAGACCCAGCGGAAGGCTTTTGCCGACCGGATGCGGGAAAACAGCCGCAGCCAGAGCGCCGAGGTCAAGAGCGTGAGCCGGGCAGAACGACAGCTCAACGAGAATCTGGAAACGCTGGGCGCACAGGTGAGCACAGCAGCGGGTCTCGACGAGAAGATGACCGCTCTGCGGGAAGCCTACGAGCGGGAATGGAAGGCCGAAAAGAACCGGATGAAGCAGGCCCGGCAGGAGATGCTGGACGAGATAAAGCTGGAGCGGCAGCAGATGCGCTCCCAGATCAACGACCTTTCCCGGCAGGTGGCCGGAGAGCAGCGGAGAGCCGACCGGGCGGAGCATCAGCTGCTGGTACAGGAAAACGAGATCATGGAGTGGGAGGCCGAGAACCAGCGCAAGGCGGAAGCATGGCAGGAAAAACAGGCCCAGAGGAATGCCATTGCCATTGAAACGGCCCGGCAGCAGCGGGACGAGGACGTAGCCGTGGCCAAGGCACTGGCCGAAAAGCGGGTGCAGAAGGCCCGGGAAGGACGGAAGGCGGACGAACTGAAACGGAGCATCCGGAACAATGCCGCCCAGCTCAACCAGATGGTGCTGCGGCCAAAGCCCGGGAAATATGTACAAAAGAGCCTCATCGTGCAGGCCGCCGAGGTGGCGAAGCTGACAGACATGGCGGTGCTGAACAACAACGCCCTGACCAAGCTGACCGCCTTGCAGGACAGCATCCGGCGCAGTGGAGAGATGGACGTCAGCATCCACGCCGACTGGGAGAACAGCGGCGTGGAAAACCTCATCCAGACACTGCGGGACGATATGAACGCCAGCAAGCAGGCAAAGCTCGACCGGCTGCGGCAGCAGCTGGAAGAAGCCAAGGCCCTGCCGGATGGCGACAAGGCCGAACAGCTGCGGGACCGGCTGCGCCAGCGCATCCGGGAGACGGAGAACCGCACCTATCTGCCCATGACGGTAGATCAGCTGCGGATGCTGAAGGCCATTACGGCCAGCACGCTGCACATCATCCGAACCGAGAACAAGACCCTGAGCCTTGCGAGGGCAGAAGAGGTGGACGGCATGGCCATGAAGGCCGCCCGCGAGGTGCTGAACTCGGAGGGCAACGGCTTCGGAGAGAAATTTGAAAAGGCGAAGGGCGCGATGAACCGCTACCAGCTGGACATGCTGGGCGGCACGAGAATGTTCCGGCGTCTGGGCGGCTACACCAAAAACGGCCAGATGGAGAAGCTGGGGCAGATGCTGAACGACGGCCAGCGGCGGCAGACGGAGATCCTGGTAGAAGGCGAAAGCCTGTTTGCCAACGTGACCGGCAAGGAACACCTGAAAGAGGTGGAAGCTTTTGCCGGGCCGGGGGCGGAGCTGGTGGACATCGGATTGAAGGACAGCAAGGGCAATGCCGTGCCGCTGAACCACGCACAGCTGTGCAGCCTGTACATGCTGCTGCGCAACGAGGACAGCCGCCACCACCTGATGACCGGCGGTCTGACCCTGCCGGACGCTGCCCAGTACGCCAAGGGCAACATCGAGAGAGCCTACCAGCGCAGCCAGACCGTGATGCTGGGGACCCTGGTGAATGCCGACGGTGTCCCGATGGCCGACACCATTTTGCAGACGGTACAGGACGCCATGACGGACTATGACCGAAACTGGTGCAAGGACATGGAGGACTTTTTCGGGCGGTACACCACGAACCTCATCAACGAGACCAGCATGAAGCTGCTGGGCTACGACCGGGCCACCGTGAAGAACTACTACCCCATCGCGGTAGACCGGAGCACGCTGGCGACGGAGATCGAGGGCGTGAAGATGGATGCCACCATCGAGGGCAGGGGCTTTTTGAAGGAGCGCGTGAAGAGCGACAAGCCCATTTTGCTGGAAGAGTGCCAGAACGTGGTAAAGCGGAGCCTGCGGGACACGGCAGCCTATGCGGGCCTTGCGGCCCCCATCCGGGACGTGCAGCGGGTACTGAACAGCACCGTGGAGACGGCAGAGGGCATCGGTGTGCTGAAGAATAAAATCATCAAAGATAAATGGGGCGCGGATGCAGTAAGCTACATCGACGAACTATTGACCGATTTGCAACAGGTGAAAAAGATAAGTCGTAAAACATTTCTGACACCTATGCTTACGGCTGGACGCGGCTTGTATGCGGGGGCTGTGTTGACTCTGAACCCGGGCGTGGCCATCGCGCAGGCGGCCAGCCTGCCCACGGCGGGCGCTGTGCTGGGAACGGACACCATGGCGGCGGTGCTGCCCTTCGTGAAGAATTTCTCGGGCAAGCAGCGGGCCGCGGTGGAAGCAGAGATACGCCAGCACGGAGACGCCCTGCTGCAATACCGACTGCGGGGAACAAAGCAAGGCGAGCTCTCTTCTGTGGGCGCAAACATGGGACTTGTAAAAGAAACCATGAGTAAAATGCCTCATCTGACCGGCTGGATCACCGGCATGGACGAGATCACGGTGGCGGCGCTGTGGGAGGGCGCGAAGCGGTATGTGGAGCACCATACAGCAGAATTCAGCGAGGGTGCCGCGGAGAAGGGCAGCGAAGCCTACTGGGAAGCCGTGAACAAGATGTACCAGCGGGTCATCGAGGAAACACAGCCCAACTACACCGCCATGCAGCGGGCAGGCATCCAGCGCAATGACAGCGATGTTGTGCGAGGATTGACCATGTTTACCACCCAGCGCTTTCAGAACTACGGCATCCTGGCCGACGCCGTGGGCGACTACAAGGCTCAGAAGGCACGGTATGTCGCCGACCAGAGCGCCGAGAACAAAGCTGAGGTGCAGCGGGCCAAGCGGGACCTGGGGCGTGCGCTGTCGAGTCAAGCGGTGCAGACGGCTGTGTTTGCAGCAATGAAAATCATTTCGGATTTTCTTCTGCGGCGATGGGACAGAGAGCAGGACGAGAATGGTGATGTGACGGGTTGGAGTCTGTTAAAACGATATGGAGTTGTTTGTGTGCAAGCGGTAGCAGGATATGCAATGGGAGGCTCGGAAATATACAGCTTCGTTGACAATGTCATCCACGATACAGATTACGATGTCATCAGCATCTCGAATTTGGCCGGAGCGAACGATGCGGCAGAAGATGCAGCGAAGTTCAGTCATGAGCTGGCTAAGGATACGAGCGAAATGGATGAGGAGGAACTGGAAAAACATCACGGAAAGTTGAAAAAGTGTGCTCTTACAGTAATAAAAGACTCTGGAACATTGGTGGGATTGCCTGCACAGAACGCATTCAATCTGGCAACTGCGATTTGGGGCTGGGGCGAGAATATAGTTTATGGTGCGACCAAAGGCGAGTACGGAAAAGCTTTCTCAATAAACGGCCTCCCGGCTTCGGCCACCGGGCAGTACGACCGGCTGTACAACGCCATCCAGAGCGGGGACAGCGAGGAGGCTGCGGCGGCGATGAAGAAACTGGAACAGATGAATAAGACGGACAAGGTGGACGGCGAGCTGGCAAGGCGGCTGAAGCAGTACGACGCCGACGTGCTGGCGGCGGCCAAGGCCCGGAACGCCGGGAAGGCCCGGGCCGAGGAAAAGGCCCGAAAGGCCGTATTTGAAAAGCTGCGGGAGGGGCTGGACGTCGCCCCTGTGACAGACAGGGCCAAGGGCAAAACGGACGCGGCCCGGCGGGCGCAGCTCATCGACCTTGTGAACAAGGCGGTGGACGGCAAGGCAGACGAACTGCTGGCGGGCAGCAAGGACGGCAGCATATACGACGCGCTCCTGGACGAAGTGAAAAATGGCCGGGTGGAGGACGTGCAGACGGAGATCAACCGGCTGCTGACGGCAGGCAAGAAGAAAAGCAGCATCAAGGACAAGATCACCGAGGCCGTGAAGGAGGAGTATCTGGCGGGCAGCGACCGGGACCGGGAGAAGCTGGAGAAGAAGCTGCTGGCCCTCGAGGACGCAGACGAAAACCCGCTGTACGAGGAAAAGAACTTTGCGCAGTGGGTAAGCGCTGCGGACAAGAAGGCCGAGAAGGCGAAGGACGAGAAGAACTGGTGGGAGGGGGTGAAATAAGATAAGAGCAGACGCTTTGGTAATGAACCAGGGCGCCTGCTCTTTTTGTTTGTATGAATAAGTCCGCAGTAGTTTTGCTGCGGGGGACGTGGTAGGCTTTTTATAGAGTGCTTGCCCTACTGAGAGCGGCAGCGGACCGGAAGGAAAACTCTCAGCTTTGCAGTCCGCCTGACGGCGGCGCTGCAAAGCAGCTCCCCTAGCGAGGGGAGCCTTTCTCAAAGGAAGGAGCTTCAAAGTGAAAGTAAGAGTAGTGAAGGACCATTTTTGCGGGACAAGCTGGCGGGCGGAGCCGGAGACGCTGTACCTGGGCGGCGTGGGCGCCGTATACGTGGAAAAGCTCGAATTCGAGCTGCCGGAAGAGTGGGACGGGCTGGCCGTGACGCTGCACATCGAGCAGGAGGGCGGGACTGTGCCGCAGCCGATGCTGCTGGATGGAAATAATAACGCTCCGGTGGACGGGCGTTTCACGACGGCGCGGCAGGGCCTCTGGATGCTGATGGCCACGGACGGCGAAGGCCGGCGCGAGATGACCATGCCCGGGAAATATGTGTGCTACCAGACGCTGGAAAACGGCGAGGGAACTGGCGCAGACGGACCGGCGATGCCGCTGCGGTATCAATATTTACAGCTGGTGCTTGAGCAGGAAGCCCTGGCAGCGCTGGAAGCACAGAGAGCCGCCCGATACCGGCAGTGGGTGGCCGACCGATGCGCTGCAAAGGAACACGCGCTGCTGCTTGAAGCGCTGAGCGGAATGCGTTACTCCGACGCCAGCGCATGGGACATGATAGCGCAGCTGAAGCAGCGCTGGAACAGCCCCCCGCCGGAGCAGGCAGAGCCGGTGGCAGTGGAGAGCATCCGGCTGGACAGCAAAGAGCTGAGCATAAAAGTGGGAGAGTCCTGCCCCCTGAAAGCCACGGTGCTGCCCGGAAGCGCACCTCAGACCGTGGAGTGGATGGCCGAACCGGAAGGCATCGTGGAGCTCCGGGAAAATACTCTGACCGCCGTGAAAGGCGGCACAGCGCTCCTGACGGCCATCGCAGGCGGAAAGCTGGCACAGCGCAGAGTGCGGTCGGTGGCTGTATCGCTGGAAAAGCTGGCGCTGGACAAACCGTCCGTAAAGCTGAAACAGGGCGAGTCTGTGACTCTGACCGCGACTCTGACGCCGACCCAGTCCACCGTGACAGCGGTGAGCTGGACAACGAACAATGCGACGCTGGCCGTGACGAAAGACCAGACGACCGCCGTAGAAAACGGAAAGGCCGTGAACACTCTGGCAGCCCTGAAGGACGGCAGCTGCATCATTACTGCTGCCGCCGGAGGAAAGAGCGCCGTGTGCAGCGTCACGGTGGAAAAGAATGGACAGAGCGGCGGGGATGAACCTGCCATCGTGATGTATGCGGTATCCAACCGGCTGAACGGGCTGAGCACGAGCCGGGCGGACGTGGTCGTCCAGAGCGGCAAGGCGTACACCGCGGCTCTGACGCTGAACGAGGGATACTGGCTCATATCCATCAAGGTAACGATGGGCGGCGAAGACGTGACAGCCACCGCATGGAACGAGAAAAAGATGACCGTCTCCATCCCCGATGTGACGGGAAACATCGTCATAACGGCAGAGGCGAAGCTCCCGATGCTGAAGGAACTGGCGGTGGGAGCGGTGACAAAACTGGTGGAAAAGGACGGGGCAGCGGCGGAAGAATTCATGGTCATAGCGCAGGACTACGAGAAAGAGCTGAACGGCGAAGGCCGGACGCTCCTTGCCCGGCGGCACGGTATCACCGGGAAAAAATGGAACACAACATGGTGTACGTATGCCGACAGCCTGATTGACGTCTACCTGAACAGCGAATACCTGAAGGACGCCCCACAGGCGCTGAAAGACATTCTGACGGAGACAAAATTTTACTACACGCCCGGCTACTCCGGAAGCGGCAGCAGCTATACAGGAAGCCACACGGTGACCACGCTGAGCCGGAAGGTCTTTTTGCCCTCGTGCTATGAGTTCGGATTCGAGTCATACGGATACACTTCGGCCAGCAGCCCGAAATACTACCACCTGGAAGGCTCGACCTTTGCCGATGCAAAGAAGCTTGCTCTGGCGCTGCTGGCGGCGGATGCCGAAACGGCGGGGAGCGTACCGAACACTTATTTCCATTTCTGCCTCTGGACCCGGACGCCGGTACTGAACGACTACGGCAGCGGCCTGACCGGAAGTGCGCTGAAAGAGTATCTGTACAAGTGCGCTGAAGCGGTGTGGGCACAGATGCTGACGGCACCGGATAAGCTGAACTGGGGCGGATACAAGGTGAACGAACCGGAAAACATGAGCTGGCCTGACCTTTACAGGTGCTGGACGCACCCCTGTTTTACACTGCCGGGAAATACCGTTATCGACGCAAAGGGAAATATCGTGGAGGTGAGAGAAGAATGATCACGGATAATGCACTGGACGCCCTGACGGCGCGGATGCTGGAAGCCGTAAAGAACACCCGCGAAAGCGCGGACTCTGCTGCAGCCAGCGCCCAGAAGGCGCAGAAGATGGCGGAGGGAGAGATGCAGGGAACGTCGCTGACTGGCGCAGAGAAAAAGCTGCTGGTGCAGATATTGCAGCGGGCGGCGAACAAGAACAGCGAGATGCAGCCCGCGGTGGATGAGCTGAAAAAGCTCTGGAAGGAGAGCTCCTGATGATAGAACGCAATATCTCCCTCGCCTCGACGGGTTCGGCGCGGACATCGGGCTGTGACAACCAGCTGCGTCTGGGCTACAGCAGGAACCGGGGGATATACCGGCTGAACATCACCCAGACCGGCGAGTGGGAGGGAATGACCATCCGGGCGCTCTGGCACACAGAGCGGGGAATGCTGTTTTCGTCGCTCGTGGAGGACGGAAAAATAGAAGTACCCGCCATCGTGACCTCTACACCCGGGTGCGGCAGGCTCGTCTTTGAGGGAAGCGACGGAACCCGCACCCTGACCAGCGCAGACATCAAGTACAGCGTGGCCATGAACAGCGGCACGATGGGGGACATCCCCGAACCGCCGGTGCCTGCATGGCAACAGCTGGTAGCCCTCGTGGAGCAGGCAAAGAACGAGGCGTGGCAGGCCGGAGAGGACGCCAGACAGAGCGCCGCAAAGGCCAATGAAGCATATGAAAACACCATCGGCGCAAAAGACTCGGCGGTAACGGAGATACGCAAAGCCGAGACGGATGCACTGAACAATGTGGAGGCATCAGCCGGCCCGGCGGCGTCTGCAGCTGCGGATGCTGCCGCAGCAGGCGCAAAGGAAAAAACCGAAAAGGCCATCCAGGAGGTAAAGGACAATGTAGTAAAGGAAGTGAAAGATGCCGCAGCAGGGGCAGTCGCCCGCGCTGCCCAGTCGGCAACGGATGCGGCCAGTTCTGCCGCCGAGGCAAAGAAGACAGCTCAGGACATCCAGGGCTACTACGACGGCGTACAGGATCTCGTGACCGACACGCTGCGAGACTACACCGGCGGCTACTACCGCAGCTATGATTTGACCATTCCGGCGGCGGGCTGGAAAGAGATGGCCAAGTCCGTAGGACGGTACTGGTACAGCTGCGACGTGGCCATCGATGGGTGCGACAGCTCTTACGTCCCGATGGGGACCCTGACGCTGGACACGGCCGGAGAGGTCGAAAAAGCAAACCTTGCGACTGTGCTTCAGACCGTGGAGGGCGGTGTGCGGTTCTACGCTGCCATCCCCCCGAAGGTGAACATCCGTGCCTTTGTAACGCTGTTTGCAAAGGGAACGGCATCGATGCAGCAGGCTTCCGCTGAAGAAGTGCAGAGGATGCTTGACGAAATTTTTAATGGATAAAAGAAAGAGAGGAAAAAACACATGGCCAGTTATGATTTGACCCGTACCCCCGCGCTGCGCGACCTGCAGGAGCTGGGCCGCCGCCAGAAGAATGTGACGGACGGTCTCGGCCAGCGCGTATCTGCGCTGGAGACCAATGCTCCCACCAAGGTGGGCGACCTGACGAACGACAAGAAATATCAGACGGAGACGGAAGTCTCCGCCGCCATCAACAAAGCTGTCGCTGCGGCAGACCACCTGAAGCGCAAGATCGTCGCCTCGACCGGGAACATCGACCTGAAGGCGGCAGACGCTGCACAGTACATCTACATGGTCCCGAAGGGTACTGCCGGTACCTCCGACAAGTACGACGAGTACATGGTCATCGACGGCGTGCTGGAAAAGATGGGCGACTGGAAAGTGGATCTGAGCGGCTATGTCCAGAAGGAAGCCGGCAAGGGTCTCTCGACCAACGACTACACCAGCGCGGACAAGCAGAAAGTGACCAACATGGAAAAGACCATGGACGCCCGCATCACCGCCAGAATGGCGACCGACACCGAAGTGAACGCGATGCTGGATGAACTGTTTGGCTCTTAAAGGAGGACAAGATGGGGATAACGCTTGCTCATCTGAAGGAAGCCGTGGACCGGCTGCTGGACAGGATCGCGCTGGTGGCTCAGACGGCCTCCAAGAGCATCGAAGAGATGGGAAAGACAAAGGCAGATAAGGTGAACATCATGTCTTTGACCATCCCGGCCAGCGGCTGGTCGAGCGACAGCACTGCGGGATGTCCGTATTATCTGGACATCCCGGTGTCCGGCCTGACGGCAAACGACTGTGTGGCCGTAGTGGTAGCACCGACCTGTGCAAAGACCGCCCTGACGGCAGGACTCGCATCGACCGAAAGCTTTGCAGGAAAACTGCGGCTGCGAGCGCAGCAGACGCCGACAGCTGCCATCACGGCAGTTTATTACATTGTGAAATAGGAGGGATGGACCTATGGCATGGGGTCCCATATCGGTCGGCGGCAGTGTGAGCGGTTACACGCTGCCGACAGCAACGGCCAGCGTCCTTGGCGGCGTGAAGACCGGCAACAACATCACGAACTCCGGCGGCACCATCAGTATCACCAAAGTCAACGTGACGGAGGCCCTGGGCTATACGCCGCCCACCGCCAACACCTGGCGCGGCATACAGGACAACCTGACCAGCACGGCCACCGACCAGAGTCTGAGCGCAAATCAGGGCAAGGTGCTGAAAGGCATCGTGGACGGCAAGGCGGCGTCCAGCCATACCCATGACGACCGGTACTACACCGAAAGCGAGATGAACACCAAGCTGAATGGGAAGGCGAACGCAAGCCATACCCATGATGACCGGTATTACACCGAAAGCGAGATGAACACCAAACTCAACGGCAAAGCCAACAGTTCCCACACCCACAACTACGCCGGTTCCGGCTCTGCGGG
>ENA-UERZ01000086-UERZ01000086.1-human-gut-metagenome-genome-assembly--contig:-NODE-86-length-97271-cov-12.473188_pt1 | contig 97271 bp, 83 predicted proteins | sample MGYA00242997_ERZ507998 | MGnify/ENA primary metagenome ERZ507998 (study PRJEB26167, sample SAMN06115470) | human gut metagenome | host: Homo sapiens | place: China:Henan | collected 2016-06-23 | study... | reverse complement strand
CCAACAGAGGTAAAAAAGAAAGAAGGAGTAAAAAAAAAGGGGAGAGAGAGAGAGAGAGAGAGAGAGAGAGAGAGAGAGAGAGAGAGAGAGAGAGAGAGAGAGAGTTCTGGACTCCGCCAAAACTGATCGGGGCACGGGCCGCCTTCCGGGCTGAGCCACTTTCCCTTTCCCCAGACTCTCTTCAGGATATAAACCATGTCCAATAGCCCCATTTCTTCCAGCAGGATCGACAGCAAAGACGAATCCTGGCTCCTCCTGTTGTCCGATCCCTCGGCTGAAAAAGCTAAGATGCGGTCAAAGCTGGTTTTCTTTAGCTGCTGTACCTTGATGACCATGATCCCCGCCATTGCCGCGCTGGTGCTCTATCCCTTGGGGCAAGTCTTTGCGGCGCTTATCTCCCTCATCCTCGCCGGCGCCGGGCTCGCGGGGGGATTCTGCCTTTACGTCAACCGGATGCTCCGGCCCACCCACCATATTGCCACAGCCATCGAGCGGTTCCGCAGGGGAGATTCCGCCGTGCGTTGCCCGGAAAAGGCTCCGGGACTGCTCGGACTGCTCGGAGAACGCGTCAATCTCTTCCTCTCCCAAATTCAGGAAGGGCGCAAAGAACTCATGCGCGTGGCTCCCCACATCGATATAATCGCCCACAACCTCCCCGGGGGCCTGCTCTGCTGTGCCGAGGATTTCGAGCTGCGCTTCGTCAGTGACGGCATGTTGCGGCTCTTACGCTGTTCCCGCGAGGAAATCACGGGCCGCTACGGAAACAACTGGAAGAACATCGTCCACCCCGACGATTTCGCCTTCACCGTGGCCCACCTCGATGAGCAGCGCAAGATCCAGCCTGAATACCGGCTCAGTTACCGTATCCAGCGCGCGGACGGCTCATCCTGCTGGGTGATGGAAAGTTCCCGGCTGACGGTCAACGCCGACGGCGTCCCGGAATATGTTTGCATCATTATCGACGATACGGAACAAAAGATCATCGAAAACCGCCGCATCGCCGTGGAGCGGCAATACCGCCGGGCACTCCAGTCCGTGTGCGAAATGCTCATTCAGGTGGATCTCACGAACGATCTCGTGTTGTCCGAATACGTGCGCTGGGGAGCCTCTTCCCGGTTCCCCCGGGGCGAGAACTACAGCCAGTGCTGTGTGGAATTCATGCAGGAATGTGTCCATCCCGACGACAGGGGGACATTCAGCGCGGCGTTCTGCCGCAAGAACCTGCATCTCCAGAATATGGATGAGGACGCGCCCGTCACATACCTTGAATACCGCATTAAAGAACCTTCGGGCAACTATCACTGGGTCGCGGGCACGCTGGTCCCGCTCGAAGACGAAGCCACGCACACGATCACCGCGATCTCCTACGTGGTGGACATCGACGAACGCAGACGCCGCGAAGACGCCGTCATCGACAAATCCCGCCGTGACGGTTTGACCGGGCTGCTCAACCGCAACGCCATGTTCGAGCTCATTGCCTCCACACTCGAAGGCCTAGGGCACAAGGGGCGGCATTCGCTGTTCATGATTGATCTCGACAATTTCAAGGCAATCAACGACAACTTCGGGCATGTCTTCGGCGACGCGGTGCTGCGCGAGGTGGCGGACGGCATCCGCTCCGTCTTCCGTCCCACGGACGCGCTGGCGCGCATTGGCGGAGACGAGTTCCTTGTGTTCCTCGAAAATGTGGACAAGCCGGACGTCCTTGCCAGAAAAGCCGGCGAAGTGGTCAGCACTCTGCACAAGTCCTATATCGGCCCCGGCCAAAACTTCCCTCTCTCGTGCAGCGTCGGCATTTCCGTCTACCCCGACGACGGGCGCACCGTCATCGACCTCTTTAAGAGCGCCGACGCCGCCATGTATGCCTCCAAACAGCACGGCAAAGACCGCTATTCCTTTAGGGAGTGAACCCCGTTTCTTTGCGTTGTTCTTGCCTTCCGTGTGCCGGAATGCCCGAGGATACAGTTCCCGTTCGACGTATTCCTTGGAAAAGGCTTTCCCCGCCGCTTCGGGGTGTTCAAAAAGCAGCCTCCGATCCCTGTCAAAGAGCACAACCAGGGAGGCCCCCACAGGCTGTTGCGGCGTACTCATAACTCCTTCCCACCGTTGTCGTTGCTGGTATTCGTTATTCCAGCTTCCTTTTTCACCACGAGTCCCTCCGCCCGTCAATGACAAGCTGACGGCGCCGCGCTCTTTTCATCGCCAGCCCCACGGACGGCCCTTTCTCCGTCTTTCAGAGAGGGCTCATATCCTTCCATACGAATCCGGAACCCACCTCCTGAACCGGCCTCCCGGCCTTTTCCGGATACCGCTCTAACAAGGTGGTGACATGCGGCAACAGGCGTGCTACGCAGGGCGAGAACTTCAGGAGGGACAGGTCGTATGTCCGGATTCGGTGTTTTTCTGGCTATAGCGACGGCCTTTTCATGGGCCCTTGGGTGCGTCGTCCATACGACGGCCTCAAGGGTGGTGGGGATACCGGCGGTCATGCTCATCCGGCAGCCGCTGGCGAGCGTGGTGCTCGGCATCTTTTGCCTGGTTATGGGCGATCTATGGCTTCCGTCGCTGCATTTGTTTTGGCTGGCGGCGGCCTCCGGAGTGTTCGGGATCATCATAGGCGACGCCTGCCAGTACGCGGGCGCACTGACCATCGGCCTGCGTCCGGCGCAGGTGTGCCAATCGCTGTCCTCATGCTTCACCGCCCTGTTCGGCTCCATCTATCTGAACGAATATATAGGGTTGCAAGGCTGGCTCGGGATGTTCGTAGCGACGTGCGGGGTGATCCTCGTGGTCCTCTCCGAACAGCGGGACGCCCATAACCCTCCCGTATCCAGCAAACAGCGCAACAAAGGGGTCATCATTTCCCTCCTTGCCGCCGTCTTCGTCGCGCTCGGCATCGTCTTTTCCAAACAAGCCCTCCAGGAGGGCATCGGGGCGCTGCCTCTGGCTTTCTACCGCAACGCCATTTCCACTGCGGGCATCTGGGCGGTAGGCCTCGCCTTCGGAGCCATCCGCCCGGCGTTCGGGAACCTCAAGGCCAACCCCGGCATCCTCAAGCTTTTCCCGCTCGGCTGCCTCTTCGGCCCCGCCGGGGGCATCTGGCTTTCGTGCGTCGCCCTCGACTACCTTCCCGCCGCCGTCGCCGCAATGCTCATCGGCCTTCAACCCATCGCCCTGCTTATCATCACCGGCATCATGGAACGCCGCATCCCCGCCCCCAACTCCATCATCGGCTCCATCATAGCCTGCACCGGGGCGGCAATCCTGCTGCTCCGATAACACAAAAAGAAGCGCCCTCATCGGCGGATTCCGTTAAAACGGCCTCCCAAGGTGCCCCGCTCCAACAGCGCGGCACCTTTTTTCGCGCGCTGCGTCAATCCGTTCATGCTTTCCAGCGGCATTCCCGCCTTGAAACGTGTTCCCTCCCCCATACCTCATGAGAATCATTCAAATAATCATGGGAGTTCGCCCAAAACGAGCTATTCCTAAAAGAAAAGGGCTTCCTTTCCCCCATCAGTGCTTGAAGCCTTGACGTGATCCTTTTGCATTCAGGATGCCGTATGCCAAACAACGTATTCTCTACTGCATTGGCCCGTAATCCCTACCCATTCCACAGCCGTTCCTCTCGAGTGCGATCACACTGGCTCAGGGCGGGCATCGCCAAGCCACTCATCGTGGCGCTATGCCTGATCGGGGTGCCGGGGTGCTCCACATGGAGCGTGGGGCCTGATTTCGAGCGACCCGATATGCAAAACATGCCGCAAAAATGGAATGCGGGCGACCCGCAACACCCTCTCGTCGGCAATGTCTCTCTGGATACATGGTGGCAGAGTTTCAACGACCCTGCCCTGAACCAGCTTGTGACGCGGGCGCGCCTCTCCAGCCCCACCATCGAGGCGGCCCTGCTGAAAATCGTACAGTACCGCGCGCAATATGCCATTGCCATAGGCAGTTTCTTTCCGCAGACGCAGGAACTCACCGGAACATACAGCTCCGAACACCCCAGCCGCCGGTCCGCAGACGCGCCCCAACCGGGCGAGCCCTCGCAGCCCGGCACCATCCAGCAACTGAATCTGGGCTTTCAGGCGACGTGGGAAATCGACATCTGGGGCAAATACCGGCGCAACGCCGAAGCCGCCAAAGCCGCCCTGCAAGGCGCCCATGCGGGCTATGAACTCGCGCTCGTAACGCTCAGCGCCGATGTCGCCCAACAGTATTTCAGCTATCGCATGACGGAAAAACAGCTGGAAATCGCACGGCGCAACAGCTTGGCGCAGAAGGAATCCGTACGCCTGACCGAAGCCATGTTCCGCTTGGGAGCCTCAAGCGGGCGGGACTACGATCAAGCCGTCGCCATGCAGAAGAATACGGAAGCCGACATCCCGCAGCTGGAAGCACAGCTGATCACCAACCGCAATGCCCTGTGCGTGCTGCTCGGCATCCCCCCCGGCCCCATACCGGAACTGGCCCCGGGCTGGGTGCCGCAACCGCCTCAAACGGCTTCCGGTGCAGCGCTGGCGTCTTCCGTGCCCACAGCGGGGAAAACGCTTCCTCAGGGGGCAACGCCATACGCGGCGGAACGCACCGCCCAATCCTTTATTCCTCTGGACATAGCCATAGGCGTCCCGGCGGATCTCCTGCGCCGGAGGCCCGATGTACGGCAGGCGGAACAGGAGGCGGCGGCCCAGTGCGCGCGTATAGGCATCAACAAGGCGGCGCTGTTCCCTTCGTTTTCCATCAGCGGCTTTCTGGGATTCCAAGGAAGCGACGTCGGAGCCTTCACGCTGGGGGACACCTTCTCGCACAACGCCTTCACCGCAAGCGCCTCGCCGTCCCTGGTGCTGCCCTTCCTCAACTACGGGCGGCTGTACAATGCCGTACGCGCGCAGGACGCCGTTTTCCAGCAAAGCCTCGTCACATACAAACAAACGGTGCTACAGGCATTGCAGGAAGCCGAGAACGCCATGAGTTCCTTCATCCGTTCCCGCCAGCGCCTGACCCTGCTCCAGCAGGCCGCCGAAGCCGCCGGGCGCTCCACCAAGCTGGCGCTTGAGCAGTACAACGCGGGCAGCACCGATTTTACCACGGTCGTCTCGGCCCAGACCACGCAATACCAGCAAGAAAACAGCGTTGCGGCGGCAGCGGGAAACACGGCGCTGCAAGCCGTGGCCCTGTTCCGGGCCCTGGGCGGCGGCTGGCAGCCCCAGCCCCTCCCGTTGCCCAAGGCCACCATCGACGCGATGAAAAAGCGTACCGACTGGGGCGGCATGTTGCGCGATATGGAAAGCGTCCCCGTTGCCGGGCAGTCCGAGATCCCACAAGCCGAAACGCACAGAGGTTACTGATATGCACAGCTGCGACTCCCAAACATCCCTTCGCCAAAATCCCGCCCGCGTGCCCGCATTCCTCCTGCCCGGACTGCCGGGGATCGTTGTGGCCTTCTGCCTTGTTCTGGCCGGCTGCAACGACACGCCGCATAAGGCGGAAACGGATGAACCCCTGCCCGTGGCCGCCGTCAAACCGGAGCGGCGGAACGTGCCTTTGCTGGTGGAAAGCACGGGGATGACGCAGGCCGTGCGCACTGCGGACATTGTTGCCCGGGTGGAAGGCACGCTGCAAAAAATAGCCTATGAGGACGGTGCGCTCGTGCAGGAAGGGGACACCCTGTTCGTCATTGATCCCACGATGTACAAGGCCAAACGGCAGCAGGCCGAGGCCACGCTGGCGGCGCAGAAGGCGGTGCGGAACAGGGCGGCGGTCGAATACGCCCGCAACCAGAAGCTCTACGCGGAACGGGCGGCCTCACAGGCCACGGTGGTCAGCTGGCGCGAACAGTTGAGCAATGCCGAAGCGCAGGTCACCGCCGCGCAAGCCGCCCTGACCCAAGCGGGCATCGAATTGGGATATACGGTCATCAAGGCCCCGTTCACCGGGCGCGTGTCGCGCCATAAAGTGGACGTCGGCAATGTGATCAGCCCGCAGACCGGAACGCTTGCCTCCATCGTTTCCCAAGATCCCGTCTATGCCAGTTTTACGGCCCCGGCGGACAGCATCCTGCCGCTTCTGAACAGCTTCGACGACGCCAAATCCATCCCCTTGGAACTGGCCGTCGGCGATGGGCCTTATTCCATCAAGGGGAAGCTCGACTACATTTCCCCGCAAGTGGACGCCTCTTCCGGGACGCTCGCCCTGCGCGGCGTTTTCCCCAATACGGACGGCAAGCTGCTTCCGGGCCTTTTCGTACGGGTTCAGGTCCCCACGGAGCGTGAGGACGAAGTGATGGTGATCCCCCGGCAGGCCGTGCTGGAGAATCAGGGAAAGTCCTTTGTATACGTCATCGCACAGGACAGCCGGGCCCGCATGGTCCCCGTGGCGACCGGGCCCGCCGTGGGCAGTGACCGCATTGCCGTCATCAGCGGGATTACCCCGGAATCCTTGGTTATCTATGACGGCATGGCCCATATCCGGCAGGGCATGGCCGTCACCAACACCGCACAATGACGCCCCGCCGCACGCTATCGGCACCTCCCCCCGCAGTATGAGGAATGTCCTATGTTTACACGCCTGTTCGTCCAAAATCCCATTTTTACCAACGTCATTGCCATCATTGCGGTCATTCTGGGCATCGTGTCGCTGACGCGCCTTCCCATAGCGCTGTATCCCGACATCACCCCGCCGACGATCGCCGTTTCCGCCAGCTATCCCGGCGCGGACGCGGAAACCGTGGCCAAGACCGTCGGCGCGCCCATAGAATTGCAGGTCAACGGCGTGGAAAACATGATCTACATGTCCTCCACCAGCGCCGATGACGGCACCTATTCCCTCACCGTCACCTTCGCGCTGGGGACCGATGTCAATATCGCCATGGTATTGCTGCAAAACCTGGTCAACAACGCGCTCCCGCTGCTGCCGCAGGTCGTACAGCAGCAAGGGGTCACGGTCACCAAACATTCCCCCTCCATCCTGCAGGTCATAGCCCTCGATTCCCCCGGCGGCTCCTACGACAACCTTTTTCTGGCCAACTACGCGAACCTGCAAATCGAAAACGTCCTTTCCCGCGTGAAGGGGGTCGGGCAGGTGCAGGCTTTCGGGGCCGGGTTCTACGCCATGCGGATCTGGCTGGATCTCGACAAGCTCAACTACCTCGGCGTGAGCGTGGACGAGGTCAATCAGGCCATCAGCCAGCAAAACGTCCAGGTAGCCGCGGGCAACGTCGGCGGCAGGCCCAATTCCGACAAGCAGGCCATGCAGTTGACGGTGCTCATGCAGGGGCAGTTGGACACGCCCACGGCATTCGGCGACATCATCGTCAAGACGCTGCCCGGCAACCAGATAATCCGGCTGCGCGACGTGGGCGAAATCGAAATGGGGGCGCAGTCCTACGGGGCGCAGTCCCAGATCCGCGGGGACAACGCGGCGCTCATCGCCATCTACCAGCTGCCCGACGCCAACGCCCTTGAAACCGCCGCCAACATCCGCAGCGCCATGGAAAAACTGTCCAAGGATTTCCCGCCCGACATGCGCTGGACAATGCCGTTCGACACGTCGCACTTCGTTTCCATCGCCGTGACGCAAGTATATCTGACCTTTGTGAAGTCCATTGTGCTGGTCATGCTGGTCGTGCTGGTCTTCCTCCAGAACTTCCGGGCGGCGGTCGGCCCGGCGGTGGTCATTCCCGTGACCCTCATGGGGGCGTTCGTTTTCCTGAACATCGCCGGTTTTTCGGTGAACATGATATCGCTTTTCGCGCTCGTGCTGGCGATAGGGCTCATCGTGGACGACTCGATCATCGTTGTGGAAGCCACCATGTCCCATCTGGAGCGGGGGCTGACGCCGCAGGAAGCCGCCCTCGCGGGCATGAGGGATCTGTTCCTCTCCATCGTGGCGGTGATGTTCGTCTTTGCCAGCGTATTCCTCCCGGCGGCCACGCTCCCCGGCATCACAGGGCAGCTGTACAGCCAGTTCGCGCTGGTCATAGGCGGCGCGGCACTCCTCAGCGCCGTTTTCGCCATCTCGCTCACGCCCACGGAATGTTCCCTGCTGCTCCGCCAGCAGAAAGCCGTGCGCCCGGCCTCGTTCGACGCCCCGCAGGGCGAACGGCCCGATTTCGCGGAAGACAAGGCCGACGTGACGACAGGCAATGTCTTTTGCCGGGTCTTCAACCGCGGGTACAACGCCCTGCACGGCTTTGCCATGCGCATTGTGGGGATCACCCTGCGCTCGCCCGCCATCGCCCTGCTGACGTACGGCGTCCTCGCCGCCTTTGCCGTCTGGGGGCTGATAACCCTGCCGCAGGGCTTCCTGCCCGAAGAAGATCAGGGGTATGTCCTTGTGAGCGCACAACTGCCCGACGCCGCGGCCAGCCCACGTACTTCGGAATTGGCGGGCCGTATGGATGAGGTGTTCGCCAACACGCCCGGCGTGGAAACATGGGTCACCATCAGCGGCTTTTCCATGCTGGAAGGCGCGGCCCTGCCCAACGCGGTGACGGCCTTCGTGATCTTTGAAAGCTGGGCGAAACGCGGCACCAAACTGAACCAGTACGCCATCATGGACGAACTCTACCGGGGATTCGGCCAAATCCCCGAAGGGGAATTCATGGTCATCCCGCCACCGCCCATCATGGGCATCGGCAATGCCGGGGGCTTCGACATGATGATCGAAGACCGGGCCAGCCGCGGGCCTCAGGCTCTGGAGGCGGCGGTCCGGGCCTACGAGGAAGCGGCGGCGAAAGATCCGCGCCTTGAGCATGTCATGTCCCTGTATTCCGCCTCGACGCCCAAGCTCTACCTGAACGTGAACCGCACGCAGGCCATGACGGAAGGCATTGCCCTGCCGCAGCTTTTCACGGCCATACAAACGGCGTTCGGCGGCCAATACATCAATACCTTCAGCAAATACAACCAGAATTATCAGGTGCGCGTGCAGGCCGCCGAACGCTACCGCAGCACGGCGGACAACCTTTTGTCCCTGCGCGTGCCCAACGGCAAAGGCGAGGAAGTGCCGCTGGCGGGTTTCGCTTCCGTCCAGCAGGTCAGCGGGCCGAGCATCGTGACGCGCTATAACCTCTACTCTTCCGCATCCATGCAGGGCAGCGCCGCCCCCGGCGTCAGCACGGGCGCCAGCATGAAGGCTATGGAAGAAATCGCCGGGCGGGTACTGCCCCAAGGTTTCGGCTACGAGTGGACGGGGATGAGCTTTCAGGAAGAGAAAAGCCACGGGCAGGCCGCCATTGCCGTCGGTCTGGCGATCCTGCTGGTCTACCTGATCCTCGCCGCGCTGTATGCCAACTGGATATTGCCCCTCGGCGTGCTGCTGGTCATCCCGCTGGCGCTGTTCGGCACCGTGGCCGCCATCATGCTGCGCGGCATGGACAACAATATTTATGTACAGATCGGGATGCTGCTGCTCATCGCCATGTCCAGCAAAAACGCGCTGATTCTGGTCTTGTACGCGCGCCGTTACGGGGAGCAGGGGATGACCGCCATGCAGGCGGCGCACAAGGCCGCGAGCGTCAGATTCCGGCCCATCCTCATGTCCTCGCTGGCCTATGCCGTGGGTGCCCTGCCCATGCTCTGGGCCACGGGAGCGGGCGCGATCAACCAGCAATATCTGGGGACGGCCGTTTTCGGCGGCATGGTGGCGACGGCGTTGCTCACCGTGCTGTACGCCCCGTTTTTCTATGCGGTGTTCATGGGCCTTTCCAGCAAACTGGGCGGCAAACGGACGCCCGAACCGAAGCAAGCCTGAAGCGGGGCCTCACCCAGAGGCTTCTCCTTGACCTGAGCCGCGTTTCCTTTGACCGCAAGGCCGCCAACGGAACCGCTTGAAGCATGACGCTGAATGGGGCATTGGGAAGTGAGCTTTTTCCCTTGAAAAGCAAATAGATACGGATACACAATTATATGAGAACCAAAGCCCCAAGCCTCCTCTCATAGGAAAAAGAAGAGGGAGCCATGCGAATACTTCTTTGTGGCCTCCCCTTCTCTCCATCACATTTCCGGAGCTTCCACGCTGGCAAAGTTCCTACCATTCCGCTTTTCCTATCAGCCGGATGCCACAGCAAAGGAGAAGAAAACCAAAAGAGGGAAACCTTTCTCCAGAAAGGTTTCCCTCCATCAGGAACTCCGTACCGTTCCTTACCGGAAATTATTGCTTGGCGTCGTAAATGAACGCGATGATCGAACCGGGGTTCTTCATGTCGTTGACGGGTTTGCCGTCGTTGCCGAGAGCGTTGCCGCGCACGTCGGTAGCCACGTAAATGGTCTTCCCGTCGGGCGAAACGAGCGCCGAACGGTAGCGGTTGGGCGTATGGAAGTACTTGGGCACGTCGCCCTGCGCGGTCTTGCCGTCGGCATTGAGGGGTATACGATACAGGGCGCCGTTCTTGAGGCTGGTCACGAGAAGGGAGTTGCCCCAGCCGGGGATCGGGCCGTTCGCCGGGTAGTAGGCGACGCTCGACGGCGCGATGGTCGGCCAGCACAGGTAGGCCATGTCGCCGCAACGCCCGTCGCGGAAGTTGTACGAATTCGGCACGGTATAGAACGTCTTGATGGGTTCGCGGAAATCCTCGGCCTTCCACTCGGTTTCCTTCTGCTGCGGAACGCTGGCGGGAATATCGGTCGGGAAGTAGCTCTTCGCCAGCTTTTCGCAATCAGGGGCCGCCGACCAGTTGCCGTATACGTAGCCCTGATCATCCCGGAACCCGGCGACGTGCGGCCAGCCGTAGTTGCCGCCCGCCACGAGGAGATTGATCTCATCGTCGGACGAAGGGCCGTGCTCGGCCTCAAAGAGCAGATCACCCACAAACACAAGCCCCTGCGGGTTACGATGGCCGTAGGTGTACACGTGGCTCCTGACGCCGTTGATGACCGGGTTGTCGTCCGGGATGCCGCCGTCGGGATTGAGGCGCAGTACCTTGCCCGCATAGGCGGAATGATCGCCCGCGTCGAGTTCGGCCTTGGTGGGAATACGCTGGGCGTCGATGGGCTTGCAGACGTTCGCGCCCTGATTGTGCCCCTGCTCCCCGATGGAGTAGTAGAGCTTGCCGTCGGGCCCGAAACGCAGGCGGCCGCCGTTGTGGTCATCCCCTGCGGGCATGTTGCTCAGGATTACTTTGGGATCGGCAATCTTCCGGGTCTGCGGATCATAGTGGAACCGGACGATGCGGGCGTGTTCCCTGCCGCCGTCCATATATGTATGCGCGATATAGACGTTGTTCTTGCTGCCGTTTTTGCCGAGATCGGGATCAAGGGCGATGCCGAGCACGCCTTCATGCTGCGGCCCGACCTTCACGTCCGGAATGCTGCCGACGAGCTTTTTCTCGCCCGTTTTGGGATCCACGCTGATAATGCGGCTCCCCTCGCGCTCGGAAACCCAAATATGATTATCCGGCCCCCAAACCATATCCCACGGGGCGGCAAGGCCTTCGGCGATAACGACCCCTTCAAACGGTTCCGCCGTTGGCACCGCCTTTGCCTTTTGCGGCGCTACGCCCCAAGAAGCCGGAGCGCTCAAAAGCAACAGCGTCATCGCGCCTGCCATGACTCGCGAATGGTGCATCCTGTACCTCCTGATGTTTCTCTGTGTATCGGAACGCGAGGCCCGCCTCCGCGCGGCTTCCGGTATTGTCAAAAACGGGAAGCCCTGCGGGTTCCCGTTCGGCAAAGGAGGGGGAAAAACGCCTCCCCGAAACGGGTTCCTTTCAGGCTGGCGCTGCCTTTCAAGGCTGGAGCGCCCCCATCCCGCAGGATCGCGTGAGGAGGGCTTTGGGCGAGGCGCGGGCAGCTGCTGGAACGGACGCCCGCACCTTTCAACGGCGGAACAGCCGCAGAATTTTACCCATGACGGATGAACGTCCCCTCTTCCAGTTCCATAAACGCGTTGCGCAGCTCCTCATCGGTATTCATGACGATGGGGCCTCCCCATGCCACGGGCTCGCGGAGGGGCTTGCCGGAAACGATGACCATACGGGCGCCTTCGGGACCGGCATGGAGGTGGATCTTGTCCCCTTCCGAGAAGAGGACGGCACGGCGGGCGGGCTGGATCACGCCTTCCGGCTCATAGGCGCACGAACCTTCCATGAGATACGAGAACACGGTATTGCCGGGGATGGTCTCCATTTCCCACGCACCGCCGGGCCCCATCTCTACATCAAGGAACTGCACGTCCACGTATTCGCCTTGTGTCGCGCCGCCGATATTGCCGTATTTTCCGGTGACGACGCGGATCGTCACGCCCTTCTCCTCGATGACGGGGATGTCGTCGGGGGTGATGTCGCGGTATTTGGGATGGACCATTTTTTTGTCGCGCGGCAGGTTGATCCAGAGCTGGAGCCCGAGCATCCGGGGGGATGCCTTGGGCATTTCCTGATGCAGGATGCCCCCGCCCGCCGTCATCCACTGGCAGCAGCCGTCTTTAATCCGCCCGCTGTTGCCAAGGCTGTCCTTGTGGTCGATTTCGCCTTTCACCAGATATGTAAACGTCTCAATCCCGCGATGCGGGTGCAGCGGAAAGCCGCGCACGTAATCCGCAGGATTCAGCGAGTCGAACGCATCCAGCATGAGGAACGGGTCAAAGTCCCGGATCGTCCCTGAGCCGAGCACGCGGACCAGATGTACCCCGGCCCCGTCTATCGCCTGACGGCCCGTCACGATCTTTTTGACTATGCGGTATGACATGACTGTCTCCTTTTTTCCCCATACTATCCTTCACACGGTATGGTGCGTCAATAAAATAAACATTATTTTTAGTATGATAGAGTTATAAAGAGACTCCACCCGCTACGGAACGAACCGATTTCACACCCAAAAACACGCATTGCCCGGTAACGGCATACCGATCCCGTGCGCAGCAAAAGAGCGTTCCCACTTTGAAAAAGTGAAAACGCTCCTTCACATTGCGGAACAAAAAAACCGCGCTTTCAGGCCAGCCTAAAAAACCAGTATCCGGACAAAAACTTCCAGCCCATGATGGAGGGAATGCGGCGGAAGCACCGTCTCCCCGAGGCGCTTCTTTCTAAGGGAAGAGGCGCTCCGGAAGCATGAACCGGAGGCAAAAAGAAAGGGCGTCCCCGAGGGCTCGCAAACGCGGGGACGCCCTGCCCAGCGTCCGGGGGGTCGGACGCCGAACGCTTATGCCTGCCCGGACGAACCCAGCACGGCGCGGATCTTATGCCGGACCATCTCGCGCACGGCTTCGCGGCCCGCGCTCAGATAGGCGCGAGGATCGAAGGTTTCGGGGCGCTCCGCAAGCAGGGTCCGGATGGCGGCGGTGACGGCCAACCGCAGATCCGTATCAATATTGATCTTGCAAATGGCGGAAGCGGCGGCGCGGCGGAGCAGGTCTTCGGGCACGCCGGAGGTTCCCGCTACATTCCCGCCGTGCGCGTTGACGGCAGCCACGGCCTCCTGCGGCACGCTCGACGCGCCGTGCAGCACCAGCGGAACGCCCGGCAGACGGGCGGCGATGGCGTCAAGGCGCTCGAAATCAAGCCGCGCCTCCCCCGAAAACTTGCAGGGGCCGTGACTCGTCCCGATGGCAATGGCAAGCGAATCGCATCCGGTACGGGCTACAAATGTTTCTGCCTCTTCGGGATCGGTATAAACGGATTCGCGGGACGAAACGGTTTCCTCGACCCCGGCGAGCCGTCCGAGTTCGGCTTCGACCCAGACCCCCCTGTCATGGGCGTACTCCACGACGCGTCGGGTGACGGCCACATTCTCCTCAAAAGGCAAGTGTGAGCCGTCGATCATGACCGAAGTGAACCCGTCGTCGATGCAGGCCTTGCAAATGTCGAAACCGGACCCGTGATCCAGATGCAGCACAAAAGGCACATCGGTTTCTTCCGAAGCGGCTTCGGCCATTTTACGGAGATAGCCCCGCCCGGCGTACTGGCGCGCCCCGTTGGAGACTTGCAGGATCACGGGGGAACGCTCGTCCCCGGCGGCCTGCAAAATGCCCTGTACGGTTTCCATATTGTTGATGTTGAACGCGCCTACGGCGAAACCGCCCGCAAGGGCTTTGGCAAACATGTCCCGAGGTCCGGTAAGAGGCATCTGACCTATCCTTTGTTCAAAGGGTTCCGTGTCGCTTCAAAAAACATGCGCCGTTCCGCGGTAAACGGGATTCAGCCCCGCCCAGGGGCGCCGTAATCCCGCAAGGGCAATAGGCCATACTGCGAAACCGTGGCCCGGCGGGTACGTTTCCCTCAACGGCGTTGCGCTCAAAAAAACGCTTAGGAAAGAAGCCGCATGTTTCCGAAACGCCGCGATACGTTACAGCCAAAACTGGCAACAGCCGTTACAGAAAAGCCTGACGAACATACTCGGCGTCGCGCCTGAGCGCATACAGGGCATCCGAGCCGAAAACCGGCTCCGTATAACGGTTTTCGAGGAACAGCGGCCCATCGTACCCTTCCCGCTTCAGCGCCGCGAGCAACTCACCCGCGCGGCATGACCCCTCACCGAGAGGCCGGACGCCGGGTTCGCCGTACATGCCGTCCTTGAGATGCACGCCGCAACACACGGCGAGGTGTTCCGGCAAGGCCTCAAACACGTCTTCCCGCCCACGCAGGACAAAATGAGACAGGTCGAGGCAGGAACAGAGATTGTCGTAGGCGACGATATTCAAAAGGGATTTCATCATCGTAACATCAAGAAGATTTTCCGTGGCTACAGCAATGCCCCGGTGTTTCGCCAGCGCGCAGGCCAGCCGCAAGCAGCGGGCCGTCTCACGCAGATCGTCCTTGTTACGGATAGCCGACGCCTTGAAGCTCGGCAGCACAATCCGGGGAATGCCCATGTCGGCGGCACAGTCCACAGCGGCGGCAATGGCCTTTTCCGCCGTATTGCGCCGTTCGCTTCCGGGCTCGGCGGTCATGCCGTGCTTCAGGACAGCCAGCACGGCTACAGCGTCAAGCCGGATGCCGTATAGCTCCGCCTCTTCTTTCCATTGCCGCTGTATGCCCGGCGACGACAGCGGAAAATCTTCCTCCGCAGAACCCAAATCGAGCTGGATAGCATCGATCCCCGCTTCCTTCAGCTCCTTGCAGCATGACGGAGATTGCAGCAGGGGGTGCACCCAATTACAGACACCAAACAATACGGCCATACAGATTCCTTTCAAAAGCCTTGGGAAGGAAAGAGGTTGAAGCCGGGGAAAGCCTCTTCTTCAAAAGGCCTTCCCCGCCACGACGGTAGAGCATCCCAATCGCTAATCTCTTCCCATGACCACGCGGATATAGTCCTTTACGGAGTCCTCGATGGACCATTCGGGCGCGTAACCCAGTTCCTTCCGGATAGCGGAATCGTCGAACGAGCACGCATACGGCGAGGTGTTCGCGCTGTGTTCCGCATAGGTGACTTTGGTTTCCGGGCAAAGGCGGTTGGTCAGTTCCGCGACTTCCCGAAGCGTGTGGACGCTGCCGCAGACGGTATAGAAGCGCTGCGCGGGCTTTTCGGCGTTCCAGACCAGCAGCATGGCCTTGATCGTGTCATGGATGTAGATCCAGTCGCCCCGCTCGTCCGGGTTGCCGACGTGCACCTCGCCGCCTCTGGCGATGGAATCCACAAGCCCCGTCGTATATTGCGTGGTCAGGCCGTTGGTACGGTTGGGCCCCCAGACCCATGTGGGACGGATGCCCCGGCTGTCGATGCCGTGGTTGTCGGCATACCAGCGCAGCAGATGCTCCCCGGCCAGCTTGGTCTGCCCATAGATGGTGGCGGGATCCTTGGGCGCGTCTTCCGGCACGGGTTCGACGGAGGTCGGGCTGTACAGGGAGATGGAGCTCATGAAGAAAAACCGCTTCACCCCACAGGCCACCGCCGCATCAAGCAGCACCTGCGTGGAACGGAAATTGACCTGAAACGCCAGCGGCGGATTCTGTTCGCACACGCCCGCCATAAGCGCGCCGAGATGGAAGATCCCCTCGATGCCGTTGGTCGCCACCGCCCGGTACAGATCGAGATCCGAAGAGCTGTCGCCCTGCACGTAGGTGATCGAATCCATAATGTCCTGCAACAGATGAGGAACCGGAACACGGTCGAAAACGACGACTTCGTCGCCCTGCCGCAGCAGAGCACGGACAAGATGGGAACCGATGAAGCCCGCTCCGCCCGTTACGAGAATACGCATGAAACCTCCCCGGGGATGCCCCACGGCTAAAAGAAGCGAGAGTGCTAACACCTGAATGGTTTTTGCTTTATACCCTATGCAAATGACATGTGCTTTTTGGGAAGAACCATTCGGAAGCCACTACTCCCAATACGTCCGGGCACAGCCGCCTGAAACACGCCATTTACCCGGAAAACACGGATAAACCTCGTTTCGCGGCGTACCCACCCTGCGAAACCGCCCGCAGGCTCTACGCCTTCCAGTTTTTCGCCACGGCCTTCCATGACACGGCGTGGTCCTTCGCGCCGTAGCCCTGAACCGAAACCATCCGGTGCACATAGTCCACCGCCGCGCCCAGAATGAGCGGCGCGCCGTATTCCCTGGCCATGTCGAGGCACAACCTGTTGTCCTTGATGAGCATATCCACGGTAAACGTGGGCTCGTCGTAACGGCCCTCGGCGATGCGGGTACCGATTTCCTTATAGGCGCTGCTGAGCACGCGGGCGTTGGCGGCGACCGCCACGTCGATGAGCGTTTTCTGGGACAGACCCATGTGTTCCGCGAGCGCCATGGTCTCGGCGGCGCAGGCGTCGATCGCGCCGAGCATCATGTTGTTGAGCAATTTCAGCTTATTGCCGTGCCCGAGCGGCCCGATGTGGAACAGTTTTTCTTCCGATCCGCTGAGCACGAGGAGCACATCCTTGATCTTGGCGAGGGCCTCATCCGAGCCGCCGAGCGCAAAAGCCCAGCTTCCCACCCCGGACGGGCTGCCCATGACCGGGGCGTCCACAAAATCAATGCCTTTGGGGGCAAGCGCCTCGCCCATACGGATGTTCACGCCCGGATCGACCGTGCTCATGTTGACGACCACGGTGCCCTCGGGCGCCCCGGACGCGATCCCGCCCTCGCCGAGCACGACCTTTTCCGTGTCGGCGGGGCCGGGGACGAACATCAGGATGACCCGGGCCTTGCCCGCCAGTTCCGCCGGAGAGCCGCACACGGCCACACCAGCCTCGGAAGCGCGTTTGACGGCAGGCGGATACGGATCGTACCCGGCCACGGGAACCCCGCTTTCCATCAATTTTTTCGCGCAATTGCTTCCCATAACCCCCAGTCCTACAATGCCTACGGTATCCATATCCAATCCTTGCTTGAGTCCGAAAAAAGGTATGACTTCAGCCCCCCTGGCCGAGCGGGCAGGGAAACGGTGAAACCAGTGAAACGGGATGGTTCCGGCGGAACGCCGGGGGCGGCTACTTTCTGGCGATGGCCTTGCGGGCCGCCTTGGCGATGTCCGCGGCGGTGATGCCGAACACGCCCATCAGATAGGGGGCCTTGCCCACCTGACCGAAATGATCCTTGACGCCGACACGTTCCAGCGGCGTGGGCCGCTGCTCCGCCAGCACTTCCGCAACGGCGCTGCCGAGCCCGCCGATGACGTTGTGGTTTTCCGCCGTAACCAGCGCGCCGGTTTCGGAGGCGGCCTTGATGACGGCGTCGGCGTCGATGGGCTTGATGGTGTGGATGTTGAGCACGCGGGCGGATACGCCTTCCTGAGCCAGCGTTTCGGCGGCCTGCAAAGCGTTGGCGACGCAGACGCCGGAAGCGATCAGGGTCACGTCGGAACCGTCGCGCAGGAGATCGGCCTTGCCGAGATCAAACTCGTAGTCATCGTCAAAGACGTTTTCGGCCTGACGGCGGAACAGCCGGATGTACACCGGGCCCTCATGCTCGACGATGGCGGGCAGGGCCTTGCGGAGCTGCACCGAGTCCGTGGGCTCGAACACGGTCATGCCCGGCAGGGTACGCATGATGCCCATGTCTTCAAGCGCCATGTGCGTACCGCCGTTGAGTTCCGCGCCGACGCCCGGATCGGAGCCGACGATTTTGACGTTCAGGCCGGCGTAGCATACCGAGATGGCGATCTGGTCGAAGCAGCGGCGGGAAGCGAACGTGGCGAAAGAATGCACGAAGGGGATCTTGCCGCAGGCGGACAGCCCGGCGGCCACGCCGACCATATTGGCCTCGGCGATGCCCACGTTGAAGGAGCGGTCGGGATAGGCCGCCTTGAACGGCTTCATGCCGTGCGCGCCGGTCAGATCCGCCTCGACGTCCACGATGCGGGGATCCTCCTTGGCAAGCGCGATCATCGTATCGCAATAGACCTTACGCATTTCCTGAGATTCAAGCATGACGGCATTCCTCGTTCCTTATTGGAGTTCCTGCAAAGCGGCGGCGACGTCTTCGGGCGACAGGGGCATGTTGTGCGAACTGAGCTTGCCTTCCGCGACCGAAAGCCCTTTGCCCTTGACCGTGGCCATGATGATGGCGGTGGGGCGCTTCTTGATGGTGCGGGCATGGGTCAGCGCGGCTTCGAGATCCGAGAAGTTGTGCCCGTCGATGCACAGAGTCGCCCAGCCGAACGCTTCCCAACGCTTGTCGAGCGGACGCACGGCGTTGATCGCGTCGGTGTAGTCGTCGATCTGCATCCCGTTGTCGTCCACCAGCACGACGAGATTGTCGAGCTCCTGGCTCCCGGCATACATGGCCGCTTCCCAGATCTGCCCTTCCTGCTGCTCGCCGTCGCCGACGATGCAGTAGACGCGGTAGTCCTTGCGTTCCATGCGCGCCGCCAGAGCCATGCCCACCGCCGCCGAAAGCCCCTGCCCAAGCGAGCCCGCGGTCATGTCGATGCCCGTGGTCAGCTTCATGTCGCAATGGCTCGGCAGCCTGGTGCCGGGCTGGTTCAGGGTAAGAAGGGTTTCCTTATCAAAATAGCCCTTCATAGCCAGCAGGGTATACAGCGCGGGTCCGGCATGGCCCTTGGAGAGCACGATGCGGTCACGGTCGGGCCAGCCCGGCTCTTCGGGGCGCACGCGCATTTCCTCGTAATAAAGGTAGACCAGCGCTTCGATGAGGGACAGGGAACCGCCCACATGCCCGACACCGATCTGGCCGATCATTTTGGTGAGCAACTGCCTCGCTTCCTTGCTCAGCTCGGTGAGCTGCCGCAATTTCCGCTCGTTCATGGTTCAGCCTCGACTTCCTTACAGATGTTGTTCCGGTTCGGGGGACGTGCCCATCACGTCCCCCTGCCCCGTCGTTTCCAGAACCGACTGCCACAGGTCGGAGCGCACGCTCATGGTGCGGCGCTTGCGCGTTACCAGCTCCAGCGGCAGATGGACGAACTTGTCCATGATGTTGGCTACGACCATGCCCGTCTTCCCGCTCATGGCCGCGTGCACGGCATGTTGGCCCAAAAAGCCGCAGTACAGCCTGTCGTTGGCGTTGGCGGGGACGGAACGGATCATGTAGCTCGGATCGATGTATTTGAGATAGTAAGGTATCTTTTTGGCTGAAAAGTATTCGGCGATCTTCGCGCGCAGGAACCCGGTGATGTCGCCGAGCGCCTTGTTGCCCGAGGCGTCGCAGCGGGTTTCGTGCTCGGAAAGCAGATCCTGCCCCGCCCCCTCCGCCACGGCGAGCACGGCGTGGGAGTGCGCGGCAAGGCATTTTTCCAGAGCCGGGAACAGGCCCCGCTCGCCGTAGAGGCTGAAAGGGACCTCGGGGACGAGCACGAAATTGACTTCGCGCATGGAGAGGGAGGCGTTGGCGGCGATGAAGCCCGATTCGCGCCCCATCAGCTTGACGATGCCGATGCCGTTGAAGACGCTGGCGGCCTCGATATGGGCGCAGCGGATGGCGTCGGCGGCCTTGTCCACCGCCGTTTCGAAGCCGAAGGAATGGGGGATGAAATTGATGTCGTTGTCGATGGTTTTCGGAATCCCGACAATGGAGATGTGCTTGCCGCGCCGGGCGACTTCCTGCTGGATGGACGCCGCAGCCTTCATCGTCCCGTCGCCGCCGATGATGAACAGCGCACTTATATTCAGGCGCTCAAGGGCGGTGGCGATTTCGGATGAAGACTGCGGCCCTCTGGACGTCCCGAGGATCGTCCCCCCGAACTCGTGGATGCCTTCCACATCGCGCGGGGCCAGCTCGCGCACGTCGTAGCGGTAGGACGGAATAAACCCCTGCAGGCCGTAGCGGATGCCAAGGACCGAAGGGACGCGATAGGCGTTGTACGCCGTCATTACGATGGCCCTGATGACGTCGTTGATGCCCGGGCACAGCCCGCCGCAGGTCACGATGGCGCATTTCGTCTTGCTCGGATCGAAGTAGATCCGGTCGCGGGGGCCCGCCAGCTCAAAGGACATGGGGCGCGGCGCGGCGCCTTCGTCCACCAGCTCCTCGTCCACGGTGAAGACCACGCGCCTCTCGCCCGCCGTCGCCAGATTGCGCGACAGCGGAGAATCGATTTCCGGCGTTCCGAGACTCTGAATGCGTATCTCTTGGGCCGCAGAGGGCGTAGCTTCACAAGTATTCATGCGGATTCCTTCCTTTTATTTTTCTTTGACCCTGCCGCAGGTCCTGCGCACGATAAGCTCCGTGTCGAGCAGGTACTGCACCTTCAGCGGGGTTTGCGATTCAATGGCCGAGATCATGATGTTCGCCGCCATCTGGCCCATTTCGTAGCAGGGCGTCTTGATGCTCGTCAGCGGCGGGTTGAAGTAGGCGGCGATGTCGATGTCGTCGAAGCCGCAAACCGAAATGTCCTCCGGGACGCTGAGCCCCGCCTCGGTGATGGCGCGTATGGCCCCGATGGCCAGATAGTCGTTCACGCACAGCACCGCCGTCGGGGGGTCCTGCAATTTCAAAAACGCCCGCATGGATTCCTTGCCGAGCAGGTAGGAGGGCGGCTGCGAGCGGATGAGCTCCGGATCGAAGGGGATGCCGTTGTCGGCAAGCACCTTCTTGTAGCCTTCCATGCGGTCGATGGTACGGCGCGCGCAGGTCATGGGGCCGACCAGAAAACCGATGCGCTTATGACCGAGATCAATGAGGTATTTGACGCTCGTATAGATGGACCGCGCGTTGTCGATGCCGATATAGTTCACGCTTTCGTCCGGCACTTCCCACAGGATGATGCAGGGGATGCCCGCCGCCTCCAGCGTTTTCATGTACTCCACATTGCTCATGTCCAGCCCGACGAGGATGAGCCCGCCGATGCGCTGCTCGTGGAAACGCCGCATGGCGAGGCGCTCCTCCTCCGGAGAGAACTGCGACAGGGCCACCTTGCACGAATAGTTCCGCTCCGAGCACGTTTTCTGGATCGCCATCAGGTTCACGCCGAACGCCGCGTAGGTCGGGGAAGGCAGGAGGATGCCGATGGTGTCCGAGCGCCTTTTGGAGAGGGAACCCGCCGTCGCGTTGTAGACGTAATTGAGCGCTTCCGCGGCGGCCCTGACCTTGCTGACCGTTTCCGCGGGCGTTTTGTCCGGCTCGCGGAGGGCGCGGGATACGGTCGAAAGCGAGACGTTCGCTTTGACGGCAACGTCTTTTATGGTTGCCCGAGTGTTATTGAAACCGTTTTCATTCATTTTATTGTTTCTTTTCAATGTATTATCCATTTATTTTGTACTTCAATGAGTACGTTTTCAATCTAGCCGCCCATAAAACCGCTGTCAAGCCTCTTTGCAACGTTTTTTTGCTTTCACCCCCTTCAGCTCCGGCAAAGGCCGGGTTTTGTACCTCACTCCACTCCATCTACTGGGAAAGAGCGTGCCGAAAAAGAAAAAATATATTGTATTTTCCTATGTTATATGGACACATGCATTTCTGGCATCTCCCACAGCGGCAGACCCCGTGAGGGCGGAAACCTCTTCACAGTGCTGTGGGGAGTGCTTGAAAGGGCAAAAAATATCTTTTTTAATAGACTGTATTCTATAAAAAATATGTCTTTTACGGTTTTGAGGACACAAAAAAAGACATCCCATCTCTTGACAAGATATTTTTTTGACGCATAGAATGAAAACGTATTCATTCTAATATAAACTATAACATACAATATATTGAATATTCATATTTTTTTATAAAAGAACGGATTCAAAAATCGCTCACAGGCATCATAGTTATAAGGAAATCCACCCTTTAGGCCTCATGTCTGCGACCCCGGCGCCACACGGCACCCCGGAAGGCCGCAGGCCTAACCAGATAACCCCAAGGAGAAGGGCGTTATGCAACTGTCCAACACATGGAAGGCGACGGTAGGATTGATGATCGGGGCGATCCTGTGCCTGCCCGCGCAAGCGGCGGCCGAAAAGAAAATCATCATGCGCTACAGCCACAGTTCGGCGGCCATGGTGGAGGAGCCCCACCACACGGCGGCTCTGGACTTCAAGAAATACGTTGAAGAGAAAACCAAGGGCAGAGTGGAAGTACAGATCTACCCCGCCAGCCAGCTCGGCGGCGAGGAACGCGCCTTTCAGGACGTGCAGCAGGGCGTCATCCAGATAGCCTCCCTGGCTTCCAACAACGCCGCCGTGTTCGCCCCCTCCCTCTATGTCATCGATCTTCCCTACCTGTTCAGGACCAATCAGGAAGGCTGGGCCATCCTCGACAAGTACTGGGACGAACTCAACGCTAAAACCATCAAGGAAAGCGGCAACCGCATCATCGGCTGGCTCGACCTCGGCTACCGCCACGTCTGCAACAGCAAACGGCCCATCCGTACCATCGAAGACCTCAAGGGCCTGAAAATCCGCGTGCCCAACAACCCGGTCATGATCAACACGTTCCGGGCCTGGGGCTGTGAACCGACCCCCCTCGCGTGGGACGAAACCTTCAACGCCCTTCAGCAGAAGGTCGTCGACGGCCAAGAAAACTCGTACGTGGTTTTTGCGTCCAACAAGTTTGAAGAAGTGCAGAAGTACATGACCGAACTGCGCTACAAGCTCCAAATCATCGTCATGGTCGTCAACGACACATGGCTCAAGAAGCAGCCCGCCGACATCCAGCAGGCCATCCTCGAAGGCGGACGCCTCGCCACCAAGCACAACCGCGAAATGATCATGGCTATGGAAGCCCGCCTGAAGCCCGCCATGAAGAAGGCCGGCGTCGAAATCCTCGACAAGCCCGAAGACGAAAACGTTTGGGAAGAAAAGGCGATGGCTCTCTGGCCTGATCTCTACCCCAAAATCGGCAATCTCGATCTCCTCGACAAGATGATGGCGGACATGCATCGCAAGCGCCCGTAAACGCAAGAGCATGAAAACGTTTTTTACTATTGATTAAGGTCCATTATCTCTATTTCTACGTTTTTTTGAAGCGACATGCAAGTGAAAAAGTACGCTCTTTCATGAATGTGCAGTGCGCATTCTTAGAAAAAAGCGCGACTATGGCAATGGATTTTAGACTGTTCACCCATAATGAGGAGGTCTTCATGAACATCCGGCAAAGCTTCAACCGGGCCCTTTTAGGGGCGGTTTGCGGAGCGCTGCTTCTGGTTTCCCCTGCCAGTGCGGCCGAGAAAAAAATCGTCATGCGCTACAGCCACAGCTCCAGCGCGATGGTCAAGGAACCGCATCACGCGGCGGCCCTCGACTTCAAGAACTATGTGGAAAAGGCCACCAACGGGAAGGTGGACGTCCAGATTTACCCCGGCAGCCAGCTTGGCGGCGAGGAGCGGAGTTTTCAGGACATCCAGCAGGGGGTCATTCAGATCGCGTCTCTCGCGGTCAACAACGTGACGGTGTTCAGCCCCTCAATGGGCGTGTTCGACCTGCCGTACATGTTCACCAACTATGAAGATTGCTACAAGCTCATCGACCAGAACTGGGACGAGATCAACAAGCGCATGATCGCCGAGAGCGGCAACATGGCCGTGGGCTGGCTCGTGCAGGGCTTCCGCGTGCTCAGCAACAGCAAGCGTCCTATCAATACCATTGAAGACCTCAAGGGCCTCAAGATCCGCGTGCCCAACAACCCGATCATGATCGCCACCTTCCGCGCGTGGGGCGGCGAACCCGCGCCCATGGCGTGGGACGAGACGTTCAACGCCCTCCAGCAGAAGGTCGTCGACGGACAGGAAAACCCCTACCCCGTGTTCGCTTCCAACAAGTTCGAGGAAGTGCAGAAGTACATCACCGAAATCCATTATAAGGTGTGGATCGGCCCCATCGTCGTGAACGCCGCGTGGTTCAAGAAGCAGCCCGCGGACGTGCAGAAGGCCATCCTCGAAGGCGGACGTCTCGCCACCGAAAACAACCGCAAGATGATTGCCGAAATGGAAACCGACCTCGTCAAGGTGCTCAAGGACAAGGGTGTAGAGATCCTCGCCAAGCCCGAAGACGAACCCGTCTGGCAGGAAAAGGCCATGGGCGTATGGCCGCAGTTCTACGACAAGATCGGCGATATTTCCTTGCTTGACACCATGATGAAGTCCCTCGGACGTACGCGTCCGCAATAACGCCTGCCGAGCCCGGAGGTGGCTTCCTCCTCCGGGCCGCTAAACCTCAACGGGTGAGGAGAGAGTCATGCGCGAGCAGCTGGCGTCCATTTGGAAGAACCTTGAAGAGTACATTTGCTGTGCGCTTCTCGGCGTCATCATGACGCTTTTGATGATGCAGGTGTGCTACAGATACTTCGGCGGCAAGTCCATCGCATGGTCTGAAGAGGTCAGCCGTTTCCTGTTCCTGTACCTTGTCTATTTCGCGGCAAGCCTCGCCGCCTCAAAGAATCTGCATATCCGCGTGACCGCGCAGCTCAAGCTCCTGCCGAAGCTCGGCCAGATGCTTCTGCTCCTTACGACGGACATCATCTGGCTGGTCTTCTGCATTATCGTGGTGAACGTCGGGACGGACTTCATCATCAGCATGAGCGACCGCCCGATGGTTTCCGGGGCGCTGATGCTTGATATGCGCTATGTCTACGCGGCGGTGCCCATCGCCTTTACCTTGCAGGCCGTCCGCCTCGTCGAGCGCTGGTGGCGCATCTTCACCAAGCGCGATCCCTTAGTCGTTCCCAGCGAGGAGGTATTCTGATGTCGCTTGAAGTCCTCATCTGGATTGCGCTGGCTGTCCTGCTCGTCATGGGCACGCCCATCTTCGTCTCCCTCGGCATGGCGTCCATCACCGTGCTGCTTCTGAGCGACATCCCGCTTTCGCTCGTCATGATTGACCTTATCAAGGTCTCGGACATGTTCCCCCTGCTGGCGGTGGTGGGCTTCGTCTTCGCCGGGGCGCTCATGGAACGCGGCGGCATGGCGGCCCAGATCGTTGAGGTCGCCTCCATGCTCGTCGGGCACATACGCGGCGGGCTCGGCATCGTGACCATCCTCGGCTGCATGTTCTTCGCCTCCATGATCGGCTCCGGCCCCGGCACCGTGGCCGCCATGGGCAGCATCATGATCCCCTCCATGATCAAGCGCGGCTACTCGCCCGAATACGCCGCCGGCGTTTCGGCTACCGGCGGCACGCTCGGCATCCTCATCCCGCCGAGCAACCCCATGCTGGTCTACGGCATCATCGCCAACGTCTCGATCTCCGCGCTGTTCACCGCCGGTTTCGTACCCGGCGCGCTGGTCGGCACCTGCCTCATGTTCACGGCCTATACCATCGCCCGCCGCCACGGCTACAAGGGCACGATGCATTCCTACACGATGGCCGAATTCGGGCGGGCGCTCCTGAAGAACATCTGGTCCCTCATGGCTCCCGTGGTCATCCTCGGTGGCATCTACGCGGGCATATGCACGCCCGTGGAAGCCTCGGTCGTCGCAGTGTGGTACGCCCTTTTCGTCGGCTTCTTCATCACCAAGAAGCTTTCCCTGAAGGAAGTGTTCAACGCCATGAAGCTGGCGAACATCTCCACCGGGACCATCCTCATCGTCGTGGGCGTGTCCACCATTTTCGGGCGGTTCCTGACCATGTACCAGATCCCACAGCAGCTCGCCGCCCAGATGATGCTGTACACCACCAATCCCATCCTGATCCTGCTGCTCATCGCGGCACTGCTGTTCTTCCTCGGCATGTTCATGGAAACGCTGGCCACCATCGTCGTGCTCGCGCCGGTCTTCCTGCCCATCATCAAGTCCGTGGGCATCGACCCCGTGTTCTTCGGCGTCTTTTGGGTGATAACCAACGAGATCGCCCTGCTGACCCCGCCGCTCGGCGTCAACCTGTTCATCGCCATGAACCTGTCCAACCTCCCGCTGGAGCGGGTCGCCAAGGGAGCCTGTCCGTATATTTTCCTGCTTATTCTCGTGGTGTTCTTCCTCATCTTCTTCCCCGACGTCGTGACGTTCCTCCCGAAGGCGCTCGGCATGTATTGATGGTGCGCCGCCCCGGACCCTGCCGAGGGGCTCTGCCCCTCGGAACCCCGGCAGAGGCGCTGCCTCTGCACTTCCGCAAGGGAGCAGCGCTCCCTTGACCCGGCACAAGCGTTTCCTCCCGCGGCGTTGCCGCGGGAGGAAACGCTCAGGGCATAAAGGAATCTCCCTTTACCGGAATTCCGGAAACGCAGGGCTCAAAAAAATCTCCTCTCCACCAACCTGGGGGCTTCCTCCTCCCCCACTCCCCCAAACGGCGGCTATTCCCCCCAATGGATAGCCGCCGCTCCGTTTCCCATACAAAAAGCCGCTTCTCTGGGAAACGGCCCTTACTGGCGGTAATGTTAGGGAAAGGAAAATGCGCGGGGTTTTGCACGTCACGGTTTCATCGCGAACATATTGACGGTTTTATTGTAAAGGGAGGTTATCCCCTCGTCGGACAAACATTTCGGATACACAAATTTAGATGCTTATCACATAGTACATGGACAGATTCCGGTATATGAATTGAACTACATTCTATATTAAGCGATTACCTTGGCGGCAACGCCGCCAAGGTAATCGCGCCGCCGGGTCAAGAGGCGGCTCGCCCCTTGCGGGGTCCCGAGGGGCAGAGCCCCTCGGCAGGGTCCGGGGCGGAGCCCCGTGAGATCGCTTGCCTCGCCAACCCGCACGGGCTATCAGGGAGCGTCACTCGACAAAAGGCTGTGACGACAGGAGGCTCCATGAAACCGCTCAAGCTGGATGCCGATTCCTCCCGCACCGGGAAACTTGAGGACATGAACGCGCCGTGGAGCCGCCTGCTCCATCTGGCGACGCGCTATACCTACCCGAAACGCTACCCCCTCGTACTGGCGGGCGACGCCATGTTCGACTTCTACTACCTCGCCAAGGGGCGCCTCAGGATCATGCACGGCGCGAAGAACGGACGTGAACGGGCGATGGTCTATATCGGCAGCGGGAATGTATTCAATGAGGCCACGGCACTGGCCGGATTCGACGATCCCGACTGCCGCTTCTACTGTATGGAAGACGTGGAACTGTACCGCTTCCCCGGCACGCTGCTCCATGATCCGCGCTTCGTTGCCGAATACCCGGAACTCATCATCAACCTGATGGTATCCATGAGCACCAAGGTGCTCGTGATGCACGCCAACCTTTCCGAAACGGGCGGCGGTACGGCAGTGAAGCAGGTCAGCCTCTTTTTGTGCGGGCTTTCACGTCTGCACGGTGACAAGCTCGACTTCAACCCCCAGATGACCCAGGAAGAACTGGCGATTTTCCTTGGGATGCACAGGGCTACGCTTGTGAGGGCCCTGAGGGTCCTGCGTGGGTGCGGCGCCCTCCTCCAGCTCACCAAGAACCGCCTCCGTATCGGAGACCTCGCGCTCCTGCAAAAAATAGCCGGGGAATAACCCGGAACATCTACAGAAAACCCCATATAATCCATACTGTTTCGTCCTATCTCATCTTTTTTCCACTTTTTTTCACAAATGGCGCAGATGCGCCATTTTCTTGAGAACGGCTGTGTGAAGGTTCGCACAATGGGAAGTGAGCCGGAGGGCGGATGCGCGCCCGCCCATCCCCTCACCCTTCACATAGCCGTCCCCCGCGACGCGGGGAACGCCAAGGAGACAGGACGTGATCAACGTTATCGATCAAGACAAATGCATCGGATGCGGGACCTGCTTCAAGTCGTGCAGCCTCGACGTGTTCCGCCTCGACACCGACCAGAGCAAGGTTTCGCCCTGCATGGCGGCGTGCCCTGCGGGGACCGACATTCGCGGCTACAATGCCCTCGTACAGCAAGGCAAGCTTGAAGAAGCCGCCCAAAAACTCCGTCAGGCAAACCCATTCCCCGGCATCACGGGCCGCATCTGCTTCCATCCCTGCGAAAAGGAATGCGCGCGCAATGCCGTTGACGGTGCGGTAAACATCAACGCCGTCGAGCAGTTCCTCGGCGATCTCGACCTGCCAGAAGAACAGCCCGCCGTCCGGCATACGGCCAAGGTCGCCGTGGTGGGTTCCGGCCCCGCAGGGCTTTCCTGCGCCTGTTTTATGGCCCGCATGGGCTACCCCGTCACCGTTTTCGAGGCCGCGCCGCGCCCCGGCGGTATGCTCCGTTACGGCATCCCGGCTTACCGCCTGCCCGACGCCGTGGTCGAGGCGCATGTGGCCCGGCTTGAATCCCTCGGCGTCAGCTTCCGCTGCAACACCCGCATCGGCAAGGGCGGCGACCTGACCCTCGGCGATTTGCGCCGGCGCGGCTACAAGGCGTTCCTTCTTGCCCCCGGAACCAGCCTCAGCCGCAGGATCGCCATTGAAGGCGCGGAGCTGCCCGGCGTGCTGTGGGGCGTGGAGTTCCTGCGCGCCGTGCGCGGCGATCACGCTCCTACGTTTTCGGGCCATGTCGTGGTCGTGGGCGGCGGCGACGTTGCCGTCGACGCGGCGATTTCCGCCAAGCGCCTCGGAGCATCGTCCGTGAGCATGGTTTCCCTTGAGTCCGAAGCCGAACTGCCCGCCTATCCGCACAATATCGCCGACGCCCGCGACGAGGGCATCGACTTCCAGTGCGGCTGGGGCCCGGTGCGCGTCGAAGGCACGGACGCCGTTTCCGGCCTCGCCGTCAAAGCCTGCCTTTCCGTCAAGGACGCTTCCGGCGCGTTCCGCCCGTCCTTTGATGAGGCGCAAACCCGCACCATCCCCGCCGATGCCGTGATCTTCGCCATCGGGCAGGCCGCCGATCTCGATCCCTTCGCGGAGGACGTGGCCATCACGCCCCGCCGTACCATCGAAACCGCCGCCGTCACCTTCGAAACCTCCCGCCCCGACGTATTCGCGGCGGGCGACGCCGCCAGCGGCCCGGCCTCGGCCATCCAAGCCATCGCCGGGGGACGCGAGGCAGCCTTCTCGATGGACCGCTACCTGCGCGGAGGCCAGATCCTCGCCAACCGCGCCGCCGTCCGCGAAACCGTGGACAAGGACAGGCTCCCCGGCGAAGGCGTGCTCCTCTCCCCGCGCAACGAACGCGCCGTGACCGACGCCCCCGGATTCGGGGAACGGCGGCGGGGGCTGGATCTCCATGCCGTGCTGGCGGAAGGTATGCGCTGCATGACCTGCGGGGCCAAGGCCCGCATCGCCTACAACGACGACTGTATGACCTGTTTCACCTGCGAGCTCCGCTGCCCGGCGGAAGCCATCAACGTGCATCCTTTCAAGGAACCGCTCCCGCGTACCCTTGAAATCCATTGCGAGGACTAGCCATGAGCGCGAAACCTTTTGTTTTCGATACGGACGTGCTGATCATCGGCGGCGGCTTTTCGGGTTCGTGGGCCGCGCTGACGGCCCGGCAACATGTGGAGAACGTGCTCATCGTCGACAAGGGCCCCCGCGACTGGGGCGGCCTCGGCGGGATGTCCGGCGGCGACATGATCGTCAAGCAGCCGGAGTTCGCCGCCAAGGATCTGGTCGAAGAGCTGGTCTATTACTATGACGGGCTGTGCGAGCAGGATGTGCTTGAGGAAATCCTCAACCAGTCCTACGAGCGCTTCAAGGATTACGAGAAGATGGGCCACGAGTTCGCCCGCGACGATTCCGGCAGGCTCATGAGCATCCCCCAGCGCGGGCTCGAACTCATGCGCTATTACTTCTACCATCCCTACGGCAAGGGCGGCGCGCACACCACGCAGATCCTCAATGCCGAGCTTCAGCGGCTCAACGTCCAGCGCATCGGGCGCATCGAGATCACCGATCTCGTCAAGGACGGCGACGCCGTTTCCGGGGCCGTGGGCTTCCACGCCCAGAGCGGCACGCCCTGCCTGTTCCGGGCCAAGGCCGTCATCCTCGCCGCCCACAACGGCGGCTGGAAGGGCTCGTACCTGCTGAACACCTGCGCGGGCGAAGGCGCGGCGCTGGCCTACGGCGCGGGCGCTTCCCTGCGCAACATGGAGTTCATCGAAAACTGGAACGTGCCCAAGCTGTTCGCGTGGGAAGGGCAGACCGGGATGCTCCCCTACGGCGCGCGCTTCCTCAACGGAGAAGGCGAGGATTTCATGCGCCGCTATTCCCCGAAGCTCGGAGCCAAGGCCGACCCGCACTACAACGTGCGCGGCATGGCCTTTGAAGTCCGGGCCGGACGCGGGCCGATCTACTTCGATACCAGCACCATGAGCCCGGAAGGCGTCGAGATCATGACCCCCACCGGCGGCTGGATGAAACTCAACGACACCAAGCTCAAGGAACTCGGCATCGACTTCTTCAAGAGCAAAACCGAATGGATGCCGCAGGTGCTCACCTCGTTCGGCGGGACCGTGGCCGACAAGGACGGCTGGAGCGGCGTTCCGGGCCTGTTCGTGGCCGGACGCGCCCGCAGCGTCACCCCCGGCGTCTACATGGGCGGCTGGGACACCTGCAAGACCACCACGACCGGTTACATCGCCGGGAACAGCGCGGGGAAATACGTTTCCGGGCTCACCTCCGCGCCGCGGTTCGACGACGCCCACGCTTCCGGCACGCTCGACGCCACCCTGTCCCTGCTCGGCAAACCCGGCGTCTATCCCAAGGACGTGGTCCGGCTCATGCAGGAGCTCATGGCCCCGATGGACGTGTGCATCCTCAAGACCGGCAAGGGCCTCACCCGCTCGCTGGAACGCCTTGAAGACGCCAAACGGAACATCCTGCCGTACATGACCGCCCCCGAGCCGCACTATCTGGTCAAGCTCGTGGAAGCGCGCTCCATGGCGCTGATCACCGAAATGTACCTGAAGGCGTCGCTCATGCGCAAGGAATCGCGCAGCGGGCATTACCGCGAGGATTTCCCCGAACGCCACGGCGATCCGGCATGGATCGTCATCCGCGACGGGCACGACGGCATGGATCTGCGTGCCGACCCCGTTCCGCTGGACCGTTATCCGGTAAAACCGCACCGCTACTATATGGATAACTTCGCCTTCCCCAAAACATCGGCCATCTAAGGCAGCGTCCGCCGCGCCGGAATCCCGCATCCCGGCGCGGCTCCCCGACCTCTGAACCCGCCTCCCGCAGGAGTCCCCATGAACCGTGCCCTGACCTTAAAGTGGTTCGCCGTGCTCGGCCTCGCCAGCCTGTTCTACCTGCTGGCTCCCCGTGACGTTTCGCCTCAAATGCCCCTCTATCTCGGGATGACCTCCGCAGCGGTCATCATCTGGACCTTCGATCTCTTGCCCGCCGTGGCTGTCGCCGCCGCGCTGACCTTCCTCTACCTGCTGACCAACATGGCCCCGCCCGAAGTCGTGCTCGGGCCGTGGACCACCGTGCTCATCTGGACCACCTTCGGCGCGGCCATCTTCGGCGAAGCCATGGAAAAGACCGGGCTCGCCAAGCGCGTGGCCCTGCGCTGTATGCTCCTCACGGGCGGCACGTTCACCGGGATGCTCATCGGGTTCGCCATCGGCGGCATCATCCTCGGCCTGCTGCTGGCCTCCGGGTTCGCCCGCACGGTCATCTTCTGCGCCATCGCCGTGGGCATCATCAGGGCGCTGGACATCGATCCCAAGTCCCGCCTGTCCTCCATCATCGTCATCGCCTGTTTCTTCGCGGCGGCGGCCCCGACCATGCAGTTCCTGCACACCTCGGAGTCCTTCATCTGGTCGTTTCAGGTGCTCATGAAGGCCATCGGCGGCAATGTGGACTGGTGGGAATACCTGAACCACGCCTGTTTCATCAACACCATCTATGTCGCGCTGTCCTTCCTGACCATCTATTTCATGCGCGGCAAGGTGCGGCTCCCCGAAGGCGGAAAACTCAAGCTCATCCTCGAAGAGCGCCTTGCCGAAATGGGCCCCATGACGGTTTCCGAAAAGCGCCTCCTCGTCCTCGCCATCCTCGGCATCCTCGGCTTTATGGTCGAGCCGTGGACCGGCGTGAACGCCGTGTATGTGCTTTGCCTCGTAGCCCTGTTCTGCTACATGCCCGGCATGAAGATCATGGAGCCCTCCTCCTTCAACAACCTGAACATCGTGTTCCTCGTCTTCGTGGCGGGCTGCATGGCCATCGGGTTTGTGGCGGGCGAAGTCGGAGCCAACAAGTGGGCCGTCTCATCCATCATCCCGTTCCTCAAGGAACTGCCCCCCACGCTCGGCGTGCTCTGCTCCTACCTCGCGGGCGTGATTACCAACCTGCTCCTGACCCCTTTCGCGGCGACCGTGGCCTTCACCCCGGCGTTCGGCGAACTCGGCGTCCAGATGGGCGTCAACCCGCTGCCCTTGTTCTACGCCTTCGAGTACGGGCTCGATCAGTACTTCTTCCCCTATGAAGGCGTCATGTTCCTCTACATCTTCACCACCGGATGCGTGACCCTCAAGCACGTCATCCCCACGATGATCGCCCGCTGCATCGTCGCCGGGGCGTTCATCGCGGTCATCGCCATCCCCTACTGGACGTTCATCGGCATCATGTAACCCCGGCACGGCCCGCTCCCGCGCCTCTCCTCCCACTCCCGGATGCCCCCCGCATCCCCAAAAAAGCGTTGCCGCACCCCGGCCTGATGGCTGGATGCGGCAACGCCTTTTCGTGATCGCCCTTCCCGTCTTCTTGACACGCCGCCCCGCCGTGCCCACATTCAGACAAAACACGGGCAGGAGGCCGCCATGAGCGACAAGGACATCATCGATATGAAAGAGGAAAACGGCCAGTGGTCGGCCTACGTTTCCGAGTTCTCCCCCGAAAAGCTCTGGGAAAAAATCAAAGGGCACGCGAAGAAAGTCGGCTGCGAGGGCATACGCAGCGCCCTGCGCCTGTTCTACGCGCTGGACAATCCGTCCATGCCGCTCAAGACGAAAATGGTGATTTACGGCGCGCTCGGCTATTTCATTTCGCCCATCGACGTGATCCCCGATTTCATCCCGGTCGTGGGCTTCACCGACGACATCGGCGTGCTCGCGGCGGCGGTGGTCATGGCCGCTTCCTATATAGACGCCGAGGCCAAGGCCAAAGCCGACGCCAAGCTTGCCGGATGGTTCGGGGAAGGCACTTGCTGAAAAGAACCATACCCCCCAGCCTTTCCGGGAACTACGGAGAGGCTCTCCGCCACGCTTTGGCGCGGACGCACCGTAAGGTACGCCCGTACTTCTGCTCTCCCCGGCAGAACACTATCAGGAATAGGCCCCGCGCACGGCGTCCACAATGGCGTCCGTCAGACGCCGCAGGTCTTCAGGCCCGATGCAGTACGGCGGCATGAGATAGACGTTCCGGTTGAACGGACGCACCCATACGCCGCGCTCAACGAAGAAATCCTGCAAGACGGCCATGTTCACGGGCTTGTCCACCTCCACGACGCCGATTGCGCCGAGTGTCCGCACGTCGCGGACCCCCCGGAATTCCCGGCACGGCGAAAGCCCTTCCTCAAGGCCCCGGCGGATGCCTTCCACGCGCTCGGCCCACGGCGAGGCGTTCAGAAGGTCGAGGCTGGCGCATCCCACGGCGCAGGCCAACGGGTTGCCCATGAAGGTGGGGCCGTGCATGAACACGCCGCCGCCCTGCTCCGGCCCGGCCTCTTCAATGCCCCGCGCTACGGCTTCGCTGGCAACGGTCGCCGCCAGCGTCATGGTGCCGCCGGTGAGCGCCTTGCCGAGACAGAGGATATCCGGCTTGAGGCCCGCCCATTCCGAAGCGAACATCTTGCCGGTACGCCCAAATCCTGTGGCGATTTCATCAACGATCAGCAGCAGTTCGTGCTCGTCGCACAGCTTCCGCAGCCCGCGCAGGTAGTCGGGGTGATAGAACCACATCCCGCCCGCGCCCTGCACGATGGGTTCGAGGATGACAGCCGCCAGCCCCTCCGCGTGGCGCTCGATGGCGTCGCGCATGGGTCGGAGGCTGTCGGGATCGAACGGGCTGTCGAAACGGCAGCTTGGGCGCTCGACGAACAGGTGTTTCGGCAGGATGCCGGTAAACAGCGTATGCATACCGTTTACGGGATCGCAGACGGACATGGCCCCTTGCGTGTCGCCGTGGTAGCCGCCCTTGGGGGTGAGGAAGCGGGTTTTGCCCGGCCTGCCCTTTGAGGCCCAATACTGGACCGCCATCTTGAGCGCGACTTCGACCGAGACCGAACCCGAGTCGGCGTAAAAGATGTGTTTCAGATTGTCGGGCAGCAGCGGCAGGAGCCGTTTCCCCAGTTCCACGGCTGGCTCATGGGTCAGGCCGCCGAACATGACGTGGGCCATTTTCGCGGACTGCCGCCGCACGGCGTCCATGAGGACGGGGTGTCCGTAGCCGTGGATGGCGCACCACCACGAGGACATGCCGTCCACCAGCTCCCTCCCGTCGCGCAGCCTGATACGCACGCCCGACGTGCCCACCGCCTCCCGCACCGGGAGCGGGTTCAGCGCCGACGTATACGGGTGCCACAGGTGTTCCCGGTCGAAGGCGAGGAGCGAAGAAGGGGAAAGAGGAGATGAGGGAATGTGGGGGGAGGCCACGCGGGAGCTTTCCCGGTTGGAGCATGAAGATGCGGGGGAGGTTTGACCGCGTTCATGGGAAGAAGACGGGGAGACGATATGTGATGAAGCGTTGTCGGGGCATATTCCATTGGAAAGGCAGTCCGAGAACAACGGGCGCAGGGCTTCCACGGCGGGCCCGACAAGGGCGGCGAGGCTGGACCATACGTTTTCGGCATTGTTTGCGAATCCGGTTTGGTAGGGGATTTCCGCGAGCACGGGGACGCCGCGTTCCCGGCCCATGCGGGCGAGGGTTTCGGCGTTGTCGCGCAGCAGCCTGCGTTCGTTCCCGACATCCGGATCGGGGCCGGAACCCGGATCGCATACCGTTTCCGGGATCGGGCGGTTGAGGATCATCCCGCACACGCGCAGGCCGTGCGATTGCAGCACGTCGAGCGAAAGCAGGGCGTGGTTGATGCAGCCGAGCTTGTTCCCCACGACGAGCAGGACAGGAAAATCGATCTCCCGCATGAAGTCGAGCATGGTTTCGCGGTCATTCAGCGGCACGTAAATCCCGCCCGCGCCTTCGATCAGCAGAAACGTCCCGTCCGGCGCCTTCCGCTCCAGCTTTTCCCGTAAGCCGGAAACAGTGAGCGGACGCCCTGCCAGCCGTGCCGCCAAATGCGGCGAACACGCGGGCTCGTAGGTTTCCAGCACGATCCCGCCGCCTCCCGCCGCCTCGTAGCAGGCCACGTCGGGAGCGACAAGGGCGGAAGAGGCCGAAGAAGAAGAAGAAGAAGAAGAAGAAGAAGAAGAAGACACTCCCAACGAAGCGCCCACGCCTCCCATGCCTGCGTTTCCCCAACCCTTCAGGTGTTCGGGAGTACTGGAACCACCTTTCCCACAGCAGCCACAAGCACAGTCTTCCTTTCGCGCCTGCAAGGAGTCCCCATCCCCTCCCGCCGAGAAAGCCCCCTCATGAGACGCGGCCTCCCCCCGATTCTCTTCCTCTCCCCCCCGCATAACGCACCCCGTCTGTACGGGTTTCACAGCGGCGGCGGGCACCCCGGCGACCTTCAAGGCGCGCAGAAGCGCGGCGGTGACGGTGGTCTTCCCGGCATCGGTATCGGTCCCGGTGATGAAAAGCCCCTTCATGACCGTTCCTCCCGAAGCCCCAGCACCTCGTACATTTCGGCATCGTCACAGAAGGCGCAGCCCTTGGTGGTGAGGTAATTGCCGGTCATCACGCCGTTGGCTCCGGCGGCGAAAACCCACGACTGCCACTGGCCGAACGTCTTGGAGCGCCCGCCGCAGATGAGCACGTCCTGTTCCGGATGCAGAAGCCGCATGAGCGCGACCACCCGCAGCGCCTCGGAAGGCGGCAGGAGGGGGGAATCCCCAAGCGGCGTGCCGGGAATGGGATTCAGAAAATTGAGCGGCAGGGAGTCCACGCCGAGATCGGTCAGGGTTTTGGAAAGCTCAATACGCTGCTCCCACGTCTCGCCAAGGCCGAAGATGCCGCAGCTGCACACCCGGAACCCGGCGGAGCGGGCCACGCGCACGGTTTCCAGATCCTGCTCGTAGGCGTGGGTGGTACAGATCGAAGGGAAATGGCTCGCGGAGGTTTCGAGATTGTGATGATAGGACGTAAAACCCGCCTCGCGCAGCCGGGCGGCCCGCTCGGGCGTCAGCAGGCCGAGCGAGGCGCACAAGCCGATCTTCACTTCCCGGCCGATGCGCAGAGCCGATTCGCACAGCGCGTCGAAATCGCGATCGCTCGGAGCTGTGCCGCTGGTCACGATGCCGAAGCGGTCGACATTGTTGGCGGCGAGCTCTTCCGCGCGGCGCAGCAGCGTATCCGTGTCATAGAGAGGATAGACGGGGGAATCCGTTTGATGATGCGCTGATTGGGCGCAGAAAGCGCAGTTTTCAGGGCAACGCCCGGACTTGGCGTTGATGATCCCGCAGGTAAACGCGGCGGCGGGCTTGCGGGCGGCGCGGGCCAGCCCCGCCACGGACAGGATGTCCAACGTCGCGGACTCGGGAAGACGGGCAAGCTCCAGCGCCTCGGAAGGTGACAGAAGCGGATCGGCGCCGGACATGATGCGTTCGGCGATGCGGACAAGCAAAGCATCCATGGGAAAACGTCCTTACAAAAAGTGATGCGACCTTCGCTGTGAGAATAAAGACGCCCGGAAGGGAATCTGGGCAAGGCCGGCGGCTTCGGCCCGATCGGATGCCGAAAAAATTTTCCTGGGAACCCCAAGGGCTCTCCCCAGCAATGCCGGACAGCAAATAACGGGAGCCTGACCGCTGAACGGATACGGCATTTCCCTGCTCTGTGCAACTCCGGTGAAACGGACGGGTTACGGCGGGAAGCAATCACAATGGGCACTGCCGGGAAGCCCCGCTGAGAGAAGCATCCGCTTCCATACCAGAGCCTTTCCTCTTAGAAATGTATATAATCGCCCCAGAAAAGCTGCGTGGGGGGATTCGATGGCACAGGAGCCTTTGGAAAGGCATGGGCTCCCCGCCGGCAAGCTTGGGAAAGAGAGGAAAAGCCTTTATCCAGAAAAAGTTCCCTCTCCCCAATGCCTCTATGCCCTTTCAAAGCCCTTCCTCCCACCTTCCCCGAAAATCGGTTGCGGCCTACAAGTCAAAAGGCTAAAATGATTTCACCATCAACGCTCTCGGCCCCGCCGTCCGCAAACGCACCCCGACCACATGCCAAAACGTCTTACGCTGTTCGCTCCCGTCCTGCTCGCCGTAGTCCTGTCCATCGGGATCATGGCGTGGTTCGGCTACCATAACGCCAAGGACATCCTCGAACAGGAGCTCGTCGCCCATCAAAAAATGATCGCCCAAAGCGCCGTCGATGCCATCCACACCTATTTTACCGGCATCACAGAGAACGTCGAGACGCTCGCCGCCTCCGGCCCCATCCGCCGGCTGCTCAAGAATCCCGATTCGGCGGAAGAGATGGATTCGGCACGGCGGCTTACGCGCCTGTTCATCCGGCACCAGTCGGATATGCCCAACCTCAACCTTCTCAACAAGAACGGCCAGATAATCCTCAGCTCCACCACGGCCATGCCCGGCATCACCCGGAGTGTCCGCACCGATTTCTCCGATATTGATCGACCTTCCTTCGGCAGCACCACCAACGGGGACGGGAAGGTCATGGCCTACGTCAGCGCCCCTGTCCGCAGCGACGGCGAACGCGGCGGCGAACGCATCGGTGAAGTTGTCGTCATCATTGATCTGGAAAATTTTCTGCAAAGCTGGAAACGCACAGCCTCCATCGCTCCGAGCGACGGCTATTTCCACATCATCAACGCACAAGGCAAAGTGCTGGCCTCATGGAACAGCGAGGCGCCTCCAGACAACATGCTGAGCCCCGGCAAGCAGAATATTTTCCATCAGCCGGAAGGACAGCTTATCCGTTTCGCCTCCAGGGATCGGCACACCAGCCTCGGCATCTGGTTCCCCATTCCGTCCACGGACTGGCGGATCCTCATGGCGGTGAACGAAAACAAGATCCTCGGCCCGGCCAACATACTCCGCGACGGGACGCTGACCATCAGCGGAGCCACGGGGCTGCTGCTTCTCCTCCTCGTCTGGGTGCTCCTGAGTTCGCTCACCCGGCAGATCCGCGAGAAGAATCTCCAACTTGACGCCATATCCTCCCACCTGCTCGGTGGCCTGCTCATTACAAGGCTGGATCGGTCCTTCACCATCCTCTACGCCAACGACGGCTACCTGAATATGGTAGGCTATACCCGAAGCCAGCTCCGCAAGGAAAAGCGCAACGCGGCCGTTAGCCTCTGCGCGTCCGAAGAGCGGAACGCGACGATGCAAGCGATTTTCAGCCAGCTTTCCCAGAACGGCATGCTGTCGCTCGAACACCGCCTCCAGCGGAGGGACGGCACCCGCTTATGGGCCCTCATCCGGGGGCGGCAGGTGAACGATCCCGAACTGGGGCAAATCGGCGTATGGGTCATCATCGACGTCACCGAACAGAAGGAAACGCAGCTTGCCTTTGAGCGCCAGTCCTGCGAGCTGGAAACGCTTGTCCAGCAGGTTTCCGCCAGCGAAAACAGGCTCAAGTTCCTTGTGGACAGCGCGAGCATCCCCTTGTGGTCCACGGATCTCGAAACAGGGCTCATTTCCTACAATGAGCACGTCTGCCGGATGCTGGGCTGGCCCGAAGGCGTGCTGCACATGACGCTCCCGGATTTTCTGCTCCGGTGCCATCCCGACGACGTGGAGCACGTGCGCAACGTGTTTGAAAGTTTTTCCGCCGAAGACGCCGGCGGCACGCTGGAGTACGAATACCGGGTGCGGGACGGCAACGGGAACTGGCGGTGGATACTGGTCAAAGGGCAAAAAGCGATCAACCCGCTGACCCACAAGGCCGAACGGGTGGGCATCGTCATCGACAACCACGCCCGCAAACAAGAGGCGCTCGACACCCTCCAGCGCGCCGCTGAACTTGAAGCGCAGGTGCAGACGCGCACGGCGGAACTCGCGGCCCGCAATGCCGAACTGCTCAAAAGCCAGCAGGAAGCCTTGGAAGCCACCCGTGCCAAGAGCGAGTTCCTCGCCACCATGAGCCACGAAATCCGTACGCCCATGAATGGGATCATCGGCCTGACATATCTTGCGCTCCAGCGCGAATGCCCCGCCGCCATTGCGGATTACCTCGCCAAAATCGATGTCACCGCCAAGACCCTTCTGCGGATCATCAATGATATCCTTGATTTTTCTAAAGTCGAATCCGGCAAAATGGACTTCGAGGAAATCCCGTTCAACCTCTCGGAGGTGCTTGATAACACTCTCCAGATGTTCACCCATGCCGTGCGGGAAAAGGGGCTCTCCCTGCGCTTTGACGTTGGGGAAGGAGTGCCCCAGTCGCTTGTGGGGGATCCCACGCGGCTCGGGCAGATCTTGCTCAACCTTGTGGGGAACGCTATGAAATTCACGCATGAAGGCAGCGTGACCCTTTTCGTCCGGTGCGTGGAGACGGACCAGCAGACCGTCACGCTGGGTTTCGCCGTGCGCGACACGGGCATCGGTATCCCCGCGGACAAGCTTCCCTCTCTGTTCCAGCCGTTCATCCAAGCGGATATGTCGGTTTCCCGGCGCTACGGCGGCACGGGCCTCGGCCTTGCCATAGCGCGGGTGCTGGTACAGCACATGGGCGGGACAATCCATGTGCGCAGCGTGGTAGGCAAAGGGTCCACATTCAGTTTCACGCTCCGCTTCCGCCGGCCTGCCGCAGTCCTCAAGGAGGCCGAAAGCACCGCGCCGGGCAACACGCCCGCACCGCTCGACGGGCTCCGGGTCCTGCTCGCCGAGGATAACGATATCAACCAGATAGTAGCTACAGAAATCCTGAAAATGAAGGGCATTGCGGTGGATGTGGCCTCCAACGGGCTCGAAGCCGTGGACATGGCTCGTTCCGGGGCCTACGACGTGATCCTCATGGACATCCAGATGCCGGAACTGGACGGCATCGAAGCGACGCGGCGTATCCGGGCCTTCCTGCCGGACATTCCCATTATTGCCATGACCGCCCACACCATGAAGGGCGACGCCGAAAAGTGCCTCGAAGCGGGAATGCAGGACCACATCGCCAAGCCCATCGATCCGGAGACGCTTTTCGCAGCGCTGCAACGGGCACGGGGGTAGACTTCCATTCCTGCCCGGCCCTCCGAATCCGCCCTTCCTAGGCCCTCCTTTGATACCCGAAAGCCTCCCCCCTTCACAGGCGGCGGCTTTCGGAGTAATGTGCTCTTATGTCACATTTCCTTTATATATCGGACGTATTTTGTCCTTGGTGTTATGGTTTTGCCCCGGTCATGCAGCGGATTTCCTCCGAGCACCCCGGCTATCCCGTACGCGTGCTGAGCGGCGATTTGGTGGAAAACCCAACCACCACCGGCGAAATGATGAGGAACCACCCGACCATGCGGGAATTTTTCGTCCGGCTCGCCAAAACCACGGGACAAGCCGTCGGGCAGGATTTCCTGCGCCGCCTTGAGCCGGGGCAGGGAGATCTCCGCATGTTTTCCCCGGATATGGCAGTGCCTCTGGCGGCGCTGAAAAAACTGGCCCCGGGACACGAGCTCGAACAGATGGAGGCCTTTCAATCGGCCTTTTACGGCGAAGGCCGCGACGTGCTCGCCCCCGAAGTCCAGATGCGGATAGCGAATGTGGACGGCGACGTCTTTATGCGAGCGTTAGAAGACCCCGGGGTACAGGCCGCCGCGGAAGCCGGACGAGAGGAAGCGCTCGATATACTGGGTGACTTTGTGGTTTATCCCACGCTCTTTCTTGAAACGGACGACGGCGAGCGCCATGTGCTGGCGCGCGGTTACGCCGATTATCCCGTTGTGGCCGCCAAGCTTGCCTCCGTGCTCGGCGGAGGAGCCGGCGGCTCGGAGACACGCCCCGCCAACGCGTGCGGCCTCGACGGGCATTGCGATATTTCAGCATGAAGGGGAAAGATCGGGGAGGGAGCTTTTTCAAAAAAGCTCCCTCCCCGAACCCCTCCCGCAAAAACTTCGATTCGTGGGGAGGCCGCGCAACAGGAGTTCGTTCCGGTCAAGGGAAAAACTTCCTATCCTATGTGCAAGCCTTTTCCCGCTGTTCCTCCAAATCAAAAACCCGCCCAGCATGTCCGAGCGGGTTTTATTTTTGTCTACCCGAAAGTCTGACAAGGAGGGATTCGATAACATCGAAAGCCTTGGGAGGAAGGATCCCGGGGAGGGACGCTGCTATCGATGCCCGTAAAGCCCGAAGACGCACCCAACGATCACAGCCCCTGTGGGGCCGCCATCCACTTCCCGACCAATAAGTAATCTACCCGCCGATTATGACTGTAGGACAGCCCATGACGATCTGCCCGCCGTGGGCCGTCTGATCGCCCATGCGGGCGGCGGGGCGGCCCCCGATCAGCACGGAAGACGATCCTTTGATGATGACGTCCGGCGGCCCTACGCAAACGGCGGAATCGCCCATACACGCTGCGGGCATATTTCCGATAAGGACATGAGGGCAGCCGGGCGGAAGTATCGGCCCGCCCACATGCGGAATCGGTGGGAGCCCCGGCGTCTGCATGGGACAGACATGCATATCTCCAACGCGCGCTGCTGGCGGCATGGCCCATCCTCCTTTACGCCGATTCGGCGTGTTGCGGATAACGCTTTCAGTCTCCACCATACCGGGCGGAGCCAGCCTTTAGTTGATTTTCACCAGACCGCCCTTGACCTCAAGCATTGCGCCCGCGCTGAGTGTCCCCTTGGCATTAGCCTTGATGTCGACCATCGTAGCCTTCTGAGTCAGTTCCGTTTGCGCGGAAACGGAAAGGTTTGCCGACGAGGAAATTTCCATACCCTGCTTTGCCGAGAATTGCGCCTTGGCGGACTTGAGCGCCAGAGTCCCGCCCGCTTCGATAGTCAGATTGCCGGAAACCTTCAGCGTATAGTCACCCTTCACGTTGATGACCACGTTGCCGCCGTGCTTGCGCTCCTCATCGCCTCCCGTTTCAACGTGCCGCTTGCCCTTTACCTTGAGGCTGTCGTCGCCATCCTTGAGCTCGACAGTGCGCCCGCCTTTTTCCAGCACCAGCAGATCGTTGCCCTCTTTGAGCGTCACGGCCCGATTGCCTTTCTCAAGGCTCAGCGCGTCGTCACCTTCCTTTAATGTGGCGCTGCGGCTGCCCTTTTCAATGGTGAAGGCATCGTCACCTTCCTTGAGTTCGACGGAGCGGTTCCCCTTTTCCAACGTAAGGGCATCGTTGCCTTCCTTGAGCGTCGTGATCCGGCTGCTCTTTTCCAACGTGAGCGCGTCGCCGCCCTCCCCGATGATCGTCACCGTGCGGGCGTCCTCCACATCACAGGAAAACGTCTTCTGGGCGTGCAGATACACCAGCTCCGCATCCTTCGTATCGTCGAAACGCAGCTCATTGCCGGCCTGTCCGTCCGGAAAACTCCGGGTCAGCAGGCCGGAACAGGCCGCGTGCTCCGGCAGCGCCCACGGCGGCGGATTGCCCGAATTGTAGACCATGCCCGTCACAAGGGGCCGATCCGGATCTCCCCCGACAAAACCGATCACCACTTCCTGCCCGATGCGAGGCAGGAACAGCGCGCCGTAGCCGTTGCCGGTCCACGGCTGTGCCACCCGCACCCAGCACGACGAGGTTTCATCCGAGGCACCCTGCCAATGGAACCGGACCTTGCACCGCCCGTGCTGGTCCGTCCAAACCTCTTCACCTTCCTTGCCCGTGACCACACCCGTAAGCGGGCCGCTCATGCGGGACCGCGCGAAAAACGGCAGGGGGCGATAACGGGCGGAAGCGGGCACAGCGGAAACATCCGCCAGGAAACGCCCGGTTTCGGCAGTGCCGTCACCGGGGAACGATGCCGTAAAACGGACTTCCGTAGCCACCCACCGGGCATTCACCTGCCCGTCGGGGTGCCCCTTCACTGCAAAGGCGCATCCTGCGGACAGCCCCGGACAGGAAGAGCGCCCGCGCAGCTTGAACCCTCCCGACTCGCACGCGTCCAAGCGGATAGCCGCGAGCCCTTCGCCGGACTGCTGATCGATATGCCCGGCCAACGGATAGCCAAGGCAAGGGAACCCTTCTCCCGCGGACGCGGCAAGGCTGGTTTCAGGGGTCAGCGGGTTATAGTCATCCACGGAGCAAGAAGCCGCAGCAACCTGCCGTGACAGCGAAAGCTCAAAAACATGCGCAGAGGGTTCCGTGGGCGGCCCACCCTCCTTGTCCTGCGCGTCGGGAAGCCATTCCAGCATCGCACCCTGCGGGCAATCCGCGAAAACGTCGGGCGAATCGGCCATGACCAGCGTGTGCGCGGACCCACTGTGCTCGAAAAAATACACAATCCCGGCCTCCGCCATGAGACGGCTCAAGAAGGCGAACGACGTTTCGCCATAACGGACGGTGTACTCCTTTGCCGGATAGGTTGAGGAAAGGGCATTGCGGATATGCCCGAATCCAGCGTCAGTGCAGACTTTGGTGACGATTTCCGGCACGCTCATATTTTGGAAGACAGCGCAGGTGCGTTCCTGATCAAGGCGCAGGAACCACGGGCGCAGCTCCAGCGTATACCGGGCGGAGCGCACAGTGGACGGCCCCTGTTCGGCACGGAACACGATGCCGTTGAGCGGACGCGTCGAGCCGTCGGGCATGGGCAGCCGTACGGTATACGGTTTGCCGATCAGCGCCGCCAGTTCCGGCTGCTCGTCAGGGTAATATTCCAGCACGTAACGAAACGGGCGGGAAAGGGCCTCGTAACCGGTGAGGGTAGTAGACATATCGAGCGATTCCATCCAGATTTTCGGTTTTACCGATCAACGTTGGGATGTCCGGTTCTCTTTATCAACGGGTCACACGGACGAAGCGCGACTTTCATATACAAATGTGACTCGGAAAACGGCAAGGCGTCAAGTTTTACCCTTACTCAGCGCTGCAACGAATCTATCCTTGGCCGTAGGCGGCGTGGGTGTAGGCGTGAGGGGGGCCGTAGGGAGGGAAACAGGGCCGGGGGAGGGCGCGGGCTTAGCGATGACAGGGCCCATGGCCGACCAAATACTCTTCGCCCCAGCCGTGCGGTACGGCCAGGGCGAATGCGTAAATGCTTTGGGGCCCAGCGTGGGATCAGCCTTCCATGCGGGCATCAGCTCCGTAACAAGCGGAAAGGCAGAACTCTCGGACCTGCAAAAACAAAAATCCTCATTTATGTTATTGTAATAACTTTTTGTACTAAAAAAATCCGGAGGGGCCGTAATCGGTTTGTAGGCTACCGAAAGCTCGTGCCAGCAGGTAGAATTGCTCGTCAACTCTTTTGCGAAGCAAATCTCACCAACGATGTCATAAACAACAAAATAATGATCAGGAGGGCCTGTTATCCCAAGGGGATTACCGTCAAAACGAAAAAAAATTGCGTTCGACAAATAGTAAACATCTCCTATATCAGGCATAGTTTCACCCGCTCCTCGTAAAATTATTCAGTATCACCTCACACCCCACGCCCCCCAGATACCAGCGGACCAGTGCAAGCAGGTCGGCGCGGCACGTTCCGGCGGGAGGGGGTAGAAACATCCGGCGCTGTGCCTCCGTCAGCGGGCCGAGGCGCAGGGTGATCCCCGCCGAAGCGTCAAAAACCAGGCTTCCGAGCAGGGCCGTGCTTCCGAGCCGCGCATTGCCCGCATCCCTTCCGCCAAGGCGGGTGAGATCCTCCTCGGGCAGATCGACCCATGCGCCGTGGAACGGTTCCACGCGGGCTTCAACCCCAAAGGCCGCCTTCACCAGCTTTTCCAACCCCGCCGCGGATCGCGGCTGCCGGGCCCATACGGCCGCGCAGGACCGGAACAGCGCGGCGGGCACGTCTCCCCTCCCAGCCACCGGGCCGGGCATGGGCACATCCCGCGCCCGCTCTCCCGTATTGGGAAGGCCGGAAACCGCCTCCAGGAACGCGGCGAAGGGGTGAGCCTCCGGCAGGCCGTCAGCCCGCAGTTCCGGGCACAACGACGACGCCATATCCCGCCACAGATGCAGGATCCTGTTGTGGAACAGATCCAGAAACTCCTGAAATGCCGGGTCCCCGGCCCGCATCCGCTCCCGCACCAGCAAGGCCACATGCGGCGGCAACGGCCCATCCATGCCCGCCAGCCCAAGCAGATTCACATCAAGGCGCGGAGCCCCGCCCTCCGGGAAGGCCACGCCGCGGACCACCCCAGCAGGGATGCTGTCCGAAGCCGGGACGCCCCAGTCCATGCGGCCTTTCCATGCCTCAAGAATCGCACCCGCCTGCCAGACGTCGAAACGCCACGGCGCGGACCGGAAGCGCGACAGGGCATCGCCGTCTAGATCAGCGGAAGCGCGCCGGATCGCAGAGGCCATCTGTGCCACGTCCCTTTACGGTTACAGGTTTTCAGCACAAGCTGCGTAAACGTGTTGATTCCGGCGTACAGCCCGAAGAACACGTCGAGAACCTCCGCGAACAGAAACGCGCTGCCTCCGGTGAAGGCGTCCTCGTCGAGCGTGAGCGTCAGCCGGGTTCCCCTCGCCGCACAGCCCGGAGCGGAGCGCAAGGGGCGAATGAGCGGCTTGGCACACAACCCGTTCACGCCGGCGATCTGGCGCTGCGCAAAAGCGTCGCGCGGAGGCGCGTACAGGCGGAGCAGTTCACGCAGGACATTGTCGGCATCCGGCCCGCTCAAAGAAAGTTGATGGAGGCTGAGATGGGAAACGAGCTTCCACAGTTCGCCGCCGAACATGGGCGGATCGTGCTGTTGCGAAGGAGGGCCGCAGAAGCGGATAGCCGCCGTGGGCATGTCCGTATCCCGCGTCAGTTCGCCCTGACGCCAGCGCTCGGCGGCACGGTGGCGGTTCGTGCACAATACCCGCGCGGAAGCCACCCAAGGCCGAGCCGTCTCCGGGCGGAACGCCGCTTCCTTGAAATGCAGAAACACGTCCGTCCCTATGCCGTCCAAAGATGGTTTCCTGCGCAGGAACCACATCAGGGACGGCGGCGCATCCCCTTCTCCTGAAAGAGAAAAATACGGCATAACCGAAGAACGTTCCCCTCCCTCCAAAGCGTCCACAGCGATCACGGAATGGACTTCCGTACTGTCCCGGTGCCGCAGATCCGGCACGAGCAGGTGTCCCGAGCGCTCGTGATCCACCCGGATGGGTTCCGCCATGCGCTCGAACAAGTTGACCACAGGTACGGCGCAGGTGCGGAACAATCTTGAGGAAACCGTTTTCGGCGGCGGCGCGTCCACGGGGAACAGGAGATCGAAGCCTGGCAAATCCCCGAGTTCCCGCCGACGCTCCAGCCCTCCCACCTCCCAGAACAGCAGGTGTTCGGGATAGGCAAAATACTCCTGCAGCAACTGGTATCCGGGCAGAGCGTAGGCGGATTCGGGGAACAGACGCCCGCCCGGCTCCAAGCCCGCATGACACAGGGCCTCCCGGCCGAGGGAGAGTGCCCTGGGCTTTGCGGCCCCGGCGTCGTCCGCGAGAAAGACATCCTTACACGCGCCGTGCACCCATTCGTGCATGGGAAAAGTCGCAAACCGATCACCGCCAAGGTGGAGAGATAACGAGGGCAATCCGAACTTTGCCAGCGAAAGCCCCGCGATACCCTCGATCCGCAGGCACAGGACACCGGGCACGCCCTGCGCCGTAGCGGGCATCCAAGACGCCGGAGGGATGATGGAAGCCCGTACAACCTTCGCGGGATGCAACGTCAGAGGCCGGGCCGTCCGCCAGCGCAGCACGCCGCCGCGCTCGTCACGGTTGTGGATCGAGGTGTGCGCCGGAATGCCGAATCCGTCCGGCAGCCCGGCCACGCCCGCCGGATTGGGGATGAATTCCGCCACGCCCACGGACGGAATCGGGCAGACGAACTGCGGATAGAGCAGCCCGAGCAGGCTGTGCGAAACCAGCGGCAGCCGGGATTCCGCGTCCGCCCTCACCCGGGCGGCAAGCCATGCGAACGACTCCAGCAGCAGATTAACCAAAGGATCGGGCTGCGTATCGGACGCCAGCCCGAGCTGGCGCGCCATGCCGGGATTCCGCACGGCGAAGCGGACCGCGTCCTCACGCAAGGAACGCAATTCCTCCCGGTACAGCCCGGCGATGTCCTCAAAGGCGTGCATCAGCCCTCCGCGGCCGCTCCAGCGGAGAACACGCCTCCGTCGCATTGGAGCAAAAACGTCACCGGTTCCTCTTCGGACGCCGCATCCACCCGCAAATGCAGCCGACCGTCCTCAAATCCAAGCGGGCTCACCCTTATCTTTTTCAGGCGCGGCTCGAAACGCTCCAGCGCAGCCGAAACGGCACGGGCCACCTCTCGCCCGTCCAGCGGGGCCGAACTCCAGTCCGCCAGGCCGTACCCCATCACCAGATCCGCCGCATCCCCATTCCCACAGGGGGCACGGGTGTTGAGCAGTTCCTCGACGTCTTCCGCCACGGCCGACAGGTATTCGCTCCGGGACAATCCGCGCCCCGAAGCTTTCCCAGCAAGGCGGGACAACAGCGGAATGCGCCTTTCCTCCTTCATTACGAAACCTTATTCGTCTTGAGATCGTGGCTGGCGGCAATGTTGCCGTCGGATCCGCCCTCTTCCTTCTGGCGGATATAGGTGTACTTGATGGTCGCGTAATTCAGCGCGATCTCCTCATACGGCAGATCCCCGCCGCCACGCAGGTTGTAAGAGGCCACCACCACGTTCTCCATCGTGATTTCAAGGAACTTGATCGCGGCGTCGTTGTCCATACGGCAGCAGGTGAGCACCACGGAATCCAGGACCTTGGCGCTCCACAGGGCCTTGCAGATATTGGGCGAGGAACTGTCGAGATATTTGGTCACGTTCATCATCGAATGGACGGCCTGCCCCGTGGTGGGGCCGGTACTGCTGCGGATCGGCGAGGTCGGCTGATGAAACCCGTTGGTGAAATTGATGAGTTCCATCTGCTTCTCAAAGCCGCTGATGGTCGATTCGCCCTCAATATCACCGAGCTTGAGAAAGGTATTCGTGGACATGGATTCTGCTCCTCAAGAGTTGTATGCTCCGGCGGCAAGGGCTGCCGCCCTCTTGCCCCCATCCGGAGAAATGGCTCGTGCCCGTGGAACTTCCGGTTTCCCTCCTGCCCGGCGCACAGGGCGGATGGGATTCACAGACATTGGGCAGTTGCGTTTTATGACGCGGCAACGTCGCAGTGGAAGGCATCAAAGACGGAAACCATTTCCCCCTCCTTGGAATATCGCTCCAGCTCCGGAATCCCCATTCATGCGGAAGTCCGGGGCCGGTCCAAAGGGCGGTTTCAAAAAGGCCGGGCACCGGGCGAGCCTTCGAGCCGTACGGGTCGAGGGCACCACAGATCTCCTCCGGCGGGCAAAGGGATTCGCGGCCCCTCGCCGCCGGAGGCGCATCGTTTTTTACACCGCGGGCGGCGGCAATTCCGCCACAAGCCGGATACTTGCGGTCAGTTCCTCAAGCTGGAAATGCGGCCTCAGGAAGATCACACACTTGTACGCGCCCGGATTCCCGGGATCCTCGCTCACGTCCACGCGGGCCTCACGCAGCGGATAACGCGCCTTGATGTCGTCCCCGGCGTCGTCGGAGAGCAGGACATACTGGCTGATCCAGTTATTCAGATACTTTGACACGTTATCCGCCGTCATGAACGACCCCACCTTATCCCGCATGTTCGCCTTGACATAATGCGCGAACCGCGATGCGTTCAGCAGATAGGGCAGCCGCGCCGAGATCCGGGCGTTGGCGTTGGCCGTGTCGGAAGTGTAAACCGGCGGCTTGTGGACCGTCTGGCCGCTGAAGAAAGCCGCCTTGTCCGAATTCTTGCGGTAAATCAGGGCGATGAATCCGAGATCCGAAAGCTCCTTTTCGCGGCGGTCGGTGATGCTCACCTCGGTGGGGCACAGCGCCACCGTCTCGCCGTTGGTCTGGCGGTACTTGTAGACGTTGAGGTTTTCCACGGCCCCGCCGCCCTCGTAGCCCCGGATCGCCGCCGTCCAGCCGTACTTGGCAAAGGCCGCCGTGATGCACGCGGCAAGGGCGAAAGCCGCGTTGCCCCAAAGGTAACGGTCTGGGGACGGCCCGGCGACATCCTCCTCATAAACGAAGGTTTCCACGGGATCGGTGTCGTTGCCATAGGGCAGACGCATCAGCAGATGCGGAAGGCAAAGGGTCACATAGCGGGAATCGTCCTTCTCGCGGAACGAACGCCATTCGATATAGTCCGCGCTCTGGAAAATCTTGTGCAGATCGCGTGGCAAGGGCAGATCAGTGAAGCTCCCCAGCCCGAAAAGCTGCGGCGACGCGGCACTGAGCAGGGGGGTGTGCGCTGCGGCGGCTACTTCCGCCATCTTCTGGAGCACGCCGAGGTCCACCGCCGACAGGCCGTATTCGTGGACATGGAGCAGGCAACTGTAGGGCTCTCCGCCGAACGTGCCGTACTCCTCCTCATAGACCCGCTTGAACAGCAGGCTCTGGTCGAACTCCACGGCCCGTTCCAGATCCGTACGCAGTTCCTTGAAGGAGGCGTTGAACAGCCGCAGCTTGAGCCGATCGCTCGTCTCCGTGTTGAACACCAGATAATGAAGGCCACGCCAGACGGCTTCAAGCTCCTGGAATGCCTCGGCATGTAGAATGGCGTCGAGCTGGCACGCAAGGAGCTTGTCCTTGCAGGCCACCCGTTCCGTCAGCATCCCCAGCATACTCCCGCTGGCGGGCAGCGTGAATGGATTGTCTTCATGTTCGGCAAGGCACGCCGCCAAACGCGCATCCGCGACTTCCCGCTGGCGCTTATCCTCATCGGGGTCTCCGGAATTGCGGACCATCGCGGCGGCGATGGCCTCGGTATCGGGCCTTTTCGCCTTCCGCTTCTCGTCCAGCTTCTTCTTGGCCTCTGACGCCTCCGTTTCGGCTCGCTGAACGTCTTCTTCAGCGGCCTTTTGCTTTTCTTGGTCCTCTCCGGCCTTGCTCACGGCATCACGGGCGGCGTCCACAGAAGCCAACGCCTCCTTGTACGCCTTCCGCAACGCGTCCAATTCCGAGACAGAGTCACCGGTAGGGAACAGCATCTTCTGGAGGCTGGCCTGTAAAGCGTCGTTGCCGTCCAACTTGGCGGCAAGATCCTGCAACAGATTGCGGCGCTCGAAAAACGCTGCCAGCGTCTCGACGTTTTTCACCAAACACTCGGGCCTGAAATCGTCCAGCTTCTCAAACCGCAGCGCACAGGAGAACGCCGCCTTCTCAGGCTCAACGCCTCCTTCCCGCCACGCAGCACTCGCGTCTTCGGTAATGAAGCGGTCCAGCCCGGAAAGCTTGAGCGCGGGGGCAACGGTTTTCATGATGTCGTCAAAATTGTCCCGGTCGACGGCGGCAAAAGTACGCAGCTTGTACTCGGGCACCGGCGGAAGCCCCAGATCTTCCCGGACGACCCTGTCACCCGCGAGATCCGCCATAATACCCATGACAAAGGGAAGTTCCTTCTTGACGATGGCATCGCCCACTTCCACGTCATAGGTAATCTGTACGCGCGGCGGGCGTACCCTGCCGAGCCGCTTCTGGATCGATTCTCCCATAGATACGCTCCTTGACGCTTTTTCGCGGCGTGGGCCGAAAAAAGGCTATTCTTTGGTCATTCCGAGCAATTTTTTGATGGAGGCGAGGTTCTCCCCCTGCCCCAGCAACTCGTCGAGCAGTTCCGCCAGCGTCATGCCGCCCCACGAGACGGCCCGTTTCACCAGCCAAGGGGCGGGGCTGTGCGGCTCTGTGCGCATGAGGTAATCGGCGATGGCGGAAAGGGAGGCATACGCCTGTTCCCGCGAGGAGAACGATGGCGGTGGCGGCGAAGACAAAGAGGCGGGAGAGGAAGGTGGGGATACGAGGGGATCCGTCCCGGCGGAGGGATGCCACGCGAGCACCCGCGCGTCGATGTGCTCCAGCCTGTCCCGCAAGGCATGAAAGCTTGGCGCCTGCCCGCCGCAAAGCGCGTCGGCGGCGCGGGCGAGTTCGTCCAGCGCCAGCAGCGCTTCACGCAACTGCCCGTGCAGGGAGACGTGGAAGGCCGGGGAAGTCTGTATCCCGGCAAGGTTCAGCATACGCCGGGCATCGCCAGCCACGCCGTTCTTGCCGTTGCCGTTCTGGATGCGCTCGCGGTGCTCCATCGCCATCCAGTCCGCATAGGTGGCGGCAGGGACGTCCGGAGAGGCTTCCGTGATGGGCAGAGAGGCGGCCCGCTCGGCAAGGGTGGAGTCAAGCCATGCCAGCCGCGCCAGCCGTGCCTCCTGATCGCTTCCTTCCGGCTGCGGGTGCAGCCCGTCCCCAAAGCCGGAACACAATCCGGCGATCATCCTGAGCCCGCCCGGCAGGGAGGCAAAGCCATACCGCATGAGCGCGGCCTCGCAGGCCCATCCGGCAACCTGCATATCCTTGGAGCGCTCCCGGAGCACCCCGAGGGACAACGACAAGGCCTTATCCCAGTCTGCCCGCTTGAGTTCCCGTTCCCAGACCCCCTGCGGAAGGCCGGGGTCATCCTCCCGGCGCGCCTCTCTGATGGCGGCGCAAACGGGATCATGCGGCAATGCCGGACCGTACGGATCTTCGCCAAACGGATGCAGACATGACGCCCAGTCGACAAAATCTGACTTTGCTCTGGACATAATAAACCCTTCGTTATAAATTAGCTTCTAATATAAAGAAAAACATAGAGTCAACACTTTATTCCATTTTTGTCTTTCTCATGGCTATAACAGTATGATTCGATTCTTAAAATTCCATATTGCCGTCTTATTGGGCGTCATTGCGCTGTGCAGCGGCTGTTCTGCGCCGGAGCCCCCTCCTCCGACGCCGCCCGAAAATGATGTGCCGTGGGTCTACGAACCCGACGCTGTGGTATTGCGCATCTCCGCCGACGAGCGGCTCAACGAGCATGAGGGCGAACCGTCCAGCCTGATGCTGTGCGTCTACGAACTGGCGACCCGAGAGGGAGTGGACAAAAGGCTCGCCAGCCCGGAGGGATTCGCCGAGCTGTTGGCCTGCGGGCGTTTCGACGATTCCGTGGTGACGAGCCGGAGGCTCTTTTCGGATCCCGGTCAGGCACAAAACCTTTCTCTGGACCGGGAAGAGGGCGTCCGCTGGATCGCGGTGATCGCCGGGTATTTCCACGGGACCCCCGCCCACAGCGCCCGGGTTGTCGCCGTGCCCGTGCGGAAAATCGTCGAAGGCTGGGTGCCGTTCTTCAAAGACACCCGCCACGAACCAGGACAGACGATCATCCCCATACGCCTCGGCCCGGCGGAACTGATGGGAGGGGAACCCCCGCAGGCCCAAGCGGGACGGCAGTCCTCTTGAGCGCTGGCTGAACGTATGCCTTTAAGGAGGACTCCGCCGAAGGACGGCCAGAAACCTGTGGGCCAAAGAGAGAGAGAGAGAGAGAGAGAGAGAGAGAGAGAGAGAGAGAGAGAGAGAGAGAGTCCATCCCAGATTGGCTAACTAGCGCCCATAAGGATACTTTTTCTTTAATTTCTTATAGATATAGGAAGGAACCAGATCCGGATTCGGATAGTGATTTCCCTCTGCTTTTCGGCACTACTTATCCATCTGCTTATCCATTTCTTGAGTTTTCTTTCTCTTTTTACAATCAATTACATATAGTTACAAAAAACAGAATCACATCCGAAAAAATACTCATTTTTTCGGATGTGATTCTGTTTTTTATTTACAATGGACGCACTGTGAGCATGCCCACAGCATGGTCAGAAGGCATTCCATGCCTACTCAGCCTTTTTCCACTCCATCCCTTGCCAGGCTCGTTCCCCGCAATTCGCGCCCCTCCAATGCTTTCATGACATCGGAAGCCTTTCCGCATTGCCGTTGCTCAATGTCCGCACTCCGTGTGGCCAATTGCACACGACCAGCCCCAAATTCTTGGGGAAAGAAACAGGCTCCGGAAAAAACAAAAGAGCCGTCGAGCAGCAACTCAACGGCTTCTTGCAGAACACTGTTCTTACTACAAGCAATGTAGGGACATTGTAAACCAAGAAGGTTCTCGTTGTCAATCAACGAGTCTGCTATTTTTGTCTTTTTCCTTGGCCGGGAGAAGGAAAAAATGGAGACATTTGCACCCAAAGGGAAGATTTGTGGCCCTATTTTGCCGCAATTTGTTTTGGAAAAGCCCATCACTCTTGGAGCGAAAGTTATGTACGCGCTGTTATGCAATTATGCCTCGGAAAAAGACCACTGCTGGCCTTCCCACGCCACTCTTGCGGCACGGCTTTCTTGCAGTGTGAGCAGCGTAAAGAATTACCTGACGGAACTTGTCCGGGAAAACCTTATTGCCATTCGCCGAGAGAAGTACCGTTCTTCCGTCTATTACCTGCTTTGCCCGCAAACGCTTCGTAGCACGCGGAAGGTAGAAACTAGCTACAACCAGCCAGAAGTTGCCCACGATGAGGCAAATTTTGGCTATATAAATACTCTTAACAAGAAAAATAAAGAAAAAAACTCCCCCCTTCCCCCCGTTGCGACCAAACAGCCGCAATGCTCCTCATCTTCAGTGCCTGCGGCGGGGGGTGTGTCTTCTCCGGCCCAAGACTTTGAAAGCATCTGGAACATCTACCCCAAACGGGAAGCCAAGGGCTTTGCCAGATCGGCTTGGCTCCAGCTTCTGCGGAGCGGACAGCTCCCCCCTCTCGCGGAAATTCACAGCGCAATCCAACGTTTCGCGGCTTCTGAAAGCTGGCAGCGCGAACAAGGCCGCTTTGTCCCGCAAATGGGGAACTGGCTGCGTGGTCAACGCTGGCTTGATTCGACTCCAACTGCAAAACAGGTGGAGGAACGGCCCAACATGGCGTTGCGCCAAAAGATGCAGGCGAGAAAGGAACAAGAGCGGCAGATTCAGGAACAACAAAATGAACGAAAAGAACGCGTGCGGCCTCTGTTTGAAGCCTTCGCAGCGAAATTTCCACCTCTCGGCAATGGCGCGATGGCCTTTGGGCTGTGGCTGCATCTGCATTCACAAAGCATCGCCCCGTCCGCGTCTGACGTTCCCCCGGAGAACATATTAGGAATTGTCGAGTTCATGAACGAATTCAAGCGAAAAGCTCAACACACTGCCTATCGAGAAAAGTACACTACGGCGCAAGCCATCCGAGATGAAAGTAAGACTTCTGAATGCCGTCCTCTGAGCGAATGTCTGAAGAAACTGCCTTCCCTCTTTCTTTCAGACTGGAAACGGAGCCTCCAGATTGCCGAATCCCCTGTAACCGCTTGTGCATAGCAAAGGAACTGTTGTGAATCGATTGAGTACATTTTGCCTTCTGGCATTGACCGTTTTGTCCGGCGTGTCCGTGGCTTGGGCGAACGACGCACAAAATGCGCCGTCAACGCCTCCAGCTTCGGCGGAAAAGCGCAATACCGTCCTCGGACAACCGGAAACGTCTCCGTCAGTCGCTACTGGCGCGGCTCAACGGCAGGAACAACCAGTCTCGGACACCCGCAAAGCGCAGGAAGCCCAAGCCTTGTTTGAAGAAAGTCTGCGCCAGATGATGCCGCTGGATCAGGGACATATTCAGGAATATCGGGAGCGATCTGATCAGCGCGAGCGAGCCTTGCTGCCCGTATCTCCCGACTTGCGGACGCGCACGGTGCGTGTAGCTCTGGAACCGGGGCATTCGCCAGTTCCGGTCTACACTACAGCCAACATAGCAACTTCGCTGGTTTTTCATGATTCTACCGGACAGCCGTGGCCGATTACCTCCGTAACCAACGGCGGGCCGTCCCATTTTCAGGTGCTTCGCCCAGAACTGCCGGATGGGAATCTTCTCAACGTCATGCCGACGCAGGGCTACGCCACGTCAACCATCGTGGTTACGCTGGAAAGTCGTGATGTCCCGCTGGTCATCCGGCTGGAATCCGATTCCGTCCGATCTCCTGAGCGCAAGGCCGACGCGCTGGTGCTGTTCCAGCTCGCCCATCACGGCCCGAAAGCCAGTGTTCCCATCATCAAGGACATCAAGGAAACGGCAGATTCCACCCTTTTGGCCTTTCTGGATCATGTTCCTCCAGATGAGGCCGTGCGCGTCCGCATGGAACCCAATGTCGATGGCGTATTCGTCTGGAAATACAACGGCAAGCATTATGTCAGGACGATTCATACGTTGATGTGGCCTGCGTGGACAGCTGTGGTCAATGGGGCTGGCAACACCAAATGCTATGAAATTCCGGTCACGTCGCGAGTGATGCTCTCCAACAACGGGCAACTCCAGACGCTTCTCCTAAAACCTTCCAAGTAAGGGCGCACCATGAGCGATATTACAAGCACAGAAAAAAAGCGACGCTTCATCGTGTTCTGCCTGTTGGGACTGGCTCTCGTTGCCATCCTAATTTTTGCGTTCTTTCTCCTGTTCGCCCCTGAAAAACCCTCCACTACGGCCAGCCTGACCACGGCACGGACCGATGCCATCAGCGGCAAGGCAGGAGGTGAAGGTTCTGACGAATACAACAAGAAGTTGGGAGAACACGATGCCAGACAGGCAAACGAGGCACTCAGGGCGGGCGAAAGCTTTGTTCCCACGCCTGTGGGGCAAAGAAAACCCGTGGTGGGGAAAAAAGAAGATACTCCCCCCGCTCCGCCGCCAATCACCCCGGTTCGCACTGTCCCGACCCAAGCCCCTAGAACGGACAATAGCATGCTTAAGCGCATGATGGACGACTTGGCCGCGTTGGATACCCGACTGTCAGCCGTCTCCGCTGGAGAAGGAAAAATAGCTTATCTGCGTGATTTCTCTGACAGGGAACGGACAGCTCCGGTCGAAAAAGCGATGAATACCCAGCAAACGGCAAGCACGTCGTCCCTTATGGAAATCAAGCCGGGTGATCTGCTGTATGCCATCATCGACACCGGCGTGAACTCCGATGTGCCGTCCGCTGTTATGGCAACTATAGCAGTCGGAAAATACAAAAATACTCGCTTACTAGGAGCATTTCAGCGTCACGACGAACGTCTTGTGCTGGCATTCAACCGCGCAATGTTGCCCAGTGGCGAAACCGTCCAACTAGAAGCCTATGCCGTTGATCCGGGTACGTCTGAAGCCTCAGTGGCCAGTTCCGTAGACACGCATTTTTTCAGCCGATGGGGCGGACTCGTCGCCTCAGCCTTTCTTGAGGGCTTGGGATCGGCCAAACGCTACAGTGGAGCGCAAAGCACCATCTATGGCAACTCCAACGGCGAAAGCACAGATCAGATGGTCTGGAACTCCTACAGCCCAGCTGATCAGGCATGGATAGCCGCCGGAAAAGTGGGGGAACGAGCCGGAAAAATCTTTGAAAAAGGATTTGACCGACCGCCTACCGTCCGTCTTGAAAGCGGCACGGCTGTCGGTGTGCTCGTCCTGAATGTTAAGGGCAGGTGACGACATGGACAATTACGTCGCCAACGTCATCCCGCACTTGCAGCAATGGTGGCCGGTCATCATTCGGTTGGTCTACCTGATAGGCGTCAGTTTTGCCGTCGTCTCTCTCACACAGGCCGTCAGCCGGAAGCAACGCTTTAACCGCTCTACGGCGGTCTGGGCCTTTGTCTGCGCCGTCCTGTTGCTGAACCTCCCTGCGCTCATGGATTCTCTGTCCATGACCGTCTTTAACCAGTCCTCGGAACAGACGCTGAGCTACAGCCCGCCGTCATCTCCCGGTTCCGTCTACATCCAGTTCGCCGTGTACGCCATCGCCACGGTCGGCCTCATCGGGATTGCGCGGGGGCTGTGTCTCATGCGCGACACACCCAATCAGACCATAAATTTCAGCCGTGGCCTCGTCCATTTGTTCGGAGGTATCATTGCCGTCAACCTCGTCACCTTCCTGCGCGGCATCGGGGCCACGCTGGGTGGGGACGTACAAACCTACATTGCCAAAATTATTGGCTAATTAGAGGAAACCCGCATGAACAACATTTTTTCCATGACTTCCCTCTCTCCCCTGCGCTGGAGCATCGCCTGCCTCGGCATCGCTGCCGTTTGGCTGTTCAGTCCTGAAGTTGTCCATGCCGCCGTCACCTTCGGAGAAATAGGCCAGAACGTGGCTGAGAATGCCAAGGGTGTCGCCAAAGGCATCACGCTCGCCGGATATACCGCCGGAGCAGGCATGGGCGTGTGGGGCACTGTAGATATGTACAAGGCCACGAAGAATCAGGGACAAAGCACCTATGCAGGGGGCCTGACCAAAGTGGTCATCGGCGCTCTTGCCCTTGGCCTCGGAGAATTTCTTGGTTCAGGTTCCGCTACACTGTTCGGTTCCGACCAGACTTCCGGCTTGGGCGAACTCGGTCTGTAAGCCGGAGGAGATGCGGCATGAATATTTTCAAGAAAAAAAACATTCCCTTGCCAGATATTCGGACAGAAGCACAGTCACCGGGCACAGAGGAAGAGCATTCCTCGCCACCGGCCCCGAATGCCGAAGCCGTGCTCGGCGGGCTGGGCTGGTACAGAACACAATTCCGACGAACTATGCAGCTATCCTTGGGGCTGGTGGTGACGCTGTTCGTCTGCCTGACCGTTATTGCGTTGCTGCTCCTGAATCAGCCCAAGCCGCAATACTTTGCGGCCACGCCTGACTTGCGGCTTGCCCCCATGATTCCGCTAGATCAGCCACTGCTCACGCAAGAGGGTTTACTGACCTGGGCGTCGGACACCATCACCGGAGCCATGTCGCTGGACTTTCTCGAATGGCGCAAAAAGCTGGAAACCATGCGACCCCACTTTGATGACGACGCCTACAAGTCCTTCTTAGCCTCCCTGCAAAGCTCCGGCGTGCTGGATATGATTCGGGATAAGCGGCTTTCCGCGTCGGCCATCACCACACGCGCACCGGTTATTATCGCTTCCGGTTTGATGGGCGGCAAGGCTACTTGGCGAATCGAGTTCCCGCTGGTTGTTTCCTACGAATCCAGTCAGGGCGTTGAAAGCACCCAAAGGCTCATGGCAACCGTGCTGGTCTGCCGCGCATCTACGGCCAAAACGCCGCGCGGTGTGGTCATTCAACAAGTTGTGCTCAAAAGGGATTCGTAATGCTTGATACTCTCATCAACGGAATGGAACGTGGCGTGTATGCCTTGTCCGAGGCGTTTGCCGGGCCGGTTCACAGCTATTGCCGACTGGAAACGGTGGATAATGATGCTCTGGTGGCCGATGACGGCAGTCTGATAACGCTGCTGCGTCTGGAAGGCTCCCTAAAACACGTCGGCGTGGAAGAATATGGCAGCATTGTTTCCGGGCTGACGGAAAAACTGCAATCCACGCTGTCCAAACCGGGACACTTGCTTCAGGTGGTCTTTGAATACGACCCGGAAAGTAGCGCGACGCGCATCACTGAATTGCTCCAGCCTTCCCGCTTAACGGTCCAGAATCTTGGTCTGCACATAGGCCCGCTGCTGGATGATTGGGGCAAGGCTTTGCAACGGTATTGTTCCTTGGAAACCTGCTGGCTCGTACTCTGGACGCGTCCGACCGTGCTGCCGGACACACTGCGGAAAACAGCTCTGAAAGAACGGGATGTTTCCATGTCCAAAGTGCCGACAATTCCGGGCTGCCAACAGATTTCTCGCGCCGTTGCCGCTCTGCACGACGCACACAACGGTTTCCTGACCGGCGTATTGGATGCCTTCCGGCAGGTGGATTTGTTGGTCTATCCGCTTGCGGCGCATGAGGCACTGCGGGACATCCGTATGTGTATCGCACCGGAATGCACCAGTCGGAACTGGCGGGCGCTTATTCCCGGCGATCCCTTGCCGATCCGGCTGCCCGATCCAGATGCGAGCAAGACTGACCTCGCACACAATGCGCTGTACCCGGATTTCCATAGCCAGCTCTGGCCGTGCGAAGGCCAGATGCTTTCCCGCAGTGCCATACGCATCGGTGATCGCCTATATGGGCCACTGATCATGACCCTCATGCCGCAGACCCCCAAGCCCTTTCAGGGTTTCTTCCGAGTGCTGGCGCGCCGGGATGAACGTCTCCCGTACCGAATGTCCTTTTTATTGGAGGACGGTGGACTGAACATGGGCCTGAAGCCTCTGCTGTCCACTATTTTAGCCTTTGGCTCCTCGGACAACAAACGCTTCAACAAGGCCGTAGACGCGCTGAAAGAACTGGATTTGGCGGGCGTGTGCTGCGTGAAATTCCGTATCTGCCTCTGCACTTGGGCTTGTGTGACCGGAACGGATTATGATGCTCATTTACTGCTCAGAAGGCGTGTTGCAGAACTTTCCAAGGCGGTTCAAGGCTGGGGAACAACGGACGTATCGGAAGCCGTGGGTGATCCGCTACTTGGTTTTACCGCCACCGTACCCGCCATGATGCCCACAAGTCCTGCTCCGGTTACAGCCGCGCCCTTGCAGGACGCTATTGGTATGCTGCCTCTGCGTTCGGCCTCGCCGTGGAAAGAGGGGAGTCTCCTGTTCCGCACACAGGACGGCAAAATCATGCCCTATGCGGCCAATTCTTCGGAACAGGCTGCGTGGATCGACCTCGGTGTCGCGCCGATGGGCGGCGGCAAATCAGTTTTCCTCAATGCCATAAACTTCGCATTTGTAACCCAGAGCGGCCTATCCCGCCTGCCTTGGCTGTCCATCGTGGACGTGGGGCCGTCCTCTTCCGGGCTGATTACCCTTCTGAAAGAGAATCTGCCCGATGAGAAAAAACATCTGGCTGCCTATCACCGGCTCAGAATGACGCCCGATTATGCGATCAATCCGTTCGATACGCCGCTGGGCAATAGAAAGCCTCTGCCGTCGCACAAGGCTTTTCTTGTCAATCTGTTGTCATTACTGGCCACACCTCTGGACGCCACAGCTCCCGCCGACGGCGTACCGGGAATCATCGGTCGGGCCGTTGACCTTGCCTATGAAGACCTTTCCGACGCCAATCATCCCCGATTGTACCAGCCGAATATCCTGCCGGAACTGAACAGGTGTATCGCCGATGAGGGAGTTCATTTGGACGCTTCAACAAGCTGGTGGGAGATTGTGGACGAACTTTTCAAGCAGGGACACGTCCACGAAGCCTTGCAGGCCCAGCGTTATGCCGTGCCATTGCTGGCGGACGTGGCCACACAGCTCAGGCAGAACAAGGGCATTCAAAATACCTATGAGGAACACACCGTCCTCAATGTCTGGCGTTCACTGCTGGATGCCATCGACGCCTACGTTATCCTGAAAGAACCTACCCAATTTGACTTGGGGGACGCCCAGATCGTCAGTCTCGATCTGGATGAGGTGGCTCCGCGCGGCGGCTCCACGGCAGATCGCCAGTCAGCGGTCATGTACATGCTGGCGCGGCATGTGCTTGGTTCTCGATTCTTTCTGATGCCAGCCGACGTGCAACTCATGCCTGAAGAATATCAAGGATACCATGCCACGCGCATTGAAGCGATCCGCGAAGACCCTAAAAGGCTGTGCTACGACGAGGCTCACCGCGTGACGGGCAACACTTCGGTAGCAGGGCAGCTTCAGGCCGACATGACTACAATGGCGCGAGAATCGCGCAAGTGGAACCTGAGCATCGGCCTGTACACGCAGTCCATCGATGACATTCCTAAAATCATCACGGACGAGCTGGCCACCACGGTCGTCATTCTCGGTTCCGGCACGGAAAAAAGCATCGAGAATCTGACACAACGCTTCGGGCTGAACGGGGCGTGTCGCTATGCGCTGTCGCGTCTGGGCAAGCCCGGCAAGGCCGGAGCCAACTTGGTCGCACTGTTCCGCACGGGCTCAGGTATGTCGCAGCTTGTACTCAGCCTGACTATAGGGCCGCAATCCCTGTGGGCTTTTTCCACTACCACGGAAGATGTGGCTATCCGCAACAATCTTTACCAACATCTTGGGCCGTCTGAAGCCCTACGACGGCTGGCTATACGTTTCCCCGGCGGTTCGGCCAAGTCCGAAGTGGAACGCCGCAGAAGACAGGTCACGGATCAGCGTGACGCCGACGAGGCTCTGGTCAACGTTACGCAGGAAATCGCCCATGAAATAGCGAGGGAACAATGAAAAAAGTGCTTCTGGCTTTGCTGTTAACAGCTTTCCCGACTCAGGGCTGGGCCGCAGGCTGCGGTTGTGGTTCCATCAGCGCCATGCTCACGGCGACAAAAACGCAAACCATTCAGGCCGTCAACGCCTATACCGCTGCGGAAGCGCAGGCCATCCGCTCGGAAATTCTGCTGGCCGCGCAGAACATCATAGGAACCCTCAAAGCGGAGTCGGCGACCATCGTTCGAGCACTTGTGGCCCTCAAGGAAAGCAATGCGGCATCCATCAAAGGGCAAGCCGTGGCTGGCGAAGCCATGAAGACGGAAGATATGTACGGAAAAGCCGCGCAGCCTGCCGGATTGTGCGGAACCAGCGCGTTGGGCGCGGGCATCCAGCTTGGCGCTCAGGCCGGACAGGAAGTCCATGCAACCATGCGGGAAAAACAGCTTGCGTATGCCAACACGGCGGGCGTCAAGCCTGTCGAATTTCTCAATCGAGTTCTGGCGGAAGACCATCCCACGGAGAAGGAAACATTGGATGCGCTATTCCCGCTGCAAGACACCTTAACTGAGGATCAGGTGGCGCAGGCGCATGAATCCGTCAAGACGCTGGCCAATCCCCGTCCTTTGCCGGTGCTGACGGACGAGCAGAAAAATACGCCCGCCGGACAGACCTACACGGCTGCCCGAAAAATTCATGAGGGACGCATGGCTGCCGTAACGGAATCATTGAACAACCACGTCGTCTATCACGCGCCGACATTGCCGGAGGATGTGACCACTTGGGCACAAAACCAGTGGTCGGAGGCGGGCGGGAGCGGTACGCCTCCCGGCATCGTGGACGGCAAGCTCTCCGAATCCGGTCTGTATAAACTGCTCTCCCAGATGCGCGTGGGCAATCCCAACTGGTTTGCACAGATTGCCACGGCCACGGATGCGGGCCTATTGCGGGAAATGGTTGTGATGCAGGCGTTCCAGATGGAACTGACGCGCAAAAATACCGAACTGCTCGACCGTCTAATCGTCATCGCCTCTCTGGACTACCTTACTCGTATGGAAGGCACGACTGGCAAGGATATGGACGATCTCTACACGCGCATGGTCGGCGCACAGCAGTAGGAGAACGATATGGCATCTGAAATTCCCGCCACCTCGGAAGTTCTCCTTAAAACCGACGGTAGTAAGCAGATACTTGACGCTCTGCTTGGTCAGGGTTGGGACGTTTGGGGGACGAATCTTGGCGGTTCCGGGGCGTCGGAGTTGATGTTACAGCTTTTCAGTGCCTTCAATCTGATTGCTTTGGCCGTGATTTCTGCTCTGTTCATCTGGGTGCTGGCCGTAGCGGTAGCCGGAACAGCGCATGTGGGTACTCCCTTTGGGAAACGCTTCAGTTCGTTATGGATGCCTCTGCGCTTCGTGGGTGCAATGGGAGCTCTTGCGCCGATTTTCAAAGGCTTGAGTCTGTTTCAGGTAGCGATCTTGGCCTGCATCGGCTTTTCCGTCAATTTGGGCAACTATGTCTGGGAATTGGGAACGGACTATTTTGTAGAACACGGTGGGCAGCTCACTGTACAGGCTCCTGATCAGAACGTCACACACTATGCAGCCATTACTAACGGCGCGTTAGAGTCGCTAACGCTCCAGTATTACTTGAACGAACGGCGCGGTCTGAATATCGAACCGGGCGGCGAGTGGGACTACAGCGGCAACTGGTTCCAGTCCGGTGGGGAGTACAGATTTGTTTTCAACGGCAACGCGGGAAGCATCACAGTCAGCTGCGTGGATGAAAACGACGCGCTGTGCCGTGGCAAAGTCAATGCCGTGGGCACAGCCATTTCCGCGCTCTCGCCGGTAGCGCAGCAGCTTGCCAATCCTGATACAGTGGCTTCTGCCATTGATCCCCGCGCCTTGTACAACGCGGCCAATCAGGTCAACACGACCATTCTTTCAGGCTTGCAAAGCTACGCGCAGCAAGGCCAGCTACAAAGCAAACTCAACGAATTCAAGGAAAATTCCAAGCAGTACGGTTGGATCATCGCTGGTTCGTCGTACTGGTCGATTTCATGGATTAATCAGGAAGCCCGCGAGGCCATGTACTCCGGCATCACATACAGCCCCCACGAATATACAGTTTCGGAACTGTATGCGCTGACGCACGGTCTGCATGACTATGAAGCCTCAAAAGAGCGTGTGGCGAATTATATCAAGACCGCTTACGCCAGCCGGAGGGGCATTTCCGCTGCCACAGCCACGCCTTCTGTCACGGACGAAGGCCGAGCCTTCGAGGAACTCTGCAACTGGCTGCGGGGTACGCTTAATCAGCTGGTAGCCGGAAACATTTTGCCCATCGCCATTGAAAAGCTCTCTACGCAAGACCCGATTATGGCGGTATCCACTGTCGGGGATTATCTCATCGGCACGGCCTGGGGGCTGGCCTCAGCCCTCGGCGTCGTGGACGTGGCACACTCAATGGGCAAAGCCCTGCCCTTTGTTGGCAAGGCCATTCCCAATCTGGATAAATACATTTCCTTCGCGCTGTTCACAGTTTTTCTGCCCTTGCTTTTGTACGGGCTGGCCTTGGCTTATTACCTTCCGGCCATTCCTTTCATTCGCTGGATTTCCGCTCTGGTCGGCTGGATCATCCTGATTATGGAAGCCCTAGTCGCGGCTCCGCTCTGGCTCTGCGCCCATGCCTTGCCGGAAGGCGAGGGGGCAGCGGGCCAGCACGGGAAGCGAGGCTACTTTCTGCTGCTCGGCATTCTGATTCGTCCACCGCTCATGGTGGCGGGCTTCTTTGCTGCCGTCATCTTGATGAACGTGGTAGGTAGATTGCTCGGCGCGGGCTTTGAAACCTTCATCGCCGGAACCTCACAAACCAAAATCATCGGCATCACCGGTACGTTCTCCATGCTCGTTATCCTTGGCATTGTCGTCATCATGACAGCCAACAAGTTCTTTTCCCTGATTCACTATCTGCCGGAGCATGTGACTAACTGGATAGGTCAACAGTTCCACGGCCTCGGCGAAAAAGAAGATCAGGCCGGAGTCAAGAATGTGTTCCTCGGTTCTACCAACGCGGTCAGTTCAGGGGCGCACGGAGCGCGGGAATTGCGCGGTGAAATGTCGCGCCAATGGAATAGCACCGCTCCCGCCGGAGGCAATACCGCACCGTCCTCACCGCAGGGGCAGGCTGCCGCTGCGAATGCAGGGCCAAGCGTGTCGCAAAGAAACTTCAGGAGCTAGGGGGGAATCATGTTCACGCGCATCAAAAATAATCTCGTTTCCCGTTTTTCTCCGACCGGTGAACATCTGTCAGGACTTCGAGATTCCTTTCATTTTCGTCTGGAGAGCTTCCGGCATCACCGTTCAGCCTCGGAACAACAAGAGCTGATGAAAAATTTCAACCGAGTACTTGAGGCTTGGGGTATTGCCGACGCGGATATTCCCAGTGTGATCCGTCTATTGCGCCTGCGACTGCTGATTTTTTCCGTTCCGGTGGCTGCCTGTGTGCTTGCGGCAACATTCCGGCCAAGCTCCGTTGTTTTGCTGCTCTTGGCCCTTATCGCTCCGCCCTGTCTGCTTGGTTTCGTCACAACCCTCTGGCGCATCTTCATTCTGAAAAAGCGCCGTTTTCTGCCGCTGTCCCGCTGGCTATGGCATATTGCCGGTTTTTCCCGAAAGCGTCCGTAGAGAGTTGGGCGTGTCTGCCTCAATCCTTCAACCATAAAGGAGTATTCTCCCATGTTTTCCAAAACGCTGTTGTTACTCTGTTGCCTGTCTCTGGTCGCCTGCGCGCACAAGGCCAGCCCTCCGGTTCCGAGTACCGTTGATTTCGTAACGGCCACACTCGGTCAGGCAGCTGAACAGGCCCACGGCGAACTGGCCTTGGTCGCTAAACTACGAGGGCAGGGCCTGCAACCGCTGTTGCCGCCTCCTGATCCATCTCTGAACCTGCCGGTCACAATCTCGTGGACTGGTTCAGTGGACGGTGCACTCAAGGAAATCTGCCTCCAGCTCGGCTACCGCTATAAAGAAGTAGGGACGCCCTCCGCACAGGTGGTGACAGTCGTGGTGCGCGGCCTGAACCGGCCTGCCCATGAACTGTTGGAAGACCTTGCTTGGCAAGTTCAGCCGCAGGCCGTGCTGCGTGTTGATCCCGTCAATCGTGTGCTCACGCTGGCCAGAACTCTGGAGGCACGTTCATGAGTAGTTTTTCCAACATGACTGCGTCGTTATGGATTTTTGTGTTCTGCGTCAGTCTGCTCGGATGTACGGGGAAACAGGTGGATATCGTCAATCCTGCACCCGTGCCGCCGGAGACGGTCAACGCTCCTGCTCCCGCTGACAGTGCCGACAAGGGTACGGGAAAATTCACACCCCATGACGCTTCCTATTCTGAAGACAGCACAGGGCAATACCTCTCCGTATCCATACCTGCCGATCCTGCATCCGGGCCGCACAAGGGAGAACCCGGAGAATTAGCAGAACTGCTGGAAATGAAGGGGCTGGATACCAAAGAAAAAACCGCCGTCCAGTCCATGCGCCCCTCGGCCATTCGAGAAGCGGCCCAGCTTGTCACCTTCCAGACGGCCATAGCTTGGCGCTACAGGCAACTCGTCGCGCAAACGGAAAACTACCGCGCCGTCATGGACACGGCTTTCAATTTCGGGCCGCTCATGCTGTCACAAGGCCATGCTCTGATTATGCCTCCGCTGTTGACGCGGGCGGGTGCGTCCATGCGTATCGAGGAAACCGCAACCGCCACCAGCGCAAAAACCACCTATGAATTGCTGGAACCAGCGCGTTACATCGCGGTTGTACCCAACTGGCGAGAATTTCTGATGATGGACGATTTTCCCGAACCGGAAAAGCCCAATCCCGCCGTGCTGCCGAAAAACGCTGAGGAACGTGCCATCTGGCGGGCTGCCGTGCGTGAAGCATGGGTGCAGGGCTTGATGGAAGCGGATCAACTCTATGCGGACAATGTATCCCGCATGGCACGAAACTATCGCGGCGTCATGCTCTACCACCTGCTCACAGCACAACACTTGTTGAGCCGAGTCAACACGGCCTCCTCAGATTTGGGAATCCGTACCTCGGACAACGGCAATAAGCTGAACATCGGCCAGCAGGTTTACCGGATCACCAGCCCGTCCGCCTTCACGGTTACCATTCCTACAAAGAAAAAGGATAGAAAATAATCATGCCGGAGCTTGCGTTGTACCCAAGGGAACCGCGTATTCGCTGGGATTACGCGGCCATCAACGAACTGTTGTTGTGGGCCACCCATTGTGGAATGTCGGATTTGTGTCTGCGCTCCGGCCTGCCCGCATGGATGCGGCTCAATGGCCTGTGGCAGAAGGTCACACAAAGGGCGATCACCACGGATGAACTGTTGGCGGCTCTGGAACGCCTGACGAAAAATAATTCCGTAGCCGCACTCATCAAATCCGGGCAGTCGGATTACGATTTTGCCCATGAAATAGAGGAAACACGCGGCCTGCGCCGCCGTTTTCGCGGCAACGCCACGCCGGTGGCGGATGGCTATTCCACCGGAGTCAAAATCGTCTTCCGGGCCATTCCTTCCGCGCCTCCCGCTCTGGAAGACTTGCATGTGGAACAGGCCATTCTGGATCACGCCATGCCGCCCAACGGGCTGGTGTTGGTCACCGGTGTCATGGGAAGCGGAAAATCCACGCTGTTGGCCGCCATTCTTCGGCGCATCATTGAAAACGGCGGACGCAACGTCAGTACCTATGAAGCCCCCATCGAGTTTGACTTTGACGCTGTGCCTAACCCCGGTGGGCCTGTTTCACAGAGTACGGTTCCCGAACATCTGAAATCCTTTCTGACGGCTACCCGTAACTCCACGCGCACAGCACCGGACGTAGTGCTCATCGGCGAAAGCCGCGATCCCGACACACTCCGGGGCATGATTGAGAGCGCGGAAATCGGCGTGGCCGCCTATTCCACTGTGCATACCCGTTCCGTGCCGGAGACACTTTCTCGCATCATCAACGTCTTTCCCGTTGAGGAACGTCTTCAGGTGACGGCCACACTACTCTCCAGCCTGCGTCTGATCATCTCGCAGCGCCTTGTCCCCCTGCCGGACAACAGCGGGCGCATCGCGCTGCGCGAGTATCTGGCCTTCACCCCGAACATTCGAGAAACCCTGCTGGATATGCCTCTGGAGCGTTTGATTCTGAAAACCGAAGAACTGCTGGCCGCGTCCGGTCAGCGGATTCAGGACGCTGCCAGTGCCGCCTTTGCGGACGGCAAACTCGCCAAAGACAAATACTTGTCCATCTTGGCGGAACGCAAACCAAAAGGAGGCACATCGTATGGCGCAACCGCATAATTTCATCATGTTATTGGAGGTGCTGTAATGGTCAGCGACGTTCTCTGGCGGGATACCGGCCTCACCCCGAAAATACTCATTCTGGATGCCCGCGCCGTTTTTCCGCTGGCGCTGTGGCTGTTCCATTGGGCGTGGTGGACGGCTGCTCTTGCCTTTGTGGCCATGCTCGTCCTTTTTCTGGTGCAGCGCACCGGCATGACGCCCGTAGCCTGTTTCCGAGCCATCCGTGTGGCCTGTATGGGACGCCGACGCGAAACGAGACACAATGAAGGCCAGTGGCGCAAACGCTGCCGCTGGTGAACCTCCTCAAAAGTACGGTGAACACACCATGAACACAGAACAACCCAACCGTTTCGGCCTCTTTGATGCTCCTGTCCGGCCTGTTGAAAAAGAGCGTGTCGTGCTTACGCGAGCGGACATCGAGGGACAACTTGAAGCCGGAGCCTTCATCATGGATTACGAAGAAGCCATCGCGGCGGGTTTTATAAATCCGCATGATGAGCCGGATACCGTCCTTGTTGATGTTGTGAGGGAGAACGCATGAGCCAGATTCCAGAAAGAAAGAGCCGCTTTCAACTCAGCAAAGATATTCAGGAAGAATTCGTCAACGGCATTGCCCAAACCATGCTGTTCCTGACCCAGAATCTCCGACTCACAGCCGATGCACTGGTGGAAACACCCTTTTGTCCCACTACAGGTAGAGAATACGGCGGCCCCAATATGCTCCGACTCATACTGACCAGCATTGAAAAGGGCTATCGGGATGATCGCTGGCTGACATTCAAACAAATCCAGCACTATCAGGATGAACACCCTGAGCAGTACGTAGGGATCAAAAAGGGGCTGCACGGCGTCAGGCTCCTGCGCCCAGAAGAAATCTTCTTCACCGTAGCCGAGGATGGAAAATGGAAATTCCATTCGCAGGAGGAAGCGCGGGCTATTGAAGCGCAACGGAAACAGGGTGCCGACCTTCTGCCCGTACAGCATAAGACGCTGTTTTATCCCTTCACGGTGTTCAACGCTGAACAGCTTTACGGCCTGCCCGCCAAGGAACAGCCTGCCAAAACCCTGTCGGAAAATGAGCGTAATGCTTTTCTGGAACGCTTCATCACCGCCTCCGGCGTTGCGGTCAAACACCATATCGGCCCAGTCGCCTACAGTCCTGCCGATGATATGGTGAAGATGCCCTTCCCGGACAGCTTCGACAGATCGGGTGATTACTACGCCGCAAAACTGCGCGAATACTATGCGGCTACCGGGCACAGTTCGCGGGAAAACCGCCAGAACGGTTCAGAAACGCTCAAAAGTTGCGCCTTTGAAGAGATGCGCGGCGAAATGTTTTCCCTGCTGGCCGGGGCAAGGTTTCATCTGCCCATGCCGAAAAACAGTGCGGCTTCCCAGATTGCCCACTGGAACCAAAAGTTTTCCGGTGGGGACGCCAAAGAGCTTTTTCAGGCGGCGACGGATGCGGCCAAGATGATGACTGCGCTGCGCCAATTCGAAGCTGGCGAGAAACCAACACTGTGGTGGTTCCCCAAGACCGAAGCATGGCCGGAATTGGTGGAGATACAGCAACAGCGGGATGCCGTTTCCGGTGTCTCCTTTTGTGCAGATGCTTTTTCCGGTGTGCCATGTCTCGCCCCCACAAGCCCCATACAGACCTCTCTGGTCGAGTCAGCCAAAGCCTTTGAAGCGACAGATGACCTGACCCGCAAGGCACGTTTGATTCTCCAGAATCCTGACTTTCTGGACATGGCGCTCAGGCAAGACCCCGAAGCAATCAAAGACCTTGCCTCGCTCTGTGAGCAGGTGTCGCGGGTTCTTCATAAAGCGTTGGATGAAAGATTCCATTCCGCACCGGGCTTTGTGGAAAATGCCTCTCCCCTAAACGAGCAAAAAGCTGCTTCCGCGCAGCGCATGAGGATGTAATATGCGACTTTTCATTGCCGAAAAACCGAATCTGGGAAAGGCCATCGCCAATGGTCTGGGAAATGGTCACAAGGACAATGGCTGCATCCGTTGCGGCAACGATGTGGTGACATGGTGCTTCGGACATATGCTCGAACCCGCGTATCCGCAGGACTACAAACCGGAATACGCTCACTGGCGGCGGGAACATCTGCCCATCATTCCCGCTTCATGGAAATATACGGTCAAACGCTCTGCTGCGGCACAACTCAAGCTCATCGGCAAGCTGTTGGGCGAGGCCGCCTCGGTCGTTAACGCAGGCGATCCCGACCGTGAAGGTCAGCTTCTCGTTGATGAAGTGCTGGAACATTTCAAATATCGCGGTCCGGTAGCCCGTATCTGGCTGCCTTCTCTGGACGACCGATCCGTGCAGCTTGCCCTGAAGAACATCACAGACAACGCGCCCAATGCGCCTTTACGCGACGCCGCCCGCGCACGGATGCTGGCCGATTGGCTGGTGGGCATGAATGCCACGCGAGCCTTAACCATAGCGGGTAGAGAAGCTGGACGCGGGGAAGTGCTTTCCCTCGGTCGGGTTCAAACACCCACACTGGCACTGGTGGTTGCCCGTGATAGGGAAATCGCCTCCTTCAAATCCATTGATTACTTAGTGTTGCGAGCCAACATCATTCACACAGCCGGATCGTTTACGGCCACATTTATTCCTTCTGACACGCAAGTCGGGCTGGACAGTTCCGGGCGTCTGACCGATGCCGCCGTAGCCGCCGCCCTGATTGGGGGCGTTAAAGGTACGGACGGCATTGTGATGGAAGCCGCGCGAGAGAACAAAAGTAAGGCTACGCCCCTGCCGCACTGCCTGTCTTCCCTGCAAAAAGTGGCTTCTTCCAAGCTCGGTATGTCGGCCAAGCAGGTTCTGGATACCGCACAATCTTTATACGAAAAAAAACTGACCACCTATCCCCGCACGGATTGCCGCTATCTGCCAGAAGAACAATTCGACGGAGCCGCCTCCGTGCTGACCGCCCTCGCCGCTGTATCCAGCCTGCAAGACATGGCGAAGCAGGCAGATACCAGCATGAAAAACGCCGTCTGGAACACCAAAAAAATCACGGCGCATCACGCCATTGTGCCTACGGGCGAAGCTCCGGGAACGCTTTCTGGCGCGGAACGCTCCCTGTACGAGCTGAGCGCCACGGCCTACTGCCTGCAATTCTTTCCGTCCATGCGCTACGAGGCGCAAAAAATCAGCCTAACCCTCGGCGATACCCGCTGGGAAGCCACCGGACGGCGAGTTCTTGACGCTGGCTGGACACGATTCACGGGTAACGACACGGACGAACAGGACGAAGAGCAAGCCCTTCCTCTGGTTGAACAGGGCGATGCTGTGCAATGCCGGGATGTTCAGACGGTGCGAAAAAAGACTTCTCCGCCTTCCAAATTTTCCGAAGGTTCTCTGATTGAGGCTATGGCCAACGTCCATCTTTTTGTGGGCGACGCACAGGCCAAGGCTACACTCAAAGAAAGCAAGGGAATAGGAACTGAAGCCACCCGTGCCAACATCATCGAAACGCTCAAAGAGCGCGGCTATCTGACCGCTGAAAAGAAATCCCTCGTCTCCACGGCACTGGGTCGGGAAGTCATCGATCTTACGCCGCCGTCTCTGAAAGACCCCATCACTACGGCAGTATGGGAGGAACGGCTTGAAGCCATCGCGCAGGGCAAGGAAAGCATTGATACTTTTTTGGCGGAACAAATCCGTGTTTTGCCGGGTCTGCTGACCCCCATCCTTGGTGAGGGTAAGCCCGCTTTTCCCTGTCCAGCCTGCGGCGCGGCCCTGAACCGCCGCAAGAGCAAAAAGGACGGCTCGTGGTTCTGGGGCTGTTCCGCCTATCCGAACTGTAAAACCATTCTGCCCGATGACAACGGCAAGCCCGGAAAACCACGCCTCAAAGCTGTACTCTCCATGCATATCTGCAAAGCCTGCGGCAAGCCGCTCATCCAGCGTATCGGCGCAAGAGGCGAGTTCTACGGCTGTTCTGGCTACCCAGATTGCAAAAAAACGTATCCTGTCGGCCCTGACGGTGCACCGGATTTTAACGCCAAATCTGGAGGGAAAAAATGAGGTGGTTCTTTCTGTTTCTTCTCTGTGCTGCTTATGTCACGCCGTCTTTCGCAGCCTCCTGCCAAGATATGCAGGACGCCGTAAGCGGGGCGGTGCAGGAGCGTAACGGTCGCGTATCTGATAGTCACAACGTGCTTCTGCCCGATCCTGAATCCGAACGCGACGCGCTTTCCGGCTGTCTGGGTTCCGTCAACGCCATCGGCGATGCCTTCAGCCTGGGCGTGACTTTGCCAAGCATGGATCAAATTGTCGCGGGTATGTGCAGTCAGGTCGATTCTCTGATTCAGCAAAAAATCAACGATACCCACAATCAGGTTCTCAACACCGTAAACGGCCTCGGCGGCTACAATCCTTTCAAAGTGTATGGCACAAGCGGGGACTACATCGTCAAAATTACGGGGAAACTCAAATGAAGACGGCCTGTTTTCTTATTCTGGCCGTATTGTGTCTACTGCCGAATGCCGCCTTAGCCATTGAACGCACAAGGATTGCTCTCCCGCCGACACGACCTCTAACGCTCTCTTGCGTTGTAGATGCAGCCCGCGCCAGAGGTCTACCTCTGGCCGCACTTTTGGGTATTCTTGCTACTGAAAACGGCAGGATGGGCGAGGCGTTGGACAACAAAAACGGCACATGGGACTTGGGCTGTTTCCAGATCAACACGGTACATCTCAATGAGTTGGCTGCAATGGGCATTGCACCGGAGGCAGTGCTGCGCGACGGACGGGTCAATGCCCATGCTGCGGCTTGGCTGCTGCACAAGGAATACCAGCGTATCGGCGATCTCTGGCAGGCCATCGGCGCATACCATTCTCGCACACCCCACCGGCGGGATGCCTACATCCAACGGGTCAAAAATAATTTGGTGAAGCTGGAACGCGAGGGGATTTTCACGCTGCCGCCCTTCGTTGCAAACAGGGAGAGCAGACCATGAACGACGTGCGAGACGACAGGGACGACCGCCTGTTCTTGTGGGTCGCCTTTCTGCTCATTGTCTTCATCGGCGTACCTCTGTTGTATGCAAGGCACTCAGAAGCCGTGAACAGCCTGCTCCTGTCGTTGGCACAGGCGCAGATCAAGGCGTTCGTGCCTTTTTCCGAGGAGGCACATACCGCGTGGGCACGCATTGCTGAAGCTCATCCCAGCTCCCTGCCTTGGGAAACCGTGCAAAAAATTTTGCACTATACCGGTGCATGGATTCGTTGGCCTTTCGTACTGCTGCTCCTTTTGTTGGGCGTCGCCTCCATCTTTATGGGTCGCGTGGCCGGGCTTATCCGGCACTTCACTATGGAAAGCCTGCTGCGGAACAATGCGGACTCCTTTCCTTGCCTACGGCCTGTTGTCGGGCGCGGAAAGTATCTGCTTTCGCTGGAATCCTACGATTCCGGCCCGTGGCGGATTGCCCGGACGCCGGTTCAGTTTGCACTGGAGCATGGTCTGCTGGTCAACGAGGCCGGAGAACCGTTTGTTTCAGAGCAGGCATTGCGTCACGGTCTGCCCTCTACGGAACTTCCCGCCTACGGCCATGCCCGTCTGGATGAGGCAAAGGCCCTTATCGTGCTGACGGAACAGCTCGGCACATGGTTTGAAGGGTATGAGGGCTTTTCTCACTGTCGCCGTGCGCTGGCTGTTGCCTTTCTGGCCTACGCGGGCGGGGACAAGAAGGGCTGCGTCGCTCTTCTCGATGACGTATCCCGCTCCTACCGTGAGGAAAACGGACAGGCAGTATGCCCCGTTTTGGAAACAGAGTTTTTTACCGCACGTCTGAACACAATGTGGAAGCAGCACAAAAATATCCTGCGGGAAAAAAGTCTCCTCAACCATGTCGCCTTTGAGCTGCCGTGGTTCATGGCCCTGTTGCACAGGGCACGGAGAAAGGGCGTTCTGGCCAGCTCGCAGTTTCTGTGGCTCCGTCCTCTGGATCGCCCGCTCTGGTACGCGCTCAACCAATGCGGCGGGCGGGCGGCTTGGGCGGAAGGCTTTGCCCCGTGGGCGCACTACGCGGCGGAAGAGCAGGCTGGTCAGCCCCTGCCTGAACCATGTCTGGCTGCCGCCATTGCAAGTTTACGCGGGGCGTTGGCCGCTCAGGGTTGGCTGACGGAAATATTCGTGCCTCCCATGCCTGAAGTTCCATCAACACCGTCCACCGATTCTGCCGACACGGCATCGCCCGTAGAACCGCCGCCGAACCCAGACAGGGTTTACGCGAAAGCAGAAGACGATCCCGAATACGATGCCAATGACGACTCTGATTTGGCGCAAGAATATTATTGAGGTCTGCACATATGGAAAGACACATCCGAGGTCTGGAAGACCATGAAACACAAGAGCGCAAGCGCCTGCACCGAGACGTGCGTTCCCCGTCCCAACGCCTTGCGGATACACTCAAACTCGGACACGTCCAGACGGGCGGCATATTTGCGGCGGGGGTGTGTCTGTTTCTTTTTCCCGCTTTGGCTACACCCTTGTTTTTGATCGGTATGATTCTGTTTGCCGCTCGCTGTGCCTGCGTCAGCAAGGAACGCCTGCCGTTTCGGATGCCGCTGGGCCTCTCCGGCACGGACAAGGGCGATCCACTGCCGGGACGACGCGGCTTTGCCAAGCCCGAAGGGGTCTTTTTTCTGGGGAACCGCCTTCAGGATAGGCATGAATTGTGGCTGAAAGCCAAGGATATTCTCACGCATTGCCTGCTGTTCGGAACAACCGGCTCCGGTAAAACGGAAACGCTGGTTTCCCTGTCCTACAACGCATTGGCGACGGCAAGCGGGTTGTTTTACATTGACCCCAAAGCCTCGCCTAAGCTGGCCGTTCAAATTTGGCAAATGGCGCGTTTTCTGGGGCGGGACGATGACTTCAGAGTGCTTAATTACGGCACGTCCGGCAAGGTCAAGGGGAAATCCCCGCGTCGTTTGTCCAATACCAACAATCCCTTCACTTTCGGAAGCGCGGAAGCCCTGACGCAGCTTCTGATATCACTCATGCCTGCCTCTGATGGTGCGAACAGCATCTTCGCGGACAAGGCGCAAGCACTCATTTCCGGAGTCATGTATGCACTGGTGGATTTGCGCGACAAAGGATTGCTCAAACTCTCCACCGGCATCATCCGCGACTCGCTGGCACTGGAAAAATGTGTCGCTCTGGCTTTGCACCCAGAACTGGATGAAGAATCCCGCGCTTCCATTCAGGCAGCCCTCGGAACGTCCGGCTGGATCGCCGGACGGGAAATGAAAGACCAGCCCCCGTCCTTCGCGGAACAGTTCGGCTACGCGCAATCCTACTTTGGCAAAGCCCTGTCCAGCCTGACGGACACCTATTCCCACATTTATGGTGCTGAAGACGGTGAGGTGGATTTTGCTGACGCCATCATGCAACGGTGTATTGAAGTCCAGTCACATCCCTATAAGCTCATAACTTATTGTTTTTACATATTTATTGTTGTCCAAAGAAGGCCAGAAGAAACACAATTGACCGCTTGCATCCTGCTTTTTTGTAGGTATATAAGAGGGTATCCATTCATGGAATGCCCTCACACGGCCAGAAACCAACCCTGTGAAATGACAGGAATAATCCAATAAAAACAGGGTAGAATACCGACAAGACCCCGTAAGGAGGTTCACACATGCTCACCGATACCTACATCAAGAGCCTGAAACCCGCGGAAAAAGCCAAAAAATATGCCGATGGAGGCGGCCTGTTCCTCTATATACCGACCAGCGGCAGCAAATTATGGCGTATGGCATACCGCTTCAACAAAAAAAGCAAGCTGCTCAGTTTCGGGGAATATCCGACCGTCTCCCTGAAAAAGGCACGCGAAAAGCGTGATGAAGCTAAAAAACTTCTTGCGGACGGCATTGACCCCGGACAGCATAAAAAGGCGGTAAAAGCGGCAAGAGAAGCCGAGGAAGCCAATTCCTTCAAGAATATCGCCCTTGAATGGCAGGAAACCCAGACCGTCCATATCTTGCCTGCGGGCAGAACCCATCTGCTCCATTGTCTCGAACGTCATATCTTTCCCCATATCGGTTCCATGCCGATAACCAAAATTGAGGCGGCGGACATTCTGGCGTTCATAAAGCCCATTGAAAAACAAGACAGATTGAACCATGCCCATCTGCTCATCCAGATATGCGGGCGTGTTTTCCGCTATGCCATTGCCACCTCAAGAGCCAAGCATGACATAACCGCAGACCTCAGAGGGGCAATCCGTACCAAGAGGCCAAAACACCATCCGGCGATTCTGGACAAGAACAAAATCGGCAAGCTCCTTTTGGAATTTGACGAGCATCCCGGCTATTATCCCGTAACCTGCGCCCTGCGTCTCATGCCTCATGTCTTTGTGCGGGAAAAGGAACTTATTTGGGCGGAATGGTCGGAGGTTGACCTGGAGCGGGCGGAATGGCGCATTCCAGCGGAAAGAATGAAAAAGCGTGAAATGCACATTGTTCCCCTTTCCTGGCAGGCAGTGGAAATTTTACGGGAACTGCACCAATTTTCCGGCAATGGCCGCTATCTATTTCCTTCCGCCCGGCTCAAGGACAAGGCCATCCAGAAATCGACCATGCTGTCGGCGCTTCGGCGCAAGGGGTACGAAAAAGACGAAATGTGCGTCCACGGTTTCCGCTCTATGGCTTCAACCCTTTTGAATGAAATGGGCTTCAACAGCGACTGGATAGAACGACAGCTTTCCCATGACCATAGAGATGCCGTCAGAGCCGCATACAATCATGCCCAGTATCTGCCGGAGCGCCGAAAAATGTTGCAGGCATGGTCTGATTTTTTGGACGAATTGAAGGAAAAGGCGAGAAGCGGGCAATCTGCTTCTGAGGCAAACACATAACAAGCAAAGGAAAAACAATGTCCTCAATGTTGACCGAAACAACCTTCCTGCGGCTGCCGCAGGTTTTGGCTATCATTCCCATCAGTAAAAGCGCATGGTGGCAGGGGTGTAAAGACGGACGTTTCCCCAAACCGATAAAACTTGGGCCGCGTACTTCGGCATGGCGTTCGTCTGACATTGCCGCCCTTGTCGAGCAGCTTTCCCTGCAATCTATTCAGGAGGAAAAAGCCGAGGCACGGAAATAACATGAATAGCCCATCTGCCCCATTTCCAAAAGGCGGCGCGACCAAGACATAACCTTGGCCGCGCCGCTTCTTTTCATGTCATATTACGTTGTGTTTCCTCATTCCCCGATGCTGTTGCCCTTATCGGTCGGCGGAGCGTCTTCTTCGACACCATCCCGCTCCTTTACCGATTCCAAACCGAATGCCTTGTCAAACAAAGCCTTCAACCTGGTGAGCGGAACCGATACCCCAACATCCGCGAGTAAGTCCCGTATGTCCCGCAACGTGTAGCCCTGCCGCATGGCCTTTTTGATGTCGTTGACCAGAAATTCCGCGACTTCCGCGCGTGTCTTTCCCGCCTCTTTCACCGGGAGGCTTCGGAGTTTTTTCCGGGCGGCCTCTATCTGTTCCATTGTGTAGCGTCGAGCCGTTGCCATAAGCATCACCTACCTCGTCATATTTCTTCTCGCTTACCATACTGAAGACTTTATTTACAACCAAACTTCATGGACGATAATGCACTGTAAAATTTTTCTGTAATATACAATAAACAAGTATGGACAAATATTTTTTATCATATCCAAATTCACAGCCCGTTTTTATTTTTAAACTCAGTGTTCAAAGAAAAATAATACTGTCTTTTTGCTTTTTTCTCTGGCCTTCAAGGTGATTTTTCATCTATGCTTACGCCAAAAGCAGAAGCCCAACGCGGACAATACTTCCCCAGAAGCAATGCAAGGCAGTCCCAAAGACCGTCGGGTGTTCTTCTTTACAGGATGGTAGCTGTCTGACGACAGCCAGCATCCTGCCAAAGGCTGCGCCTCTGGACTCCCTCAGAGCGTTCGGCGCTTCGCTTCTCACGCTCTCAAAAAGGCAGGAAAGGCAGATGGAAAAACGGAAGGCGACAAGCGGATTTCAGAGACGGCGGACGCTCAGGCTCACCGCCGGAGAAGACGAAAGACTGACCCGACAGGCCGCGACGGCCGGAATCTCGGTTTCCGAATACATGCGGCGGCTGTTCTTCGGCGGCAGGCCCATCATCGCCAGAACGGACGACCAGACCATCCGGGAACTGCGGCGGCTTGGGGGCCTGCTCAAGCATCATTGCGAGGTGGTGAAGCGGACGGGAAGCGCGGGCTCTCTCGCGGAACTGGACGCCGCTCTGAGGGTAATCCGGAAAGCCATCGAAACACTGAGCGAAAAGCAATGATCGTCAAAAAGCTCAAGCGTACCAGTTTCAAAAAGTCCAAGGCCGTCATGATAGGCGGTCTGGTGGACTACATCCTTGCTTCTCACGATGAAGAGGGCCGGGACAAACTCGCGTTCGCCGGAAGCAGGAATTTTTTGACCACGACCGTCGCCGCCCAGAAAAAGGAAATGATTTCTCTTGCCGAGGAATCCATCCAGAGCCGGATGCCGGTCACGCACTGGATTCTGTCATGGCAGGAAAACGAGCAGCCCACCCGCGAACAGGTGGACGAGGCGGTCAGTTTTTTTCTCCGAGGAATGGGACTGGCCGAACATCAAACTTTCTATGCCCTGCATAAAAATACGGGCAATTATCACCTTCATATTGCGGTGAACCGGACGCATCCCTACACACAGAAAGTCATCCAGCCGCACCGGGGATTCGACATCAACGAGGCGCATAAAATAGTGGCGGAAATCGAACACCGGCAGGGCTGGGCACCGCAGATAAATGCCCGCTATCGCGTCAATGAACAGGGCTATGTGGTCAAAAATCTCCGGCATCGGACACAGGTAAAGCCCAAACCGAAAGCGGAAGACTTTGAAAACGCCACGGGCGAAAAATCCGCGCAGCGCATCGCACAGGAACGAGGCCATGCCATCATCCAGAGCGCCTCATGCTGGGAAGAGCTTCATGCCGGACTGGATGCCGTCGGCCTGCGTTTCGTGCGCAAGGGTTCGGGCGCTGTCATTTTTGTTGGAGACACGGCGGTCAAGGCATCCAGCGTGGACAGAAATTTCGGCCTGTCCAAACTGTGCAAAAAACTCGGAGAGTTCAAACCCGGCTTCTATTCTGAGCGGACATTCCATAAGCCCGCCCCGGAACCGGTCAGCCATGTATGCCGGGAGGAGTGGCGGGAGTATCAGAAGGAGCGGCAAAAGCTGGCCGAAGAGAATCGTTACGCCAGAAAGAAACGGGAGGAAAAACGGTACGAACTGGAACAGCGGCAACGGGAACGCCGTGAGACGGCTACAACCCGTCTTGCTTCGCACGGGTTTTCCCTGCTGAATATCGCTCGGCATTTCCTGAAAGAACAGGAACGGGAAGAAAAAGCGGCGTTGCGGGACAGGCAGGTTCAGTCGGAACAGACGCAACGGCTCCCGCGCTTCAAGTATTGGCTGGGCAGGCGTGATGCGTATCGCGCCAATCTCTGGCGTTTCCGCAAACGGATCGCTCCCGGCATAGAGGTCAGGCAACGCGAGTTCCCCAGAGTCGGCACACAGGCTTCACCGTATATGGCTTATCGGGAAATGGTCAAAAAGCGGTTTCCTGAAAAAATGGATGACTCGCGGCTGGATGCGGCCATTGCCCTGTATATGCGCTGTGCCGGATACACAGTGCAGGAGGTAGCCAACGAGCTGTACAGACACAGCCCCGCCCGCCCCAAAGGTCAGAATCGTGATGAACGGATAGACTACGGGCACAGGGTGGTCTGGTATGCCTTCGGCACGGCGGGAGATATTGATGTTGCTAATACACATCCTGCACTGGAACAAATTCGGAACTACGTCAGAGAGGTCGAGCAAATTAAAAAAGAGAATCTACAGACCAGATACCGTCAAACTCTACACATGAAATAGTTAATAAATAAGAGAATGTCCGGCATACACCTTGCTATACCAGTTTTTTCCAAAGGATACAGGCAAAAGCAAGGTAAAGTAGTCCCATAAAATTGACGAGGTAACAACAGTAGCGAGTGCGTAAGCTCCGAAAACCCTTCAGCCAGGCAAATGTCCGTTCCACTACCCAGCGGCGGACTGGATTCCTCCGGCCTTCACGGACTTCTTCCCCCCGGCTGCGGATATGTTCCTCAAATCCGTTAACATAAACTTCCTCGGGTGTGTCTGCAAACCCTCTTCACGAAAAGGGGGAAGTCAGGTTAGGTAAGGTTTTCATCGTGTTACGACAGGGAAATGTGCTACTATGACATCCCTGAAGACCTCTGGCTCAGGCTTGAGCCCATACTGCCAACAGAAGGTTCTCCTCGTGGAGGGAGACCGATTGGTGACGTCAGAAACTTTCTCAATGCTGTACATTGGATGCTGCGAACCGGATCTCCATGGCGAGCTTTGCCAGAGAAATATGGTTCGTGGAAAACCGTATATTCCCGATTCAGGCGTTGGCAGAAAAGAGGATATCTGACTGCTATCCTTAAGCTTCTTACCTTACAGGCTGACATGAACCACATCATGATTGATGGGACATACGTTCATGCTCATAAGCATAGTGCCGGAGCTCGACATACCTCTGGAATCAATCAGGCTCTCGGCCGAAGTCGTGGCGGCTTTACTTCCAAAATTCATGCGGTGGTGGATGCTCTCGGTAATTTGCTGGCTTTTACTGTCACGGCAGGACAATACTCCGAGTATCCTCAAGCCAGTAACCTTCTAATCCAGTATCATAACACAACAATTCTGGCCGATAAGGGCTATGACAGCAGGAGTCTCATCGATGCGCTTCACCAGCAGGGATGTGAAGCAGTTATTCCCTCCAGAAGAACGAACCATCATCCCCGTACCATTGACAGACATCTCTACAAGGAACGTCATCTTATTGAGACGTTTTTAACAAGATCAAAGAATATCGTAAAATTGCAACTCGTTATGACAAGCTGGCAGAAGTTTTTGCGGCCTTTGTATGTCTGGCTGCTTCACTTATCTGGCTTCGATAAGAGGTTTGCAGACACGCCCTCGCTGACTCGCGGATGATCATACCCCTTGTCCAGACAGAGGTGTCGAACTTCAGCCCCCAGAAACCAGCCGCCCATTTCCCGAGATTTTTTCAGCGTCGCTCCTATCAGGCGGCTGTCATGCACATTGGCGCCTACAGCCGTCACTCCCAGAGGAATACCCTGACCGTCCACATGGAGATGGATCTTGCCGCCACTTCGCCCTCTATCCGTCGGGTTGCGTCCGAGGCCCTCAGCCGCTGATTTTTTGAGAGCGCGTCGGCGCTTGCAGCAAGGTGCCGTCCATAGCTTGCCATTGGGCATCTACGCCGACCTTTTCCCCATATTCCGCAAGAAATATGCGAAAAATCTCCGCCATGACACCGGCTTTGTTCCAGCGTTAGAAGTGTTCGTGGACAGTGCTTTTTGAGCCATAGCAGGCGGGAAGCATGGCCCATTGGCATCCGCTCCGGCATTTGTAGAGAATCCCGGCAAGAATCGTGCGCTGTGAAAGCGGCTTGCTGCCGCCACTTCTTTTTCGTTTGAATGGGGCAAGAAGAGTCTCGATACGTTCCCACAGTTCATCAGGCACATCGCGAAAGTCTGTCTGTTTCATGGGACGAGCTTACCAGATTTTTTTAGAATCAAAAATCATGCCGGATATCCTCTAAACACAGGTAATCCTCCGGCAAAGCCTGGGGATTACCTGTGTTATTTATTTTGGTTGCATTCCAAAAATTTTTGAATTGATCGCCATCTCTACACTCCCCAGTTTGTGGCAAATTCATCTTTCAGCGCTTGCCCGTAATTTCCCGACAATTCCTTTTCGCAGGTAACGCCCAAGAATTGGGCGGCCCTTGTAGCCCCGACATAGAGATAATTGCCGATTAAGTCCGGGTACAAAAGTGCGAGCCTGTCAAGGGAGACGAAGAAGGCTGCCTCGAATTCAAGCCCCTTGATATGCTTTATATCAAAAACCCTTATTGCCCGCCCATCTCCAACTGTCTGCCCTTCATGGCATGCTTGGACAAGGGCGTTTGTCTTCTGGTTGAGTTTTTCCTTTATCTCCCGGGCGATCGGGCTCACATACTCCTCCGACGGTACGAGAATAGCTATGGAAGGAATGTTGCCTTCAAGGATTTGCTCTATCTCGACTATGCGATCGACAATCCATGACGATATTTGTCGGTTTTCGAGATTCTCCCCTAATACCGGCCTGAATCCCTCGTTCGCATGCATGTTTTCCTGATGGCCGGATGCATGTGCGTTGCCGCCGACCATATCGAGTACCTTCAGAGAGAACTTGTAAAGAGATTTCGTCTGCCGATAGGGGATGGATATATGTTTTTCCTCAATATTACCGCCTGGCAGAAAATCCTTGATGATGCCCACATCTCTGGTTCCTTCCGAGGCAAGACGCTGGTTGAAGTCGCCGCATGCAAAGAATGAATTTATCTTTGGGTGAGCCATCAATTTCATGCATCCCAGCTGGAGCGGGGAAAAGTCCGGAGCCTCATCCACGAACACTTGGGCCCTGTAATTCTCCCTTACCGGCCTGAGAGATGAAGTCAACCTTGACTCGTCATGGGCCAGCTGTTGCTTGCGCAGAAGGTCGGCAGCTATCCTCAATTTAGTGAATATGAGCAGATCAAGTTCCGTGCCGCTAATTTTCTTACGCAGGGCTGAATCTGGATGATAGAACTTGTTCTCCGCCTGCTTAAGTTTTCTGAACTTGCCGTATCTTGCGACGATTGAATTGAAAAACTTGTTCAAAGGATTGTACAGTGGACCCATGCTCCTGATTCTGCTGGCAGACCGGTTTATGGTTTCCAGCACGTCACGAGGAGGTATCCTGTCGCCAAGCCATTCCATCTGTCTGGCGTTTCTCGATGTGGATTTTCTCGTATCGAAACCGGACGCCTTGGAAGCGAGCCATATTATAAGGCTGCGGTATTTCCTTATCGCAATCTTGATTCTGTCGCTGGAGGTCAGGCCATCGTCATCTTCTTCATCAATGATGTCGGCCTCGGCCGCCTCGCTTTCATCCGCTTCCGTCTGCTCGCGGCTTTCAAGACTTGCAAGAAAGTCCGAATATTCTACCAAGAATTTTTTATTCTTCAGCTTGTTTCCCAAATCCGTATTTATGGCTGTTTCTATTTCCTTCCTTTCCTTTTTGTACAGGTCAGATATCTGCTCATGATTCGTGAATATCAGGCAGAATATCTCATCAAGGAAGAACCTATCGGAATTGGATGACCTGGTTATCAAGTCATAATACCTGTTGATGAATGAGTTTTCCTTGAAGAGGCCCAGCGATACGGATTTCTCCAAGGCCTGGGTCAACTCGTTCATGTAGTCTTTCACGAGCCAACTGTGGAATTCGGAAAACAGCTCGGTAAGGGAGTCAAAATCATTCCGCAATGTCGTGACATCTTGCGAATAGAGAAAGCCGGATTCGAATCTTGCTGTCTTCAGTATCCTCAGCACGTCCCTGCCGAGCTTGTTTCTGTATGAGTCCCAGGTGGTGATATGCTGATCGTCTGCTGGGACGCCTTCCCTATTGAAAGCCTCCTTGAGATAGCTTTTCAGCAGGATCGTGGGCGTGAACATAATCCAACTGGAACGGTACTCTTCTTCCGTTTCGAATGTTCTCAACACAAGATCCCGTTCCGCTTCCATAAGCCCGTTTTTGAAATCAAGCTTTTGGCCAAGCCGCCGGATCAACGTGGTCGTCTTGCCGGTTCCAGCAGGCCCAACCAGCAAAAGCGAACAATTCAGGCGCAGGCGGAAGATGTCGTCCTGTTGCGAATCAAGAAAGACCTGATCCGGCAAAGTGAACCTTTCGACGATTTCCTTCTTTATCCCGGTAACGACATTGGTTTCCCGTTCCTGCTCCTGAAGATACCTTTCCAAGACTTTTTCGGGGTCGATATCCTCTTCTTTCTCAAGAACCTTCAATAACGAACTTATCGTCTTGAACTGGAGATCGATGGAATCCCTGTATTCAGTCTTGCGTGAATCCCATCCGGCATTGGTCCTTTTCGGGATGTAGGTGACCTGCTGTATCTTGACTATGTCCTGCTCATCAAACTGCTCGAGCCCAGTCACCTCCCCCATGTCGTATGTCTCGCCGATTTCAAGAGCCGCCAGTCTTCCCATGGGGGCCCTGTAACTAATTAGGTTTTTCACTCCGGTTGGCGGAGTCGCGCGGCAAATATAATAAACCTTTGTTTCCTTCTTATCCGGAAAATCGATTACCACGCGACCGACGGCTGGTTCGGCTTTCAGTTTCAGGTATTCATGTCTGAGGGTATTGCTTATGCTGGCAAGATTCTTGAATGCATCATGGTTTGGAGAGGCCATGACGCCAGAACTGTATGAGAAATCCTGGGACAACTTTGATTCCACAATACTCGATATTTCAGCAAATTTCTCAATTGATTCCTGAGCGAGATGAGCGAGCTTGTTTTCCGCAAGGTATTTGTCAAGATGTGATTCAGACATGCGTCTCTCCAATCAGGAACATGATAAAATTTATACATTTTAATGATAATTTTACCCAATTTTCGTCATCCAGTAAAGTCCAAAGAGGTATTCAAAACCACCCGCTATGTGGGTGGTTTTGATTTCTTACAATTCTCTCAAGAATATATTTACTTCTACGGTAGTAGCGCTTTTCATATTCCACAAGAGATCCTATCTCGTCCGGAAAAATTTTTTTAATCTTTCTTTTTTGTAGTTACTTACGCAGGTACTCATATTTTTACTGAAATAAAATATTTATAAAATCAAATAATTACATATAATATTCGCTTTTATCATGCAGCGCAGAATCCTCGTTGTTCTCCTGCCGTCATTGGAAAAAGCACCTGCGGAACTGGCTAGCCTTGGGAAAATCAGTCTTTCGGCCATCCGCAACGCCTGCGCGGTGGGTCTTGGAGCGCACATCGAAGGTGACGCGGCGGACGTGCTGGAAGCCCTGCCCACGGATACTGTGGGCATCGGCCCCTATCTCTGCATTGTGGACGAGTATGCGGCCATCGTCACGCCGGGGTTTGAGGTCGTGCTGACGCAGGGGCGCGGTCTGGGTATCGCGGCCATCGTCGCCTCCCAGGACTATGCCGGTATTCTGGAAGCCGACAAGAAAGGCGCTCAACAGATGGTTGCGAACACAAGTATCAAGATTTTCATGAAAATGCAGGATGCTGAAAAGACGTGGGAACTGATACGCGGTCAGGCGGGGCAAAGTACCGTCCTCCGCACCACAGGCTACACCGTCAACGAAAAAATCAGTCCCGACTACCGCGACGCCATGAATACCACGGTGGAACAGGAAGATCGCGTCGTCCTACGCGACTTGCAGGAACAGATAGAGGGTGAGGCACACTTTGTCTTTTCTGGTCAGGTCGTCCGGGGTGATATGTTTTTTGCCAATCCCTCGCTGAAAAAAGCGCAACTGCGCGTCCCGCAACTTCTACAGCTTACTCAGGAGAGACAAGATGATGCGGCGTAATATTCTGTTGATACAAGCAGTATTTTTTTGTTGCCTTTGGGGATTCCATTCCGCCCACGCCGGAACGCCTATGTCGGATAAGTTGGCCGTAGAAGCGGGTGTGCAAGCCGAAATCACCAAAGATTTGGCGCAAACTTACAGGCCGCTGGAAAGTCTTTCCGGCAGAACCTGTTTGGACGGTAGGCCCGTGGACGGCTTTCGGGGCGATGTCGTGGAATATTGGGCGAATCTCGAATGCTCCTATTGTGGCATTCAGGAGGTTCGTCAGGTGCAGCGAACGCATCCCGATCTGTGCATTGTGGTGCGCCACATTCCCTCGGACGAATATGGCGAATCCTTGAAAAAAGCCTTGAGCTATGAAGCGTTGCACACATTCTCCGTCAATGCTGCCCATCAGTTCTGGGATGCAGTCACGCCGAAGACGACGCTTGGTATTCCGGTTCCCTACGGAGCAGCCTTGCAGGCCGCGCTTCAGGACGCAGCCATTGCGCCGGAAGCCTTCGCGGATGCCTTACAAAAGGCAGCTCCGCTGGTGAGCGCGGATATTCTCGCCGCGCAGTCTCGCATTTCTTCGACACCTACCTTTGTTCTGGATGGTATTCGTTTCCCAGCCTGCGATTTCAAGGCGGCGGAACTGCCTACCGCCCTTGAGCTGGCCAGGAAAACCCGCGCCGGAGAAACGCAGGCCCAAAAGGATATTCTTCAAATAATTACACGAGGTTTGCTTAATGAGTCGCTTCTTTAGTGCGCGACTCTCTATGTCCTGCTGAATAAAAACGCATCTTGACCTTGAAGGAGCTTCTTGACAGTGTGTCCTTCTCGCCTTAGTCTTACTTTTAAGGAATACCTTACTAATAAGACAGCCAAGGAGGCAGAGGCATGGAACTCGCCAAGCTCACGACAAAAGGTCAAATCACTATCCCCGTTGAAATCCGAAAGAGACTCAATGTGCAAGCTGGGGATAAAGTTGTTTTTCTTGAGGAAAACGGACGAATTTTCATCGAAAATTCCGAAAAGCTGAAATTCGCTTCGGATGAACACTCCGGCGGGAAGGAATAGCGTCGTATTATTTGCGTCGTCCCCCGCCTTGCCCACAAGGATAGGGAGACATGGCCAGACGGCGCAAACAAAGTAGTGATTCTCGTCAGTTATCGCTGTTCGATGCAATGGCAAACCACATCGAACAGATACGAGAAGAAAATATTCAAGACGACCTGCGAGAGGACAATACGTCTGCCCCCGTGTCGCAGGCAGAGGCAGTTTCCCCTTTTACTCATACTCTTGATAGGGAGGCGCAAAATGCTCGACAGACAAAGCTATCCGTTGGAAATAGCAGGCAAGGTACTCAAGCCGGAAACCATCAACGACGTTCGCAGTGGGGGCTACACCAGCTTGGGTTATTCGATACTGGATCGCTGGGCGTTGAACAGCCCGGAAGAGCTGAAGAGACTGGAAGCGATGGGGAGCTTCGACTTCGATCTGAAGGTCTACGGCCAGCAGCAGACGGAGGCGAGAGCCTTGAGCAGCGAGACGGCACGTTTGGCGGGATTACAGGGGATGTCGGACTGGGAGATTTTGGAGAGCATGGGCATCAACACAAGCCTGAAAATTACCGAATAACACCTGAAGACCGGCTTGGCGTTGGCGGCGCGAAAACCAAATTTGCGGATAATATCGCCGCCATACGCCTGCTAAAACAGCTCCGCGACAACAATGCGGCACTGGCCACGCCAGAAGAGCAGAAAATGCTTGTCCGCTATGTGGGATGGGGTGGGCTGCCACAGGTCTTTGATCCAAACAACGACCAGTGGGCCGCAGAATACCGTGAATTACAGGGTTTGCTTTCCCCTGACGATTACACAGCGGCCCGCCGCTCCACACAGGACGCCCACTATACCTCGGAAACCGTTATTCGAGGGATATATCAAGGGCTTTCCAGACTGGGGCTGGGAGGCGGCGAAGGGCTTCGTATTCTGGAGCCGTCGGCGGGTATCGGCAATTTCATCGGTCTTTGCCCCGAAAACTTCAACGCCCACTTTATGGCTGTGGAACTTGATCCCACAACTTCGGCCATCGCGCGCTATCTCTACCCAGAAGCGAAGCACCTCAACACTGGTTTTCAAAACAGTCTGCTACGTTCCGGTGGCATAGACGCTGTAGTGGGTAATCCACCCTTCGGCAACCAGTCGCTGTACGACCCTGACTTTCCCGAACTGCGGAAATTCTCGATCCACAATTACTTCCTCGCCAAGTCTCTCAGCCTGTTGCGCGAGGGCGGTGTTGCCGCCTTTGTGGTCAGCCGCTATTTCATGGATTCCACCGATCCTGCGGTGCGGGAACATATCTCGCGGTACGCTGATTTTCTGGGTGGCGTCCGTCTGCCTGAAACCGCCTTTAGGCAGAATGCCCTTACAGATGTCACCACGGATATTGTATTTTTCCAGAAAAATACTGGTGAAAAGCTTAATAATAAAGATTGGGTGAACACTGCCTCCATTGAGGTAGATGACCTCAAAAACGGTGGTAGGCGACAGGCCGCAATTAACAGCTACTTTGTAGAAAACCCTCGGCAAATCCTCGGCACACTGGCCTTTTCCGGCGGTATGTTTGAGGGTGCGTTGAATTGCCTGCCTGATCCTGTCCATGCTGACTTGGGGCAAGAAATTACCCAACGTCTGGGTATTCTCCCTGCCGACTGTTTTGTGCCGCAGGCAGAAAATCCGCTCAATACCGAGGTCAGGGTACGCAACGCGGACTTCATCCGCAGCCCATATTTCCAAGCCTTGAAAATGAACGCCCTGTGTGTCGAGCCGCAGAGCCGGAAGATCGTCTTCAAGACTGCTGCCGCTTTTGGTGAAGGCGATTATGACCTGCTGCCGGTCAAAAGCGAAACATCTCGGCAACGCCTCGTATCCATCATTCAAGTCCGGGATACCCTGCGCGAATTACTTAACGAAGAGAAGAGCGATGGCGATGAAAACCGCATGACCGCTTTGCGTGCGCGGCTCAACAGCCAGTATGACGCTTTCGTCAAAAAATATGGGCATCTCAATTCCCAAACGAACCGCACGCTCATGCGCGACGATCCTGAACATTCCCTGCTGGAATCTCTGGAGGCGGACTATGATAAGGGGCTTTCCCCCGAAACCGCAAAACGGCAGAACAGGGAACCACGGCCCGCATCGGCCAAAAAAGCGGCTATTTTCCGCCAACGGGTGCTCAAGCCTGCTCAAGTCGCGGAACAAGCCGAAAATGTCAGGGACGCATTGCTCATCACCTTGCGAGAAACAGGCAAGATTGATTTCAGCCGCATGGAGCAGCTTCTACGGCGTCCTGCTGATTCCACCCAGAAGGAATTGCAGGAACAGGGCTTGATTTTCCTGAATCCGATCAACGAAGAATGGGAAATTAGGGATAAATACCTGACCGGCAATGTCCGGGCCAAGCTGCATCAGGCACGGGAGGCCGCGCAGATGGATACGCGCTTCGCTCCCAACGTGGAAGCCCTGTCCGCCGCCATGCCGCCGGATATCGAAGCAGTGGACATCGGTATCAAATTCGGTTCCACATGGGTTCCGGCACAGGTGCTTTCAGATTTTACCGAGCATCTTCATGGAGGCAAGGGGCATCAGGTCATTAACTATTTCCCGACCTTGGGTCGCTGGGAGGCTTCCGTCAGCATCTGGGACTCGTCACTGAGTACAAGTGTCTGGGGTATTCCTGAATACCCCGCCGACAAGATTATCGAATCGCTGTTGGCAAACAAGCCCATCAAGGTAGAAAAAGAAAGCGGTCAGCACGATGACAACGGCAAACCGATCATGGTGATTGATCAGGAGCTGACCGCTGCCGCCATGCAGAAGGCCGATGAAATCCGCCAAGCCTTCCTTGATTGGGTTTGGACGGACGACGACCGGCGGGATATGCTGACCTCGCTCTACAACGAACGCTTCAATACGAACATCCCGCCGCGCTATGACGGCTCCCATCTTGAACTGGTGGGCGCGTCTTCGGAAGTGCAGCTCAGGCCCCATCAAAAAGATGCTGTCTGGCGCAGCATTCAGGAAGGTACGGCACTGTTCGACCATGTTGTAGGCGCGGGAAAAACGCTGGCCTGCATCGCCACGGTGATGGAATCCAGACGCATGGGCTTTCTCTCCAAGCCCATGATTGTCGTTCCCAACCATCTGTTGCACCAGTGGCGGGACGAATTTTATAAGCTCTACCCCGATGCCAATATTCTTGTGGCGGACAAGACAGATTTCACCAAACAGAACAGGGAACGGCTGTTCGGACGCATCGCCACAGGGGAATGGGATGCCGTCATTGTGGCGCATAGCTCTTTCCGTAAAATCGATATGCCTCACGACGTGCAGGAAGAAATTCTTCAGGAGCAGATCGATTCGGTGATTGCGGCAATACAGGCCGCCAAAGAAGCGGAAGGAGGACGCGCCACCATCAAGCAGCTTGAAAAGCAGCGCGAAAAAATGGAAACTCGCTATGAAGCCCTACTTGCCGGTACAGGAAAAAAAGACCGTTCCGTGGACTTCGGCGATTTGGGTGTTGACGCACTGTTCGTGGATGAAAGCCATGAGTTCAAAAATCTGAGCTACACCACGACCATGAATGTATCCGGTCTGGGGAATATCACCGGTTCGGCGAAAGCTTTGGACTTGTTCATCAAGTGCCGATACCTGCAACGCGAACACAATGGCCGTGGCGTATATTTCATGACCGGCACTCCCATATCCAATACGATTGCGGAAGTGTACACCCTGCAACGCTATATGCAGTATGAGGACTTGCAATCCAAGGGCATTGAACATTTCGACGCCTGGGCCTCTACCTTCGGGCAAATTACCAACGGCTGGGAATTGGATGCTACTGGCGTGAACTACAAACTCTCATTTCATGTCCAAATAGACTTATTTAGACTCATAATATTTTATATTTCAATATATTATCTAAAATTATCCATCCAAGGAAGTCCAGGGAAAGCGCCTTGCATCCCGCTATTTTCCGGGTATTATTCAGGGTATCCATACGAATTGGAATGTTGAGATATTCTCACATAATTATTTGAGAATACTACAAATATTTTTATTTGTGGGTATCGGATTCCATAGGATTCATGAGGATTTACGGGCACCCCTGACACGGAGAAAACTATGCTGGATGACCACATTATTCAAGGCTTGAAAGCCGCCGACAAACCGAAAAAGTATGCGGACGGAGGTGGGCTGTTTCTGTTTATTCCGGCCAGCGGCAAAAAACTCTGGCGGCTGGCGTACCGTTTTGAGCGAAAGGCCAAGCTCCTTTCCTTCGGCGAGTATCCCCAGGTATCGCTCCGCGCCGCACGGCAACGCCGGGATGAAGCCAAGGCCCTGCTCAAGGACGGCATTGACCCGGCGGAACACAGGAAGGCCGCACGAACATCTGCCTCCAACGCTACGTTCCAATCCGTGGCTATGGAATGGTACGAACGGGAAACCCTTCACTGTAAAAACCGCTATCGTGCCTTCATGTTGCGAGGAATGGCGGAATATTTCTTCCCGGCCTTCGGCGCCAAGGCCATGACGGACATTTCCGCCAAGGACATTATGGACGCCATTGAACCGTTGCGGCAATCCGGAAAATTGCGCGGAGGCCGCAGACTGACAGATGTGTGCGGCCAGATATGCCGCTATGCCGTCGCCACCGGCAAGGCTGCGCGGAACGCCACGGAAGAACTGCCCGCGTCGCTGCGTTCCCGGCAAACGGGACACAGAGCCGCCGCGCTCGATGCCGGAAAACTCGGCCAGATTATGCTGAACCTTGAGCGACATGACGGCTATTTCCCCGTCACATGCGCCCTGCGGCTGGTTCCCCTGCTGTTCGTCCGTTCCGGTGAATTACGCTGTGCGGCATGGAACGAATTTGATTTCTCCCGCAGACTCTGGGTTATCCCCGCACAACGCATGGCAGCGAAATATGAGCATGTTGTACCTCTCGCGTCGCAGGCAGTCAAAATTCTCAGGGAACTGAAGGAATACTCTGGGCACGGAACCCTGCTGTTCCCCGGCGTCCGTTCTCATGAACGCCCCATCGACATATCCACCATCACCGTTTCCCTGCGCAGGCACGGATATGACGGCGTAAAACTGTCCTTTGACGGAATCCGCTCCCTTGCCGCCAAACTGCTGCCCGACCTTGGGTACGAGCAGAACATCATCGACATGCAGTTGGCGCACTCCGGTCGCACACGTTTTGACCCGTGGCAGCATCTGCCGGAAAGAAAAACCATGATGCGGGAATGGGCCAGGTATCTTTTTTTCCTGCGAGACAAGGCTTTGCGGGATACATCCAGTCAGGGAGGTACGTCATGCTGACCGATACGCAAATCAGAAATCTGAAGCCCGCTGAAAAAGCGAAAAAATACGCGGACGGCGGCGGCCTGTACCTTTATGTCGCCAAGACCGGCTCAAAACTCTGGCGCATGGCATACCGCTTCAACGACAAGGAAAAGCTGCTCAGTTTCGGGGAATATCCGATTGTCTCCTTGAAGGATGCCCGGACAAAACGAAATGAGGCGAAAAAGCTGCTTGCCGACGGCATTGATCCGAGCAGGCACAAAAAAGAGATGAAAAACGCCGCCCTCCTCGCTGAAGCCAATACCTTCGAGCATGTTGTTCGTGAATGGCATGAAACGCAGACAATCCACAATTCCCCAAAAGACAGAAAGCGGAAACTGTCCACGTTCGAACTCCATCTTTTCCCCACTTTGAAACGGAAGCCCATTTCCGAGGTCACGGCGCAAGACCTGCTGCTGATACTCAAGCCGCTTGAAAGAAAAGGAAAGGAGCTTATCGCCCACAGAATCATCCAGTATTGCGGCATGGTTTTCCGCTACGCGGTTGCCACAGGCAGAGTGACGCGCAACATTGCCGCCGATCTTCGCGGAGCCATACGTCCGCATCAGGGAAGGCACAGGGCCACCATCGTTTCCGCTGAAAAAATCGGTGTACTTCTGAACAGGCTGGACAACTATCACGGACATTTTCAGGTCAGGTGCGCGCTGCGCCTTTTTCCACTGCTCTTTGTCCGTTCCGCCGAACTTGTCCGTTCCGAATGGAGCGAGTTCAATCTGGAAACGCGGGAATGGCACATACCGGCCGAACGCATGAAAATGCGAAAACCGCACATTGTTCCGCTGTCATCACAAGCCGTTGCCATTCTCAAGGAGCTTCATGCCGTCACCGGGGGTGGAACATATCTTTTTCCCTCAAGGAACAGTGTGAGGAAGCCTATCCACTACTCCACGCCCTTACAGGCGTTACGCGCTATGGGGTACGGCAAGGAGGAAATGTGCATTCATGGCTTTCGGTCTATGGCCTCAACCCTGCTCAATGAACAGGGCTTTGACCCTGACTGGATTGAGCGGCAACTGGCCCACAAGGGAAGCGATACCTCCCGTATCGCCTACAATCATGCCCAGTATCTTCCCCAGCGACACCGCATGATGCAGGCATGGTCTGACTATCTGGACGGCTTGCGCGAAGAGACACAGAAGGACAATGAAATGCAGTAGCGGTTTCTGGGGTCTGCAAAAGACAAATACGTCCAATATAACCCAGTGAAAGCATTATTTTTATATGCTATTAGAGTTATGCAATTTCAATAAGTTACAGATACACATCTCTAAACTCAAAAACATGTCAAGTGGTATTTTGAATTTTTTTTGAACACAAGCGGCATCTCACAGGACAATATTGGATTTATCCTGTTTTATACGAGAACCTTAAAAGAGAAAGAGCGGGAAAACCCATGATATACTGTGCCGAACATAACCAGACAGGAGGAACTCCATGCAAAATATACCCAATAACGCTCTGCTTCGTCTGCCGCAGGTACTCGCGCTCATTCCCGTCAGCCGCAGCGCGTGGTGGGCGGGCTGCAAAAGCGGCCGCTATCCGAAACCCGTCAAACTCGGCCCGCGCACAACGGCGTGGAGGGCAGCGGATATTGCCGCACTTCTGGAAAAGCTCACCGCCGAAACGGAGGAAAAATGAACCTCGTTTCTTCCCCGGCTCTTCGTCCGTCACACCCGCACGGGTGCCGGAAGCGGGCATCCGGTCAAGGCCATGCCCTGTCGGGCCGCTTCGCGGGCCTTGACCGGATGCACTTGCTTTCCGGCTATGGATACTTGCGGGCGACGGACGAGGAAGCCTCCGGCGGGGGCTCGGTCAAAGGAAGTCCGCAGTTCAAAAATACAAAGGCAACAACACAAAAAAGCGTTTTTCGCCTCCCGCAGTTTTCCCGCATACCGACATGCGGCGGAAACGATACATGCAAATCTGTCCCGGCGTATGCTTCACAGATTCTTCCCGATACATGCGGCATGGCCTCCCGCCCGGCGTTCAGATGCCCGCGCCGTCATGCGTGTTATGCCGACCTTGCCTTGCGTCGGATACTAACTACACGGCTTGCGCATAGCGTTCAGGCATTTGCCGCATACCATCTTCCCGTGAACCGGATGATTATCCCGTACCCGCGTCATACTCACCAGCGACACGCCGGATACAACTCCGCTCCACAGCCGATACGCACCCGCCGCATTCCCGATGCCCGCATCATGCGTCCCCGTTTTTACGCGGATGCCTGTTCATTCGTCCGGCATTGTCTCCGAAGGCCAGCCTACGTTTCGTCTATACGCTGCGCGTATAGCCTCACGGCTGGCAAGGGGCACTGCCCCTTTGAACCCCGGAAAGGCAAAAGGCAGGAAAGGCAATGAAGCGCGTCAAGCCTGTTCGCATCGCAGCCGTGGTCGTGCGCGTGTTCCCGGAGGAACGCGACATCCTCCGCTTCAACGCGGGACTGCACGGCATGAGCATGTCGGACTACATCCGCCAGACCTGCCTTGGCATCCGTCTGCGGAAAACGCCGGAAGAGAAACGGCGGTTGCGGGAACTGGCACGCATCGGCGCGAACATCAATCAACTTGCGAGATGGGCCAACACCTATAAACGCGCGGCGGAAGCCGTGGAGGTATTGACGGCGCTGGCGGGCATCGAACAGCGCATTATCGAGTTCGCATCATGCGCCTCAACGGAAGATGAACCGGAGGCGGAACCATGCTGATGAAGGTCTTTCCGCACGGCACCGGAGAAGGCGACAAGCCCAACCGCTATCTTGTACGCCCGGATTATCCGGGGAGAGACACAGCCCCGCCCCAGGTGCTGCGCGGCGATCCAGTCATGACCCGCACGCTTATCGACAGCATAGAGCGGCGATGGAAATTCACCTCAGGCGTTCTGTCGTGGCATCCAGATGAGAAAATCTACGAGGAACAGGAAGAGGAAATCATGGACGCCTTTGAGCGTGTGGCCTTCGCCGGGTTGGAAGCGGATCAGCGTAATATTCTCTGGGTACGGCATACCCATGCCGGGCATCATGAGCTGCATTTCCTCATTCCGCGACTGGAGCTTTCCAGCGGCAAGGATTTCAACGCCTGCCCTCCCGGCTGGCAAAAAGACTTTGACGTGTTCCGCGACCTGTTCAACTGGCGCGAAGGCTGGGCGCGGCCCGACGATCCGGCACGGGCACGAGATGAGCTTCCGAAAAAGGCCGACCTGTTCAAGGCGCGGATGGCGAGATGGGGCAGGGAAATCAGGGAAAGCGACCGCAACCGGGCCAAAGAGGTCATTCACGCCTTTCTCAAGGAAAAAGTGACGCGGGGACTTGTCCGGAACCGGGAAGATGTTCTGAGCACCCTGAAGGAACAGGGGCTGAGCATCAACCGCGAAGGCAGGGACTATATCAGCGTCATTGCCCCGAACAGCGGCATGAAGATGCGCTTCCGGGGAGGCTTTTACGCCAGAGGCTGGACGCCCAAAGTCGCTCAGGACGAAGAATCCGAAGAAAAGAAAAAGGAAACGGCGCGGCGCATGGTCGCCCGCCTGCAACCGGCTTTTGAGCGCGTCATTGAAAAACGCGCCGCCTGCAACATCAAACGCTATCCAGCAAAATGGAAACAGCTCCCTGACGAGGAAGCCCTCCTTTTGCCCCGGATTCTGGAGGATACCCTTCATGACCGAAACAGAACGGATGCTGATGCAAAGCCTGAAACGGATGGAGGAGAACTGCAACGCCCGGCTGACGGCCCTCAGTACGAGACTGGATATACAGGAAGACAAGCAGATGCTGATGCAGACGGAACTTCGCACCTTGAAGCGATTGTTCAACGATGTCAGCGAAGTGTACAGCAGCTTGCAGACCTTGTTGACGACCTTGAAAAACGGCGCATAGAGCGGGAGCGCCAGAGCCGACCGCGTATGCGGATGCGATAGGCGGGAGTGGCACATATGGGAAAGTTCAAACGCATTCCGGTGAAAGACATCACTGCCATGCGGAAAATCCTCGATGATTTGCCGGACAAAAATCTCGGCAAGACACGGGAGGAAGCCGTCGAACTGCTCAACGCCAATATCCTGAAAGCGATAGAGAAAGGGTACACGGTGAAGGAACTGGCGGACATCATGGCCCAAGGCAATGTGGTCATTCCCGCGCCCGTCATCCGGGCAAAGGTGCTTCCCCAAAAGGCGGTTCCGCGCAAACGCGAGCTGAAGCCCCGGCCTGAAGCCGTGAAACCCGTCGCGGTTCCTCCCGTCATGTCCCAAACACAAGAAGATATACCGGAATACTACACGCCGGACAAACCCGATACGGAGCTTTGATCATGAACATTCAAAACAGCGTGTTCTATGTCGGCGGCAGCAAGGGCGGCGTCGGCAAGAGCCTCTTTTCCTTCGCCCTTGTGGACTATCTTCTCAACAGAAACGCAAACATTCTGCTTGTGGATACCGATACCGACAACCCTGATGTCTTCAAGGCGCACAAGGAGCTTGCCCTGTCGAATCTGCTTTGCTGGCTGAACAGTCTGGACAATGCCGATGGATGGGCCGACCTGCTGGACACTGTGCAGAGCTACCCGGAGCATGCCGTGGTCATCAATGCCGCCGCCCGTACCAAGACCAGTACGGCCAGTTACGGCGACATTATGAAGGAAGCCCTGCGGGAGATGCGGCGGGAACTGGTTGTTTTCTGGATAATCAACCGGCACCGCGATTCCATAGAGCTTTTGCATTCCTTTCAGGAAGTGTTCACAGACGTGCCCATCCACGTTTGTCGGAACCTGTATTTCGGTGAAGCGCGGCGTTTTGATATGTATAACTCTTCCAAGGCACGGGAAACGGTTGAAAAGAACGGCAGGACGCTGGACTTTCCGGCGGTCGGCAACCGCGTGGCCGACTGGCTGTATTCCAGACGCATGTCCATCCGTGCAGCCCATCCTGAAATGCCCTTCGGTACACGGGCGGAACTGCAACGCTGGCGGGGAGTGTGCGCGAAAATGTTTGATTCCGTCATGGGGGAAGCGTCATGAGCATGGATAGTGTGATTGATCTCGGCAAGGCGTGCGGCAGGGAATTGTCCGAAGCGGAAGCGGCCCGTTTACGGGAGGTCGGCAGCAGGCTGAGTCTCCGGGAGGATGATGCGCTCTGGCCTTTGCTGGCCGCGATGGACTACCAGCGCATCTACTATGAAGCGTTGCCGGAGAAAATCGCCGGAGCGTCCAGAGCCATCATGGACGGCATGGCCGCTGCCGCCGAAAAGGAAACCGCCGCCGCGCAAGCCAAGCTCACCGACAGCGTGGTGAAAGAAGCTCAGAACCTTGCTTCAAAGATTCAATACGGCAAGTTGGTGCCGATGTGGCTGCTGGCCCTGATTTGCCTGCTGGCCTATGGGAGCCTGATGCTCTGGGCGGGCTTCCGCATCGACACCGGGCGAGATGTTCCTTTGGCCCTACTCCTGCACATGCCCTCCGGCTGGCTCATCTGCGGGCTGTCTCTCGTGGCGGGAGCGTTTTGCGGTTGGGGAGCGGCAACGAAGTTTGCCGAGGCGGAAAAGGGGTGGTGGAAAAAAGGGATAACGGCTTTCGGATTTATGACGGTTGGCACAATGCTCTGCATATACTTGATACGATGACAAGTCATTACATTGGTTTGCTTTCTTATCTTTGGCGATTTGATGTTCTGGTCAGGTTTCTACATTGGCTTCGGGC
>ENA-UERZ01000057-UERZ01000057.1-human-gut-metagenome-genome-assembly--contig:-NODE-57-length-115607-cov-16.052956_pt1 | contig 115607 bp, 90 predicted proteins | sample MGYA00242997_ERZ507998 | MGnify/ENA primary metagenome ERZ507998 (study PRJEB26167, sample SAMN06115470) | human gut metagenome | host: Homo sapiens | place: China:Henan | collected 2016-06-23... | reverse complement strand
GGGACGGTTCTTGCCCTCTACCGCTGCGCTCAAAACGCATTTTCAACAAATGTTTCCGAATTGTTAAGACGCAAAAAAATAAGTAGAGAGTTCCGCTGCTCATGTATGTTGATCGCCGTTTGCTCCGAACGAAGTTCCTACCCCTGTTTATGCAGCGGCGTTGGCTGGAAAGCCGGTATCACGTTCGGTCGGCTTATGAAATTTTCAAGGTACTGCCCCCGAAAAAGAAAAATGCCGCTCCGCAGCAGGCGAAGAATTTTGTCGGGGTGAAACGGCGGCAAAATGATCGGGTGTGTTGCAGGGCGGTACGTTCTTTCCGGGCAATCGCTCACCGAAAAGTGGTGGTTATCACGGTGAGCACCACCACTTTTCAATGTGATTTGTGACAGAGAGTATCATGGTTTGCAGGATGCGTCAATAGGTTTTTGAAAAATTTATTGCGGTAAAGCGGTGATAGTAGGACTTATCTGTCAACAGTAAGCACTCTCTATTGCGTCATCTGCAACCAAACACACATGAATCTGCGTGGCTATCTTTTATCCCATCTAACACTATCGGTTTATTTCCAAACCTCATGCACGAGAAGATGTGGGCATCAGTTCGTACACACAGTCGAACTGAGCTTTGCGTTTGTCACTTAGGTGATGGCTGATGAGGATCAGAGTTAAGTTTGGATTAGCTAGCAGACTCTTTTCCACAAGGTCAGCATTTTGCGCATCCAGTGCACTTGTGCCTTCATCCACCAACAAGATAGACCGCTCATGAATTAAAGCACGAGCAATCGCAACCCGCTGTTTTTGACCGCCCGAAATATTGCAGCCACCCTCACCTACAAGAGTATCCAACCCATTTGGCATAGACAGCAAATCATTCTCAAGCGCACTGTCATGGATGGCTTTCCTTAACTGTTCTTCTGTAAAATCTTCGTCCAACGTAATGTTTTCGCGGATGGATGCATTGAACAAGAATACATTTTGCTCAATGTAGCTCATCTGCTGTTGCAGTTGTTCCGGAGTGTACTCTCGTATGTCTCGCCCGTCAAATCGAATGGTTCCCTGATACTCTGGCAACCACCCCAGAAGAATTTTTAGCAGGGTGCTTTTCCCACAACCAGAAGGTCCAATGAGCGCATATTTTTTGCCCTTTTCAAAGCGGAAAGAAGCATCTTTCAGGATAGGCTTTTTCTCGTCGTAGCAGAAGGAAAGTCCGTCTATCGTGATAGAGTCATTCAGCGGTGTCATAGGGACGACCTCTTCTGATTTGGAATCAGTATCGACCACTGGCAGCTTGCAAAAGTATGGCTTGCTGGCCGAGAGGGAGAGACGCAAACCGGCCAAACTGTTAAAGCCATTTGCCACGCCTCCAATCAGATTGACGCCACCTGCAAGTGTGCCTGTGGTGACAAGTCCCATACTGGTCAGTGCAGCTATCAGCACAAGCGAGCCGAGCTGAAGTGCAACATTAATAAAGCCAATCGCCGCCTCCATACGGGATTTGCCATAGCTCAACTGACAACTGGGCTTTTCGATGTCATCGCTAATTCTGTTTCCCTGCTGGAGAAAGAGATCTCCTTTGCCAAAAAACTGGAGTACGTCAAAACCTGTCAGAAGATCCTTCAGACGGTTGATGGCGGCTGTCTGCTGCACACCGCAGTTTTGCCCAAGTAGCTCCAGCTTCTTCTGGAATAGTTTCGGGGAGAGCCAAAGGACAACTGCTGTGATCACGGAAAAAACAACCAGCGACCAATGCAGAAAGGCAAGTCCCAAAACGCTGAACACGATCTGTGCGATTTTTCCTACACAGCCAAAGAATGGAATCCACGCAAACTGTTCTAATTGCTTTACATCATTGGTCAACCAAGCGAGATATTCGCCTGTGTCGGACTGATGAAAGTCGATATGGTTTTTGCGCAGGAAGGAGTGATACAGCTCATCTCGCACCGTATTGTTCAAAGCGCGAATTGTTTTGGCCTGACAATGTTCTTGTAAGGCTGTAAAAAGAAGATAGAACCCCCAGCAGGCCAGATCGACTGCTGTCCAAAGGATAGAACCCCTCAAATCTAGCAATACTACGGCGTCAAAAACCTTCATCAAAGCAAGCTGGATCAGAGCCTGCGCACCATAGGCGATGATGGCAAACAAGCAGGTGAGGGTGCTGAGCCTCCACTGTTTTTTCAGATAACGTGTCATTGTCCCCTCCATGCATATGTTAAAGAGCTAAGCCACCGATTGACAGAATTGGCGACATCGGTGTAAAATGTTGATGAGATTTCAACGCCAATGTGTCTATAAAATTCAAAAATACTCAGACTGTGATTGGTCGAGACCGAAGAAATGTAGTCGCAAAATTCTTTCTGCAACTCTGGGTCACTTTCCATGCGGAAACCCAAGTCAATCGCAAAGGCAGCGGCTTCAGGATACTGATAAACGTTGCGCTTCGATGCAAACAATTCGGTATCGAGAAGAAAATCATAGGGGAGACTATTTATACTGGACAAGGGATTGGATTGACCGGATACCGTTTCTTTCGCGGCGACTTTGAGTTCGAGAATGCGATTAAGATCTGGTTCCGTAGCGGATAAAATACTTTCTTCAAAAATGTCTAGGAAGAACATCCCAAGAAAAATCGTGGACAAACGAGTTAGAAGAATTTTTCGCCAAGTCGATGCTTGATTGGAGAATTCTAAATGACGCATCATTTGAAATTCGGTCAACAGGGCACAGATTTCTGAAAAAAGCGAATTGCCCATTTCAGCGTTTCTGGGAAGATAGGAATTGTAATAGGCGTGACCGATTTCGTGTGCAAGCAGAAACACACCAGAGGCAGGCAATCCCTTTTGAACAATAACATCAGACGTACCATACCGAGGATTCAGAACGCAAAGACCATTGGAAATTGATTTGGAAAAGTGAAGTAGTTGATGCAATTCCAAATAGTCAATAAAACCATGAAAGTCAAGGTAAGCCTGCTGCTGATCGATTTCTTTTACAAGAGCGAGCTTGTCATAGTCCGTTAATTCGAAATCAAACTGTGCTGAAGCGCAGCAAGCCAAAATTTCCTGATCGGCAGAAAGCTCGTTGTAAAAATGGTTTGAGATCTGAAGTAACATTGCCTTGGCATCTTTGCCAGTGTTCCACTGTAAGTTATACTCGCTCAGGAAGTGTGCTTTTTTAATGGAAAGACAATCAAGAGCAACAGCACCAACTACCGACACAAGAGCGTTATAGGAGGAAAAATCTTCTGCTGAAGGATGGGAGGTTGCCATTATTTTTTGAGATGCTTCCAAAAGCGACAGGGAGGAATTTCCTTCCTTTGTCAGATTTTTCTGAATAAGAATGGAATGGTAGCGATTTTCAAGCTGTGTGGGTTGGTCGTCCGGCTCAATATTAAAACGATTGGCAACATCGGAGAGGTTGGTGTTGACTTTGCCATTTATTTGCTGCTCTGTATAGGCCATCAAATAATATGGGAAAATAATATTTTCCTTGATCCAGTTGTTCGGGAACTCCTGTGGACGCTGACTAAAATAAGCAGAAATATCCAATGTGAAATTTGATTGTTTTAAAAGTGTAGGATGGCAGAAATTATAATCGAGACGATCAATGCCATCGTCAAATCGCGGATCAAGATCCTGCAACCACAAACGAATCATAAACATGGCAGATAGGTCGCCCAAAATGCCGATGCCGGAGTTTTCGCAGATAATATATTGGGAGTGCTTCTGAAAATTCTTGAGATTTTCCACAAACGCAGGAGACAATCGCTGGCCACAAACATATCCTCCGAGGGAGTAACCAGACAGATAAATTGGAACATTTGAAGCGGTAGACCAGTCGTAGATTCCGCCAAGGAGGTTGGAATCATATTGGTCAATTGCCCAAAATATGGCATCGACACTGCTGTTGCAAATGCAGCTTAAAAACTCATCGGTTGTGTTCAAAAACTGTTTATAAATATCAACATGACAATTGGGATTGACTTGTAAAATGTGTTCTTTTGCAATATCGCATTTGTACATGCCGATTTCAGTGGGAACATAATTTCGCTGATGAGGGATGTTTTTGGCCATAACTGTATCGCCGTCAATGATGGTAAAATTTTGAACATCAAATTGCAGGAGATAATCAATCAGGGAACTGCCAACCGTCCCGGCACCAAGGATCACAACATGCTTTGAACTCATGATTGAGTTCAAATCTCCGTAAGTTGTAGAAGAAACCCAATTGCCCATAAAGTTGGCCAGACGAATATTTTTTACAGAACTGTCTGAAAGGTAAACCATCCCTTGTGTAACCAGAAATGAATGAATGCCGCATAGTTCAGCGTCGGTAACGTGGTAGTTTTCCTTCCACTGGAGAATGTCCGCCTCTGTATGCTGTTTGCTCAACAAAACTAGATAACTCCAGACTTTGTCAAAATCATCGACTCCAACGACAACGTTCTTGTTAAATGCACCGGAGAGATGAAATGTGATTTCCTGTTTGTTTCTGTCACCAAGAAAATTCAGGTGATTTTTAAGTTGCATATACCTCCACTCCTTTTGAATATCCTATATTACAAAAAAGCAGAACAACAAAAGCCGTTCTGCCTTTTTGAGATTCATTTTGATCTGAGTTGAAAAATCAGAAGAAAATGCCGCAAGTAATATCGCCCTTGGAAACAACCTGCTTGACCTGCATGATAAATACCTCCTTGTGATATATTCAGCAGTACGTATATGTATTCGTTAGAATGCATTTCACTTGCTGTGTCTGTATCTTATCACAAGAGGCTTTGATTGACCATATCGTCTGGTGTAATAAAAAATTACATGAGATGACAAGTTAGCATATGATGCTTCGCTTAAGATGAAAGACGTACAAAAGGTACAGCAATCATAATCTTCAGCCTCTTGCGAGCATACCTACCGGGTTCTGTTTTCCGGGTTGGTGCAGCCACTATACCAATCCGCATATTCACATTATACATAACTTCTCAAGACTACTTTCTGAAAAACAGATTACCGTGACTATTTTCATCTATATAAAGTTATAAAGCTCTTGCAATCTGACCCAAACTATGGTATACACATTATACGAAACATGATTTTGAAAGAACGAATTACCGTTCAATGATGTTAGAGTGAGGTGCCTGCCATGACCGCTGTGATCTATGCCCGCTATTCATCGGATAACCAACGCGAAGAATCCATTGAAGGTCAGATTCGTGAATGTACGGCTTATGCGGAAAAGAATGGCATCACCATCGTCAAGCACTACATTGACCGTGCTATCTCTGCCAAGACGGACAATCGACCCGAGTTCCAGCAGATGATTAAAGACAGTGACAAGAAGCTGTTTGACATTGTGCTGGTCTGGAAGCTGGACCGTTTTGCCCGGAACCGCTACGACAGTGCCCGGTATAAGACCCAGCTGAAAAAGAATGGTGTCAAGCTTATGTCTGCCACCGAGATCATCTCCGAAGGACCGGAGGGCATCATTCTGGAATCGGTGCTGGAGGGCTATGCGGAATACTACTCCGCCGACCTTGCCGAGAAGGTCGTGCGTGGACAGACTGAGAACATCCTGAAAGGCCGCTGCAACGGTGGTCGTGGCACATTTGGCTATACGCTGGATTCCGAGCGGAAGTTCCATATTGACCCGCTCACCTCGCCTTTTGTGCTGGAATCGTTCACGAAGTATCGGGATGGTCTTACGATGAAAGAGATTCGGGACTGGCTGAACGAAAACGGCATCAAGAACCCGGTGGGCGGTGCGTTTACCTATAACAGTGTCGAGCATATGCTCAAGAATCGGCGGTACATCGGAGAATTGAAATTCCGGGATGTGGTCGTGTCGGATGCAATTCCACCCATCGTGCCGCTGGAACTGTTCGATGATGTGCAGGAGAAGATTGCCAAAAACAAGAAAGCCCCTGCCCGGAGAAAGGCAGAGGATGATTACCTGCTCACCACCAAGCTGCACTGTGGTTACTGCGGGGCGTTAATGTTTGGTGAGAGCGGCACGAGCCGGACGGGAGAAGTCCACCGATACTATAAATGTGCTACCGCCAAAAAACACAAGGGCTGCAAGAAAAAGACTGTCCGTAAGCAGTGGCTGGAAGATTTGGTGGTCAACCAGACCATGCAGCTTGTGAAAGACGATGCCGCTATGGAATCCATCATTGCCAAGGTGATGGAACTGCAAAATAAGGAAAATACCAACATTCCCCTCTACGAGAAGCAGCTTCGGGATGCGGAATCTGGTATCCAGAATATGCTCAATGCGATTCAGGCCGGTATCCTGACCAGCTCCACCAAGGAGCGGCTGGAGCAGCTGGAAGAAACCAAGCGTGAACTTGAAGCCCGCATTGCGGAAGAAAAGCTGGCAAAGCCCAAGGTCACGGAGGAGTTCATCCGGTTCTGGCTGCTGCGGTTTCGCAAGCTGGACATGAGCCTGAAAGACCAGCGGCAGGCACTGGTGGATACCTTCATCAATGCGATTTACCTGTATGACGATAAGGTTTTGATAACCTTCAACTATAAAGAAGGAACACAGACCGTCACCTTTGGAGAAGCGACAGAAGTTGCATCCGAGGGAAATGGTTCGGATTTGGATTGCTTTACTGCACCAAGAAAGGCCCATACACAATGTGTATGGGCCTTTCTTTATTGCAGACGCCGTTTTCTGCCAGCCGGTAGAGTTCGTTTTCAGAAGCCAAGAAGCCTCAAATCATATTGCAAAAAAGTAAAACTCCTTTATAATAGAGCTTGTGCCCCGGTGTGCGCGGGTACTGTTTTGGGATAAGAAAAGGAAAAAAGAAACTATGAGTTCATCCGCAAAGTCTCTGACCGAAGGGCCTCTGGCCAAACAGATCTTCCTGGTCAGCCTGCCGCTGGCCCTGTCCAATCTGCTGCAGGTGCTCTTTAATATGTCGGACGTGGCTGTGGTGGGCCGGTTCGCAGGCTCCACGGCCCTCGGCTCAGTAGGCTCCACCAGCATCTTCGTCACCCTGTTCACCGGTTTTCTCATCGGTCTGAGCAACGGCATCAACGTGCTGGTGGCCCGGTTCTACGGTGCGCGCCATGCCGACGATGTGGAGAAGACCGTCCACTCGGCTCTGCTGGTCAGCATCGCCGCCGGCGTACTGCTCCTGCTCATCGGCCTGCTGGGTTCACCGGCCCTGCTCCATCTGCTCAACACCAAAGAAGACCTCTACCCCGGCGCTGTGCTCTACCTGCGGGTGTACTTCCTCGGTATGCCGGCGCTGGCTCTTTATAACTACGGCAACGCCATCTTCAGCGCCATTGGCGAGACGAAAAAGCCACTGTACTACCTGTGCATCGCAGGCGTGCTGAACATCTTGCTCAACCTTTTCTTCGTCATCGTCTGCCATCTGGACGTGGTGGGCGTGGCGCTGGCAAGTGCCATTTCCCAGTGCGTCTCAGCCTTCCTCGTTCTGCGGGCGCTGACCCGCGTGCAGGACTGCTACGCCCTGGACTTTCACAAGGTCGCCCTCGACCCTGCCACCACCCAGCGCATCCTCGCGCTGGGCCTGCCCGCCGGATTCCAGAACGCCGTCTTCGCCATTGCAAACCTCTTCATTCAGACCGGTGTCAACTCCTTTGACTCCCTCATGGTCAAGGGCAACTCCGCCGCCGCCAACGCCGACAATATGATATACGACGCAATGGCCGCGTTCTATATGGCCTGCGCCAGCTTCATGAGTCAGAACTACGGCGCGGGCAAGCCTGACCGCGTGAAGAAGAGCTACTTCATCGCCCTCGCCTATTCCTTCGGCGTCGGCCTCGTGCTGGGCGGTTCGCTGTTCATCTTCGGGCGGCAGTTCCTCGCCCTCTTCACCACCGAGGGCGCCGTCATCGACGCCGGCATGAAGCGTGTGGGCGTCATGGGCTTTGCCTACTGCATCTCGGCCTTCATGGACTGCACTATCGCGGCCTCCCGCGGCCTGGGCAAGACAGTAGTGCCGACCATCATCGTCGTTCTCGGCTCCTGCGTGTTCCGGGTCATCTGGGTCTACACCATCTTCGCCCACTTCCATACCATCCCCTCGCTCTACCTGCTCTACCCCTGCTCCTGGACGCTGACCGCCATCGCAGAGATTGTCTACTTCATCCACGCCTACAAGGACAGCATGAAGATATTCACTCAGCCCCAGCCCGCAGAAGTCTGATAAGACACAAAAATGCCATCGCCGCGAGGCGATGGCATTTCTTTATTTCGTTACTGATAATCGTGGTTGAGGAACATAGCCTTGATCTGGACGATCTCGTCGTACTCTTCCTGCTCCACCTGAACGTCGGCGTTGACCTCTTTGAGGCGGTTCTTCACAGCCTCGAGGGCTTCGGGCAGGGTGACGGCCCGGCCCTCCTGAAGAGCATCGGTCATCTGCTTGAGCACCACAGGGTGAGCGTAGATGTCCGGCACCGGGAAGTTCCCGCCGGGATAGGCTTTGATGTACTCGGCCATGGCCGCTTCGGCCCTGTCGGCACGCTTCATGATAGCATTATGGTTGTTGTGGGCCGTAGGCATCATGTTGTAGCTGGAGAAAAGGAAGATGGCCGCAAAGCCGAACAGTGCAAAGTAGATACCGTAGTTTCCGGTGTGGTTGATGATGCTCTGGATGCCATAGGCCGCAGACACCACGCCGAACAGACTGATGATGAGCGCCACATATTTATACACCGGCTTGCTCTGCAGCTGGGCGCGCTTGCGGCGCTCGGCAGCGCTGAGCTCTTTGGCAAGCTCCGGTTTCCTGGCGAGGTAGTCCGATGCGCGCTTGAGCTGGCCCACGCTCTGCTCAGCCTCTTTCGAGAGCTGGGGCAGCCTGCGGGCGGCTTTCTCGGCCTTCTGGCGGGCAATTTCCGCCTCGCCTGCGGCGCTCAGACGCGGGATGTTGGGCTGTTCTTTCGCCAGAACTTCCAGCAGGGCATCCACGTCCCGCTCGTCCTTGAAGTTGCACTGCTTCTGCTTGCCGCCGTCGTACTCCACCACGAGGTAAGCCATCGAGGCAAACATGCCCTTACCGGAGAAGCCTCCCTGACTCATGGCCACCCGCTTGAACACACGGCTGATGCTGCCATAGGGCAGATAATACCGGCGGTCGATGTAGAAGCTGTTGAGGTAGAGGGCCTTTTTGCCCACGCCGCAGGGACCGATCTTTTTGCAGGCTTTCTTATCGGCTTCCAGCGTTGCTTTGTCCAGATGGGCGAGGCCCAGTTGTGCAGGATGAAACAGCATAGAGAATCCCCTTCTTCCATTTCTTTTTCTCATTCTGCCACTCTGAGCCGAAAAAAGCAAGAGGCAGTTTCAGATTACCTTCTGCTCGAGCCATTTTCCCCGGACAAAACGCACCGTAAAGCAGATGGAGCGGAACGCCCAGTCGAGATACATCCCCATCCAGATGCTGAGCAGTCCGCCGCCCATCTTCAGGACCCACAGGTAGCAGAAGCCCACGCGGAACACCCACATGGACACGATGCTGACGGTCATGGTGAAGCTGGCGTCGCCGGCGGCGCGGAGAATGTTGGGCAGGGTGAAGCTGGAGGGCCAGAAGAAGAGGGAGACGATGTTGAACCACATCATGACCTCCAGCGCCATGGCCGAAGCCTCCGGCGAGAGGCTGAACCAGGACAGCGTCCAGCGGTCGGCGAAGAAGAAGGCCGACAGATTCATGGCCCAGGCACCGCAGTAGGCCACCAGCAGCAGGCGGCGGGCATACCAGACAGCCTGCTCTTTCTCGCCTGCACCGAGGCACTGGCCCACCACCGTGAGCACCGCCATGCCGACGGCGCTGGCCGGGATGTTCAGGAAGGTGCTGGTGGTGTTGGCCACGGCATTGGCCGCGATGGCGGCGGTGCCGAGGGTGCTGGTGAGGCTGGCCACCGACAGTTTGCCGATTTGGAACATACCGTTCTCGATGCCCGCCGGGATGCCCACCCGCAGGATGCGCCGGATGAGCTTTCCGTCCGGCTTCATGGCCGACAGGCCGGTGACGCGGAGCATACAATCCGGCTTCTGGAGCAGGAAGAGGACGGCACAGCAGGCCACCGCGCGGGAGACGAGGCTGGCCAACGCCGCGCCCATAACGCCCATCTTGAAGCCAAAGATGAGGATGGCATTGCCGCCGATGTTGACGACATTCATCACAAGGCTGGACATCATGCTGATCTTGCTGTTGCCCTGCGCCCGGAAGAGGGCCGCGCCTGCGTTATACAGGCCGATGAAAGGGTAGCTCAGGGCCGACAGCAGGAAATACGTCTCGGCGTACTTCATCACATCGGCGTCGATGGAGCCAAAAATGCCCCGCAGGATGGCGTGGCGCCCCACCACGACCACCGCTGCCACAAGAATGCTGAAGCTGGACATGATGAACATGATCTGTGCAGCGGCAGCCCGGGCGCTCTTCTCCTCCCGATGGCCGATGTACTGGCTGGCGACCACCGCGCCGCCGGTGGCCAGCGCTGTCATGATCTGTATCATCAGGGTGTTGAAGGTGTCCACAAGGCTCACGCCCGACACCGCCGCCTCGCCTACCGACGACACCATGAGGGTATCGGCCAGGCCGATGGTCACGCTCAGGGCCTGCTCCGCAATGAGCGGCAGCAGCAGGGCCGTCAGCTGTCGGCGGGTAAACAAAGGCTTCGTTTCAAATTTTGTGCTCGTCATTCGCTCCTCCGCGCCGCCCCCGAAGGGGCTTTCTTAAAGTATACAGACTTACCCCTATGATACAGCGCCTTTCCCAAAAAGGCAAGAAGATGTATACAAGAATCTCTCAAAATTTTAAGGATCCTGCCCCTCTGCGCCACTTTACCCCCATTCCATCTTGTGTTACAATGAAAGTTACCAGAGGGCTGCCCTTTTCTGCGCCGTGCAGGGACGCAGACAAAACGGCGCTCCGGTATCATGATAAGAAGGACAACCCAAGACCCACAAGGGGGGAAGGAATCTATGCCAAAGACTGCTCATAAAGTCGTGGTCATCGGACATCGCAATCCGGACACCGACTCTATCTGCTCTGCCATTGCGTACGCAGAGCTGAAAAATAAGACAAGCTCCCTCGTCTGCGAGGCCCGCCGGGCCGGACGGATGAACCAGGAGACGGAATTCGTGCTCAAGCGGTTCGGCGTCGCGCCGCCCCGGATGTGTACCGACGTCAACCCGAAGATCCGTGATGTGGACTACCGCGAGATGCCCGGCATCCCCGGCTCCACCAGTCTGCGCAAGGCATGGGAGATCATGCGCGACCAGAAGATCGACACCCTGCCCATCACGAGCGCCGACAACGAGCTGGAAGGCATCATCACCGTGAAGGACATCGCCACGGCCAACATGGACGTGTTCGACACCGGTGTGCTTGCCACCAGCCGCACCACCTATAAAAATATCCTCGAGACCCTCGGCGGCACCATGGTCGTCGGCAACGAGAACGCCGTCTGCACCACCGGTCATATCAAAATCGGCACTGCCACCCCTGAGATGCTGGAAAACAACGTCGAAAAGGGCGACATCGTCATCCTGACCAACCGCTATGAGAGCCAGCTGTGCGCCATCGAGAAGGAAGCATCCCTCCTCATCATCTGCAACGGCGCCAAGGTGGGCCGCACCATCCAGCGCATCGCCGAGGAGACCGGCGTCGCCATCATGACCGCCCCCTGCGACACCTACGCCGCCGGCAAGCTCATGAGCCAGTGCGCCCCCATTTCCTACTATATGACCCGCGACGACATCATGAAATTCACCCTCGTGACCCCAGTGGCCGACGTCACCCGCGTGATGGCCAAGGTGCGCCACCGCTACTTTCCCATCCTCGACGAGGACGGCAAGTACTGCGGCATGGTCAGCCGCCGCAACATCATCGCCCTGCGCAAGCGCCGCATCATTCTGGTAGACCACAATGAGGCCACCCAGGCCGTGGAGGGCTTCGACCAGGCTGAGATCCTGGAGATCATCGACCACCACCGCATCGGCAGCCTCGAGACCAGCGGCCCGGTCTATTTCCGCAACCAGCCTGTAGGCTGCACCGCCACCATCATCACCCAGATGTACGATGAGAACGGCGTCGAGATACGGCCTCAGATCGCCGGTCTGCTGCTGGCGGCCATCCTCTCGGATACGCTGGTCTTCCGCAGCCCCACTTGCACTCCCGTCGATGTCTCCACCGCCCATCGCCTCGCCAAAATCGCGGGCGTCGAGATCGACGCCTTTGCTTCCGAGATGTTCGAGGCCGGCGAGAAGCTGGACGGCAAGACCCCTGAGGAAGTCTTCCTGCAGGATTTCAAGGTGTTCATGTGCGGCGACGTCCGCTTCGGCGTGGCGCAGGGCAGCTACATGACCCGCAAGAACCTGAAAGCGGCCCAGCAGCTGCTCACCCCCTATCTGCCCGAAGCCTGCGGCAAGCAGAACGTGGAGGACCTCTATATGCTGCTGACCGATGTGCCGAAGGAAGAGAGCGTCGTCATCTGCACCGGCCGTCATGCCGACGAGATGCTGCGCAGCGGCTTCGAGAAGGAGCCGGAGGAAGATGGCAGCTGGGTGCTGCCCGGCGTCGTCAGCCGCAAAAAGCAGTTCATCCCCGCCCTGATGAGCGCCTATCAGGAGCTGTAAGCCGCTTATGTTTGATTTTCTGAATGAAAAGGACCGCCAGCCCCCCGCCCTGCCCGAGGGCACCGTCCGGCGGCGGTACTCCATCGAAGGGCAGGTGCAGGGCGTGGGCTTCCGCTACCGCGCCCGGTACGCCGCCCAGAGCCTTGGCCTCACCGGCTGGGTGGAGAACGAGGACGACGGCTCGGTCACGCTGGAGGTGCAGGGCGACCCGGCCCTCTTCCTCAAGCTGTTCGCCCTCATCCAGCGCAGCGACTATATCCAGATCACCTCGCTCCGCCAGCGCGACCTCGCCCCCGACCCATGGGAGCGGGATTTCCGGGTGCGCGGCTGCTGGTAAACGCCTCTTATAAACACGAAGCCCCCCGGAGTCCTGCATTCCGGGGGGCTGTTGTGCATCTATCAGGAGTAGTTCCGCCTTGTATTACGAACGAGTACATTGTCGGGGAGTTCTTCTAAAAATAAGGCTATCACAAATTCGTGGAAAATGTGTGTAATTTCAGGAAAAGATTGGAGAAATCCTTCCGCATATCTTACTTTTTTTCACGTTCCGGTTGACAGAGCACCAAGGTTGTGCTATCATCGAGTCAATCATTGTCAAGCCTTTCTGCGGTCCTGCCGCTCGGCTTGGGAATAAGGGAGCGCCGCACGGGCCGACAAAGGGGTTTTATACCGCTTTGCCGGCCTGTGTTTTTATTTGCCCCACCGGAGGATGGTATACTTTTCCCAAAAAGCGGGAGTGAATTTTGTCATTTTGCCGATTGACAAACTCATACGGGGGGGGGGTAAAATCGCATTGTATAGTGTTTCCAGTAAAACAAAGGAGACTTGACGATGAAAAAGTTCAAAAAGCTCACAGCCCTTCTGTTGGCGGGTGCAATGACGATGCTGCTGCTCGCTTCTTGCAACGGCGGCGGTGGCGGCGGCAATCCTGCAAGCTTCGAGCAGCAGGTGGAGGACGCTTTCTTTTCCGTTTATAGCAAAGAAGTCGGCATGACGACCAATGACCCTGAAGCCAAGGCTCTGGCCGAAACTTCCTTTGATTGTATCAAACCGGCTGATGGCAATTTCTATCTTAATATGGAAGACGAAAACCACAATGTTCTCACAAACAAGTGGTCAAAGGTCGATAAAGCGCAGGGCATCATGATGTATGCGCTCCCCCTGCCTGAGGACTCCAACGTGGATTTGATGAGTTGCTCTCATTACAAGGTGCGGGAAATCACCTCGGAAATGCTGAGAAACATGGACATTTCCTCGGTCACATCCGCATACAAGAGTGTTCTCAAAGGCTTCACGGATAAAGGCGCCGAAGTCACCGCTATCGGCGTCGCGGCAAAGACCATCAACGGAAAGACCTACGTTTCGCTGGGCGTCAAAATGAAAATATCTCCGAGCGATTCCAACTGAATAAAAGCCTGACCAGCCCCGGAAGTGCGGCGTCCCCGCCGCTTCCGGGGCTTTTTGCAGTTTTATGGCAAAAACGCAAACTCTGTGGTACAATAGAAGTCGATATTTACCGATTGAAAGGGGCATACGGATGCAGTTGTTTGAACTGGTCAGCCCGCGGCTGTTCCGGCCGCTGGCGGGGCCGAACCGGGCATTTTATGCAGAGCTGCTGCTCTTGCTGTGGGAGGAGTGCCGCCACACGGCAGATTACAGCATCCTGCGGGCCGAGGCCGTATCCCGGGCCGAGGATTACTTCGCCGCGCTGGCAAAGCCTCTGGCATTGGACGCCGACGACGCGGGCGATGAGGCCGAGCAGCCCACCCGCGACCCCCACACGCTGGCGCTGGGCTTTCTGCTGCGGCTGCGGCGCACCGGCTGGCTGGCCGAACAGCCCGGCAGCTACGAAGAAGAGCCTGCGCTGGCCTTTGTGCCGGAGGTGACGCCGCTTCTCGAAGCGCTGGAAGAGATCCTGAACCCCCGGGTCGTCACCTACACCGGCAAGCTCTACAAGGCGTGGCAGCTTTTGCAGAACGTGGGCGAAGAGAAGAGCCCCTACGAGAACGTCCTGCGGGAGGTAGCCGGCGACCTTGAGGCACTGAACAAGTCCCTCCGCGCCCTCAATGCCTCCATCGGCCACTACATCGACCGCCTCACCCGCAACCGCACCCCGCAGGAAGTCTTGGAGCTTTTCGACCAGTACGAAGAAAAGGTGGTGGCGGCCGCCTACCACCGCTTCAAGACCAGCGACAACCTGTTCAACTACCGCGCCTTCCTCGAAGAGGGACTGGACGACTGCGAGACGAACTACCTGCCCCAGCTGGCGCTGGATTACGCCCGGGTGGAGCGCTGCGCCCCGAGCGAGGCCGCTCCCGCCGTCCGCGCCCTCATCCAGAAACAGCGGGACGCCCTCGAAGAGATGAGCACCCTCATCCGGGAGATCGACGCCAGCCACGTCCGCTACCGCAAGCGGGCCGTTCAGCGGGCGCAGTTCCTGCTGCTGAGCGACCGCTCGGCCCAGGGCAGCGTCACCGCCCTGCTGCGGCGGTACGCCGAGAACATCAAAACGCCCGACCAGCTTTTTGAGCCGGACGACGGCCCGCTGGCCGCGCGGCTCAAGCTCTGGCCGGTGCAGGTCTTCGGCGAAAAGCCGCTCTATCCTCCGGCCGCACCCCGCACCGACGCGCCGCTGGCCCCGGTGCAGGCCGGACAGCTGGACGAGGAGCAGCTCCGCCGGGAGCAGAAACTCTTGCTGGACTACGCCCGGATGGCCGTCACCGAGGAGAACGTGGACATCCTCGCCCGGCAGGCGCTGGCCGCACGGCCTTCTGTCACGGCGTCCACCCTCGCCGACGAATACCCGAACGACTTCGCACGCATCATCGGACTGCACACCTACTCCCAGTCGCCGCGCCGCTGTTATGACATCCAGCTCACCGGCGAGTGGGCCACGCGGGGCGGCTTCCGGTTTGAAGAATTTACTCTGACACCCCGCAAGGAGGACGCCGAAGATGACCGAAACGAATAAAATGCTGGAAGAGTGCGCAAATTATCTGCTCAACCACTGCTTTGTGCTGGGCGGCGTGGAGGACCAGCGCGCCAAATATCTTTATGTTCAGGACCACCTCAACGAGGTGCGGGCCGTGTTTGCGCCGCTGGGCTACTCGGTGGTGCTCTACCCCGCCCCGCTGCAGGCGGCGGCCCTCGTCAACGAGCATGAGGGCAGTCAGGCCCGGCTTCTGAAGTACGAGAGCATCCTGCTCTTAGTCCTGCGCCTGCTCTACCTCCAAAAGCGGGAGAGCCTCTCGGCCAGCGCCGACCAGGTTCTGGTGACGGTGGAAGAGGTACAGGCCGAATTGCAAAAGATGAACCTGCCTCGCCGTCTCGACCAGCCCACGCTGGAAAAGCTGCTGCGCACCCTGCGCCGGTACAATCTGGCCCGGCCGGTGGGACGGCTTTCCGGATTGGATAGCCGCATCGAAGTATTTCCCACTGTATTGCTCGCTCTGCCGGATTCCGACCTTGCGGACGCTGCCGCCGAGGTAACCCGCACCCGCAGTGAGCTTTCGCTTTATGAGCGGCCGGAGGACGGCACCACTGCCGTGGAGGTGGAAGAATGATAGAACTGAAACGCCTGAAGCTCATCAACTGGCACAACTTTGAGAACGTCACCTTCGACTGCGCCCGGCTGACCTACATGATCGGCGTCAACGCCGTGGGCAAGACCACCATCCTCGACGCCATCCGCTACTGCCTGACCACTAACCGCAACTTCAACGCTCTCGGCAACAAAAAGAGTGGCCGCACCCTGCAAGGCTCTGTCCACGCCAAGCAGCGCGGCGAGAACGCCTACCGCCGCCCGGGCCGCACCGTGGCCTACATCGGCGCGGAGTTCTGGGACAGCATCAATCGCACCAATTTCGTCATCGCCGTCCGGGTCGAGTCGGAAGGCCCCATGCAGGAGCTCCATCCCGGCGACCAGACCTGGTATATCTCCGAGGACGGCTGCACCCTCGAGCAGCTACCCTTCATCGATCCTCGCACCGGCGCGCCCAGCTCGAAAGAGAACTTCAAGCCCGCTGTGGGCCGCCTCTCCTACACCCGCAGCCCCGGCGAAGCCCGCGACCGCATCTGCCGGGCGCTGGGCATCGGCCGCGCCGCAAGCCCGCTGGGCAAGAAGTTCAACGAAGTCTTCCAGATGGGTACCAGCATGGACGAGATCCCCAACTTCCGGGAGTTTTTATATCAGTACATCCTGCCTCAGCCCGAGCTTGATCTGGAAGCTTTGCAGGGCGACCGGGTGGAGCTGGAAAACCTCCACGCCGTGCTGGCCGAGGCCCAGACCCGCGCTGCCGCGCTGGAACAGATCGTGGACTATGGCCGCGAAGCTGCCCAGAAGGAAACGGAAGCCCTCGTCAACCGAGGCACTGCCCTGCTGGCCCGTGCTGAGGAAGCCGCCGCCGGGACGAACACCTGGCAGGAGCATCTTGCCGCCGGAAAACGCCAGCACGAAGAGCTGACAGCCCGCTACGCCGCCGCAAAAGACGCCGAAGCCGAGGCCCGCCGGGCCTACCTCTCGGCCCACAGTGCCGCCGCCAGCGGCGAGGGCCGGGCGCTGGACGCCCTGAGCGAAGAGCTGGCCCGCAAAAAGACCGCACTGGACAAGGCCAGCCGGGACGCTTCCAGAAGCGATGCCGCCGCAGGCAAAGTACAGAGCCTCTTGCAGAGCTTGCAGCGCAGCGGCTTTACCGTCGAGAGATCGCTCTGGCCTGCCTCGCTGACAGCGGAGACTCTGCCCCAGCTCCAAAGCGCCCTCGCCGGGCTGGAAAAGCCGCTGGAAGAGCAGTATTTCGCCGCACGTCAGAGCGCCGACACCCTCACCGCTGAGGTACAGGAAAAGCAGGCGGAGCTGGCCTCCGTCTCGGGAGGCCGGTGGGTCTACCCCCACGGCGACGCCGCCACCAGAGTGCGGGACGCCGTGAACGCTGAGCTCAAGAGCCGCGGCATGACGCCGGACGCAAAGATCTTCTGCGAACTGCTGAGCGTCGAGGACGAGAGCTGGCAGGACTGCGTGGAAGCCTGCCTCGGCGACCGCCGGTTCGACATCCTCGTGCCGCCTGCCCACTACGCCGCCGCCAAGAGCGCCTTTGTGGCCCTGCGGGACAAGGTCGGCCCCATCAGCCTGCTGGACACCCCCAGCATCCGCACGGCCAACCGCAAGGCCGACGCCGCCCCTGCCGACAGCCTCGCCGCGCAGGTCCGAAGCGAGAACCCGCTGGCCGCACAGTATGCCGACACCATCCTGCGGCGCATCGTCTGCTGTGACACCCCCGACACACTGGAAAACTATCCCGACAGCGCTACCCGCGACCTGCTGCGCCACCACCCCTTCCGCCTCGAGCGTCTCCGCACACCCCAGCGGTATATCGGCCTTGACGCCCGCCGCGCCCGGGCCGAAGCGCTGACGAAAGCTCTGGATGAGCTGACTGCCCGCAGCAAGGAAGCAGCACAGTCTGCCGCCACCCTCAAAGCCACACGGGACAGCTATCAGGATGTGCTGCACAGCAGCGTCATGGATGAGCTGGCCGCGCTGTGGGACGCCCGCGCCGCGCTGGAAGTGGCCCGCGCCGACTGCACCGCACAGGAGCAAAAGCTGGCTGAGTGCCGTGAGAACCCGATGCTGCAGCAGCTTTACAAAGAGGACGAGGCCCGCGAGGCCGCGTGGGACGCCGCCCGCGCCGCTGTGGAGACAGCCGGCGGCGACATCCGTGTCTGCGAAAAGCAGCTGGCCTCCTGCGAGGCTGAGCAGACCAAGGCAGAAGAGACCGCCAGGCAGGCAAAGGACGCCGCTGACCGGTTCTTCGGGCAGTACCCGCTTTTGGAGCCGCTGGCACGGGAGCGCTTCGCGGCCCTGAGCAAGGACAAAGGCCCGCGCTATGCGGCCCAGTCCGCCGAAAAGGCACAGGCCCGGCTGGACGACGCACTGGCCGTCTACCTCACCGGCACCCTCGAGCCTGCCCAGAAAGAGTACAACACCCGCTACGTCTGCGATCATCCGCTGGGCCTTACGGGCATCGAGCAGTACCGCGCCCAGCACGAGAGCCTCGTGCGCATTGATCTGGAGCGGTACGCCGCCCGCCTCGAGCAGGCACAACGCGACTGCAAGGACCGCTTCCGCAAGGACATCCTCTTCCGGATGAAGGACGACATCTTCAACGCACGGCGGCAGTTCCGGGAGCTGAACAAGGTGATGGAACAGCTGACCTACGGCGAAGAGGTCTACCGCTTTGAGCTTGGTCCCAGCCGCGACCCCCAGCTGGCCGCATTCTATCAGGTCATCGTGGATAAGGGAAACCAGCAGATGACCGACGGCGACTCGCTGGACAACCTCGCCGCCACCGCCGACCCCGTCTATGAGCGTCAGGTAGACGAGCTGATGGAAAAGATCATGGCCGATGTGGACGAGAACACCCGCGCCCGGCAGGAGGGCCGCCGCCCTGAGAATGTCACCCTTTCGGATTATGTAGACTACCGCACCTACCTCGACTACGACATCAAAGTGACCAACACCGTCTCCGGCCAGCAGGCCTCCCTTTCCCGCGTCAGCCGCGATTCTTCCGGCGGCGAGAATCAGGCCCCCTTCTATGTAGCCATCTGCGCGTCGCTGCTCCAGATCTACCAGAAGAGCGAGAACAGCATCCGTCTGGTGCTGCTGGACGAAGCGTTCAGCAAGATGACCAGCGACCGCATCCGCCCCATGATGGAGCTGTTCCGCCGGATGCAGCTGCAGGTCCTGCTCATCTCCACCGTCGAGAAGAGCACCGCCATCCAGCCCTACTGTGACATCACCTATTCCATCGTGCGCCACGGCGACGTGAACGCCATCGCGCCCTTTTACCGTCTAAATGCATCGGAGGAAATTGGATCTTGAACGAACATCTTGTAAAATTCTGGCTCTTTGCCACCCACTGGACCGAGCTGGACACCTTTGACACCGAAGAAGAGCTGAACGACGAGATCGAACTGCTCCACCGCCAGAACCTGCCCACCAAGGTGCGTCAGCGCACCAAAAAGGACGGCGGCGAGGAGCTGGTGCTCTACGTCAAGCAGGCAGACCGGGATTATGCCCGCTACTGCACCGGCTGGCGGCCCGGGATGTAACAAGGAGTACCCATGTCAAAGCAGAAAATACAGTTATCCGACCACTTTGATTACAGCCGCCTTTTGCGGTTCGTGCTGCCCTGCGTCGGCACCATGCTGTTCACCTCCATCTACGGCATCGTGGACGGCCTGTGCGTCTCGAACTTTGTGGGCAAAACGGCTTTTGCAGCGGTCAACCTTATCATGCCTGTGCCGATGCTGGTCGGCTCGGTGGGCTTCATGCTTGGCACCGGCGGCAGCGCCATCGTGGGCATCACGCTGGGCGAGGGCGACCGGGAAAAGGCCGACCGCTATTTCAGCCTCTTCGTCTGGACGGGCCTGATTTTGGGCATCGTCCTCTCCGCCATCGGTGTTCTCATCGTCCGCCCGGCGGCGGCGCTGCTGGGCGCAGAGGGAGAGATGCTGGATTATGCTGTCCGTTATGGCCGCCTCCTGATGGCCTGCCTGCCCTTCTTCATTTTGCAGAATATGTTCCAGAGCTTCTTTGTCACCGCCGAAAATCCCCATCTGGGTTTCGCCTTCACGGTAGCGGCGGGCGTCACCAACATGGTATTGGACGTTGTTCTTGTGGGTATGCTCCACGGCGGCGTAGAGGGCGCGGCCATCGCCACCTTCATCAGCCAGGCCGTGGGCGGCGTGCTGCCGGTGTTCTACTTCCTCAATAAGCGCTCCACCAGCTCTATCCATCTGGGCCGCGCCCAGTGGAACGGCGGCGTCATCTGCAGCGCCTGCATCAACGGCTCCTCGGAGCTGATGACCAATCTTTCCATGTCGCTGGTCAACATTCTTTACAATTACCAGCTCCTCCGCTTTGCCGGTGAAAACGGTGTCGCGGCTTATGGCGTCATCATGTATGCGGCGTTCCTGTTTGTGGCCGTCTTCGTGGGCTATGCCGTCGGCAGCGCCCCCATCGTCAGCTACCACTACGGCGCACGCAACCACGCCGAGCTGAACAACCTCTACTCAAAGAGCCTTCGCCTCATCGGCGTCATCGCCGTCGTTATGACGGCCCTCTCCATGCTGGTCATCCCCTATGTGGCCCGCATCTTTGTGGGCTACGACGCCGAGCTGCTGGCACTGACCAGCCACGCCTTCCGCGTCTACGCCCTGAACTTCTTCCTCATGGGCTTCAATGTCTACGGCTCCTCCTTCTTCACTGCTCTGGGTGACGGCGTGACCAGTGCGCTCATCTCCTTCCTGCGCACTTTACTGTTCCAGCTGCTGGCCCTCATCTTCCTGCCCATGGTTTTGGGCATCGAGGGCGTCTGGCTGGCCGTCACGGCGGCCGAAGCCGGTGCGCTCTGCGTCACGGTACTGATGTTCATCACCAAGGACAAAGTTTTCCACTATCGCAAAGTATCCTGTTGAAAAGAAAGGAACTGTTGCAAAATAGCGTCCCTTCAAAATGTTGAAAACAGCCGCATTCACCGTACAGATCGGGCAGAATGTTGAAAACTCAAAGGCAGATTTCAAAAAATGAGATAGGCGACCCCTTTCGGGGAAGTCTATCTCATTTTTTCGTTGGGGCTATTTTGCAACAACCCCTTTTCTTGCGCCTGCCCCTGCGTCGTGCTATAATGCTTTCAGAGAGTATGAGCGCGGCAAACAGGAACTGCGCACCTGAAATCGTCAAAGAAAACAGGAGGAAAAACCGATGGAAGCATCGACCGTCTACTATACCGATTTCCGCTGTCCCGTGGGTACCAGCCTCACCGATAAGCTGCGCCGGGTGTGCATCGCGGCAGACATCAAGAACATCGACATGGAGGGCAAGTTCGTCGCCATCAAGATGCATTTCGGCGAGCTGGGCAACCTGGCCTATCTGCGCCCCAACTACGCCAAAGTCGTGGCCGACCTGTGCAAGGAGCAGGGCGGTATGCCTTTCCTGACCGACTGTAATACCCTGTATCCGGGCAGCCGCAAGAACGCCCTCGAGCATCTGACCTGCGCCCAGCTGAACGGCTTCTGGCCCATGACCACCGGCTGTCAGGTGCTCATCGCCGACGGCCTGCGCGGCACCGATGAAGTCGAAGTGCCTGTGCCGAACGGCGAATACTGCAAGACCGCTAAAATCGGCCGCGCCATCATGGACGCCGACATCTTCATCAGCCTGAGCCATTTCAAGGGCCACGAGTCCACCGGCTTCGGCGGTGCCATCAAGAACATCGGCATGGGCTGCGGCTCCCGCGCCGGCAAGATGGAGCAGCACGCCTCCGGCCACCCGGCGGTGCAGGAAGACCTCTGCCGCGGCTGTCACCGCTGCGCCAAGGAGTGCGGCTCCGACGCCATCAGCTACAACGAGAAGAACAAGGCTGTCATCGACCAGGACAAGTGCAAGGGCTGCGGCCGCTGCATCGGTGCCTGCAACTTCGACGCCATCTACTCTCAGTACGACAGCGCCAACGAGATGCTGGACCGCAAGATGGCCGAGTATGCCGCCGCCGTCTGCCATGACCGCCCTACCTTCCACATCAGTCTGGTGCAGGACATCAGCCCCAACTGCGACTGCCACGGCGAGAACGACGCGCCCATCCTGCCGGACATCGGCATGTTCGCCTCCTTAGACCCGGTGGCCCTCGACCAGGCTTGTGCCGACGCCTGCCTGAACGCCGCTCCGCTGCCCAACAGCCAGCTGGGCCAGAACCTCGCCACCCCGGGCTGGAACTGCCACCACGACAACTTCAAGGACTCTAACCCCAACATCGAGTGGAAAGCCACCCTCGAGCAGGCCGAGAAGGTCGGCATGGGTACCCGCGCCTACACCCTCAAGAAAGTCTGATCCCGATAAAACAAAGGCCGGACGCCTCCCGCACCAAAGCGGAAAGGTGTCCGGCCTTTTCTCTGTGATTTAATACTCGCCCTTTGCCTCCGGCACGAGGGGGTCAACGACATCCTCAAGGGCGTTCCAGTCCTTCTCAGAGAAGGTCAGCTTCTTGGCGTCGAGGCCCACGTCCTCCAGACGGCCTGCCATGGCGTCCTTGTCTTCCAGCAGGGCAGCGGCATCGTCCTTTATCATGGGCCATGCCTCGGCGAAGCCCTCCTGCTCCAAGTCGGAGAGGTTGTCGTACCACTGGGTGTAGGCGTCCTCAATGGCCGTTTCCGTGCGGGCAGAGAGGTTTGCCTCGTCGGCCCAGACCAGCAGGGTGGCTGCGGCCTGCACGCTCTTGAGGGAGCAGCCGGACACACCGGGACCCCAGCCGAGGCTGGGCTCAAAGGCGGCTGCAGTGCCGTCTACGCTGAACAGTGAGTTCTCGTCGAAATCTTTATTGAACAGCCCGGAGGTGTCGGCCTGCGCGGTGCTGCTGGGGGCGCTCTCGCTGCTGACGCTGGACGGCTCAGAAGCCGAAGAGCTTGCGTGGGAGGCGTCGCCGTTTGTATTGGAGCAGCCTGCCAGCAGGCCGCACAGCAGAGCAGCACTCACAAGGAGCGAAAGGATGTGCTTTTGAGTCATAGGGGATGTCCTCCTTCTATCTGCGCCCGGCCCGCAGGCCGGGGAAAATATCTCTCTGAGACTAGTATACTGTTCTGCCGCGCGGTTGTCAATCGGCCTTGCCACGAACAAATTTTAAGGGGCCGCGCAGTGGGGCTGGATTGACCTTTCCGGCGCAGCGGGCTATAATAAAGGGTACATGAATCGTTAAAATACCAAGGAGAAAATAACCATGAAGAATGCAGCTTTTTCGATAGAGGAGCTTTTCCGTTTTCTGGACGCCGGCGTCAGTGCTTTCCACTCCACGGCTGCTGCGGCCGCCATTCTGGAAGCCGAGGGCTATGTGAACTGCCCCGAGAGTGCCGCGTGGGAGCTGGCCCCCGGCGGCAAGTATTACACCACCCGCAATGGCTCTGCCGTGCTGGCATGGCGTATGCCCAAGGGTGAGCTGACCGGCTGGCACGCAGCCGCCAGCCACAGCGACTCGCCCACCTGGCGTATCAAGCAGTTCGACACGGAGGACAAGGTCTTCGCCAAGGCCGAGGTCGAGGGCTACGGCGGCATGATCATGCCCTCCTGGCTCGACCGTCCGCTGACCGTGGCAGGCCGTCTGCTGGTGCGCACCGAGAGCGGCATCGAGAGTCGTCTGGTCTGCCCCGACCGTGCGCTGGCCTGCATCCCCAACCTCTGCATCCACTTTAGCCGCGACCTAAACAACGGCATGAAGTATAACCCGCAGGTCGATCTGCAGCCCATCTTCGGCGGCAAGGGTGGAAACCTGAAAGAGGTCCTGGCCGCTGAGGCCGGCGTGAAGGCCGAGGACATCCTCGACGCTGACCTTGTCCTCGCCACCCGTGAGAAGGCCGTCCGCATGGGCCTGAACGGCGAGTATTTCATGTCTGGCCGCATCGACGACCTCGAGTGCGCCTACACCACTCTGTGGGGCTTCCTGCAGGGCCGCGGCGAAGAGGAAGGCCGCGGAGACATCTGGGTCATGTTCGACAACGAAGAGGTCGGCTCTTCCAGCCGTCAGGGCGCGCAGGGTACCCTCATGGCCGACGTGCTGGCCCGCATCGAGGAGAGCATGGGCGTCAGCAGGGAGCAGAGCATCCGCGCCCGCACCAACTCTCTGGTGCTCAGCGCCGACAACGGCCACGCCACCCATCCCAACCACCCCGAAAAGAGCGACCCCGCCAACCCCGTCGTGATGGGCGGCGGCGTCCTGCTGAAGTATAATGCCCGCCAGACCTATACCACCAGCGGATTCACCGGTGCAGCCTTCACCGCCATCTGCAAGAAGGCCGGTGTGCCGGTGCAGGTGTTCGCAAACCGCGCCGATGTGCCGGGCGGCTCCACGCTGGGCAATCTGCTGGGCCATCAGATCCTGATGCCCATGGTGGACATCGGTCTGGGCCAGCTGGCCATGCACTCCGCCATGGAGACGGCAAGCTGCGCCGACGCCGAGTACATGGCAAAGGCCGTGGCAGAGTATTACAACACCCCCATCTTCCAGCCGAAGGACGGGGAGTGGAAGCTGGGCCTGTGAGCGCTGTCGTCGGGCGGTTCGCCCCCAGCCCCAGCGGGCGGCTCCATCTGGGCAACCTCGCGTGCAGCCTCCTTGCATGGCTGAGCGCCAGGAGCCGGGGAGGGCGAATCGTTCTCCGCATCGAGGACCTGGACGCGGAGCGCTGCCCCCGCAAATACGCCGACCAGCTGGAAGAAGACCTTGGGTGGCTGGGCCTTTTCTGGGATGAGGGCGGCAGCAAGGGCGGCCCCCATGAGCCATATTACCAGAGCGAGTGCAGCGGCATCTACACCGAGAGCTACAAAAAGCTGGAAGCCATGGGGCTTGTCTATCCCTGCTTCTGCTCCCGCAGCCAGCTCCATGCCGCCAGTGCGCCCCACACCTCGGACGGCAACGTCATCTATCCCGGCACCTGCCGGGGGCTGACAGCCGAAGAAATCGCCGAAAAGCGGAAAAAGAAAGCTCCGGCCTACCGCCTCATGGTGCCGGACGAGAACATCACCTTCACCGACGGCTGTATGGGCGAACATACAGAAAACCTTCTGCGCGACTGCGGTGACTTTTACCTCCGCCGCGCCGACGGCGTATTTGCGTATCAGCTGGCCGTCGTGGTGGACGACGCCCGGATGGGTGTCACCGAAGTCGTGCGCGGGGCCGACCTGCTTTCCTCTACGGCGCGGCAGCTCTATCTGTACCGGCTTCTGGGTCTGCCTGCACCGAAGTTCGCCCACTGCCCGCTGCTGCTGGCGTCGGACGGGCGGCGGCTCTCCAAGCGGGACGGCGACCAGAGCCTTGAGAACCTCCGCGCCCGCTATACGGCCGAGGACATCGTGGGCCGTCTGGCCTATGCCTACGGCCTGCAGGAAGAGCCTGCACCTCGGACGCCGGAAAGCCTCATCAAAGACTTTTCGTGGGATAAGGTGCCGAAGAAGGATATTTGTCTGCCGGAAGGGCTGTTTTAGCGCAGCGTAACACCCTCGGCGAAGCCGTAAATGGGAGAAACGAGAAAAAAGCGTTTAGCGAAGCGGCTAGCTTTTTTCCGTTTCGACTTCTTCTTTGGGGTCTGAAAGGGGCGAGCAGCCCCTTTCTCGTGGGTCCAGCGCGTCGAAATCGCTGGTGGTTTTCTGGTTCTCTTTTGCCAGCAAAAGAGAACATTAGCCTTAATGAAAAAGCGCTTTACCCCGCGCCACCAGCGCGCAAAGAACTTCATCTTCAATACACAAAAAGACCTTCAAGTTCTCTTCATGAAAACTTGAAGGTCTTTTCTGCTTTCAGAAAGGGGTACGGCATTGCCGACGGTGTTACGCCATTAGAGTCGCTGCGGAATGCGGCGCATCTCTCCCGAGCGCTCGAGGCTGCTGGCGGCAGCGTCCAGCGCAAAGGCCAGCGCTGCGCCCAGCACCACGTCGATGCAGCTGTGCTGTTTGAGCAGCATGGTGGACAGGATGATGGCCGCGCCCAGAACATTGGCGGCGGGCCGCATCCAGCGGCGGCCCGGCTCGTCGAAGCAGCGGCTCCGGCGGTAGCCTATCATCAGGGTCACCGAGTTGAAAACGTGGATGGAGGGGCAGACGTTCCGGGCGGTGTCAACGGCATAGAGCATCCGCACCAGACGGGCGAAGATGTCGCTGCCATATACCCGGTAAGGCCGCAGAGCAAGCCCTGTGGGCAGAAGGACATAACAGCTCAGTGCGATGGTCATGCCGGTGAAGAGGCACAGGCAGACCCGCCAGAAGTCGCTACGCTCGCCGTGCCGCAGCAGATAGAACAGGGTAAAGGGTATCCACGCGAACCATGCAAAATAGGGGACGATGGCGTACTTGCAGAAAGGGATGACATCATCCAGCTGGCAGTGTACCCAGATGGCAGGGACGGTGATATTCACCTCGAGCCAGTGGAACACGGTCAGATAAAATACAGTGTAAAGAGCCATGAAAGAGACGGGATGGCGTGCGATCCAGCTGCGCATCAGTAACACTTCCTTTTAGGGGCGGTATTCCATTTCACCCCGGCTTCATAGCATTATACGCCCCAATCATGAACAAAACAAGACAAAAATTTGACAATCTTACTAAAACACCCTGCGAAAAACTGTGCAGATAGTCGAGCTGTTTTTTCACCATAAACAAAAACAAGCCGCTGCCAACTGGCAGCGGCTTGTTGCTTGAAGTTCAAGCAATGCCGTCCGGAATGGGTACACTCAGACGGCGGCGAAACTCAGGTGAGTATGCCGGGCTGTTATGCAGCCTTCTTCTGGGTATTCTTCTTGGTCGCGTGCAGGAAGATGGCCAGCATTGCGATGGCGAAGATGACGCCGAAGGGATATGCAACAGCGGTGTTGTAGATGGTAGCGCCCTCAGCGGTCTTGCTGTTGAGGAGGCCGCCCAGGCACTCAGGAGCCAGAACGAAGTAAGTAGAAGAAACTGCGCTCATGAAGGTAGCAGGCACAGCGGTGATCCAGTAGTTCTTCTTCTCCTGGAAGAGGTACATGGAAGCAGCCCACAGGACGATCATAGCCAGAGTCTGGTTGGTCCAGCTGAAGTAGCGCCAGATAACGGTGTAGTTGATGAAGCCCAGTGCATTGCCGATGCCCAGGAAAGCGCCGACGCCCAGAACGGGGATGCAGAGCTTCAGGCGGTTTGCGTAGCTGTCCTGATCGATCTTGAACCAGTCGGCCAGGGTCAGACGAGCGGAACGGAATGCGGTATCGCCAGAGGTGATGGGGCAGACGACAACGCCGATCATAGCCAGTGCGATACCCACACCGCCCATGGTCTTGGAGCAGACGTCGTAGATAGCAGCGGACTGGCCCTCAGCCAGAGCAGCTGCCAGACCGGTGTTCAGACCGCCGGTGATCTCGTACAGGGAGCAGCCAGCTGCGGCCCAGATCAGGGCGATGATGCCCTCGCAGACCATTGCGCCGTAGAAGACGAAGTGGCCCTGCTTCTCACTCTTCATGCAGCGAGCCATCAGAGGCGACTGAGTGGAGTGGAAACCGGAGATAGCGCCGCAGGCAACGGTGATGAACATGAAGCTCCAGATCGGAGTTCCGGAGGGATGCATGCTGCCGAAGTGCTCCCAGATCTCGGGGATGGTGTAGGCGGGGTTGGTGAAGATGCCAAAGATAACGCCGACGGCCATGATGATCAGGCAGATGCCGAAGATGGGGTAGATCTTACCGATGACGGCGTCGATGGAGATGAAGGTCGCAATGAAGTAGTAGACCAGGATGATGACCAGCCAGAACAGGGTAGTGGTCAGAACACCGGACATACCGCTGTTCTTGCACAGGGTGACGATCAGGCCGGCAGGGCCGACTGCGAACACGGTACCGACCATGATCAGCAGCACGACGGAGAACACACGCATGACGTTCTGCATCACAGGGCCGAGGTACTTACCGGTGATCTCTGCGATAGAGCCGCCGTCATTACGCTCGCTCATCATGCCGGAGAAGTAGTCATGCACACCACCGGCAAAGATGGTACCGAAGGTGATCCACAGGAACACCACAGGACCCCACAGAGCACCCTGCAGTGCGCCGAAGATGGGGCCGAGGCCCGCGATGTTCAGCAGCTGGACCAGAAACAGCTTCCACTGAGGCATCACGACGTAGTCAACACCGTCGTTGATGCGGACAGCAGGAGTTTCACGGTCATCGGGTCCGAACGTGTTGTCAACGATCTTGCCGTAGACGAAGTAACCGCCGATCAGGATCGCTAAACAGAGTAAGAAACTAATCATACCAGAAACCTCCTTTTTGATTTCTACAGCCGACCCCATTCTGCCGACTGCCAAAATCATCCTTGGCCTTATGTTAACACATTCTTCATAAAATGAATAATATACTTCTGGTATGGGTCATATATCAAAAAATATATGGTCTGGTGCCCTGTTTGTGGGATGTCTGGCCATATTTTAACGAAGGCACGATTGAATTTCGATAACGTTTCTCTTTGAAACGATTCCAGGAATGTCCAGAAGGCAGTTTGCCAAAAATTTTAGTGAGTTTTTGTGCAGAGTGCTGAGAGAGGGCGCTTTTTTGCCTTTTTCCGTGGCTTTTCTGCATAAAATGGCGAGAGCTGGAAACAGGACCTTATTTTACCGTGAGGGCGGCTTCCCGGTGGAGCAGGTCGATGAATGCCTGTTCTTCGGGCCGGAGCGCGCCGTGGTCGGGGTAGACCAGCACGTCCCGCATGACCTGACACTGGGCGGGGCATTTTTTGAGCACCAGATGGAACTGGTCCAGCGCCCGCTGGGGCATGGGGGAGGCCCACATATAAGCTGAGGGCAGCTGTTGCAAGATAGAAAACTGGCTGCACCGCTCGTAGACATGGATGCGGCGGCTGTCGTTGACGTGCCAGCGCACGCCGTCGCCGCCGTCTTCGCCGGGGAGCTGGAAATCGTCGTGCATGATCTCCATATAATGGTTCAGCTCGGCGAGGTCTTTCACCTCGTGCTTTGCCAGTGGGCCGTCCCGGTTGGTGAGCAGGCGGTACTCGAACTCCATCACCGGCTCCATTTTCAGGCCCCGGCGGGCGCAGTAGTGGATGTAGTGGTCGTCGTCCTCGGCGGCATACCGCAGCAGCGCCAGGTGATAACCCCGGCGCAGCACGAAGTCCAGCGCCTCCATGGAGCCGCCCTCCCGGATGTGGATGCGGAGCTGGTCGGCCCCGGCGGCTTCTTTCAGGAAATCCACCGCCGCATAGGAGGCGTAGGTGGCATGGGGGATCATCACCCGCAGCTCGGCGCAGCGCTCCCGGGCGTGGTGGGCATCTTCAGTCAGGCGGTCTACCTCTTCCAGCACCCGTGCGGCCTGCTCGATGAACCGCCGCCCCTGCTCGGTGGGGATCATGCCAGTGGACGAGCGCTCAAAGATGCGCAGACCGTATTCCTCTTCCAGCTTCTTCAGCGCCTTGCTGACGTTGGGCTGGGCGGCGTAGAGCTGCTTTGCCGCAGCGCTCACCGAGCCCCATTTCTTAATGGCAACGAGATAACGCAGTTCTGTGATGTTCAAAGCTCTTCTCTCCTGGTCAATGCAGATTCTCCTTTATTCTATCAGCCCGGCGGCAGACGTGTCAAGCCGCGGTTGACGCCTCGAAGAGCGGGGCTTATAATAAAGAAAAACGCCCCGCTCAAAAGCAGGGCAGGAGGTGGAAACATGGAGCGTTACCGCGTTGTGCGCCTCGAAGAACAGATGTACGGCTGCGAAGAGCTGCCCGAAGGGGCAGAGGTCTGCTGTGATGTGACGGTAGAAGCAGCGGACGGCACCCGGAAGACCCTGTCCTGCCCCGACGCCGAGCTGACACGGCAGGGCATCGACGAGGGAGATACCGTGCTCTGGGACGGCACGGCCCTGCGCAAAGCCTGACTTTGGAAAAGAGCTGGAAAAAGAGAGGAACCTCATGAAAAAAATCGAGACTTCTGCCCTCATCGGCCTGGGTGCGCTGGGCATCCTCTTTGGCCGGAAGATGCCCGGCGTGAAGGTCATTGCGGATGCGGAGCGTATTGCCCGCTACTCGGCCCAGCCGGTGGTCTGCAATGGCAAAGAGTGCCGCTTCGATTATGTCACGCCGGAGCAGGGCCAGCCGGTCGACCTGGTCCTCGTGGCCGTCAAGGCTACGGTGCTCGAGCAGGCCATCAAGGACATCAAAAAGTTCGTCGGCCCCGACACCATCATCATCAGCGTGCTCAACGGCATTACCAGTGAGAATGACATCGAGGCTGTCTATCCCGGCCACTGTCTGTGGAGCGTCGCCATCGGGATGGACGCCACCCGCGTGGGCCGCAGCCTGACGTTCGGTGCCGAAGGCCGCATCCAGTTCGGCGAGAAGAGCGGCGAGATGACCGACCGCGTAAAAGCGGTGGACGAATACCTCACCGCCTGCGGCATCGCCAGCGAGCCCTGCAATGACATCCTCTTCAAGCAGTGGAGCAAGCTGATGGTCAACGACGGCCTCAATCAGGCGGCCGCTGCTTTTGACCTGCCCTACGGCGGCCTGACCAAGCCCGGCCCGGCCTATGATAAGATGCTCGAGGCCATGCAGGAAGTCATTGATCTGTCGGTGCTGGAAGGCGTCGATCTGCCTGTCGACAACCACAAAGCCTTCCTCGAATCCATGGCCCCCACCTTCAATCCCGACGGAATGCCCAGTATGCGGCAGGACGTCCTCGCCAAGCGCCCCACCGAGGTGGAGCAGTTTGCAGGTGTCGTCCGCCGTCTGGCCCAAAAGCACGGGATGCCCACTCCGGCCAACGATTTCTTCTATGAGAAGATCCAGGAGATCGAGGCCAATTATAATAAATAAGGAGACACCATGCACAGCATTTATTTTGCCCGCCACGGCGAGACGGTCTGGAACGTGGAGAATAAGATCTGCGGCATGACCGACAGCCCCCTCACCGAAAAAGGCCGTCAGCAGGCCCGGGAGCTGGGCCAGAAGGTCAAGGAAAGCGGCGTCCACATCGATGAGATATTGTATTCACCCCTGAGCCGCGCCGCCGACACCGCAAAGGCCGTGGCCGAGGCCACCGGCCTGCCCGCCCGCTGTGAGCCCCGCCTGCGGGAGCAGTGCTTTGGCAAATACGAAGGCACGCCCCGGGACGGCGCAGAGTTTCGCATCTCCAAGACCCATTTTGCCGACCGCTACGACGGCGGCGAGAGCATGATGCAGCTGGCCCAGCGCATTTATAATCTGCTGGACGAGCTGCGGCAGGATGAGAACAAGACCTATCTTCTCGTGGCCCACAACGGCATCGCCCGTGTGGTCGAGTCCTATTTCCACGACATGACCAACGAGGAGTATTCCGCCGCCGGCATCAAAAACTGTGAGTTGGTGAAATACCGGTTCGAATAACAGCAAAAAGGGGCTGTTGCAAAATAAAAGTGCGATAGCAACTTGTACAAAGAAATAGTGCGAAAGCAGAAACCCGGAACCCTTTTTGAGCCGTTTTGGCCCTGAAAAGGTTCCGGGTTTTGTGTATTATTTTTTCATGAAGCTATTTTGCAACAGCCTCTTAGAAGATCCGAGTTCGATTTTACACCATTGCAGACACCACTGCCACGGCCAGCACCACAAGGCCGAGGGCGATGCGGTAGATGCCGAAGAAGGTGAAGTTGTGGCGCTTGACGTAATCCATCAGGAAGCGGATGGCCGCCAGGCTGACCACGAAGGCCACCACGCAGCCCACCGTCAGCACAGCCACCTCGGTGCCGGTGATGGCGACACCGGAGACGGCGAATTTGAGCACCTTGAGCAGGGATGCACCCGCCATGACCGGGATGGCGAGGTAGAAGGTGAACTCCGCCACGCAGGCGCGGGAGAGGCCCAGCAGCAGGCCGCCCACGATGGTCGCGCCGGAACGGGAGGTACCGGGGATGATGGCCAGCATCTGCCAGACGCCGATGATGAGGGCGTCACGGTAAGTGATCTGTTCCAGATGGGTGACGTGGGGCGCAGTGCGGCGGCTCTCCACCACAAGGAACAGCACACCGTAGAGGATGAGCATTGCGGCCACGGTGATGTAGTTGTAGAAGTGAGCCTCCATCCAGTCGTCCAACGGACTGATGACCAGCACCGGCAGTGTGGCGGCGACCACCTTGAACCAGAGCTGCCAGACGCTGGGCTTGGAGATGACGCGGCCATGCCGCAGGCCGAAGGGCCACAGCTTGCCCCAGAACAGCACCACCACTGCAAGGATGGCACCCAGCTGGATGACCACGCGGAACATGGACATGAACTCTTCACTGGCGTTGAACTTTACCACCTGTTCCAGCAAGATCATATGGCCTGTGGACGAGATGGGCAGCCACTCGGTGATGCCCTCCACGATGCCCATCAAGATCGCTTTGATGATCTCAAGAAACATATAAGCACTCCTCCTGCCGTACGCCGGGCGCACGGGCTTTTGTGATTCTTATCGTCATACCGTTTCAGTATACCATATTCCGACTCTCTGCGCACCAGGAATTCAAAAATTTTATCTCTGGAGTCCCCTACAGCTTTTCTATTTATCTGCGGGGGAAAATATGCTATACTGGGATGTAGATTTATCGGAGACGAAGTTCCATATATATTTTACAGCGAGGTAATTCCATGAACATTCTTGTAATCGGCTGCGACCAGGTGGGCGCATCGCTGGTGCGGGACCTGGAGCGCATCGGCCACGACATCTCCATCATCGAAAAGGACTCCGAACAACTCAAGCGTCTGGACGCCTTCGACGACTATACCTTCAGCGGCAACGCCCTTGTGGGCGACCCCACCGACCCCGACGTACTGCGTCAGGGCGGCATCGAGAACTGCGACGCCGTGGCCGCCGTCAGCGAGGACGACTCCCTCAACCTGATGGCCGCGCAGATCGCCAAGAGCCTCTTTCAGCGCGAAAAGGTCATCTGCCGCGTCTCCGACCCCCACCTGCAGGTACTCTACCACAAGGCTTACGAACTGGACACCATCTGCCCCACCGTCCTCACCGAGCAGGCCGTGTTCCGTTCTCTCTCCAAATAACCGATACCATTCGCATAATGAGGTAGTATTATGAAAGTTTGTATTGCCGGCGGCGGGCGTGTGGGCCGGTATCTGGCCCAGAGCCTGCTGGCCAACCGCCACGAAATCGTCATCATCGAGCCAGTGGAGAGCCAGTGCCGGATGCTGGCCGATATGCTGGACATCCCGGTCATCTGCGGCGACTCCATCAGCGTGGACACTCTGCGCACCGCCGACGTCGCCAGCTGCGACGCCTTTGTGGCTGTGACCGGCTCTGACGAAGACAACCTCGTGGCCTGCCAGATCGCCAAGCGGGAGTTCGGCGTAGACCGCACCGTGGCCCGGGCCTCCAACCCCAAGAACCGCGAACTGCTCCACACTCTCGGCGTGGACACCGTGGTCTGCGGCACCGACAACCTGAGCCATATTCTCGAGCGGGAGATCGAGACGGATACCATCCGCCAGCTCCTCTCTCTGGGCGGCGGCACGGCCAGCCTGAACGAGATCTTGCTGCCCGAGAATTTCCTCTACGCGGGCAAGGCCATCATGGACATCCCCATCCCGGGCGACACCATCCTGATCAGCATCACCCGCGACACCGAGTTCATCATCCCCCACGGCAGCACGATCCTGCTGCCCTGGGACCACATCCTCTGCCTGACCCGTGACGACAGCCTGCACGAGCTGACCGAGGCCTGGGGCCTCAGCGATAAGTGACGGAGCAGGAGCTGCGGCGCACCGCCGTCATCATCCCGCCCACTGGCCGGGCCGTCCTCTGCGTCTGGGCGGCGGTGCCGGGGCTGTTCGCTGCGCCCTTCGTGTTCTGGCAGAGCGTCGCCGCCGGAGCGGGTTTCTGCCTGCTCTGGGGCTTTCTGGTCTACTGCCTCTGGGCGCGGGCCTGCAGCTTCGCTGCTGTGCTGGGGGAACGGACCGTAACGGTCTACTCCGGCGTTGCGCTGCCGGTGCGTCAGGTGCTTCCCCGCCGGGCCGTTACCAGCGTCCGGCTGCTCCGGACACCCCTGCTGCGGCTGGGCGGTGTCTCGCTGCTCATCGTGGCGGCCCCGGGTGCGAAGCTCTTTCTGCCCGCCATCCCGGCCCAGCAGGCCGGGCTTCTGGCCCATATTCTGGCGGAGGATGCACCATGACCCGACAACGGCATTACCATCCCCTCGCCGCCCTCCGCTTCCTGCGCAAGGCGGTCGTCGTCTGCCTGCTGCCGCTGGCGAACGCCCTGCTGGAGTTCAGCCTGAACGCTCTGCTCACAGCTCTGCGGCAGGACGCCGCGCTTCTGCTCTTCCTCTGCGGGGCCAGCTCCATCCTGCTGGAAGCCAGCAGCTGGGCGCTGGATGAGGCCGGTGTGCTCCGGCTGCGGTGGGCGTTCATCTCCAAGCGGGAGCGCATCATCCGGGCCGAAGCTCTGGCCGCACTGACCATTGAGCGGCCGCTTTTCTTTCGGCTGCTCGGGGCCAGCCGGGTGGTGCTCTACCCGGTGGGTCAGCCTGCCAGGCGATCCGTCACCCTTTATTTGCACAAAGAAGACGCGCAGGAGCTTGCTGACCGCCTGATGCCTGTCCGGGACCCGGTCTGCCACCGCCCTGCCGGGGGCGAGCGGGCCGCGCTGGTGGTTTTGGGTGCCAACGGTCTGTCCACGCTGGCGCTGACCTATTTGGCTATCCGGCAGAGCCGACCATTTCCCCTCACCGCCGAGGCGGTAGCCCTCTCCCGGCTGAACATCCTCGTCCGGTTCGCGGCCCACTGGCTGCCCGCCGGTGCGGCGTGGATGCTGGTGCTGGCCGGGGCGCTCTTCGGCATCAGTCTGGCCCGCAGTTTTGTCCAGACCGTCCATTATACGGTCTGGCACACTGCCGACCAGCTGGGCAGCCGGGGCGGCTGGCTGTCCCGATTCGAGTTTCGGGTGCGGAGCAGTGAGATAAGCTACGCGGACGTCCGCGTCTCCCCCATCGCCCGGCTCATGAAGCGCTGGCCGGTATTCGTGGTGGCAGGCAGCTGCCGCCCGGAACTGCCGCTTTTCGTCTACCGCTCCGGGCAGGAAGAGCTGTTCCGGGAGCTGCTGCCCGAATTCCGGATGCCGCCCGACACCCGGCACGACCTCACCCACCGCAGCGCCGTCTTCTTTGCGCCTGCCGGCATCCCGTTCGGGCTGTGCCTTCTGCTGGTTCTGGTCTCCCGCAGCGTCCTGCCTGCCCTCACGGGGACATTGCTCATCCCGACGGCGGTATTTGCCGTCTTTCTGGCGGGCGGGCTGATGGGCTGGCTGAAAGAGGGCATCTGGCTCCGGGAGGGCCGGTTCACCCTGCGGCGGCAGAAGGGTGTTTATCTCCACTGCATCTGTGTGTTCCACCCAGATGTCTGCCTGCGCACCTTCCAATCGCCCTGGGCGGCACGTTATCAGCGCATGACGCTGACGCTGGCTCTGCCCGGGCAGGTGCGGCTCAAGGTGCGCAGCATCCCCATGCGGGACGCTGCGCCCTGTCTCAACGCTTTGGAGCAGGAAATATAAAACAAAAGGAAGTCTGATTCTCATGATAAAAACCATTCTCTTCGATTTGGACGGCACCTTACTGAACACCATCGACGACCTGGCCGACGCAGCCAACTGGGTCTGCACCCAGCACGGCTGGCCGACCTTTCCAGTAGAGACCTACAAGCACTTCGTGGGCAACGGCATCCCGAAGCTGGTAGAGCGCTTTTCCCCGGAAAACGCCAGGACGCCCGAACAGCTTGCCGCCACGCTGGCCGAGTTCTCGGCCCGGTATGACGCCCACAAGGAAGACAAAACGGCCCCCTATCCCGGCATCCTGGAACTGCTGGCCGCGCTGAAGGTCGAGGGCGTCCAGACCGCCGTTTTTTCCAACAAAGCGGACGCTTTTTGTGGAAAGATCATCGAGCACTACTTCGGCTCGGACAGCTTTTCGCTGGTGCGAGGCAGCCGCCCCGGTGTTCCCACCAAACCCGACCCGGCTGGCGTCTACTCTCTGATGGCTGACCTCGGCGCAGACCCGCAGAGCACCCTTTTCGTGGGCGACAGCGACGTAGACATCCTTACGGGACACAATGCCGGTCTGCCCGCTCTGGGCGTTCTCTGGGGCTTCCGGGGCGAAGCAGAGCTGACCGCCGCCGGTGCCGATGCTCTGGCCGCAAAGCCGGAAGATATTCTGACGTATCTCCACCAGCACTGAAAAACAAAAGCACGGCCCTGCCGGGACGCTGAAATGCATCCTGGCAGGGCCGTAGTTTTTTTGCAAAAGGAACTGATGGAAAAATACCGCGAGTGAGCAGCTGAGCCATTCCTCAAGCAAAGAAAAAATGATTCAAAAGAGCTATTTTACAATTTTCCGCTTTTCTGCTATACTCGGGCTATAGAACGACCCCCGGCAGAACACCGAGGGACATCGAAACAGGAGGTTTCAACTTATGGGCTTTTTAACTGGTAAAACCGCCATCATTACCGGCGCAGGGCGCGCTGTCCTGAAGGATGGGGGCTGCGGCTCCATCGGCTACGGCATCGCCACCGCATACGCCAAGGAGGGCGCGAACCTCGTCATCACAGGCCGCAATGTCAAGAAGCTGGAAGCAGCCAAGCAGGAGCTGGAAAGCCTCTACGGCATCAAGGTGCTGACCGTGCAGGCCGATGTCTGCGCGGGCGGCGACAACGAGGCCACCGTGGCAAATGTGGTCAAGCAGGCCGTCGATACCTTCGGCGGCATTCAGGTGCTCATCAACAATGCACAGGCTTCGGCTTCCGGCGTGCCGCTGGCCGAGCACACCACCGAGCAGTTCGATTTGGCCATCTACTCCGGCCTCTACGCCGCTTTCTACTACATGAAAGCCTGCTACCCCTATCTGGCTGAGTCTCACGGCAGCGTCATCAACTTCGCTTCCGGTGCTGGCCTCTTCGGCAACTTCGGCCAGTCGGCCTATGCTGCCGCCAAGGAGGGCATCCGCGGTATGTCCCGCGTCGCCGCCACCGAGTGGGGCAAAGACGGCATCAACGTCAACGTGGTCTGCCCGCTGGCATGGACGGCCAAGCTCGAGCAGTTCAGGGACGCCTACCCCGACGCTTTCAAGGCCAACGTCAAGATGCCCCCCATGGGCCACTACGGCAACGCTGAGACGGAGATTGGCCGTGTCTGCGTCCAGCTGGCCATGCCGGATTTCAAGTATATGTCCGGCGAGACCCTGACGCTGGAAGGCGGCATGGGCCAGAGACCGTAAAACGACATCATCTGCTTCCTTGCATAACGAACCCCCGCCTGCCGGATGGTGCAGGCGGGGGTGATTTTTGCTCTGATTCCCGTACGGGTCAAACGAAGAGGCAGTAACCACGGTAGACATTCCTGAAGATTGGGACCCGCGGGCTAAGCAACAGCCCACTGGGCTGATTGCTTACGGCGCTGCGCGCCGCCGCCCTGCCGGGTTGTGGCTCCCAGCATCCGCTTCGTGCCTTGGGCGGCGCTCGCGTCTCGCTGGCCACGGCCCCAACAATGACTCCCTGTTTCTGCCGCAGGCAGCGGTCGTCATTGTTGCAATTCCTCGTACGGGTCAAATAAAAAATCCTCTGCACATTGTGCAGAGGATTTTTATGACCCGTACGGGAATCGAACCCATGTTACAGCCGTGAAAGGGCCGTGTCTTAACCGCTTGACCAACGGGCCTTAGAAATACAGAGCTTCGCTAAAACCTCCGACTTTCATCATCCACTATTGCGGACGACCGTCCCCCTTATCTTAGCGAAACTCTGTAATGTGGTAGCGGTAACTGGATTTGAACCGGTGACACTTCGGGTATGAACCGAATGCTCTAGCCAACTGAGCTATACCGCCATATTTATTTGTTGCACTTGAACAGTGCTTTATTATTATATCCAACAACCCCCGTTTTGTCAACAACTTTTTCAAAAAAATCTTCAATTTTTTCATTCTTTCTGATTTTATACGTCCGTACGCAAAAAGTCCCCGCCATCCTGTATGAATGGCGGGGACTTTCAACATTTTATTGGAGAATGGTGGAAAGCAGGCTTACTTCTTGTGGACAGGCACCATGACCTCGAGGCCGCCCATGTAGGGCTGCAGGACCTTGGGGATGGTGACGCTGCCGTCGGCCTGCAGATGGTTCTCGAGGAATGCGATGAGCATACGCGGAGGAGCCACGCAGGTGTTGTTCAGAGTGTGGGCCAGATAGGTCTTACCATCCTTGCCCTTGACGCGGATGTGCAGGCGGCGGGCCTGTGCATCGCCCAGGTTGGAGCAGGAGCAGACTTCGAAGTATTTCTGCTGGCGGGGGCTCCATGCCTCGATGTCGCAGCTCTTGACCTTCAGGTCAGCCAGGTCACCGGAGCAGCAGTTCAGCTGACGGACAGGGATCTCCATGCTGCGGAACAGCTCGACGGAGTTCTTCCAGAGCTTCTCGTACCAGTCAGCGCTCTCCTCGGGACGGCAGACGACGATCATCTCCTGCTTCTCGAACTGGTGGATGCGGTAGATGCCACGCTCCTCGATGCCGTGAGCGCCCTTCTCCTTGCGGAAGCAGGGGCTGTAGGAAGTCAGGGTCAGGGGCAGAGTAGCCTCATCCAGAGTCTGGTCGATGAAGCGGCCGATCATGGTGTGCTCACTGGTGCCGATGAGGTAGAGGTCCTCGCCCTCGATCTTGTACATCATGGCGTCCATCTCAGGGAAGGACATGACGCCCTGCACCACGTTGCCGTGCATCATGAAGGGAGGGATGACATAGGTGAAACCCTTGTCGATCATGAAGTCGCGGGCATAGGCCAGAACAGCCTCGTGCAGGCGGGCGATGTTGCCCAGCAGGTAGTAGAAGCCATTGCCGGCCACGCGGCCTGCGGCGTCCATATCAATGCCGTCGAAGCTCTCCATGATCTCGGTGTGGTACGGGATGGGGAAATCAGGCACGACCGGCTCACCGAAGCGCTGAGCCTCGACGTTGTAAGTGTCATCCGGGCCGATGGGTACGCTGGGGTCGATCATCTGGGGGATGGTGTACATGATCTCCTGAATGCGTTCAGCCAGCTTTGCCTCCTCGGCTTCCAGCTCTGCCATCTTGTCGGCGTCAGCCTTGACAGCGGCGTTGTTGGCGTCGATCTGAGCCTGCAGCTCAGCCTTCTTGGCCTCGTCGTCGCACTTCTTCAGCTGGCCGAACAGAGGGCCGTTGGCCTTGCTCAGCTTGTTGCGGGCAGCCTTCAGGGACTCGACTTCCTTCAGGCACTCGCGGTACTTGGCGTCCTTCTCGATGACTTCGTCAACGAGGGGGAGCTTTGCATCCTGAAACTTCTTCTTGATGTTTTCCTTGACCGCATCCGGGTTGTCGCGGACAAATTTGATGTCAAGCATGATAACTCTCCTTATACTCTATTGCTTGCACAGGGGGCGTTCCCCGCTGTGCCGTTCAAAGGCGGTGTTCCCCGCCTTGGTACGCATTTCTAATAACTTTTCTGCTCAGGCTCTCCTATTATAGCAGTTTGCGTTTTTAATGCACAAGCAACATCCGCAAACTGCATATCGCAAATATGCCATTTTGATAGGCACTATTTTTGAAAATTGCGATAGGAGAGCTGTCGAGCGATAGCGAGACTGAGAGGTTACTCCACGCTGTACTGCCCCAGCAGATTTGCAAAGGCTTTCAGCTGATCGTCCGAATAGAAATGGACGGTCAGCTTGCCTTTGCCGTCGTGGTAGGCCACGCGGACTTCGCTGCCCAGCGCCTGCTTGAGGCTTTCTTCCACCTCCACCGGCAACGCACTCGGCAGCGGCGCGGCCACAGGCTCTTTTGCGGGCTTTGCCAGCTTTTTGCACAAAGCTTCGGCCTGACGGACGTTCAGCTGGTTGTCCGCTATCATCTGAGCCGCTTCCTCCTGCAGCTCCGGCGTAGGCAGGCCCAAAACGACCTTCGCGTGTCCGATCGTAATGAAGCCGCTTTTCAGCAGTTCCAGCACTGTTTCCGGCAGGCTCAGCAGCCGCAGGCTGTTGGCCAGTGCGCTCCGGCTCTTGCCCAGCTTGCGGGCGGCCTGCTCCTGGGTCAGATCGCAGCGGGTCATCAGTTCACGGATGCCGACCGCCTCTTCCACGGGGTCAAGGTCTTCGCGCTGCAGATTCTCCACCAGCGCAAGCTCCATAGCCTGCTCATCGGTCACGTCCTTGACGATGACCGGCACCTCGGTGAGGCCCGCCATCCGGCTGGCCCGCCAGCGGCGCTCGCCTGCCACGATGAGGTAGCCGCCGGACGGCTTCGGGCGCACCGCAATGGGCTGCAATAAACCGTGCTCGGCGATGCTGGCCGAAAGCTCTGCCAGCGTCTCGTCGTCGAAGGTCTTACGGGGCTGGCCGGGGTCTGGCTCGATCTCCCGCAGGGGCAGCGTCTCGATCCTGGTATCTGACTCAAAGCTGGGGGCGGCGTCTTCAAACAGACTTTCCAGCCCCCGGCCCAGTCCTCCTCTTCCTTTTGCCATTGGTCTCCTCTCTCCCTCAGCCGTCCATCTTCACATCGGCCAGCCCCATCGTCTCGACCGGTTCCGCTGCAGCTTTTCCGCGGCGGCGCTTGGGTGCAGCTTCGGCGGGGCGGTTGCTCTTCACGAACTCGATGGCAAGGTCCATATACGCCTCGCTGCCCTTGCCCTTCGGCTCATAGAAGTTGATGGGCTGGCCATAGCTGGGAGCTTCCGAGATGCGGATGCTGCGAGGGATGGTGGTCTGATACACCTTGTTTCCAAAGTATTTCTTGACCTGCTCCACCACCTGCAGTGTCAGGTTATAGCGGACAGAGAACATGGTGAACACCACGCCTTCGATGTCCAGATAGGGGTTGTACTTCTTGCGGACGGTCTTAAGAGTGCTGATAAGCTCCGACAGACCTTCCAGCGCATAATACTCGCACTGCACCGGGATGAGGATGCTGTCGCAGGCGCACAGGCCGTTCAGCGTCAGCAGGTCAAGGCTGGGCGGGCAGTCGATGAAGATAAAGTCGTAATCCTTCTGGATGGGGGCCAGCGCCTTTCGCAGGCGGCTCTCGCGGCCCGGCAGGTCGATCATCTCAAGGCTGGCGCCCGCGAGGCGGGTGTTGGAGCCGATGACGTCGGTGCGAAACTCCGTCTTGCGGACAGCCTGCCGCGCGTCGGCCTCGCCGATGAGAATTTCATATGTACCAATATCTACACTCCGCTTGGAAATACCATAACCGGTGGTGGTGTTGCCCTGTGGGTCGAGGTCTACGATGAGCACTTTTTTGCCCAGCGCCGCCACGCAGGACGAGAGGTTGACGGCTGTGGTGGTCTTGCCCACGCCGCCCTTCTGGTTTGCAACAGCAACGATTTTTGCCACGCTACTTGCTTCCTTCCGGGAAAAAGATTTGTTCCACATGGAACATTTCGAGGACGAAGCCCGCCGTTTTCCCCTCAGCAGGTCCCTTATACAGCTTAGTATAGCACATCAGCGCGGCTTTTTGAACTGGTTCTTTATAATTTTACGTTCTTTTTGATGGCCACACAGCTCTTTTTCGCATTCAAATTCAGTTTTCGTCTTGCGTAAACATAAAAATCTTCGGCGAAGCCGTAAATCGGAGAAACGAGAAAAAAGCGTTTAGCGAAGCGGCTAGCTTTTTTCCGTTTCGACTTCCCCTTCGGGGTCTGAAAGGGGCGAGCAGCCCCTTTCTCGTGCCTCCCGCGCCTCGAAAGTAGCGGGCACTTTTCTGGTTCTCTTTTGGTGCGCAAAAGAGAACTTTGCCCCAATGCAAGAACGATTTAATCCACGCCATCGGCGCGCAATCCCACCCACCTTACCAGAAAGAAAGAGAGCCAATGTTCCACATGGAACACTGGCCCTCTCCCCTCACCTCTGTGCCGCTGCCGTCGGGATGCGCACGGTATACTCAATGTACCCATCCCGCTCTTCCCGGTGCGCCGTTGCCGGTACACCGTTGTCCGTCATCAGGCGGATGGCGTGGTCGATGGTATTCACAAAAATGCGGACGTCCTTCACCATTGAGATGCGGTGACGTCCCGGGGCAGCTGCGTTCAGCAGCTGCTCGATGTACAAGTCTGTAGCCCGGGCGTTCATCTTCCGCTTGGCAATGGTGATGAGCGCTTCACTGCGGCGGTTTTCCGGCAGACGCAGCACTGCCCGGGCGTGGCGTTCCGTCAGGCCGTTGTCCAGCACGAACTGCCGCTGGTCCTGGGTGAGCTGCAATAATCGCAGCTTGTTGGCCAGTGTCGGCTGAGCCATGCCAAGCCGCTTGGCCGCCTCCGCCTGCGTACAGTCCCACAAGACCATCACATCCCGCAGGCCCTGCGCCTGCTCGAAGGGGTTCAGATTCTCCCGCTGAAGATTTTCCAGAAGCCCCATCGCCGCCGTCTTGTCGTCGGCATAGTCGCAAAGGATGGCCGGGATGGTCTGCATCTTTGCCATCTTGCAGGCGCGGAGGCGCCGCTCCCCCGCCACCAGCTCATAGCCGTCTTCTTTTTTGCGCACGGCTATCGGCTGCAGTAAGCCGTTCTCCCGGATGCTGGCCGCAAGCCCCGCAAGCTCCTGCTCGTTGAAATTCGTCCGCGCCTGAAATGGCGACGGCTGGATGCTCTCAATCGGGAGAGCGTAGATTTTTCCGGCAGATTTCTTTCTCTCAAACATGATACCGCCCCTTTTCGTCTGGAATCGTCATGGTTTTCCACCCTTTCCCGGGAAAACGTGGAAAAGTCAGCTGCTTACATCCCCAGTTTACCAGAAAATAAAAGACCCTGCCAGAAGATTCGTTCGGCAGGGTCTTGCATTTTCTATTCGATGCTCCGTTATTTCAGCGGACTTTTCGCAATTTTTCCGCCGTTTCTGGGGTAGGCAGTCGGAGTTTGCGAAATCTTTTTGCAGAGGATGAGAGTGCGGGTATCGCCGCCCGGAAGATGGAGGGTGCGGGTCTCTTTGTACTCGCCGCCCAGCTTCTTGATGGCGCCCCGAGCTGCGGCCAGCTCTTCTTCGCCGGAAGCGCCCTTCATGGCAAGGAAGTTTCCACCCACCTTCACCAGCGGCAGGCAGTATTCTGCCAGCATGGGCAGAGCCGCCACTGCGCGGGCCGAAGCCAAATCGAACTGTTCACGCCACGCCTTGCGAGCAGCTTCCTCGGCGCGCTCCTTGGCGAACTCCACACCGGTAAGGCCCAGCTGGCCGCAGGCGTATTTCAGAAACTCCACCCGCTTGCCGGTGGGTTCCATCAGGGTCAGCTCCAACTCGGGCTTGAAAATCTTCGTCACGATGCCCGGGAAGCCCGCGCCTGCACCGACATCCACCATCTTCCCTGCCACCTCAGGCTGAGAGGCAAAGAGCAGGCTGTCGAGGAAGTGCTTGTCCTCGATGCCCTCCGGGTCGGTGATAGCAGTCAGATTGACCTTCTGGTTGTACTCCACCAGGATCTCCGCAAAGGCGTCCAACTGGTCGAGCTGGGTTCCGGTGAGCGCGATGTTCCATGTGGAACATTTCTGTTCCAGTCGGTTTTTATCGATCATAAACTTATCCTCATTTCACAAAAGCTTATCGCAATTTTCAAAAATAGCATGAATCAAAAAGGTATATTGCTGTCTCTCGCGCCGGTGGCGCGGGCAAAGCTCTCTTGCAGTTGGGCTTGGTTTTCTTTAAGCAGGTTCTCACGCCGGTGGCGCGGGGCAGGTTTTTTCTTTTGGTCAAGCGGCTTGCGCTCCGCGCGGGCCAGAGACAGGGCTGGTTTTTTCTTTGAGCAGGTTCGCGCGCTGGTGGCGCAGGGCAGGTTTTTCTTTCGGTCAAGTGGCTTGCGCTCCGCGCGGGCCAGAGGCAGGGAGGGGTGTTTCGATTCCCCCCTCCCTACCTCTGGACTCCACTCTCCCCGCAACGAGTTAAGGGCTGCTCGCCCTTAACAAGTCCAAAGAGGAAGTCAAAACGGAAAAAAGCTAGCCGCTGCGCTAAACGCTTTTTTCTCGTTTCTCCGATTTGCTGCTTCGCAGCAGACTTTACGCCCTTGCAGAACGTAAAGTTCTGCGAAAGCGTAACACCATCGGCGGAGCCGTAAACCGGAGAAGCCCTAAAATGCGTTTAGCGAAGCGGCTAGCATTTTTGGGCTTCGACAACCCCTTCGGGGTCTGAAAGGGGCGAGCACCCCCTTTCTCGTGGATCCAGCGCGTCGAAATCGCTGGTGCTTTTCTGGTTCTCTTTTGGCACGCAAAAGAGAACTTAGCCCCGCGTAACCACGCTCTCCCCCCGCGCCACCAGCGCGCAATGTCGTTTCCCTTTTTCGCACGCCCCGTTTTGCATCAGCTATTACGCTTTCGATTTATTCGCCGCCAGAGCAATACTCAGCTGTGCCACATCCGACGGCGACACGCCGGGAATGCGTCCCGCCTGCCCCAAGTTTTTCGGGCGGATGCGGTCCAGCTTCTCGCGGGCTTCCAATGTCAGGCCGGTGAGCTCTGTGTAAGAGAAATCCTCCGGGATGAGGGTCTTCTCGTGGCGGGCCACCTCGTGTATCATCCGGTCCTGCCGGGCAATGTAACCCGCGTACTTGATTTCAGTTTCCAGACGCTCAGCCAACATGGGCGTGATGCCCTCACCCCAGCCGATCATGCCCGCGATGAGCGGATAGTCGATCTCCGGCCGGCGCAGCAACTCTTCGGCAATGCCGCCCTCTGCGGCCGGGGCGAGGCCCGCCGCTTCCATCGCGGCGCGCAGGTCCGCCGTGCGCAGATGGGCGTCATGCAGACGGCGGCGCTCTGCGTCCAGCACAGCCTGCGTCTGCTGGTACTTTGTCCAGCGGTCATCCTGCACGAGGCCATATTCCCTGCCGATGGGCGTCAACCGGGTGTCGGCGTTGTCCTGACGGAGGGTCAGACGGTACTCGCTGCGGCTGGTCATCATCCGGTAGGGGTCCATGACGCCCTTGGTCACAAGGTCATCGACCAGTGTGCCGAGATAGCTCGACTGCCTGGGCAGGATGAGCTGGCTTTCGCCCAATGCGTTCCGGGCAGCGTTCAGACCGGCCAGCAGGCCCTGCGCGGCGGCTTCCTCGTAGCCCGAGGTGCCGTTGAACTGTCCCGCACCGTAGAGGCCCCGCACCACCTTGCTTTCCAGCGTGGCTTCGAGGCTGGTTGGGTCTACGCAGTCGTACTCGATGGCGTAGGCCGGGCGCATGATCTCAATATTCTCGAAGCCTTTGATGCTCCGGTAGAATGCATTCTGCACATCCTCCGGCAGACTGCTGGACGCACCCTGCAGATACATTTCCTCGGTGTTCTCGCCGCAAGGCTCCACGAAGATGGGATGCCGGTCCTTCCCTGCAAACCGCACTACCTTGTCCTCAATCGACGGGCAGTAGCGCGGGCCGACGCCCTCGATCATGCCGCCGTAGAGCGGGCTGCGCTGGATATTGTCCAGAATGATTCTGTGCGTCTCAGGGTTGGTGTAGGCGATCCAGCACTCCACCTTATTGTGCATAGGGGCATCAGTCATGAAGCTGAAAGGCTGAAGTTCATTGTCCGGGTCGCCGGGCTGGCATTCCAGCTTAGAGAAGTCGATGCTTCGCCGATGCACCCGGGCAGGCGTACCGGTCTTGAAGCGGCGCAGCGGCAGACTGGCGGCCTTCAGGCTCTCGGTGAGGGCGTTGGCCGCGTGCATCCCGTCGGGGCCGGAGGCGTACCATGCATCGCCCACGAAAATTTTTCCGCCGAGGTTGGTGCCGGTGGCGATGACCACGCACTTTGCGCCATACTCCCCGTTCAGCTGGGTGACGACGCCCTTCACATGGCCGTCCTCCACCTCGATGGAAATGATTTCCGCCTGATGGATAGCCAGCCCCGGCGTCAGCTCAAGGGCGTGCTTCATATATTCATGATAGCGCTTGCGGTCGGTCTGGACGCGCAGAGCGTGGACAGCGGGGCCTTTGCCCTTGTTGAGCATCCGGCTCTGTAAATAGGTGGCATCTGCCGCAAGGCCCATCACGCCGCCAAGAGCATCCAATTCGCGTACCAACGTACCTTTTGCCGTACCGCCGATGCTGGGGTTGCAGGGCATATTGCCGATGGCGTCCAAGCTCATAGTGAACACCGCCGTCTTTGCGCCCAGTATCGCGGCAGCATGGGCCGCCTCAATGCCCGCATGTCCGGCACCGATGACGATAACGTCGTAGTCTCCTAAATGGTTCATAGCTTTTTCTGGTTTCCTCTGTTTTTTCTCTTACTTTCCCACACAGAACCGCTCAAATACCTCGTTGATGACCGCCTCCGAGGCGTTCTCCCCTGTCAGCTCACAAAGTGCATCCAGCGCGTCGTCCACGCAGACCGACACGGCATCCAGCCCGAGTCCCTGCGCAGCGTCCAGCGCTCCGGCTACGGCATCCCGAGCGCGGGTGGCAGCGGAAAGCTGCCGCTGTCCCGAGAGGCTGGCGGCGTGGGGGTCGATTTGGTTGGTCCCCAGCAGGCGGGCTACCGCCGCCGCGATGACCTTCCGCGCCCCTTCTTCCTGACAGCAGACCGGCAGCACCATCGCAAAATAGGGTGCGATGAGATCGGCGTCGAACCGGGTGGGCTTGTCCTCCTTATTGACCAGCGCGATGGCCGGACGACCCCCGCAGCGCTGAGCCAGCTCCATGTCCTCCCGGGTCGGGCGCTCCGAGCCGTCGAAGACGGCGAGGATAAGCCCCGCCTCGTCCAGCTTCTTCCAGCTGCGGCGGATGCCTTCGGCTTCGATCTCGTCTTCCGTCTGACGCAGACCGGCAGTGTCGAAGAGATTCAGCCGGACGTCGCCCAGCTGAACAGCCTGCTCCACCACGTCGCGAGTGGTTCCGGCCACCGGCGTGACAATGGCCCGGTCGAACCCGGCCAGCAGATTGAGCAGGGTGGATTTGCCCGCATTGGGCTTGCCCACGATGGCGCAGTCCACGCCCTCGCGGAGGACAGCGCCCGCATCGTAGCTCTGGATGAGGGCGTCCAGCTCCTGCTCTACCCCGCCTAAAACGTCGCAGAGATGGCTCTGGCTCAGTTCCGGAACATCCTCCTCAGGGAAATCCACCCAGGCGGCCAGGTGGGCCTGCAAGGCCGTCAGGGCATCTTTCTGGGCCGCTATCTTCCGGGCCAGCGCACCGTTCAGGGAGGCATTTGCCAGAGCAGCCCCCTGTCGGCCATCGGCGGAGATGATGTCCATGACGGCTTCGGCCTGGGTCAGACTGAGTTTGCCGTTCAGGAAAGCGCGGCGGGTGTACTCGCCGGGAGCGGCAGGCGACGCGCCCGCCGCAATGCAGGCTTCCACCAGCCGCCGGGCGACTGCACTGCCGCCGTGGCAGGAAAGCTCCGCCACATCCTCGCCGGTGTAGCTGTGGGGCGCGCGGAAAAACAGCGCCACGCCCTCATCGAAAGCCTCTTCCCCCTCCACGAACGCACCGAACATGGCCGTATAGCCTTTGGCGTCCGCGACTTTTTTGGCTGGGTTGGCCGGACGGAACACCTTCGCTGCCACTTCATAGCTTTCCGGGCCGGACAGCCGCACGATGGCGATGCCGCCCGCACCCGGAGCGGTAGCAATGGCCGCAATGGTCGAATGCTGCATCTTCTCCCCTCCTTATGAGCAGATGAATACAGTATATTCTACCACGAACCGCCAAAAAAAGAAATATGCTGCGCAAAAAAGCGGCACACCGCCGGAGAGTCCGGCAGTGTACCGCTTTTGCATTTTATCCTCGGGTCTTCCCGGCAAGGCGATAGTGCTCTTCCTTTGCCAGATACATCCGTGTTTCGGCCGATTTGACGAGGACTTCCATGTCGATGCCGCCCGCGCTGTGAGTCGCTGTACCCACGGCCACCGAGTAACCGGCCTCGTCCACCTCCTGCACCAGCTTGTGGATGAGCGCGCGCATCTCTTCGGCGCTCTTGTCCATCGCAAAGGCCACGAACTCATCGCCGCCCACACGGTAGCTGTACTTTTCGCCGAAGATGTCCCGCACCTTGGCTGCCACGGTCTTGAGCATCTCGTCGCCTGCCGCGTGGCCCCGGGTGTTGTTCAGCTCATGCAGGCCGTTCACGTCCAGATAAACACAGCTCAGCGTGCTGCTGCAGTGCATCGGGTAGTCGTGCATCTGGCTCTCGTGGGCGTTGCGGTTTTTCAGGCCGACGTTCAAGTCCGTCTCCGCGATGCCCAGCAGCTTGTGCCGGATGGAAAAATTTTCGTGCATCGAGAGCATGATAAAGGTGGATATGATGCAGGACACCGCACCAAACACCATGCCGTCCAGAATATCAACCGGGAGTGTCTCTTTACTCTTGAACAAAAAGCAGGTCAGGATGAAAACACCATCGAAAAAGACGACATTCAAGATATGCTGGATGGGCCGCATGACAAAGAGCAGCGGCACTGCCAGCAAGAACGCAATAAAGCTCACCGTAGGAGTATCGGGAGAAGGATGGATGCCCAGATAGATGCCCAGCACATAGAGCAAAGCCTCAAAGGCGTACATCAGCCAGGTCAGCAGCAGGCCGTTTTTTCCCGGGAATGTCCGGTTGACCGCCTGCAGGCCCATGCACACGGCCAGCGCTATCATATAGGCCAGCATATTGGGCCTCAAAAATTCCAGAACCCCAGACAGTATCCATAAAACTGTAAGAAACGCACAGGCTATCCCCAGGTAGGCCGTCACACGTTGGCGGTTGGAGCGCTGTATATCCGGCAGACAGGCTTTGTACTTCTCCCGTGACATCTCTGCATACAGCAGCAGCCTTCGCAATGCTTCCATAGCCATCCTCTTTTCAAACCGCATTCGTCCCCGCACTGCACGAGGGCGCACTTTCCCCTTTATTCTGCGGGTTTTTCTTATTTTATCATGAAGCTCCCAAAAAGAAAATATCCAGCGCATTCCAGCGTTTATTTTCTATGATATGCTAAAAAGAGGCAATTAAATTTAGCCATATTACCCATTGATCCTTCACTTTATCGTGCAGCAAAAAAGGGTGTGCAGCCCCTGAAAGGCTGCACACCCCGCTGCGTGTGAAAGAAAAATCAGAATGCGGAAATATCGGCCGTAGTGATGGCCTTGCCGGGCAGGGTGCGGCTGTCGGCGTTCTCCGACAGAGCCAGCTTGCCCTCGCGCAGTAGCTTGACGGCCTTCTCGTGGTCAGCAGCGTTCCAGTTGTTGCCCACGAGCTTCCAGTTGTTGTCCACGTGCGGCTCGATGGTGCCGCCCTTGACGGTGCGGATGTACTCGCCCAGCAGTTCGCGGATGCCGCCCACATCGCCGCGCACGTCGATCTCCAGCAGCTTGGGCAGCTCGTCGCCCTCCTTGAAGATGTCGGCATAAGCCAGCAGCTGGGTAGTGGCACGGTAGTTGTTGACGGCCACCACGAAGCTGTCATCGTCCTCCACCGGACGGCCATCCATCCAGGTCAGGTTCTGGATGCGGTTGCCGGGCTGCTTGGAGATGTCGAGGTCATACTTGACGCCTGCAAAGGCATCGTACAGGTAATAGCGGACGGAAGAGTCGAATGCGATGGTCACATCGCCCGGCTCCCAGGTCTTGAAGAAGGCAGCAGACCACTCCATGAACTGACGCAGCTGCCAGCCGTTCATCTGCAGCTTGTACAGGGTGTTCTGGTAGGTGTAGATGCTTGCCATGTCGCACTTGCGGATGGTACCCTCGCGCATCTGGGAGGTCATGGAGGTCAGAGCCGTTGCGGACACCTGAGCGTCGGTGTAGTACATCTGTACCTCGTTGATGAAGTCCAGCAGAGCGGTATCCTGCACCATGGCCTGCGGCAGGCAGTCGATCTCGTTTTCGGGGGCCAGATCACCGCCGACCAGCTGGCCGATGGGGGTCACGGCGTCGTCCTTGGCGCGCTGGTCGTACTCTGCCAGCAGAGCAGTCAGCTCGGGGTCGGGAGCGTAGTCCTTGATGGTCAGGTTCTCAGAGGTACGGTCCTTCACCTTCCACTTGCCGTTCAGGCCGCGCTCGAGATAGACGTGGATGTCGGAGACAGTGGCGCCTGCATTCTTGTTCTCGACCACCAGCACGCCGTTGATCATCTTGTTGGGGATGCTCTTGTGGCCGTGAGCGGCGACGATGACGTCGAACTCAGGGCAGGCATTTGCCAGGTCGGTGACGCCGGAGCCATAGACGCCGTACTCATTGTCAACATCCATATGCATAACGCCGATGATGACATCCACATCGTTCTTGATCTTATCAATGATCTTGCGGCTCTCGTCCACCGGGTTGGTAACAGTCCAGCCCTCGAGGTTCTTGGCGTCCCAGCGGGTGATGTTGGGAGTGACCATACCGATGACGCCGATCTTGACGCCGCCCTTTTTGATGATGGTGTAGCCGTCAGCCAGAGGCTTGCCTTCGGGGCTGTAGACGTTGCCGGTCAGCACCTTGGCCTTCTGCTGGGAGAGCACCTTTTCCAGCGTGGCCATGCCATAGTTGTACTCATGGTTGCCGGTGACGTAGACATCGTAGCCGATGGCGTTCTGAGCAGCGATCATGGGGTGGACATCGTCGTTCAGGAACAGTTCAGCGGAGTTTGCCTGAATGGTGTCGCCTGCATCCACGACCAGCGTGGTCTTGGTGCGGTTCTCCTTGATGGCAGTTGCCTGCTGGGCCACGCTGCCGGAGGCGTCAGCCTTGTTGGCAGCGTAATCCCAGGGGTCAAACTTACCGTGGGTATCGCTGGTGGCAAGGATCTGCAGGTCCATGCTCCACAGGTCTTTGATGCCGGCAGCGGAAGCAGCCGGGACCAGACCGCTCATTGCGGCGGCGGTAGCCGATGCACCGGCCACACGCAGGAAATTACGGCGGGAAATCTTATTCTGTTCCATAATAATTCCTCTCTTTTTTGCTTGGTATACACTCCGAAGCATTTGTAGCTCTAGTATAAGGCTTGCCGACATTGTTTTACAATGTACAAGTAGGAGAAAAATTTCTTCCGGAATTGGACATATTCTCCAAATTTCCGATAAGAACGACTTTTCTTTCGAAATTATTCTTTCAGATTCGCTTTTCATCGTAAACCATCTTCATGCAAAAGATGTGTAAATTTATAGTGTGCCTCATACACAAAAAGACCCTCCCCTGCACGGCTTCCGCCATGCGGGAGAGGGTCTTATCATTCAGCTTTTACAGCTCGATCTTGCCGAAGCTCAGATCAGCGAAGTCATCCACACGCTCGGTGCGCTTGGGTGCCACAGGGGCAGCATTCTCGGCATCGCGCGGGGTGTAGGTGCGCTCAGGCACATTAGAGCGGTAACCGCCCCGGCCGCCATTGCCATTGCGCGGGCCGCGGCCATTCCGGTCACCATGGCGCTCGCCGCCGCGATGATAGCCGCCGCTGCGGCCATTGCCGTTGCGGTCACGGCCGCCGCGGGGTCCGCGGGGACGTGCATTTGCGCTCTCAGCCACAGCGTTGGGGTCGGTGGAGTAGATGACCACACGGCGGTCACGGCCCTCGCCCTTGCTCTCGCTGCGGACGCCCTCCATCTTGCCGATGGCAGAGTGGATGATGCGGCGCTCGTAGGGGTTCATGGGCTCCATGGCAAAGCTGCGGCCAGTGCGGCGCACCTTGGCACCGATGCGCTGTGCCAGTGCGGTCAGGTCGCTCTCGCGCTTGTCGCGGTAACCGGCCACGTCGAGGCCCAGCTTGATGTAGTCGCCCTCGAGGCGGTTTGCCACGAGGCTTGCCAGATAGGACAGGCTCTCCATCGTCTCGCCGCGGCGGCCGATGAGGGCACCCATCTTCTCGCCGTCCAGACGGATGATGGTAGCCTCACCCTTCTGCACAGCGCTGAACTTGACGTCCTGTACGCCCATCTTCTCGATGACTTCCTGCAGGTAGTCCACAGCGGCCTTGACCTTGGCGTTTTCCTCGATGTTGATGGGGACTTCCACCTCTTCGCTCTCTGCGGCGGGAGCAGCCTGCTCTTCGGCAGGGGCAGCTTCCTCAGCGGGAGCAGCAGGCTCTTCCACAGCAGCGGGAACTTCAGGGGCAGTCTCTTCGACGACAGGCTCAGCCGCCACAGGAGCAGCCTTCTCCTCCACAACGGGAGTGGGCTCTTCAACGGGGGCAGCAGGAGCTGCCACAGGCTCGTCCGGCAGCTCGACGCTGACGCGGACCTTGGCGGGAGTGAGCTTCAGGCCCAGAAAACCGGTCTTCTGGGGCATTTCCAGCACTTCGTAGCTGACGTTGATGTCGTCCTTTTCCACGCCCAGCAGAGCGCAGGCGTTGGTGCGTGCTTCATCGACCGTCTTGCCGGTCGCTTCCTGCGTACGGATCATAACCGTCAATCCTCCTTTTTGTTCTGCAGCTCGCTCAGCGGGACAGTGCGCTCGTCCTTGTAGCGCTCAGCATCCTGCTGGCGGGCATACTCGAGGCGGCGCTTGTTCATCTCGCTGGCAGAGATGTTCTTTTCCACGACCTCACCGGTCTTCTCGTCCTTGACCTTGATGGTGGTGCTCTTCACGCCGCGCTTCTCTTCCTTCTTGCGGGAAGCGATCTCGGCCTTGACCTGTTCCTTCATCTTCTCGGGGTCATAGATCTTGCGCATGACCTGGGTCTGGACGGTCATCACGATGTTGGAAATGACGTAGTACAGAGAGAATGCGCAGGGAACGGTAAAGCAGAAGAAGACGTACATCAGAGGCATCATATACATGGTCAGCTTCATGCTGCCCTGCATCTCCTGGCCGGAGGCCTTCATGCTGATGTGGGTGGAGATGAACATGGTGACGACAGCCAGGATGGGGAAGATCAGCAGGGGCAGGTTGTCCGCTGCCAGGCTGTACTGCGGCACACGGGTCAGGTCGATGCCGAAGAAGTCCATATGCTGGCCGAACTCAGTGATGGTGTTCAGCTGGTCTGCGGTGAACACAGAGGTGACGGTGGACTCACCGGCCAGCACCTGTGCGATGATATTGGTGTCGCGGGTCACCTGAGTGAAGCTGATGCCCAGAGCGGTCATGGCATCGCCTGCGGCGGCAACGGCGTCGGCGCCGATGTGGAAGATGCGCTGCAGCGGGCGGTACACGACCTCGATGACGCCGAACATGACGAGGAAGTTGACCAGCATGGGCATACAGCCGGCGGTGGGCTTATAGCCGTACTCCTGCTGGAGCTTGAGCAGCTCTTCCTGCTGCTTTTCGGGCTTGTCCTTGTACTTTTTCTGGATGTCGGCGATCATCGGCTGGAAAGCGGACATCTTGGCCATGCTCTTCTGCTGGTTGAGCTGCAGAGGGATGCTGAGCAGGCGGATGACGATGGTGAAGATGATGATGTCCCAGCCGTAGTTCGGGATGAGGTTGTAGATCCACTCCATCACATAGCCGAGAGGTACACCGAGGATGTACAAAATATTCATGTCTCTGTCCATTCTGCCCCGCCTGTGGTGCGGGACGGTTATTTTTATCGTAGGACACGCCGCCCACAGTTCAGCACGTCACAAGAAGCATTATAATAGCATTTCCTCTCAGCCTCTCCTGATAGGAGAGGTGTCACGACGCAGGCGTGACGGAGAGGTTTTTCCCTCTTTTGTGTTCTTCCAAAGAGCATTGACAAAGAGGTCTTCCCCGCTTCAGCGCTCTTCCAAAGAGCATCAACGAAGAGGTTTTCCACTTATTTTTTGTGTCTGGTGGAAAACAGAGCCGAGACCGAGAGATGCCGGGCCGGATTTTTCCAGCGGCCCTTTTCCGGTACGGGGTCGTAGCCCCAGCGGCCCAGCGGATTGCACCGGGCGATGCGCCACGCCGTCAGCAGCAGCCCTTTGACGCAGCCGTGGGTGCGGATGGCCTCGATGCCGTACTGGCTGCAGGAGGGCGAAAAGCGGCAGTTCCGCCCCAGCCCCGGGCTGATGAACTTCTGGTAGAGCCGGATGAGCCCGCAGAGGGCTTTCTGAAAGATGCTCACGCCTCGGGCTTCCGGACCGGCGGCAGGGTGGCTGGGGGCTTTGCGCCCGGCTGCTTTGCCTTATCCGGCAGGCCGGCCTGGGCGAAGAGCTTTGCCACGATGGCGCTGAGCTGCCAGCTCTTGAGCCGGGGGGTCATGCCCCGGGCCACGAAAACGAGGTCATAGCCGCCGATGTTGTAGTCGAGGTGTTCGTCGATGGCGGCCTTCATAACGCGGCGGGCGCGGTTGCGCTGCACGGCGTGGCCGATCTTTTTGGTGGCCGTCAGGCCCACCCGGGTGCGCTTGCTCCGCGTTTTGAGCACGTAGAGCACCAGCGCCTGGTTGACATAGGACTTGCCGCGGGCATACACGCGGCCAAACTCGCCGTTGCGGCGGATGGGACGATAGCGCATCCTGTGCGCCTCCCTTCAGGTGATGTGGGAGCACCGCCCGAAAAAAAGCAATGCTCAGTGTTCAGTATAGCAAAAAAACGCCGACATGAAAAGCTCATCCGGGCGTTTTTTCTGCCAAATCTTTGACAGTTTTTTTAGGCAATGCGACTATTCACCGCAGCTTTCCGGCCTGTTTTCCCGAATGCCGGGTAAAAAAATAAGACCGCCAATCCAATATCAGCGGCCTTTTTGCGCATATTCCATTCTGCGCCGGACCTGATGCATACTGCTCAGGATCAGACGGTCAGGCTCTTGCGGCCCTTAGCACGGCGTGCGTTGATGACCTTGCGGCCGTTCTTGGTGCTCATGCGGGTCAGGAAGCCATGAACTTCCTTGCGCTGACGCTTCTTGGGCTGAAAAGTTCTCTTCATGGTGTATTTCCTCCGTAAAAACTCGTCCCCGGTATGGGGTCTATTCTGGTCCCAAAATGGGGACAGGCTTGCAATTCAACAGTATATCGCACACTATGGCCTTCTGTCAAGCATTTTTTTCGCTTTCCTTCAAACTTTTTTGAAAAACCTCTGTGGAGAAACTTTCAACTTTTTCACCCATTTCCCGTGGAAAACTTTTTATCCACAATATCTTGTGGCTTTTCTCTGCCTTGGACACAAGGCCGTTTCCCAGACGCAGGTATGTCTTTTTTATGTATTATAAATTACCTTATATAATATAGACGCAGGGGGATTTTTGTGGTATACTAACCTGGTATCAGCAGCATTGTTGAAAACTTCAATGGAGTGGATGTACTATGGATTCTTTCAAGGACGTTTTAGAGGCTGCCCAGAGCTACTGCAAGGCGCAGATGGCGGAGCCGACGTATAATCTCTATATCGACGGGTTGGAGCCTATCAGCTTTGAGGACTCCAGCCATATCACCCTCTCGGTGCGCAACGACTTCATCTGCAAGATCGTGACGGACCGTTATCTCGGCCTGCTCAAAGAGGCCTTCAAAACAGTGCTGGGCTTTGACGTGGACATCACCCTCGTCGTCCCCAGCACACCGCCCCACGAAGTGGTGCTGGCCCAGCAGTACGAGGCGAACCCCGCCTCCCCGCAGGGCAACTATGAATTCACCTTCGAGAACTTCATCAAAGGCCCATCCAACCAGTTTGCGTTTGCTGCGGCGCAGGCTGTTGCGGCCAACCCTTCCGGTGCTTACAACCCGCTGTTCATCTACGGCGGCTCGGGCCTCGGCAAGACCCATCTGCTGACGGCCATCCAGACCGAGATCAAGCGCACCCACCCCGACTTCGTCATCATGTATGTCACCTGTGAGCAGTTCACCAACGAGCTGATCGCGGCCATCCGCGCCGGCAGCACCGAGGACTTCCGGATGAAGTACCGCGTGGCCGACCTGTTGCTGGTGGACGACATCCAGTTCATCGCGGGCAAGGAGTCCACCCAGGAAGAATTCTTCCATACCTTCAACTCCCTCCACGATGCCCACAAGCAGATCGTCATCGCGTCCGACCGCCCGGCCAAGGAGATCAAGAGTCTGGAAGAGCGTCTGCGCACCCGCTTCGAGTGGGGCCTGACCGCCGACGTCCAGCCGCCGGATTTCGAGACCCGCGTGGCCATTGTCAAGCGCAAGGCGGAGCTTCTCCACCTCGACCTGCCCGAGGATGTGGCCGAATTCATCGCCAACCATCTGAAAAATAACATCCGCCAGCTGGAAGGCGCGGTCAAAAAGCTCAACGCCTACTATATGCTCGAGGGCATCCAGCCGGTCATCAGCGTGGCACAGAATGCCATCAAGGACATCCTCAACGAGACCCAGCCCGTGCCTGTCACCATCGAGAAGATCGTGGGCGAGGTATCCCGCACCTTCAACGTCTCCCCTACCGACATCCGCGGCACCAAGCGGAACGCCAATGTGGCCTCTGCCCGCCGCGTGGCCATCTACATCCTGCGCGAGGTCACCGGCATGAGCATGGAGGAGATCGGCCGGGAATTCTCGGGCCGTGACCATTCCACCATCGTCTACTCCCTCAAGACCATGGAGCGGGACATGAAGAATGACCAGCACCTGCGGGAGACGGTGAGCGACATCATCAAGAATGTGAAGGCTTAACGCACCGGAGCAGGCTTAAAAGTCATACTCATTCAGGGGTCAAACCCCAAAATATGGGGAGAAAGAGGAACAAAAAGGGGAAAATAGACCTAGATATTGTGGTGAAAAGCCGAAACTTTCCACTCTTTCCACATGGTTTTCAACATTCAACTTCCGTTTTTCACAGCGGATGTGGAAAGAACCACCGCTCTCCCCGATTCAACATTCCATTCACAGTTCCTCAACATCTCCGTGGAAAACCAAATCCCCGCATCCCGGCAAGGGTTTGCAGAGTTTTCCACATCTTCCCCACCCCCTACTACGATTACTACAACAAGTTCAATAAAGAAAACAGGTTTTTGCATCGGATCCCATGAGGAACGACAGCAAAACAGACGCAAAAAAGGAGAGAAGAAGATTTGAACATCATCTGCGACAAAACTCTTCTGAGTGCAGCCATTGACGGCGTATCCAAAGCAGTCACTCTGCGCTCTACCATCCCAGTACTGGAGGGCATTTTACTGAAGGCAGAAGGTTTCCAGCTGACCCTTACCGGCTACGACCTTGAAATGGGCATCGTGACCACCATCGAAGCCAATGTCAAAGAACCCGGTGAGATCGTGCTGAATGCCAAGCTGCTCAGCAGCATGATCAGCCGGATGCCGGCAGGCCAGATCACGATCCAGTCTGCCGATAATGGCAAAACCACCATCCAGAGCGGCGTGGCGCAGTTTGAGATCCAGTCCATGTCGGCCACCGATTTCCCTGAGCTGCCCAACACCGGCGCCGAGGAGACCCTGACCATCAAGACCGGCGTGCTCCGCGATATGATCGACCGCACCCTCTACGCCGTCAGCCAGGATGAGAAAAAACCTGCGCATACCGGTGAACTTTTTGAGATAGAGCCGGATAAAATGACCATCGTTGCACTGGACGGCTACCGTCTGGCCATCGTGGAGCGGCCCATCACTGCCGTCAAGGACATCCGCATCATCGTCCCCAGCAAGACCATGACCGAAGTGTCTCATCTGCTGCCCAACGACGACGAAGAGCCGGTCCACATCTGTGCCAACCGCCGCTACGTCGTGTTCATGACTGCTGGCTACACCATCATGAGCCGCCTCATTGAGGGCGAGTTCCTCAACTATCACAATGTCATTCCGGCAGGCAGCCGCACCCGGGTGACCATCGACACCAAGGAGTTCATCGAGACCATCGAGCGCGCTTCTCTGATTATTACAGAGCGTTTAAAAAATCCCCTCCGCATCACTTTTACAGAGGGTAAAGTCGTCGTCCGCTGCCAGACCAATCTGGGCCGCGTCGTCGATGAGTTCAACGCCGAGTGCGAGGGCGACGAGGTGGAGATCGGCTTCAACAACCGCTACCTGTTGGACGCGCTGCGCAATGCCCGCACCGAGAAAGTGCGGATGGAGATCAGCGGCCCGCTGAGCCCGGTGAAAGTGCTGCCGGTGGAGGGCAATGACTTCCTGTATCTGGTCCTGCCCGTCCGCTTCAAAAACGACTGAGAGGCGTAATAAAATGCAAAAGATCCTCATCCATACCGAATTTATCAAGCTGGACGCCCTGCTGAAATATGCGGGCCTGTGCGAGACCGGCGGCGAAGCCAAGGAGCTCGTTCAGGGCGGGGCCGTGAAGGTCAACGGAGAAGTCTGCACCATGCGCGGCAAGAAGTGCCGCCCGGGCGATACCGTGGAGCTGGACGGCCAGACCATCGAGATCGGGATGGGCGGCTGATGCGGCTGCTCTCTCTCGAAGTCGAAAATTACCGGAACATCGCCTCGGCCAGCCTGACGCCGGGCCGGGAGCTGACTGTCATCTGCGGCAACAACGGCCAGGGCAAGACGAATCTCCTGGAAGCCATCTGGCTGCTCACCGGCGGCAAGAGCTTCCGGGGCGGCAAGGACGCAGAGCTGGTGCGCCGGGGCGAGCCCTTCGCCGTACTCAAAGCGTCCACCCTCCGCGCACAGCAGGAAGAGCAGGAAAAGGAAGAGCCGAACCGCGTCCGCCTGACGGTGGGTGCGCCGGACTCTCCCCGCCCGGGCCGGACAGTCTCGGTGAACGGGGGCGCAGTCAAGCGGGCGGCCAGCCTTGCGGGCAGCTTTCCGGCGGTGGTTTTCGACCCCGGACACCTGAGTCTCGTGAAGGGCGCGCCGGAAGGGCGGCGGAAATTTCTGGACGCTGCTCTCTGCCAGCTCTACCCCGGATACCTGACCCTCTACCGCCGCTATGTCCGGGCCTTGCAGCAGAAAAACGCGCTGCTTCGACGCTCTTCCAATGGTATTGAGCGGCCTTATGCCGAAAAGCGGGCCTTGTTAGAGGTGCTGAATGTGGAGCTTGCCCAGCAGGGCGAGGCCATCCAGCAGCGGCGCAGAGCCTATCTCGCCGCTCTCTCCCCACTGGCCTGCGCCAACTATGAGGAGCTTTCCCGCGGGGCGGAAACACTGAGTCTGCGGTATGCGGCCCAGTTCGAGCCGGGCGGTCTGGTCCAGCTTCTACGGCAGAAAATGCCCGAAGAGCTGCGGGCCGGGCAGAGCCTCTGCGGCCCTCACCGGGAAGATTTAGACCTTCTTCTGGACGGCCAGCCTGCAAAAGTGTATGCGAGTCAGGGACAGCAGCGGAGCGTCGTGCTCAGCCTGAAAATGGCCGAAGCCGCCGCAGCTGCCTCCATCACGGGCGAACACCCGGTGATGCTGCTGGACGACGTACTCAGCGAGCTGGACGATGGCCGCAAGCAGTATCTGCTCACCCGGATGCGGGAAAAGCAGACCTTCGTGACCAGCTGCGACGACACCGCTTTCCTCAAAACGGACGGCGAGGTCTACCGGATGAACGGCGGCGTGCTGACGAAAGTGTGATGCAATGTATGTACACCTTGGCCGCGATTATGTCCTGAACGACCGGGACATCATCGGCATCTTCAATCTGGAAACGACGACCATCTCACCCCGGGGACGGGAGTTTCTGAACTATGCCCAGAAGAATGGGGCGGTAGTGAGCCTGTCCGATGAGCTGCCCCAGAGCTATGTGCTGGCAGATTCGCCGGTGGATACGATCTATCTCTCGGAGCTGTCGCCGGCTGCACTCAAACGGCGCACGGAGACAACGGTCGCCGATCTGGACAGCAGGGTACTACAGCTTCCGAAATAGTGAGCTTTGCTTGTCCGGCGTGGGTCTGCCCGGTACGCCAGTGGCTCCCCTGTCAGGGGAGCTGGCAAAGCCGACAGGCTTTGACTGAGAGGCTCAATTACCAACCAGCGACTTATCGCTTTTACAAATAGTAACGAAAAAACGAAACAAAACAAAAGGGAGAAAGGAAATGGCAGAGGAAATCATTACCAGTACCAACGCAGAAACTGCGACGGACCATGAATACAACGCCAGCGAGATCCAGGTCCTGAAAGGTCTGGAGGCTGTGCGCAAGCGCCCCGGTATGTATATCGGCTCCACCGGCGAGCGCGGCCTGCACCATCTGGTGTACGAGATCGTGGACAACGCCATCGACGAGGCTCTGGCCGGTTACTGCGACCACATCGAGGTCAAGATCCTGAAGGGCGACATCATTCAGGTCACGGACAATGGCCGCGGCATCCCCGTGGACATCCAGGCTGATACCGGTCTGCCTGCCGTCACCGTCGTCTATACCATCCTCCACGCCGGCGGCAAGTTCGGCGGCGAGAACTCCGGCTACAAGGTGGCTGGCGGCCTGCACGGCGTCGGCGCGTCCGTCGTCAACGCCTGCTCGGAGTGGCTGACCGTCAACGTCCGCCGCGACGGCCGCGAGTACGAGCAGACCTTCCGCCGCGGCGACCCGGACGGCCCGCTGAAGTGCATCGGCACCGTGGACCCCAGTGTCACCGGCACCCGCGTCACCTTCAAGCCCGACCCGGAGATGTTCAAGGACACCACCGTCTACAACTTCGAAACGCTGGAAAAGCGCCTGCGGGAAGAGAGCTTCCTGAACGCCGGTGTCAAGATCACCCTGACCGACGAGCGCGAGCTCTACACCCCCGTCCTCGAGGACGGCAAGGAGGGCGAGCCCACCTACCGCACCGAGGTCATGTGCTACGAGGGCGGCATCAAGAGCTTCGTCACCTATCTGGGCGAGAAGCGCGACCTCGAGGTGCTCCACCCCAACGTCATCTATCTCAAGGGTCAGACCGACCGGGGCATGGCAGAGATCGCCTTGCAGTATAATTCCAGCTACAATGAGCTGCTGCTGAGCTTCGCCAACAACGTCAACACCCCCGACGGCGGCACCCACGAAGAGGGCTTCCGCAGCAGCCTCACCCGCGTCTTCAACGATTATGGCCGCAGCCACGGTCTGCTGAAGGACAAGGACGAGAACCTTTCCGGCGCTGACGTCCGTGAGGGCCTCATCTGCGTTATCTCCGTCAAGCTGCAGGAGGCCGAGTTCGAGGGCCAGACCAAGGCAAAGCTGGGCAATACGGAAATTCGAACCCTCGTCTCCAACATGGTCTACTCCAAGCTGATGGAGTTCTTCGAGGAGAACCCCGGCGTGGCCAAGGCTATCTTCGAAAAGGCCACCCAGGCCGCCCGCGCCCGCGCTGCCGCCAAGAAGGCCCGTGAGCTGGTGCGCCGCAAGAGCGCCCTCGAGACCAGCCGGATGCCCGGCAAGCTGGCAGACTGCCGCGAAAAAGACCCCACCCGCACTGAGATCTTCATCGTCGAGGGTGATTCTGCAGGCGGCTCGGCCAAGATGGGCCGTGACTCGGCCATTCAGGCCATCCTCCCCCTGTGGGGCAAGATGCTCAACGTCGAAAAGGCCCGCGCCGACCGTATCTACGGCAACGACAAGCTGATGCCTGTCGTGCTGGCACTGGGCTGCGGCATCGGCGACGAGTTCGATATTTCCAAGCTGCGGTATGACAAAGTGTTCATCATGGCCGATGCCGATGTCGATGGTTCTCACATCTGCACCCTGATGCTCACCTTCTTCTTCCGCTATATGCGCCCCCTCATCGAGCAGGGCCATGTCTATGTGGCACAGCCCCCGCTGTTCAAGGTACAGAAGGGCAGCACCATCAAATACGCTTACAACGACGCCGAAATGGCCCTGCTCTCGCAGGAGATGCCCGGCGCGAAGATAAACCGCTATAAGGGCCTTGGCGAGATGAACCCGGAGCAGCTCTGGGAGACCACCATGAACCCCGAGAACCGCGTCATCGTCCGCATCACCATCGAGGATGCCGAGAAGGCCGATGAGGCGTTCACCATCCTGATGGGCGATCAGGTGGAGCCCCGCCGCCGCTTTATCGAGACCAACGCCCAGTACGCAAAGCTCGACGTGTAATTGGAGGAAACAATGGAAGAAGATTATGTGATGATACCGGGCAGCGGTACCAAGATGATCATCCGGGACGTCAAGAAGGAGATCGAGACGGCGTTTCTGGATTACTCCATGTCGGTCATCGTGGCCCGCGCCCTGCCGGATGTGCGTGACGGCCTGAAGCCCGTCCACCGCCGCATCCTCTACACCATGCACGAACGCGGCAACGACCCCAGCCATCCCTACCGCAAGTCGGCGGATACCGTCGGTGCGGTGCTGGGCTCTTACCACCCCCACGGCGACGCCTCCGTTTACGACGCCATGGTCCGTCTGGCACAGGATTTCTCCCTGCGCTACCCGCTGGTGGATGGTCAGGGTAACTTCGGCTCGGTCGATGGCGATCCCCCGGCTGCTTACCGTTACACCGAGGCCCGCATGAGCCGCATGGCGGTCGAGATGCTGACCGACATCGACAAGGACACCATCAACTGGGACCCCAACTTCGACGAGACGAAGAAAGAACCCAGCGTCCTGCCCTGCCGCTTCCCCAACCTGCTGGTCAACGGCAGTCAGGGCATCGCCGTCGGTATGGCCACCAACATCCCGCCCCACAACCTCAGTGAGGTCATCGACGGCTGCGTGGCCTATATCGAGGACCCTGACATCGACCTGCCCGGCCTGATGGAGCACATCAAGGGACCGGACTTCCCCACTGCCGGTATCATCATGGGCCGAAGCGGCATCCGCGCCGCCTACGCCACCGGCCGCGGCAAAATTACTCTGCGGGGCCGTGCTACCATCGAAGAGACCAAGAATGGCCGTACCCAGATCATCATTACGGAAATTCCGTATATGGTCAACAAGGCCCGTCTCATCGAGAACATGGCCGACCTCGTGAAGGAAAAGCGCATCGAGGGCATCACCGGACTGAACGATGAGACCAACCGCAAGGGTATGCGCATCGTGGTGGACATCCGCAAGGACGCCAACGCACAGGTCATCCTGAACCAGCTGTACCAGTACACCCAGCTGCAGGATACCGTGGGCGTCATCATGCTGGCCATCGACCATAAGGTGCCGAAGGTCATGACCCTGAAACAGATGATACAGAAGTACGTCGAGTTCCAGGATGAAGTCGTCCGCCGCCGCACGCAGTATGATTTGAAGAAGGCCAAGGAGCGCGCCCACATCCTCGAGGGTCTGAAAAAGGCCACCGACATCGTGGATGAGCTCATCGCTACCATCCGCGCCTGCAAGGGCGGCATGGCCGAGGCAAAGGCCGCTATCATGGAGCAGTTCGGCTTCGATGACCCGCAGGCCGACGCTATCGTCAAGCTGCAGCTGGGCCGTCTGGCTGGTCTTGAAATCCTCAAGATCGAGGAAGAGCTGTCCGGCTTACAGGCAAAAATCAAGGATTGGGAGGACATTCTCGCCAACGACGCCCGCGTTCTGGAAATCGTCAAGAACGAGCTGCTGGACATGAAGAAGCGCTTCGGCGACGAGCGCCGCACCGAAATCCAGTCCGTCACCGGTGAAGTGGACATCGAAGACCTCATCGCTGAGGAACAGTGCGTCTACACCCTCACCGAGGCCGGCTATATCAAGCGCCAGCTCAAGGCCACCTATCAGGCCCAGAAGCGCGGCGGCCGCGGCATTTCCGGCATGACCCGGAAGGAAGAGGACATCGTGCAGGAGATGTTCGTGGGCTCTACCCATGATTATGTCCTGTTCGTCACCGACAAGGGCCGCCTCTTCCGCATCAAGGGCTACACCATCGCCGAGGGCAGCCGCACCAGCAAGGGCAGCAACATCGTCAACCTGCTGCAGCTGGCCGAGGGCGAAAAGGTCACCAACATGCTCTGCTACCCCAAGGACGAGGACAACAAGGGCGGTTTCGTCACCATGGTCACCAAGCAGGGCCTCATCAAGCGCACCCCGCTGGAGCAGTACGCCAACATCCGCAAGACGGGCCTCATCGGCATTGCGCTCAACGAGGGCGACGCGCTGGCATGGACCCGCCTGACCACCGGCAATGATATGCTCATCGTGGCTACCCGCAACGGTCAGGCCATCCGCTTCAACGAGGCCGATGCCCGCCCGATGGGCCGCAGCGGCCACGGCGTCCGCGCCATCAAGCTGGCCGAGGGCGACGAGGTCGTCGGCGTCTGCATCTGCCGCGAGGGCGGCACGGTGCTTACCGTCACCGAAAACGGCAAGGGCCGGCGCTCTGACATCGACACCTACCGTATCACTGCCCGCGGCGGCAAGGGCATCCGCAACTACGATGCCTCCAAGGACAAGGTGGCAGCCGTCAAGATCGTGGACGACATCGACGATGTGCTGCTGAGCAGTCAGGAGGGCATCATCATCCGCCTGCACGCCAACGAGATCCCCGTCCAGAGCCGCTACGGCTCCGGTGTCCGGGTCATGCGTCTGGGCGAGAACGATAAGGTGATGGTGCTGGCCCGCACCGACCACGACGACGAGGCACAGACCGAGAGCATCGAGGCCGACACCGAGGATGAGCCCACTGCCGAGCAGCTGGCGGAGATGGAAGCAGCCGATGAGGCATCGGCCGCCGAAGCTCCCGAGGCTGACACCGGCGACGAGGAATAAACCTCATTTCCACACATAAACTGACCCTGCGGGGGAGTACACGCTTTCTGCGGTGCTCTCCCGCAGGTTTTTGCAAAAAATCACGGTTATACTGGACAAATCCGCTGTTTATGTGGTACGATAGCCGGACAACAAGAAAGATCCTCATGGGGGAGTAGCAGGCGCTGTTTTGCAGGCAGCGCAGCAAGTCAACACAATGACGGCCCGGGCGGCTGTCTGGCTTGCTTTCATTTGCGAGACTCATGTGCTTTGGTGCGAGTACCACGCCCATTCCACATGGAGTCAGTTTGTAAAAATCCGACCCGGAATTGGCGAAATGCGCGCCGATCCCGGGTCTTTTGTCTGCCCACCAATTCCGGTCAAATCAGGAGGCATCGTTATGGAATGGAGTTTTTTGTTTTTCTTCAACAGCGCCCTGCTGGGTGTGGGCCTTGCCATGGATGCGTTTTCCGTCTCGATGGCAAACGGTCTGCATGACCCGCAGATGTCCCGCCGCAGGGGCTCCCAGATCGCAGGCACCTTCGCCATCTTTCAGGCTGTCATGCCCATGACGGGCTGGGTCTGCGTCCACACCATCGTGGAGCTGTTCTCTTCGTTTGAAAAGTTCATCCCCTGGATCGCCCTCATCCTGCTGGGCTACATCGGCGGTAAAATGCTCATCGAGGGCATCAAGGGCGAAGAGGCCGAGGAAGCCGCTGAGCTGAGCGCGGGCGCACTCTTCATGCAGGGCGTCGCCACCAGCATCGACGCGCTGTCGGTGGGCTTCACCATCTCGGAGTACGGCTGGTTCATGGCGCTGGTCTGCTCCCTCATCGTGGCGATCGTCACCTTCTTCATCTGTGAAGCCGGCCTTGCCATCGGCAAAAAGTTCGGCACCAAACTCTCCGGCAAAGCCTCCGTCCTCGGCGGCGTCATCCTCATCGGCATCGGTCTGGAAATCTTCATCTCCGGCATGATGGGCTGAGAAAAACAGCAGCGCCCCTGCACATTTGTGCAGAGGCGCTTTTTGTTCCCCATGGAACATCATTCAAAATAATCGGCGTACTCCTCGGTGAGCTTGGAGCCCAGACGGCGGATACCGCCGTAAAGGTGGCGCTCCACCAGCGGCTCAAAGGCCGCGAGGTCACACCGCTCGATGGCGTCGATGAGGTTGTGATGGTCGGCCACCACCTCGGCGAGCCCGCCGGTGGTCAGAGTGTCCAGCATCCGGAAGCGGCTGTAGTCGGCGTGGGCGTTCTGCAAGGTGCGCCAGAGATACATCTTGCCCATGGCAGAGAACCACGTCTCGTGGAGCCGGGTGTCAGCCTCGTAGAGACGGTTGAAGTCCAGCGTTTCGGCCTTGGCCAGCTCGTCGTAGGCGGCGGCACGCTGGCGGATGAGGGCGCGGTGCTCCGGCGTGCAGTGGGGCGCAAAGTCCCGCAGGACCCGGGCCTCTACCGCGATGCGCTCATAGATCAGCTCGTCCACGATGTCCCGGTTCAGCCGGGTGACGGTGGTGCCTTTGTAAGGCACGATCTTCACCAGCCCGTTCTCCTGTAACCGCTGCAGCACCACCCGGATGAGGGAGCGGGGCGCGCCGAAGCGGGTGCAGAGCGGGTTTTCGCTCAGCGAACAGCCGGGCCGGAGGGTCAGATCGATGATCTCCCGCTCGAGGACGGCGTATATTTCAGAATCTGTTTTATACTGTTGTTCCATTGTCGTTTTCCTGTCTGATGCCCCAAGCGGGCCATGTCCCGGGGACCGGGAGGCGGAAGTCCATTACCTTTCCGGTGTCGGGATGGATGAAGCGGAGCCGGGCGCTCTGGAGCGCGATGTCTCCCTTGATGCGGCTGCCGTATTTGCCGTCGCCCCAGAGCGGGTGGCGGCGGGATGCAAACTGCACTCGTATCTGGTGGGTGCGCCCGGTGTGGAGGGTGATGTCCGCAAGGCTGGTGCTGCCGTCCGGGGCGGAGGCAGAAATGCGATATTCCAGCACAGCCTCCTTCACGCCCTTGCGCGGACGGCTTACCGGAAAAACACGGCCTTTCCGGCTGTCCTTGAATAAGTAGTCCCGCAGGACGCCTTCGGCGGGCAGCTTCTCGTCCGGCCCGCCTGCGATGAGGGCGCGGTATTGTTTCACGAAAGGCGGCGCGTCCGGTGTGCCGGCGTCAGGCTCGGCCCGGCCATCCTGTTCGGCATAAAACTGCTGGCTCTGCGTCACCTGCCGGCTGAGGGCGGCGGCTGCCTGCGGGGTCTTCGCGTAGACCATCAGACCCGACACGCCGGTGTCCAGCCGGTGGATGACGCCCACATAGGCGTCGGGCTTATCCCAGAGCTTCCGAAGGGCGGCGGGTACGCCGTCCTCGCTGGAAAGCCCGGCGGGCTTGTCCAGAACCACGAGGGCTGTATCTTCGTAGAGTATCACAGCCTGCCCTCGTCCACCAGCGCCTTGAGCTTGAGCACGCCCGCGATGGTCTTGCCGTCCTTGATCTCGCCGTTCATGACCATCTCGTAGGCTTTTGCCAGCGGGATGCGGTCGGGCGTCAGGAACTCGTCGTCGTCCAGATGCATCTGGGTGGTGTGCAGGCCGGTGGCCACCCACATATAGATGATCTCGGTGTCATAGCCCACCGTGGGGTAGAACTCGCCCAGCGGGGTGTAGTGGTCGGCGGTCAGGCCGCACTCTTCGCCCAGCTCCCGCTTGGCGGCTTCGAAGGGGTCTTCGCCCTTTTCCAGCTTGCCGGCGGGCAGCTCCCACAGCTCCTGCTGCATGGCGTAGCGGAACTGGCGCACCATGCAGAGGGTGCCGTCCTCAAAATATGGTACGATGCAGGCCCCGCCGTGGTGGTGGACCACCTCCCGGATAGAAGTCTCGCCGTTTTCCAGCAGAGCCACGTCTTTGGTCAGCGTGACCACCCGGCCCTCAAAGAGAACTTCGCTCGAGAGCGTCTTTTCAAAATGTGCAGCATCCATCGTTTTGTGCCTGTCCTTCCCTGCGCTGTGCAGCGCATGATACTATAGATAAAGTTTACGGCAGAATCTGTACAAATGTCAATTATAAATTTAGAATTTTGTAAGAAAAAGCCTCATGGATACTGGATTTTGGAGCATAACACCGCCATGGATGCAGCAAAGGACACATCTGTAAAAAAGCACTAAAAAATTTCTGGAATTTTTGTTGTGTTTTTACAGTCGGTTTGCGTTGCCTTTAACGGCGGAATTTGCTATTATATTAGATGAGCAATAGTGCCTTCATGGGGTTCTCCGGCCCCGGGCAGGGCTATTGCCCTTGATGAGCGTGTGCTTTTGTGGAGTTCTCCGGCTCCGGCGAAGTGCGGCGCTTATCAGTTGAGCAATACGTTTTTCAAAGGAGTTCTCCGGCTCCGGTAAAAAGACGTTTGCCCCGCGCAGAAGGTACCAAATTCTGAATGGAGGAAGAAAAATGCCTAGAGCAAAGCAAACCATGGATGGCAATACCGCTGCCGCTCATGTAGCATATGCCTACACGGACGTGGCTGCCATCTACCCCATTACCCCCTCTTCTCCGATGGCTGACTCTGTGGACCAGTGGTCCGCTCAGGGCCAGAAGAACATCTTCGGCAACCAGGTCAAGGTCGTCGAGATGGAGTCTGAGGCAGGCGCTGCAGGCGCTGTGCACGGCTCTCTGGGTGCAGGTGCTGTTACCACCACCTTCACCGCTTCTCAGGGCCTGCTGCTGATGATCCCCAACATGTACAAGATCGCTGCTGAGCAGCTGCCCTGCGTGTTCGATGTTTCTGCACGTACCGTTGCTACCCAGTCCCTGAACATCTTCGGTGATCACAGCGACGTTATGGCATGCCGCCAGACCGGCTTCGCAATGCTGGTCGAGAGCAGCGTGCAGGAAGTCATGGACCTGTCCCCTGTTGCCCATCTGGCAGCTATCGAGGGCAAGGTTCCCTTCCTGAACTTCTTCGACGGCTTCCGTACTTCTCACGAGTACCAGAAGATCGAGAAGTGGGACTACGCCGACCTGAAGGAAATGTGCAACATGGAGGCTGTCGAGGAGTTCCGTGCAAAGGCTCTGAACCCCGAGCACCCCAAGATGCGCGGTTCCCACGAGAACGGCGACGTGTTCTTCCAGCATCGTGAGGCCTGCAACTCTGTCTACGACGCACTGCCCGCAGTCGTCGAGAAGTACATGGCCAAGATCAACGAGAAGCTGGGCACCAACTACGACCTGTTCAACTACTACGGCGCACCCGATGCCGATCGCGTCATGATCGCTATGGGTTCTGTCTGCGACGTTGCTGACGAGGTCATCGATTACCTGAACGCTAAGGGCGAGAAGGTCGGTATCGTCAAGGTCCGCCTGTACCGTCCCTGGGTGTCCTCCGCTCTGCTGAAGGTCCTGCCTGCTACCGCTAAGAAGGTCGCAGTTCTGGACCGCACCAAGGAGCCCGGCTCTCTGGGCGAGCCCCTGTACCTGGATGTCGCAGCTACCCTGCGTGAGGCTGGCAAGAATGATGTCATCCTGACCGGCGGCCGTTACGGTCTGGGCAGCAAGGACACTCCCCCGTCCTCCATCTTCGCTCTGTTCAAGGAGCTGGAGAAGGATCAGCCGAAGGAGCGCTTCACCCTCGGCATCACCGATGATGTCACCGGCCTGTCTCTGCCTGAGGTCAAGCCCGCTCCCATCACCGCAGCAGCTGGCACCAAGGAGTGCAAGTTCTGGGGTCTGGGCGGCGACGGTACCGTCGGTGCCAACAAGAACTCCGTCAAGATCATCGGCGACCACACTGATAAGTATGTTCAGGCATACTTCCAGTATGACTCCAAGAAGACCGGCGGCGTGACCATCAGCCACCTGCGTTTCGGCGACAAGCCCATCCGCAGCCCCTACTACATCAACCAGGCTGACTTCGTGGCCTGCCACAACCCCGCTTACATCCACATGGGCATGAAGATGGTCCAGGATGTCAAGCCCGGCGGCGTGTTCATGATCAACTGCCAGTGGAACGATGAGGAGCTGGGCCATCACCTGAACGCTGAGGCCAAGAAGTACATCGCTGACAACAACATCCAGCTGTACACCATCAACGCGATCGACAAGGCTATCGAGATCGGTATGGGCAAGCGCACCAATACCATCCTGCAGTCCGCTTTCTTCAAGCTGGCTGACGTTATGCCCATCGAGGACGCCGTCAACTTCATGAAGCAGGCAGCTCAGAAGAGCTACGGCAAGAAGGGTCAGGACGTCGTTGAGATGAACTGGAAGGCCATCGATGCCGGTGTTGACGCCATCCACAAGGTGGACGTCCCCGCTTCCTGGTCCAACCCCGAGGCCGATCCCGCTCCGAAGGAGCTGGCTGGCCGTCCTGAGCTGGTCAAGCAGATCCGCGACGTCATGGAACCCATCGCTCGTATGGACGGCGACAGCCTGCCTGTCTCTGCTTTCGTTGCTAACGCAAACGGCGAGTGGGAGCAGGGTGCTTCCGCTTACGAGAAGCGCGGCACCGCTGTGAACGTCCCCGAGTGGGATGCTTCCAAGTGTGTTGGCTGCAACCAGTGCGCATTCGTGTGCTCTCACGCAACCATCCGTCCCTTCCAGCTGACCGCTGACGAGCTGGCAGCAGCTCCCGCACAGACCAAGAGCCGCGACAACAAGCCCGCTAACGAGTACAAGTTCGTTATGGCTGTGTCTCCTCTGGACTGCATGGGCTGCGGCGAGTGTGTCACCGTCTGCCCCACCAAGGCTATCCAGATGGTTCCTCAGGAGTCTCAGGCCGATCAGCAGGCAGTCTTCGACTACTGCGTCGCCAACATCTCCAAGAAGCCCTCTAAGTTCGCAGACGACACCGTCATCGGCTCTCAGTTCAACCAGCCGCTGCTGGAGTTCTCTGGCTCCTGCGCAGGCTGTGCTGAGACCTCTTACGCACGTCTGATCACCCAGCTGTTCGGCGAGAAGATGTACATCTCCAACGCCACCGGCTGCTCCTCTATCTGGGGCGGTACTGCTTCCATCTCTCCGTACACTGTCAACAAGGACAGCGGCCACGGTCCTGCATGGTGCAACTCCCTGTTCGAGGATAACGCAGAGCACGGCCTGGGCCTGTATCTGGGCCAGAAGACCGTCCGTGAGAACCTGATCAAGCGCATCGCTGAGGTCGCCGGTTCTGACAAGGCTTCTGCTGAGCTGAAGGCTGCCTTTGACGAGTTCATGGCAACCAAGAACAACACCAAGGCTAACGATGCCCCCGCTAAGGCTCTGATCGCTGAGCTGGAGAAGGCTGCTGCCGCTGGCTGCGCCGAGTCCGCTGAGATCCTGAAGAGCAAGGAGTTCATCGCCAAGAAGTCCGTCTGGATCTTCGGTGGTGACGGCTGGGCATACGACATCGGCTTCGGCGGTCTGGACCACGTCCTGGCTTCCGGCGAGGATGTCAACGTCATGGTCTTCGATACTGAGATGTACTCCAACACCGGCGGACAGGCATCCAAGGCCTCCAACATCGGCGAGGTCTGCCAGTTCGCTGCTGCTGGTAAGGAGATCAGCAAGAAGAGCCTGTCTGAGATCGCTATGACCTACGGTTACATCTATGTTGCTCAGATCGCTCTGGGCGCTAACATGAACCAGGCTGTCAAGGCTATCGCAGAGGCTGAGGCATATCCCGGCCCCTCCCTCATCATCGGCTACGCTCCCTGCGAGCTGCACGGTGTTAAGGGCGGCATGACCAACTGCCAGAACGAGATGAAGAAGGCAGTTGAGGCTGGTTACTGGAACCTGTTCACCTTCAATCCGGCCAACAAGGCTCAGGGCAAGAACCCCTTCACCCTGACCTCCAAGGCTGTGGATGCCGAGAAGTATCAGGCCCTGCTGGCAAACGAGACTCGTTACAGCCGCCTGACTCGTGCATTCCCGGAGCGTGCAAAGCAGCTGTTCGCTCGCAACGAGCAGGTCGCAAATGACCGTTACGAGCATCTGACCCGCTTGGTCGAGCTGTACAAGTAAACCAAAGTTCTTTTGACTCTGGCTGGAATTTTGCCGCAGCGGCACCTTAGTCCCGAAAGGGCGGCTGCTCCGTGCTGGCGATTACTGCGCAACGCAGCAGTACGAAACTGTGGCCCCGGCCAGAGAAGAAATGACAGGCTTATTTCTACGCAGAGACTGGAGCTTTGTACTCCAAACTGATTTCAACTCTCTGCCCGCGTCCGAACGCGTCGGGGCGGGCAGAGCATGAAATACCAAAGCGCCCGCGAGGGTCCTTGAAAGCATACTTCGCGTGTGTCAGGAGCATAAGGTCTGTTCGCAGATACCTTGCCCCGCCTGCTGCATAAGACCTGCTTGCAGGTATCTTGCCGCAGTCAAAAACGGATCCCGTTTTTAGCGCCCCGCTCACTGGAAACAGTGTCCGGGGCGTATTTTTGTGTCTTTTACACTTTCTTCATAGGTTTTTCATGAAATCCGGTGCGGAATCTGCTATACTACAGTCATGAGGATTCGGGGCCGCAACCGATTCCTTGTACATGATTCCTCCTCACACCAAAGCAATATCCGAACACAGCGCCCTTTCCGGTGAAGCCGCAAGCACCGGGGAGGGCGCTGTGCGTTTTTCTGCGTCAATATTCCGGAAATGGGTGCCTTACAGGGTTGACCGGGCATTTGAGTGGAGATATAATAAACCTGTAGGCTAAGAAACTTAGTAAAACGAATTTGTGGAGGTGAACGCAGGACAATGGACCCGGATCATAGTCGAAGACGATGGAATGATGCGGCCGGAACGACCGCGAAAGGTGCTGCGTTCGCCTTTTTTGTACGCTGAACAGCGGAGTATCCGCTGTCCGGCTGCCGTACAAAAGAGGCGCAGCTTTGCGCGTGCAGATGGGCAGTGCGGCCCGGGGTCTGCGGCGCAGGAGCGGCACTTTTTGCGTTGATGCGGCTGTGTCCTCCTGAGACAGAAAAGAGGAGGAACACAAATGGAAGAAGAAAAGAAGACCCCGGAGCGCGAAGAGGAACAGGCTCTTCCGGTGCAGGAGCTGCCCGCGGATATTCCCGCTGAGGTGCGCCAGAAGCTGGCCGAAGATCTGAACGAGCAGGCCACCGAAGACCTCAAGCAGGACGTCCGCGAGGCCGAAAAAGAGGAGGCCAACGACGAAGAAGTCAAGGCCAACCCCGAGATGCTGACCAAGAGCCGTCTGCTCAAGCTGCTCGTCAAAAAGCAGTACGTCAAGCTGCGCGAAGTGACTGAGGAAGAGCAGCCCGCCGACCTGGCCGAGCTGCTGGAAGAGCTGGACGAGAACAACCGCCTCGTGGTGTTCCGTCTGCTGAAAAAGGACGTTGCAACAGAAGCATTCGCCTATATGTCCGATGAGGCCCGCGACGACCTCGTGAATGCTTTCTCCGACGTCGAGCTGGTGAGCGCCATCGAGGATATGAGCCTTGACGACGCCGCCGACCTGCTGGAAGATATGCCCGCAGGCGTGGTCAAGCGGGTGCTGGAAAAGTCGTCCCGCCAGACCCGTGAGAGCCTGAACAAGCTGCTGAACTACCCCGAGAGCTCTGCCGGCAGCCTGATGACCCCCGAATACGTCCGTCTGCGGCAGGAGATGACCGTCAGTGACGCCTTCGCCGCTATCCGTAAGCAGGGTGAGAACGCTGAGACGGTCTACACCTGCTATGTGGTGGAGCGCAACCGCCTTCTGGGCGTCGTGTCGGCCCGCAGCCTGCTGCTGTCTGACCCCTCTACCCCCATCGTGGACATCATGGACGACAATGTCGTCACCGTGAAGGTCACGGATGACCAGGAGTTCGTGGCCCGCGAGATGCAGCGCTACGACTTCACCGCGATGCCTGTTCTGGACAACGAGGGCATGTTCGTCGGTATCATCACCATCGACGACGCGATCGACGTCCTGACCGATGAGAGCACCGAGGATATGCAGAAGATGGCAGCTATTCTGCCCGACGACGATGCCACCACCTACTTCGGCACCAGCGTCTGGACCCACGCCAAGCAGCGTATCCCCTGGCTGCTCATCCTGATGCTCTCTGCTACCTTCACCGGCATGGTCACGACCCACTACGAAGAGGCTTTCGTCAGCCTGCCCCTGCTGGTCTCCTTCATGCCCATGCTGATGGATACTGCCGGCAACTGCGGCAACCAGATCAGCACCCTGATGGTCCGCGGCCTCGCTCTGGGTGAGGTGGAGCCCAGCGACTTCCTCAAAGTTCTGGGCAAGGAACTGCGGGTCTCCGCCATCGTCGGCGCGGTGCTGGGCCTCGTCAACGGTCTGCGCATCTACCTGATGTACACCTACCTCTACGCCGGCCAGTATGACAATGTCATCGGCTACGCAGTGGTCGTCAGCGTGTCGCTGTTCTTCAGCGTCATCCTCGCAAAGCTGGTGGGCGGTATGCTGCCGCTGGCCGCCAAGAAGCTGGGCGCCGACCCGGCCATCATGGCGACCCCCTTCATCACCACCATCGTGGACGCCTGCAGCTTGATCTTGTATTTCCAAATCGCACAGGCTGTCTTCCGCGGCATGATGTAAATACACAAAAACGCCCCTGCTCAGGAAGTGCTGAGCGGGGGCGTTCTGCTTCCCAGATACAACAAGGCCCCCGTCTGGCGCTTGCGGCGACGCCAGAGGGGGTCTTGCTGTTTGGGGTATTGCTTTGGTGTGAGGAGGAATCATGTGCAAGGGGCGGTTGCGGCCCCGCACCCTTGTGAGCTATAGTATACCCGAATTACCGGCCAAAATCATGTCTTTCCTGTGAAAGATTTGTTAATCGGCCTGTGAAATTTTTGGGAGAAAGATGCTTACTTTTCAGCATGAGAGCCCAGCGCTGCGTGCTGACGGCCCATCTCCACATAGGCTTCAGCGTTCTCGATGTTGTGGGCCAGCTGGTCGTCCCGGATGGTCTTGATGACCCGGGCAGGCACGCCTACCGCCACCGAGTTGTCGGGGATGACCATTCCTTCAGGTACCAGCGCCCCGGCCCCGATGATGCAGTTTTTGCCCACGACGGCGTGGTTGAGGATGGTGGCATGCATCCCGATGAGGCTGTTGTCCCCCACCGTGCAGCCGTGGACGATGGCGCTGTGGCCTACGGTGACGTTTTTGCCCAGAACGACCTGCCCGCCGGGGTCGCAGTGGAGCACGGCGTTGTCCTGCACATTGCTGTTCTTGCCCAGTATCAGTGCGCCCTCGTCGGCCCGCAGTACAGCCCCGTACCAGATATTCACGCCCCTGCCCAGTGTCACGTTGCCCAGTACCGTCGCATTCGCCGCCACAAAGACAGCGCCCTCATCCCGGGGCATTTTTCCACCAAAGGAGAGCATCATTGTTGAAAAACCACCTTTCTCTTTTGCTTCATTTATGGTATTCTTTATTATAGCTCTTATTGTCGGAGCAAGGAAGCCCCCAGGCTTCCGAAGGAGTATCAATTTATGCAGTTTCATCCCTTTGCGCGGCGGTTTCTGGCTCTGGCCCTGACCGCTGCATTCATGACTACAGCGGCACTGTCCGGTTTCGCCGTCTACGCGATGCCCATTCAGGCCGCCTACTCGCAGGAATCCATCTACCTCTTCGATGCCGACACCGGCGAAGTTCTCGTGGAGCAGAACCCCGACCTTCCCCGCTGCGTCGCCAGCCTGACCAAGATGATGACGGCCCTTCTCGTGCTGGAAAGCGGCACCGACCTCAATGCCAGTATCACCATCCCGGCCAGCCTCACGCCGGAACTTCAGTCCATCCGGGCCAACCGTGGCCACACCATCGGTCTGCAGGCCGGCGAGACGGTGCGCCGCATCGATATGATGTACGCCATGCTCCTGCCCAGTGCCAACGACGCAGCCAGCGTGCTGGCCGTCGATACCTCCGGCAGTCTGGCCGCCTTCGCGGCCCAGATGAACGTCCGGGCCAGTCAGCTGGGCTGTACGGCCACCCATTTCACCTGCCCCCACGGCCTCTACGACGGCGGCAACTACTCCACGGCCCGTGATATGGCGAAGATCGCGCTGGCCTGCTATGCGGACCCGACCTACCGCCAGATAGCGGACACAATGTCCTATAAACTGCCCGCCACCAACGTGCATCCGGCCCGGACGGTCACGACCACCAACAAGCTTTTGCAGCCCGGCAGCGGCTATTACCGCAGCTATGCCCACGGCATGAAGACCGGCTTCACCACCCAGGCCGGGCGGTGCTTCGTTACCTTTGCCCAGCAGGACGGCCATACTTATGGGCTGGTCATTCTGGGCTCGAACTCCCAGAATATCTTCCGGGAGGCGGCAGAGCTGTTCGACTGGGCCTTTACCAGCCCCGAACTGCACCCCGCCCCGGCAGAGCCCGAGGTTGAACCCGAGAAGCACGGGCTGAGTGCATTCTGGCACAAAGTGTTTGGCTGATGTTTGAATGTTAAGGAGGACAAGCCTATGAATCGACCCACCTTCCTGCGCCGGAGCACGGCGCTGCTGCTCACGCTGGTGCTGATGGTCTGCGCCGCCCTGCCCGGGTTTGCCGCTTATCAGATGCCCATCCAGACGGCCAGCGACACCGAGTCGGTCTATCTCTTCAATCTGGATACCGGCAAGCCCATCCTCAGGCAGAACTCTGACCAGCAGCGCTACATCGCCAGCCTCACCAAGATGATGACGGCTCTGCTCTTCCTCGAGAGCGGCAAGGACATGAACGCTGAGATCACCATCCCCACCAGCCTGACCCAGGAGTTCAAGGACATCCAGAACGCCAACGGCTCCACCATGAACCTCCGCATCGGCGAGACGGTGCGCCGCATCGACCTGCTCTACGGTCTGCTGGTGGCCAGTGCCAACGACGCGGCCAGCGTCATCGCCAGCGACGTCTCGGGCGGCGACCTGACGGCCTTTGTGGCCCAGATGAACGCCCGCGCCAAGGAGCTGGGCTGCACGGATACCACCTTCTCCTGCGTCCACGGCCTGTACGACTACGGCAACGTCTCCACGGCAGAGGACCTTGCAAAAATTGCCGCTGCCTGCTACGCCAACGAGACCTATATGCAGGCCGCGAACACCCTCACCTATACGCTGCCCGCCACGAACCTGCACCAGAACGAGCGGACCATCAAGTCCACCAACCTCATGCTGGACCCGGAGTATGCCTATCACCGCGACTATGTCCGGGGCATGAAGACCGGCTTTACTACCCTCGCAGGCCGGTGCTTCGTCACCTTTGCCCAGCAGGACAGCCACACCTACGGCCTCGTGGTGCTGGGCAGTGATATGAACAACATCTACCGCGAGTGTGCGGAGATTTTGGATTGGGCCTTCTCGAGCTTTTCTGACCGTCAGCTCGTGGACACGGAGACGGTGCTCACCACTATCCCGCTGACCAAATGCCGCACGGAGGAAGCCGTGGAGCTCTACGCCGCCGATGACCTCAGCGGCTACGGCCACGCCGACGATGAAGTGACCTTCGAGTTTTCGGTGCCGGAGAGCACTTCGGCCACCGTCAAGAAGGGTGCTGTGCTTGGTACGGCCACCGTCTACCTCGACGGCTACGAGATGGGAACGGTGGACCTTGTGACCCACAAAGAATATGTGTCTGACTTTCGCACCGACGCCAAAACGACTCTTCTTCTCATGGCCGCGCTCATCGGCATCCTCATCGTGCTGGGCTTCCTGACGATGGTGGCCGGCGGCGGTTCGCTGAACCTGCGGCGGCGGAGTCGGTCCCGCAGAAGATAATAGGATCAAATAGCAATAGTAAAAGCTCCCCGGAAGGGGAGCTTTTGCTCTATCCAAGCTTTGCTGCAAGAACGGAAAGCGTGATCTTGGGGTTCACCTGTGCGGCGAGCCGCTGAATGGCCGCATCGGCCAGCGAGAGGGCGCGGCGGGCAGCGTCAGCCGTCAGAGGGGTGCTGGCACATCCCCGGAGTCCGGCGGCGGCCACGGCCCGGAAATCGCCCAGCAGGGCCGCTGCTGCGGCCTTGTCCTTCTCGTACCCGGCCAGCAGGACGGCGGCGGCATAGCTGTCGTGAGCCGCCGCGGCCTTGGCCAGAGTCAGGGCCTTTTCCACCTGTTCCCGGCGGGCGTCGTCCCGGGCGGCGGCAAGCACTGTGCCGATGTGGCCGTCGAACAGCTCACTGTAGAGCCGGGCCTGCTTTTTGTCCACGCCCTGCCCGATGCACCACCGGGCGCATTCCTCGGGGCTGACCGGGGCCACGGCGAAGCTGATGCAGCGGCTGCGGATAGTGGGCAGCACACCGGCCAGCGAATCTGCCGTCAGCAGGAAGAGCACGCCTTCCGGCGGCTCCTCCATCACCTTCAGCAGGGCGTTGGCGGATTCCTCGTTCATCCGCTCCACATGGTAGAGCAGGACGGCGCGGCCCTCGGCGGAGAGGCTCGTATTGAAAATTTCGGTGCGCATGGCCTTGACCTGACTGACGAGATACCGCCCGCCCGAGCCCATGCCGGTGACGGAGATGGCCTCCCGTACCACGCCGGTCTCGATGCGGCCGCTGTCGCGGTCACCAGCTTTGCCCACGGCACGGCAGCATTCGCCCCGCAGAAGGGCCTCAGCAGGTGCGCCGCCTGCCGGGTAAAGATAGTCTGCCGCCACGCACCGGGCCGCGTAGCCCGCGCCCAGGCCCGTCTCGCCCACCAATAACACGCTGTGGGTCAGGCGGCGGCTGCCCAGCATCAGGCGGACGCTGTCTTTCAGGGCCGCATTGCCCGCAAGGCGGTCTATCATCATGTGCGGCTCACCTCCGGTTCTTCCGCTTCCACTGCTCCCGACGTATCCACGCCCGGACGCTGCGCAGTGCCTGCGGCCCGAAGAAGAGCGCAAACCCCAGCATACTCAGCAGATAGCTCACCTTATACAGCCACCCGGCAGTCAGGAAGCTGAACAGCCACATGGCAGCGGCGAAGAGGCCGAAATACTTCACCCTTACCGGGATGACGAAGAACAGCAGCACCTGCACCTCGGGGTAGAGCATGGCGAAAGCCAGCAGCAGCGACAGCGACAGGCAGTAGGTGTCGGCGGGGATGCCGGTGACGAGACAGCCCAGCGCGGTGCCGATCATCCCCAGCAGGAAGTAGAGGTTGAAGCGGAAATCGCCCCATTCCTTTTCCAGCGCCGTGCCGATGAACCATGTGAAGTAGATGCCGAGGATGACGCTCAGCGGCCCGCCCCCCGAAAACGGGATAAAGACGAAGGTGATGAGCCGCCACACCTGCCCCATCAGTAGCAGGCTCCGGCTCAGGCCGAGATAGACTGAGATGAATTGGTTGACGAACAGTTCGATGGCGTAGACTAAAATCTGTCCACCTACGATGATAGAGATGAGGTTGGGGATGCAAAAGCGGCCGTATTTCCGCTCAAGGCGGGAGATCCAGTTCATAGGCAGACGCCTCCGTGAAAAGAAATTTTTGCGGCCCATGTCCGGGGCCATTTTCTGTCTTTCATTGTATCATGTTTGCCCGGCCCATTCAAGAAAATCCGTGGGAAGTGCGGGACTCCATTTTGGGGCGGGTATCGGAAGAGTATCCCATCTGGAATGATTTTTTAACTTTTTCCACTGGGTTTTCCACCGATTTTGTGAAAAAGAAGTAGGGTTTCCCACAGTGTTTTCCACTTTTTCCACCGAGTTTTCCACAGAAAATTGAGCTTTGGGTTATACACGATGTATTCCAAAACGGGAAAAGAGGGAAAATCTGGGGAGAAAAGAGGTCACAGAGCCTTTTTTTGAAAAGAAAGTCGAGGCCAAAAATTTATTTTCTGCGGCGTTTCGCGCTTGGGGCAAAAGCGCCTCTCCCCTCTGGAATTTTTGGCGCAGGAGTTTTCCACAAACGCTGTCCGGCAAAAACCATGTGTGGAAAACCGTGGGAAAACCCGAGTTTTCCACAAACTTCGCAGGGAGAAAATAAGAAGCCGTTTTCATAAGCATTGCACACCGCCCGAAGCGGCCTTTTTGCCCGTATACCGCGTTGCTTTCCCTTGCAATCCGTCAGGATTGCTGCGGAAAATCGCCTTGTCTGCGGGCAAAAATCCTCGCCGTTCGGCGCACCCTGCTTACAAAAACAGCTTCTAAAAAGCGCCCCCGGGGCCGGACGGCCTGCAGAGGCGCTGGAATGCTGGAAAATTTATACGGCCCCGTAGATACCGTGGACGGAGACTTCGCCGGTGAAGACCTTCTCCTCGCCGCTGTCGGTGCGGACGATGAGCTGGCCGTCGGCGTCCACGTCGATGGCTGTGCCGCTGCCTGTGCCGCCGCCCGGCAAATCGAAGGTGACGTGGCGGCCCAGGTTGACGCAGGCCGCCTTGTACTCGTCCCGGAAGGGAGCGAAGCCCTCCCGCGCGAAGGTGTAGAGCGGACGGTCAAAGCCGAAGTCCGTCAGCGCCTCGGCCAGCCACTGGGGGTCGGCGGCAAGATCCACTTTCGCGCCCTGCAGCTCGAGGGAGGTGCCGTTGGGCAGGTTTGCGGCGTCGAAATAGCTCTGGGGCTGTGCCAGATTGATGCCGATGCCGCAGACGATGCCCCGGCCCTGCATCTGGTAGCCGTAGCTGACGCTCTCGCAGAGAATGCCCACGATCTTTTTGCCGTTCAGCAGCAGATCATTGGGCCACTTTATCTGGCAGTCCACGCCGTAGCGCTGGGCCAGCTGATCGCGGACGGCAAGGCTTGCCAGCAGCGGCAGGGTGGCAGGCTGGGCCAGCGGCTCCCGGATGACCGCCGTATAATAGAGGGCGCGGCCCTCGGCGTTCACCCAGCTGCGGCCAAGACGGCCCCGGCCTGCGGTCTGATTGGTGGTGTATACCGCGCCCACCGGGCCGAACTCTTCAAAATGCTCTTTTGCGTAAGCGTTGGTGCTGCCGCACTCGGACAGCCAGCGCACCTCGTTGATGCTCATGCTTTGGGTACCTCTTTGTGCTCGTGGCTGACCACCTTGCCGTCGGCAAGGGTCAGGATGCCGTAGGTGTTGGGGCCGGTGTAGCACCGGCCGCAGGAGCCGGGGTTGAACAGGAACACCCCGCCCCGCTCTTCTGCCACCGGGATGTGGGTGTGACCGAAGAGGGCGACGTTTGCGCCCCGGGCTGCGGCTGCGTCAGCCAGCGTGTCGAGGTCGTATTTCACCCCGTACATATGGCCGTGGGTGTAGAAGACGACCACCCCGTCAAAGGCGGCAAGCCCGTCCAGCGGCTCCAGAGCACCGAAATCGCAGTTTCCGGCTACAGCATAGGCCCGCAGAGAGGGGTAAAAGGTGAGCGCCTGCTCGAGGTCGCGCAGGCCGTCGCCCAGAAAGACGAGCGCGTCGATGCTGTCCGCCTCGGCGGCCAGTATGTTTTCGATGGCCAGACGGCTGTTGTGGCTGTCGCTCAAAATCAGAAGTTTCGTCACGGGAAAAGGATCCTCCTCAAATTTTATTCCGGGTCGCGCTGCTGGATGGTCAGCAGTGCCTTATATACTTCGCTCTTGGAGTAGGGCGTCCCCTGGGCTGCGGCCTTGGCGGCGGCAGTGGGTCCGAAGCCCTGTCCGGTCAGCTCGAGGGCGCGCTGTGCGGCCTGCTCGAGGGTCATTTCTGCTTCCGGTTCTGTGGAAGCTGGCGCACCGGCCATGACCAGAACATACTCGCCTCTCGGCTCGTTGGCGGCGTAGTGGGCCTGTGCCTCCCCGAGGGTGGTCTTCCAAATCTCTTCGTGGAGCTTGGTCAGCTCACGGCAGAGGGTGATGCTCCGCTCCGGGCCGAAGGCGTTCACGAGGTCGTCCAGCGTCGTGCGCAGCTTGTGGGGTGCTTCGTAGAAGATGACGGTCCGCTTTTCACCCAGAAGCTCAGTAAGACGCTCTTTTTTCTGCTTCCGGTTCACAGGCAGGAAGCCCTCGAACACCCAGCGGGAGGTGTCCTGGCCCGAGACGGCCAGCGCCGTCACGCAGGCGGACGCCGCCGGGACAGGCACGACTTTGATGCCCCGGGCCAGCGCGTCCCGCACGATGACCTCGCCCGGGTCAGAGACGCAGGGCATTCCGGCGTCAGAGCAGAGGGCGCAGTTCTCGCCCGCCTCAATGCGGCGCAGGATGCCCTCGCCCTTCTGCAATGCGTGCTCGTAGTAGCTGACCATCGGCTTTTTCAGGCCCAGATAGTTCAGCAGCCGCATGGTCACGCGGGTGTCCTCGGCGGCCACGAAGTCCGCCGCGCCGAAGGTGGCGGCCACGCGGGGCGGCATGTCGTCCAGATTGCCGATGGGGGTTGCCACGATATAAAGAATACCGGCCATGATTGACCTCCCTGATGTTGTTATTTTACTTCTCCGTACATCGCCGCCCCGGCGGTGATGAGCACATCTGGTTCGATGCGCAGGCCGGTGCGGCGGTTTTTCTGGGCTTCCACAAGGAAAAGCCACGGCGCGGCGCTGGGCTTATTCTTCACAAAGGCCAGACGCTTCGGCTCGAGGCGGTGCGCCCGCAGCACAGCCAGCACCTCGGCCAGGCGCTCGGGCCGATGGCAGAGGGAAAGCTTTCCGCCGTCTTTCAGCAGGCGGAAACCACAGGCGCAGACATCCTCGAGGGTGCAGTCCGTCTCGTGGCGGGCCGTGGCACGGCCCGCGTCGGTGCTCCGCGGCCCGGCGGTAAAATAGGGCGGGTTGCAGGCGCAGACATCGAACTGGCCCTCCCCTTCCCGGAAGGTGCGCAGGTCGGTGAGATAAGGGGTGATGTGCTCGATGCCCTGCGCGGCCACAGCCTCCTGTAAGAGCGCACTGGCCTCGGGCTGCAATTCCACGGCGGCGCAGAGGCCGCGATGGCCCCTGTCGTGCCACTCAAGGCTCACGATGCCGCAGCCGGAGCACAGGTCTGCCGCCTTCTGGCTGCGCCGCGGCTCGCAGAAGCGGGCCAGCAAAAGCGCGTCCGAGCCGAACCGGTGGACGGTGGAGCAGTATACTTCTGTTTTATTATACAAAATCTCGGTAGAATGTTCCATACGCCCAGCCGAAATCCTCCGACAAAATATTGTGTCCCGAAAGATGAAAAAATTATGCAAGAAAGAAAAGCAGCAGACCCGCCTGGCAGGTCTGCTGCTTTTGATGCGTTATTCGCGCGCTATCTGCTAAAAATTATTCAGCGGTGATAGCACCGGTGGGGCAAGCGCCCTCGCAAGCGCCGCAATCGATGCAAGCGTCTGCGTTCACAACTGCAACGCCGCCCTCAACAGCGACTGCACCAACGGGGCAAGCGCCCTCGCAAGCGCCGCAGCCAACACATGCGTCAGAAACCTTGTGTGCCATAATAGAACTCTCCTTTATCTCCCCGTGCTCAGTATTTATGAAGAAATCTGCCCCTGCACGGCTCTGGCAGACCCCTCGGAAATCATATCCTTGACTGCATTTTAACAAAGCCGTTTCAAAAAGGCAAGACTAACCGTACCCACCTAAAAGCAATTTTTCGTTTTTTGGTGGGTTGCACAAAAGCACAGGCTAACTTTTGGAGAAATTTGAAGAGGTTTTTTGGCGAAAATCACGAAGCAAAGTTAGTTTTAACAGACTAACTGCTCAGAGACCCCGCCATTTCCAGCCTCTTATTTTTTATCTTTTCTGCCGCAGCCGGGGCAGGACGAGGTGCCGTCGGCGTTGGCCGAAGCCACCACCGGGGCGGGATTGCGCACGCCGGAATAATCGTCGTCCGGGTCGGGGCGGCGGGGTGCGCGCTTGCCGCCGGAGATATACTCGCAGACGCTCACCTTATAGTACCGGGGCGCGAAGGCCTCGGTGCCGCAGCGCACCCGCAGATAGCCGGAGATGGGGTTGACCTCGAGCACGGTGCCGAGGCCGTCCGGCGTGCGGACGGTGCTGCCCACCATGGGCATGATGCTGTTCAGGTACTCGTAGGCGCTCTCCTCGTAGGCCAGGCAGCACATCAGGCGGCCGCAGGCACCACTGATCTTGGTCGGGTTGAGGGAAAGACCCTGCTCTTTTGCCATCTTGATGGAGACGGGCTGAAAGTCTTTCAGGAAGCGGCTGCAGCAGAAGGGCTGGCCGCAGATGCCCAGACCGCCTATCATCTTGCTCTCGTCGCGCACACCGATCTGGCGCAGCTCGATGCGGGTGTGGAAGATGCCGGCCAGGTCCTTGACCAGCTCACGGAAGTCCACGCGGCCATCGGCGGTGAAATAGAACATGATCTTGGAGCGGTCGAGGGTGTATTCGGCCTCCACCAGCTTCATTTCCAGCCCGTGGCGGGCGATGCACTCCTGGCAGGTGTGGTAGGCGCGCTTCTCATCCTCGCGGTTCTGGCGCATCCGGCGCACATCCACGCTGTCGGCCATCCGGGTGATGGGCTTGAGGGCCTTGGGGACAGCGGAGTCGGCGATCTCCTTCACGCCCTGCACCACTTCGCCGCATTCCACGCCCCGGGCCGTCTCGACGATAACATAGTCGCCGGTCTTGATGGGGGTGTCTGCGGGGTCAAAATAATAGGTCTTGCCGTTGTCCTTGAAACGGACGGATATAACTTTCTTCATAGCATTCCTCTTTGGGGTCGTACCGAACGTATATAAGCCCGGAAAATGGGCCTTATGTAGTCTGGATAGGCGCTGTGCCTGAAATTGCGATAAAATTCCATTCTGCATTCTAGTATAGCATAATCCGGCCCGTATTTCCACGAAATATGGCAAGAAAGTAGCCGGGATCTTCCCATTGACTTCCTAAACTAAGGTGATTTAAGGAAAGTTTTGTTAAAGATTGACTTCAGGACTATTGCAAGGGGGATTCCCTTGTGTATAATAGGAATGATAAGAAGCGTTCAGAGGGTACTGCTGTGGTTGCGGCGTACCTCTTGCCGCGCGGCGGCATAAAAAAGAAATGGATAGGAAATCATGGAAAAATTCAGTGTTAAAAAGCCGTTCACCATCCTTGTTGCGGTCATCATGGTCCTGCTGCTGGGCTTCGTGTCCATCACGAACCTGCAGACGAACCTTCTGCCCGACATCAGCACGCCATACCTCATGGTGGTCACCGTCTACCCCGGTGCCAGCCCGGAGCGTGTGGAGTCAGAAGTCTCCGATGTGATGGAGAACGCGCTGGGTACAGTGTCCGGCGTCGAGAACATCACAGCGACCTCAGCAGAAAACTACAGCCTTCTGCTCATGAAATTCGCCGAAGGCACCGACATGAACAGCGCGATGGTCAAGACCTCCAATAAGGTGGACCAGACTGCGTCCAGCCTGCCCGGCACCTGTCTGACCCCCTCCATCATCGAGTACAGCCTGAACATGAACGCCTTTATGACGGTGGCTGTCAGCCGGGAGGGCAGCGATGTCTACGATCTGTCGGATTTTGTGGATAACACCCTCGTGCCTTATGTGGGCCGCACCAGCGGCGTTTCCAGCGTGTCGGCCAACGGCCTCATCGAAAAGATGGTGCAGGTGCAGCTGAATCAGGATAAGATAGACGAAGTGAACGGCCGCCTGCTGGAGCTCATCGACACCCAGCTGGCCGACGCCCGCGCCCAGCTCGACGCCGCTGAGGCGCAAATCGCCGAGGGCCGCGCCGAGTATGAAAAACAGCTGAAAAACTTCGGCAACACCGTCTCCGATACGGTCATGGCCCAGATGGGTACGGAGGTGGCCGACGCCGTCACCGTCGTGCGCGACCAGGCGCAGGCTTTGCTGAACAGCGTCAACCAGCTCATCGGCGTGGTCAATGAGCCGGAGATCCAGCAGGCCCTCATCGACGTCCGCGACGGCCTGCAGCGCGTCGTGGACCAGTTCAACCAGACCGGTATGCGGGACATCGACTCCCTCATCGAGATCGTCGGCGAGCTGCGCGACATCACCGATAAGCTTACCAACGCTCTGCAGGAGCTGCAGGGCCGTCTGGGTACCAGCGACGGCACCGTCTCCGACCTTGCCGACGAGCTGGAAGTCTCCAACAGCCTGAGCACCATTTATAAGACTCTGGACGAGGTCATCAAAGCCATGGATAATGTCCCCGGCCTGATGAACCAGTTCTCCGTCGCTCTGGGCAGCTATTCCAGCCAGCAGCTCAGCGCCTATATGCAGTTCACCGAGGCCCGGGAGAAGCTGAAGGACTACGAAAACCAGCTGGAAGACGCCAAGCAGCTCTACGAGGAGACCAAGGAAAAGGCCCTTGCCAGCGCCGATGTGGCCAAGCAGCTGGACATCAAGACCCTCGCCCAGCTCATCTACGCCCAGAACTTCTCGATGCCTGCCGGCTATGTCGCCGATAAGAGCGGCGAGTCCTGGCTGCTGAAGGTCGGCGAAGAGTACGACAGCGTTTCGGACATCGAGGGCGCACTTCTGCTCCACGTCGATGGCTTCGGCGATGTCCGCCTCTCCGATGTGGCCGACGTGGCCGTCATCGACAACGCCGAGGCCAGCTACACCCGCCTGAATGGGGAGCGGGCCGTGGTGCTGAAAATTTTCCGCAACGCCAATTCCAGCGCCAGCAGCGTCTCGGACGGCTGCCTGAACGCCTTCAAGGAGCTGCAGGCTCAGTATTCTGACCTTCACGTCGTCGTCCTGTCCAACCAGGGCAACTACATCACCATCATCGTCAACAGCATCATCAGCAGTATGCTGGTGGGCGCTGCGCTGGCCATCATCGTGCTGGCCATCTTCCTGAAGGACATCAAGCCCACCCTCGTGGTCGGCGTCAGCATCCCGCTGTCCGTCCTGTTCGCCGTCGTTCTGATGTACTTCACCGGCCTCGACATGAACATCATGACGCTGGCAGGTCTGTCGCTGGGTGTCGGTATGCTGGTGGATAACTCGGTGGTCGTCATCGAGAACATCTACCGTCTGCGGGGCCGGGGCGTGCCGGCGGCCCGCGCCGCCGTGCAGGGTGCCCGTCAGGTGAGTATGTCGGTGGTGGCCTCTACCCTTACTTCGGTCTGCGTCTTCCTGCCGGTGGTGTTCGCCTCCGGTACGGTGCGCAGCCTGCTGCAGCCCATGTCCATGTGCATCGGCTACTGCCTGATGGCCTCTCTCATCGTAGCCATCACCGTCGTGCCTGCCGCTGCTTCCACTGTCCTGAAAAAGGCTGAGCCGAAGCGTCTGGTCTGGTTCGAAAAAATTCAGGATAAGTATGCCCACAGCCTCGAGTGGTGCCTGAAGCACCGCGCCCTGCCGCTGGTGGCTGCAGTCGTGCTGCTGGTCTTCTGCGGCTGGAAGGTCTTCTCCATGGGCGTCGTCCTTCTGCCCGAAATTTCCAGCAATGAGGCCACCATCGCCCTCTCCACCGACGACGGCCTGACCAAGGAGGAGTCCTACGGCGTGGCCGGACAGGTCGTCGAGGCCGTCATGGCCGTGGACGGCGTGGAAGAGGTGGGCGTCACCACCGATACCACTGTGGCCGGCATCGACATCGGCCAGCTGGGTCTGCCCAGCGCCATCACCGACCTGCTGAGCGCCGCCAACAGCTACGGCAGCTACCGGTTCAACGTCATGCTGGACGAGTCCCTCTCCTCCACTAAGATCGCCGCTGTGGAGCAGGCCCTGAACGATGCAGTGGCCAGCGTCGAGAACTGCACTGGTACCGTAGAGATCAGCGGAATGCAGGACCTGACCAGCCAGCTGAGCAGCGGCCTCTCTGTCAAGATCTACGGCCCCGACGCCGATACCATTACCGCACTGGGCGATAAGGTCGTCCAGATGGTCAACGACACCGAGGGCTTCGCCAATGCCGCCACCGGCCTCGGTCAGGGCGATGCAACCATCAATCTGGACATCGACCGCGACAAGGTCCGCGCCTACGGTCTGACCGTCGCGCAGGTCTACCAGCAGATCGCCGCCAAGCTCACCACCACCACCACGGCGGAGACCCCCGTCACCGTGGACGGCTCCACCATGAAAGTCCAGATCAGCGACAACCTTGACCCTGTGACCAAGGAAAACATGATGGACATGACCTTTACCACCAGCGTCATGGACGCCACCGGCGCCATCACCACCGGCACCTGCACGCTGGGTGACATCGCTACCTGGTTCACCGGCACCGCCCCCGACTCTATCACCAGCGAGAACCAGACCCGCTACATCACGGTGTCTGCCGACACGCTGGACGGCTACAACACCACGGTCCAGTCCCGTGTGCTCCAGAAGACGCTGGACGACTTCGCTCTCTCCGATGAGATGCCCGAGGGCTGCTCCTTCTCGCTGGACGGCGAGTCCTCCACCATCAACCAGATGGTCGACGAGATGGTGCAGTGGATGGCTCTGGCCCTGCCCTTCGTCTATCTGGTCATGGTGGCTCAGTTCCAGAGTCTGCTGTCCCCCTTCATCGTCCTGTTCACGGTGCCGCTGGCCTTCACTGGCGGCCTGCTGGGTATGCTGGTCACCGGCCAGCAGCTGACCATGATCTCCCTGATGGGCTTCATCGTCCTGATGGGTACCGTCGTCAACAACGGCATCGTCTTCGTGGACTACGCCAACCAGCTGCGTCTGGGCGGTCTGGAGCGCCGTGCGGCCCTTGTCGCCACCGGCAAGACCCGTATGCGTCCTATCCTCATGACCACCCTGACCACTGTTCTGGCCATGCTGCAGATGGTGTTCAGCAACGATATGGCGAGCCAGCTCATGAGCGGCATGGCCATCGTCATCATCTGCGGCCTGAGCTATGCCACCCTGATGACCCTGTACATCGTCCCCATCCTCTACGACATCCTCTTCAAGAAGCCGCCGCTGGTGGTCGATGTAGGTGACGACGGAATGGACGACATCCCCGATGATGCCGCCGAGTATATCGCGCAGTCGAACGCCGCCGAGGCTCAGCCGGAAGCATAATTTTATACAGATTCAAAAGGGAGCTGTTGCATTTTGCAGCAGCTCCCTTTTCTGTTTCGCAATATGTCCAAAAAATCTCTCGAAATTTTGGAAGATAAATCTAAAAGCATTCTCACACAAGTCTGGAAAACTGTGCTATAATCATAATTATGGACGAGGTCGGGGCTGCGCTGCCCTGACCGAAAATAATGAAGAAGGAGGCGAGCCTTATGGCACAGTTCCGCTCCAAGCCCTTTGGTGTGACCAAAAACGGCGATAAGGTGGATGAATACATCATCTCCAATCCCGGTGGACTTGAGATCAGCGTGCTGAACTACGGCTGTGTGATCAAAAATCTCTTCGTCCCTACAAAAACGGGTCCGGTGGATGTGGTCGTCGGACACGACACTCTCGCCGACTATGAGGCGGATTTCAACTCATCCGGCAGCACCTGCTGCGGTGCGTTCGTGGGCCGGTATGCCAACCGCATTGAAAATGCGGAATTTTCTCTCAGCGGCAAGACCTACAAACTGGAAGCCAACAATGGCAAAAATCACCTGCACGGCACCTTCCCCCGCAAAATTTACGATGTGAAGATGTTCGGCGACACCCTTTTGATGGAGACCGAAAGCCCGGCGGGCGAAGACGGTTTCCCCGGAAATCTGAAGGTCAGTGTGCGGTATATCCTCACGCCGGACAACACCCTGCGGATGGACTACCGTGTGTCCACCGACGAGGACACCATCATCAACCTGACCAACCACACCTACTTCAACCTCGACGGCGGCGGCAATGTGCTGGGCCAGAAGCTCCGCATTTACGCTTCCAACTACCTCGAGGGTAACAACGAGACCTGCCCCACGGGTAAGATCCTGCCTGTGGACGGTACGCCGATGGACTTCCGCACCGGAAAGCCTCTGGGACGCGACCTCGACACCGGCTTCTACCAGACCACCATGGCGGGCGGCGGCTTCGACCACTGCTATGTCCTCGACCGGCCCCGGGGCGCCAGCCAGAGCCTCTGCGCCTGGGCGTCCAGCGACAAGACCGGCATCAGCATGAAGATGTACACCACCCAGCCGGGCATCCAGCTCTACACCGGCAACTTCCTGCAGGACTGCCCCTCCCCCGGCAAGGGCGGCGTCCCGCTGGAAAAGTACGGCGGCTTTGCCCTTGAGACCCAGCACTTCCCCTGCAGCCCCTCTCACCCGGAGTTCCCGACGACGGTGCTGCGGGCAGGCAAAGTCTTCCGCGCCAACACTACGCTCCGCTTCTTCACCGGCCGTCAGTGCGGCCGTTTGTAAGCAAATATCAGCCGCAGCAAAGGGCAGCTCTCTTGCGGGAGCTGTCCTTTGCTGTTTTTTGCGTGTCCTCTCCATGCCTTGCGGACTAAAAATCTTTGCAGTTCATCAGACTGGCTGAAAAGATGCAACAAAAATGCATTTTAATAAAAAAGCCGGTACTTGATTCTCTGTGCAAAAAGCGGTATCCTTTAGGCAGGCAGAGCACAAGGGCTCTGTGCGAAGCAACATTTGGAACAAGAGAGGTACTGGACATGGCTATTTTGGTTTCCGGCGGCGCAGGCTACATCGGCAGCCACACCTGCATCGAGCTCCTGAATGCCGGCTACGACGTCGTCGTGGCGGACAATTACTATAATGCATCCCCTGTGGTCCTCGACCGCGTCAAGCAGATCACCGGCAAGGACTTCCGCTTCTATCAGGCCGATATGACCAAACACGAGGATGTGGAGAAGATCTTCGCCGAGTGTCCCGACATCACGGCGGTCATCCAGTTCGCAGCCTATAAGGCCGTTGGCGAGAGCGTGTCCAAGCCCATCGAATACTACTATAATAACCTCAACTGCACGCTGGTCATCCTGGATGTGATGCGCAAGCATAACTGTCACAACTTCGTGTTCAGCTCTTCCGCCACTGTCTACGGCGACCCCGCCAGTGTGCCGATCACCGAGGACTTCCCCGTGGGTGCCACCACCAACCCCTACGGCACCACCAAGGCCATGACCGAGCGCATCCTCACCGATGTCTGCAAGGCTGACCCCACCCTGAACGTGGCTCTGCTGCGCTACTTCAACCCCATCGGCGCCCACAAGTCCGGCCTCATCGGCGAGGACCCCAACGGCATCCCCAACAACCTCATGCCCTACATCGCCAAGGTGGCTGTGGGCAAGCTGGAAAAGGTCCATGTCTTCGGCAATGACTACCCCACTCCCGACGGCACCGGCGTCCGCGACTACATCCATGTCGTGGACCTGGCCCGCGGCCATGTCTGCGCCATCAAGAAGCTGGAAACGAACTGCGGCCTCTTCATCTGCAACCTCGGCACCGGCAAGGGCTACAGCGTGCTGGATGTCATCCACGCCTTCGAGAAGGCCTGCGGTAAGCCCATCCCCTACGTCATCGAGGCCCGCCGCCCCGGCGACATCGCCGAGTGCTATGCTGACCCCACCAAGGCCAGGAATGAGCTTGGCTGGGTGGCTGAGTACGGCATCGAGGAAATGTGCGCCGACAGCTGGAACTGGCAGAAGAAGAACCCTGACGGCTACCACACCGCGAACTGAATAAAAAACGATAAGAGCCTGTACGGCGGGTACTTCCCGGGTACAGGCTCTTATTTTTTGCACTTTTTCGGATATTCGAGGAAGGCGACATGATTTTTTTTCAGAGAGCAGTTCAGAACAGCTCCGTTTCTCTTGACAACGCCGGAAAGTTAGCCTATATTACTGTTGTTAATGCGAACTAACAAACACGCTCGAGAGGAACATTCCATATGACGTTGAAAGATTTGAACATCGGCGAGACTGCCGTGGTCGGGACCGTGGGCGGCGAAGGCGCTCTGCGGCAGCATTTTCTGGATATGGGGCTGATCCCCGGTGAGGAGGTCACGCTGGTCAAATTTGCCCCGATGGGCGACCCGATGGAGCTGAGCATCCACGGCTACGAGCTGACCCTCCGGCTGGACGATGCCGCCCGCATCGGGGTCACTCTGGCCAAAGCCCCGGCGGCGAAAAAGGCAGCGGCAGAAAGTGAAAAGCCGGTGGAGCACCCGGGCCTCGGCGAAGGTGGACGCTACCACACCAAAAAGGGCGAGAACCCTCTGCCCGACGGCACGACCCTTACCTTTGCGCTGGCGGGCAACCAGAACTGCGGCAAGACGACCCTCTTCAACCAGCTCACCGGCTCCAACCAGCACGTCGGCAATTTCCCGGGTGTGACGGTGGACCGCAAGAGCGGTGCGATCCGGAATAACCCGAATACGGAGGTCACAGACCTGCCCGGCATCTACTCCATGTCGCCCTATACCAGCGAGGAGATCGTGACCCGGCAGTTCATCATCGGCGAGAAGCCCACGGGCATCATCAATATCGTGGACGCCACCAACATCGAGAGGAATCTGTACCTCACCATGCAGCTCATGGAGCTGGATACGCCGATGGTGCTGGCGCTGAACATGATGGACGAGATGCGCGGCAACGGCGGCACTGTCCGCATCAATAAGATGGAGGCCATGCTGGGCATCCCGGTCGTGCCGATCTCTGCGGCAAAGAACGAGGGCGTGGACGAGCTGGTGGATCATGCGCTCCATGTCGCAAAGTATCAGGAGCGGCCGGGCCGGATGGATTTCTGCGGCGAGGAGGATCACGGCGGCGCAGTCCACCGCTGCATCCACGGCATCATCCACCTGATCGAGGATCATGCCAAGGCCGCAGGCATCCCGGTGCGCTTTGCGGCCACAAAGCTCGTGGAGGGCGACCAGCGCATCGAGGCGGCCCTGAAGCTCGACCAGAACGAAAAAGAGATGATCGAGCACATCATCGTCCAGATGGAGCAGGAGCGGGGTCTGGACCGCGCCGCCGCCATCGCGGATATGCGGTTCCACTTCATCCACCAGCTGGTGGATCAGACCGTCGTGAAGCCCCGCCAGAGCAAGGAGCAGCTCCGCTCGGCCCGGATCGACCGGTTCCTCACGGGCCGCTATACCGCCATCCCGGCCTTTGTGGGCATCATGGCGCTGGTGTTCTACCTCACCTTCGGCGTCATCGGTCTGGCGCTCCAGAACCTGCTGGAAGTGGGCATTGATGCCCTGACCGCCGCGGTGGACTCCACCCTCACGGCGTGGAACGTCAACGCAGCCGTCCACTCGCTGGTCATCGACGGCATCTTCACCGGTGTGGGCAGTGTGTTGAGCTTCCTGCCCATCATCGTGACCCTGTTCTTCTTCCTCTCTCTGCTGGAGGATACCGGATACATGGCCCGCGTGGCATTCGTGATGGATAAGCTTCTCCGCCGCATCGGCCTCTCGGGGCGCAGCATCGTGCCAATGCTCATCGGCTTCGGCTGCACCGTTCCCGGCGTCATGGCCAGCCGCACCCTGCCCTCGGAGCGCGACCGCAAAATGACCATCCTGCTCACCCCCTTTATGAGCTGCTCGGCCAAGCTGCCCATCTACAGCCTGTTTGCGGCGGCCTTCTTCCCGGAGCACGCGGCTCTGGTGATGGTCAGCCTCTATTTCCTCGGCATTGCGGTGGGCATTCTGATGGCCATCCTGCTGAAGAGCACTGTCTTTAAGGGCGAGGCCGTCCCCTTTGTGATGGAGCTGCCCAACTACCGCCTGCCCGGCCTCAAGAATGTGGTCCAGCTGCTCTGGGAAAAGGCCCGCGATTTCCTCCAGCGCGCCTTTACGGTCATCTTTGTGGCGACCATCATCATCTGGTTCCTGCAGAGCTTCGACCTGCGGCTCAGCCTCACCGCTGACCCGCAGCAGAGCATCCTTGCATGGCTGGCCAGCGGTATCGCGCCGCTGTTTGCGCCACTGGGCTTTGCCGACTGGCGGGTGTCTACGGCCCTGATCACCGGCTTTATGGCCAAGGAGAGCGTCGTTTCGACCCTCACCATCCTCTATGGCTCCTCTGCGGCCTTTGCCGCCGCGCTGTCCCCGGCGGCGGCTGCACCCCTGCTGGTGTTCTGCCTGCTCTATACGCCCTGCATCGCGGCGGTGGCCTCGGTCAAGCGGGAGCTGGGCGGCAAGTGGGCGTTTATCATGGTGGCAAATCAGTGCATCGTAGCATGGCTGGCGGCCTTCGGCACGCGGCTCATCATGATGCTGTAAAGAAAACGGAAACAGGGAGCGGCCTGCAAGATGCGGGCCGCTCCTTTTCTCTTGACAATCGCTGCGTTTTTGTGCTATTATTACTTCAAATTTGAATGATACAATTTTGAATCACAAGGAGGCGCCCCATGAATACCCCGGGCATCGAATTTGGGCGGAAGACCTCAGCGGCTTACGCCGCCCTCTGCAAGCCCCTGTGCCAGAAGCTCCATCTGCCCCAGACGGCTTTTGACATCCTGATGTTCCTCGCCAACAACCCCGGCTACCAGACCGCCAGCGACGTGGTAGAGGTGCGCAAACTGAAAGCAAACCTCGTCTCGGTGAACGTAGACCGTCTGGTGCAGGAGGGCTACCTCGTCCGCGAGGCTGACCCCGGCGACCGCCGCCGCACCCTGCTGCGCTGCACCGAAAAAGCCTGCCCCATCATCGAGCAGGGCCGGGCCTTGCAGGAGGAATTTGGTGCGCGTCTGCTGGAACACACCAATGAAGCACAGCGAAAGGCGTTCTTCGAGACGATGGACATTATAAATGAGAATCTGAACGCCATTCTGGAAGGAGAAGCATGAACATTTTATTTACGATCTTAGTCACCTTTTTCGCCGGCATGGGCGCGGGCCTTGGCACCGGCTTTGCGGGCCTGAGCGCGGCGGCTGTCATCAGCCCCATGCTCATCACCTTCCTGCACATGGACCCCTATATGGCCGTGGGCATCGCCCTCTCGTCAGACGTGCTGGCCAGCGCCGTCTCAGCCTACACCTACTATAAAAATAAGAATCTCGACATCAAAAACGGCCTTATCATGATGGTGAGCGTGCTGGTGTTCACGGTGGTGGGCAGCTGGGTAGCCAGCCTGCTCCCCTCGGCCACGATGGGCAGTTTCTCGGTGTTCATGACCTTCCTGCTGGGCATCAAGTTCATCGTCCGGCCCGTCATGACCACCAAAGAGGCCATGACGGGCGTCAGCGCAAAGAAGCGGGCCATCCAGTCCATCGTCTGCGGCGTCCTCATCGGCTTCATCTGCGGCTTTATCGGCGCAGGCGGCGGCATGATGATGCTCCTCATCCTCACCAGCGTCCTCGGCTATGAGTTGAAAACGGCTGTAGGTACCAGCGTGTTCATCATGACCTTCACGGCCCTGACCGGAGCTGTCAGCCATTTCGCCATCGGCGGTGCGCCGGTCTGGCACGTCTGGGCGCTCTGCGTCGTCTTCACCCTGCTGTGGGCGCGCATCGCGGCGGTCTTTGCCAATAAGGCCGACGCCAAGACCCTTAACCGCGCCACCGGCATCATCCTCGTCATCCTCGGCGTGGTGGTCATGGGCTTCAACTGGCTCAGCTGACCGTATCCGGACAAAAAGAAATGCCTGTGCGGCAGATGCTGCACAGGCATTTTTAATGTTCTTTTAACGGACGAACTCGACCTCAACGTCGCCGTTTTTGGTGGCGAGGTTCAGCTTGTTGGGGGCATCTGCATTCTGCTGCAGGGTGTCCTTGCCGAAGAAGACGAAGTTCTTGTCGCTGGCGTCGGAGACGCGGATCTTGCCGCCGCCTGCGGCCAGCTCAAAGCCGTAAGAGCTGCCGCTGCCGATCACAGAGCCGGTGATGCTGCCGTTCTGCACCTTGGCATTGCAGACGTTCGCAGAGATGTTTTCCAGCTTGAGGGTGCCGCTGTTCTGGATGGTGGCAGCCACATTCTGGGAGGTGACGCCGCTCATGGTGATCTTGCCGTTGCGGGTGGTGCCGCTCAGGGTGGAACCGTTGAAGTTCGATACCTCGATGCGGCCATTGTCGGTGGTAAGGCTGGCGGTCTGTGCCGAAACGCCGGCCAGCGTGATGCTGTCGTTGGTGGTGCTGACGGTGATGTTTGCCAGCGTCTGGCGGGGTACCTGCAGCGTCAGGGTGCAGCTGCGGGTGTCCTGGCTCTGGATGACAAGGGAAGCGTTGGGCTCCCGGGTCTTGGTCACGGTGAGGGTGCCGCCCGCCACCGTGAAGTCGTAGAGCTTGGAGCTTTCAAAGGCGTAGCTCGAGGTGTAGGTGTAATCGGCGCGGATGTGGTCGATGTCGGCGGCCTGCAGAATGACCGCAGCGCTGTTGTCCTGCACCACGATGGTGTTGATGCCGGCCGGTGCGTCATAGCTGGCGCTGTAAGTGGCCACAGATGCTGCCGCGCCGCAGAAGAGCGCAGCCGCCGTGACAGCTGTCAGAAGAGCGAGAAGAAACTTTTTCATAAGGAAAACCTCCTGTCGCAATAAAATAGATGAGCGGAATGTCCCGCAGAAGATTTTACTTTATCCGTCCGGGCCGCAGCTGCGGCTTGGATAGAATTTCTCACCCTAAAAATACCGCAGCAGAGAAAAAAAGTCAAGAGAGAAAAAATGAACAATAAAAAACGCCTGCACAGTGGTGCAGGCGCAAAAGCAGGATAAATTATTTTTCTTCGATGGTGGAGTGCTCGATGACATAGTCGGCAGCGCGGCGGATGCCCTCGTTGCGGCGGATGGCCTCCACGTTGGACGCAGCCTTGACTTCCTCGAGGGTCTTCTTGGTGCGCTCAGCGCGCTCGGACAGGGTCTTGTCGATGTCCTCCTCAGTGGGGACGAGGTTCTCGTTCTGAGCGATCTGCAGCAGGGCCATCCGGGCGCGGGTGTTCTTCTCCGCAGCGGTGCGGACAGCGGCAGTGAAGCTCTCGCGGGTCTGATGGATCTGGCTCAGGTAGAGGTCAAGGCTCAGGCGCTGCATCTGCAGCTGCTGCTGGACCTGCTCCATCTCCTGCTGATAGGCGCTCTCGACGAGAACGCTGGGCAACTCGCCTTCAGCGGCTGCGGCCAGCTGGGTGAGGATGGCGTCCTTGGCGCGGTTGAGCGCGGCGGCGTGTTTGTTGTCGTGGAGCTGCTGACGGATCTGGGCGCGGAACTCGTCCATGGTGTCCACATTGGCAGCCTTCTTGGCAAAATCGCTGTTCAGTGCGGGCAGCTGGCGGACACAGACGTCGTGCAGCTTGATTTTGAAGACCACGGGCTTGCCGGCCAGGTCCTTGACGTGGTAGCGTGCCGGGAAGGTGACGAAGATGTCGAACTCCTCGCCGCCCTTGTGACCGAGGATGCCTTCCTCGAAGCCGGGGATCATCCGGCCGCTGCCCAGCTGCAGGGTCTGGTTCTGGGCGGCGCCGCCGTTGAAGGGCTTGCCTTCCAGCAGGCCCTCGTAGTCGATGTGGACGATGTTGCCCTTGACGGCCGGACCCTTGTGAGGCACCAGCTCAGCGGCCATGGCGCGGCGGCGCTCCAGCACAGCGTCGATCTCCTTGTCGGTGACTTCCGGGGTGACGCACTCGGTCTTGAAGCCGGTGGTCTGGGTCAGGCTCAGCTCAGGCTGCAGGGCGGTGGTGGCAGTGGCCACAAAGCCCTCGTCCTTCTTCACGCTGACCAGGTCGTAGACCGGCTCGTCCACAGCGTGGAAGCCATGTTCTGCCATCGCTGCGTCGTACAGGGCCGGGACGTCCTTGTCCATCAAATCGTTGATGGCGTCGTACCAGAAGGTGTGCTCGCCGCGGTCGGCCTCGATCTGGGCGCGGTCAGCCTCGCCTTTGGCAAAGCCCTTGATGGTGTATGTTGCGCGGGTGCGCTCGTACACGGCGTTGGACGCAGCTTCCAGCTCCTCAGCCGAAGCGCTGAAAGTCATTTTGCAGACACTCTTTTCGGGAGTTTCCACGCTTACCAGTTTCATAGGTTCTACCCTCCGTGCTGCCCCCTGAAAGGGCAAGATTCAAAACATTATAAAGTTATTATAGCACAATAAGCTCAAAAGCGGTATAATAAAAAGAAAGAAAATCTGTTCTTTTGTCAGCGAATGGGCTCCCGGGCGCTGCAAAACGGAAGGAAGTGTACACCTCATGCGTCTGTTCGACGTTCTCGGGCCGGTGATGATCGGCCCCTCCTCCAGCCATACGGCGGGTGCCGCCCGCATTGGATATACGGCTCAGAAGCTGCTGGGCGACGTCCCCGCCGAGGCGGACATTGGGCTCTACGGCAGCTTTGCCACCACAGGCCGGGGCCACGGCACCGACCGTGCGCTGGTGGCGGGTCTGCTGGGCCTCCGCCCGGACGACCCCCGCCTGCCCGACAGCTTCGCGCTGGCCGAGGAGGCCGGCATGAAGTTCACCATCCATCCGGTGGAGCTCCGTGCCGCCCACCCGAATACGGCGGTGCTTACCTTAAAGAGTAAGGCGGGCCGGACCCTCGTCCTGAAGGCGGCCTCTGTGGGCGGCGGACGCATCCGCGTGACTGAGATCGACGGTGTGCCTGCCGACTTTGGCGGTGACAGCAACACCCTTATCATCCATAACGAGGACACCCCCGGCTGCATCGCCGAGGTCACTATGTCGCTGGCCCAGCGCTGCATCAATATCGCGTCCATGCAGGTGTTCCGCGCCGCGACGGGCGGCTACGCCGTTATGGTGCTGGAATGCGACTCCCACATCCCCCACGTGCTGGAACAGCAGATGGCCGTGATGCCGGGCATCCGCAAAGTTACCTGCCTGAACATCGACGAGCCGGAAGAATGCGAGGAGGGCTGAGAAGTGTCGTTTTTATCCTGTGAAGAGATGCTGGCCGCTGCCCGCAGCCAGAATATTTCCCTTTCGGAGGCCATCCTCCGCAGCGATTTAGCCGAGAGCCGCCTCACCGAGGCCCACAGCCGGGAGATGATGCACCACCTCTGGCAGGTAATGCAGGCCACCAGCCGGGACTATGACCCGGCCCAGCGCAGCCGAAGCGGCCTTTCAGGCGGCGATGCAGCCAAGGTGGAGCAGGCCCATAAAGAAGGAAAGAGTCTTGGCGGCGATTACCTCGCCGCAGTGACGGCCGAAGCTCTCAAGACCGCCGAGTGCAACGCCTGCATGAAGCGCATCGTCGCTGCCCCCACGGCGGGCAGCTGCGGCGTCCTGCCCGCTGTTCTGCTGCCGCTGGCCCGCAGCGGCGAGGCCGACGAAGAGTCCATTTGCGACGCCCTCTATGTCGCCGCCGGGTTCGGTCAGGTCATCGCGGCCCGCGCCACTCTCGCGGGCGCGGAGGGCGGCTGTCAGGCCGAGGTGGGCGCTGCCAGTGCGATGGCCGCCGCCGCTCTCTGCCACCTCAAGGGCGGCGCGCCGGAGCAGTGCGCCGCTGCCGCCGCAATGGCTCTGGGCAACCTGCTGGGCCTCGTCTGCGACCCCGTGGCCGGCCTCGTGGAAGTTCCCTGCGTCAAGCGGAATGTCGTTGGCGCGGTGAACGCCGTCTCCTGTGCGAATATGGCCCTTGCCGGGGTGGATTACGCCATCCCCTGTGATGAGGTCATCGACGCCATGGGCCGCGTGGGCAGCCTACTCTCCCCCGACCTCCGCGAGACCGGTCAGGGCGGTCTTGCCGCCACGCCCACCGGCGTCCGCATCGCCCAGACCCTCGCAGAGCAGGGCTGATGCATAGAAAATAAAAGAAAAGTGGATGAAAAGACGTTCTTCTTCAGGAATCTTAAAAATATTTCTGAAAAGTGTTGACAAAACCCCGGTTCGGTGATAAAATACATTATGTTCCGAACGGAACGTATGCGTTGGTAGCTCAGCTGGATAGAGTGACTGACTACGAATCAGTAGGCCGGGGGTTCGAGTCCCTTCCATCGCACCAGAAAATGCCGTGAAATCGAAAGATTTCATGGCTTTTTTGTTTTTCTGGCAGAGTCTGCACACTTTTGCACATCTCCTGCACACTTTACAAAAAAGCCATGAACTCTTTGCATCGCTTGCACAGCGTGTATTTCGCTGCACAAAAAAGAGAATTTTACGCGAAGAGCACCCGCGTCAGCTCGCGGCGCTCCTCTGCGTCCATCTGCCGGATGGCTTCAAGGATCATTTTACCCGTGATTTTTGTTGCCACCGGCGTTTTGTTTTCCGGGGGTTCCTGCGGCTTTGCACCGGCCACATCCTGCGTGTAGAAGTCGGCTTCGATCTTCTCGGTCAACTCCAACCGGGGTTTGTCCTGCGTGTGAGCGTAGGTGTCCATCAGGACGGTGGCGGTTGCATGGCCAGTGTTGCCCTGCACCGACTTGAAGTCACCGCCAGATTGCAGCAGCTGGTAGGTGGCACTGGAGTGGCGCAGACCGTGGAACACGATCTTCTCAAACTCCGGGTGCTCTGCCCGCCACATACGATACCACTTGGTCAGAACGTCCGGGGCAATGGGTAAGCCGTCTGGTAAGCGGAACAGCTGACCGCAGTTGCTGTACTTTTCCGGGGCGTTCTGTTCGTCCTGCTTCATCTTGTCGAGCCATGCCAGAAGTTCCTCTTTCAGCGGTTTCGTCATATACAGGACACGGTTGGACTTCTTGGTTTTGGTCTTTTTCAGAATCAGCGAGGACTTGCTCCCCTCCCGTCTGTCCGGGAAGGTGTGGTAGATCTGGCTGGGGTCGATCTTGGACAAGGCTTCCTTGTTGGCGCGCTGCATTGCCTTGTTCACCGTGATAGCTCCACGACCATCGGCGGCATCGAAGTCGAGGTCTCCCGGCTGTAAGCCGAGGATCTCACCCTCTCGCAGGGAGAGAATCATGCTCAGATGCACCGCCAGATGGAGGGCGGGGTTCTCAATAGTCTGCAACGCTGCCAGCATGGTGCGCTCATCCCAGATCGTGCGCTCCTCGGTGTTGACCTTGGGGGCTTCACGAGGGGTAGGCGATTTGTGAATCAAATCCCAGTCAACAGCATACGAAAAGGCGGTCTTCAGGAGTGTGTGGACTTCGTGAATGGACGTGCTGGACAGCAGCCGCTTCTTCTGGTTTTCCGTAAGCTCCTGCTTCTCGCCGTGAACGTACTGACCGCATGGGGTCTGGCTCAGCGTGGCGTAGAACTGCTCGATGTCGTAGGTGCGGAGGTCTTGCACCTTCCGCTTGCCGATATACGGCACAATCAGGTTCTGCACCATCGCAACGGATTGCGTGTAGGTCTTTGGCGACCACTTGTGTTTGCTGGACTGAATGGGGATCCACTTGTACAGCATCTCCTCCACCGTCATTGCATCCGGCACGAGGAAGGTGCCGTCCAGCAGTTCCTTCTCCACCGTGATCTTGCGCTCCTGCGCTTCGGCCTTGGTCTTGAAGGTTTCCCAGCCCTTGCAGGGCTTACCAGCATGATCTTTGTAGTTGTATCGGACGGAATACGTGTTGCCACGTTTCATAATAGATGCCATAGATGTTCCCTCCCTCAGACCGCTGCAAACCAATCGTCAAAGCTCTGCTTGCTCACCCGGATGCTGGTACCGAGGCGGATCACCTTGAAGTCTTTCGTGGTGTTGGATTGTACGCAGCACGGTTGGAGATCGCCAACAGTTGGGCGATCTCCTCCACCCGGTAAACGAGCGGGGCGTGTCGGACGGTTTTGCTGGTCTGGTCAGAAGGTTCTACGGCAGGGGTTTCGGACAATTTCATTGTAGGGGATTCGGGCGCGATTTTCAAGTCCTCACGGGTCAGTTTAGCGGAATTTTTGCGGACATTCGTCATAGGCATGTCTCCTTTGCACTTCTCCAGACCCGGCGCAGTTCCGGTTGAGCTGCACCCTGTGGGCCGGTAAATATGTAAGGGCCTGCCGCTCCTGACCCGAAGCAGCAGCCCCAAAAAGTGCGAGAACTTGAATTTACGCGCCCTACGCGCCCCAAACCACACAAAAGTACCTTCCTGTGCTGATTTTACAGGGCGCATGGCTGGGATGCACGCGCCCTCTTGGGGCGCGTCCGGGTTTCTCTCCCGCCCCGAAGGGCGTGTTGCCGCCCTGTATCCGCCCGAAAGGGCGGACACGCGCCCGTAGAAAGCAGCGATAACAAGTCGAAACCACTGATTTGGGGCGCGTGGGGCGGGAGAATTTCACTTTTCGTGTGTTTTATGCCGCAGCAAAGGCGGGGTGGACGCATACGCCCCGGAAGCCGCGATACTTTCCCTCGATGTGCTTGGAAAAGGTCAGGCCATACTTCCCCGCATTTTTCAGCAGGAACTGGCTGAACTTCTTTTGCGGAACAGGCGATTCCAGATTATCCTCGCACCACTTGGTGTAGGCGCGGTAAAGATAGGTGGAGCGTTCCTCGGTGTCGGGCTTGAAGCGGACATACGCACTGGCCTGCATGAACTGGGTCAGGTTATCGCTGTCCGCCATGGCTGCTTCGAGGTTCTGGATGGAGCGCTCGCTGATGGTAAACTGATAGCGGTTCGCCAGCAGACGGTGCAGCCCCTCCAGCATCCACAGCAGGATGCCGGGACGCTCCTCGGACAACTCTTCGATGAGGAAGGGATTATCCACCCGGGCAGGGTCACGGTCTTTCACCGTGATGAGGATCTGCCTGCGCCAGAAGCCGTCGCTGTCATCGTGAGCAGCCACAAGGTTGCCATTGCCGAAGCAGATGAAACGAACGTACAGCAGGCCTTGGACAGCCTGCTTATTCTTTCGCTCAATGCACAAACGGTCTTCAGCGGTGACGATGGACTTGATGTTCCGGGTTTCGGGCAAAGCCACCATGTTTAGGTCGTCATCGACCATGACCAGCTTGTACTCCAGATTTGCGCTGGCAAAGCGGTTTGTTTCGATGCGGAGGATGGATTCGGAGTGAGAGGCTTCCCCGAACAGCTTCTTCAGCAGCAAGCCGATGCGGGACTTTCCCTCGCCGCCCTTGCCGGTCATGACTAGCATCTTCTGCGCCTTGGTAGACGGGATCAGGAGATAGCCGAGATATTCCTGCAAGGTCAGAATGTCCTCCGGGATCAGCAGACCGTCCAGAAATTCCAGCCACTTGGTCGGTGCGGGGGCATCGGGCTGGTATTCCACGGGGAGCCGGTTCAGGCAGAGTTCCTTTTCCGGCACAAATCCCCGCTCGTCCAGAAAGTAGGTTCCGTTCTGGAGATGGATGCGGTCAAGCTGGGGTTTCCATTCAGGGATATAGGTTTCGATACGGAGTGCGTCCAGAACCTGCTTCTCCTTCTTGGCAAGGTTGTCGAGCACAAAGTCACGGAGGTCGCTGTGGACTTCATAGAGCAATGCGTCCTCGTCTACCTCGCCGTTCTGGTCGAACAGCTTCTGTTTCAGGCACATCATGGGGTGTTTTTCTAAAAGGTACTGGCAGTAAGCGGTTTCGCGCACTTTGCCCTTGCTGTCTACCCAAGGGCATTCGCATTCTTCCTCTTCTTCCAGTTCGTCCTCATCACGCCAATCTTCGTTCCTCTTTTTCCAGTCGCTCATGCAATCCCTCCCAATACTTCCGTAGCTCGTTTTCAGTCTGCGGATCCGGGAGCACAGAACAGTCCAGATAATATTCAACGATGTCAAGGTTCTTTATCGCTTCAAGGAAGCAGGGGTGAAGTTCTTCTGTGGGTGACTGCGGTGCATATCGGACCCGCCAACGCTGCAGACAGCGGTAATAGTCCAGCAGCTGCTGCCGGACGGTGGGCGGTCTGCGGGGGGCAAGCCGCACCTTGCCGTCGGCAAGTGCCATGCCGAAGTCCTCCTTCAACTTTTCCACAGCCTTGTAGGGAGAAAGTTGAAAAAGTCTGCCGACAAAATCGATCACATCGCCATCGGCCTGACAGGCGAAACAGTGGAAACGGCTGTCCACCTTCATGCTGGGGTGTTTATCCCCGTGGAAGGGACAGCACATCATACCGTTCCGGTTTACGGCGAAGCCGTATAGCTCCGCCGCCTGCCGGGTCGAGATGGCGTTCTTTACGTCCGAAAAGACAGAGGTGCTACCCTCCGTCCCAATGGGTGGGGTACAGGCGAAAGGACGAAGCCCGGTGAGGGGCGTGGGTGAGGTTGGGTTTATTCACACATCGATCCGTCAGAGTGTTGTTCATTTGACCTCCTGCTGCGGTACGGCGTGGCTGCGCTCCTCCTTGCGGAAGAAGGCTTCCACGTTCTGTTGTGCGGTGCGGAGTTCACGCAGTTCGATCTGCGCTTTCTTGTAGCGGGTGTAGAACCCGTTTTTCTCCGAGGAAAGGGTCTGATATTCGGCATCCAGCTTTTTGAGGTCCGGCAGCGTCCTGAGCCCGTTGGCCTTGAAATAGGCGCAAGAGGCCTCGTACACGGCAAGCTCTGCACGGTGCTGCTCCCGGAACGCTGCGGGGTTCCGCACAGTCTGGAGCTTCTGTGCAAGAGGCTTGTACTGCCGATAGACCACAAGATGCCCGCGCAGCTCCTTGAAGGAGTCCATGCGGGCATCCATGTCTTTGACCACCGCCAGTGCGTCGTCGTGCTGGGTTTGCAGTTCGGCAATGCGCTGGTGCAGGGCATCTTCGCTGGTGAGACCTTTCTCCTGCAACAGAATGAGGGTCTGCGACCAGCGTTTGAGGTTGAACTTTTTCGCCCAACGCTCGTAGCCGATGCCCTTGCCCGCAGCAACGTTCGCCTGAATGTCAACCAGTTTCCTGATCTTATCCGGCTTCTGTTCGCTGCTGGGCTTGATTGTCGGTGTGAGCTGGATGTTCTGGGAGAGGGCGGTCAGCACCTGCTCCTTTTCCAGCTTCTTGCTCAGTTTCTTGGCGGTGATGAACTTTGTCCGACCGGGCGGGCAGTAGCTCAACCGGCCTCGGCTCTCCTTCACGGCGATGCCGTGTTCCTGCATGAGCAATGCAGAAAATTCCTCGAAGGTGGTGGTCTTGTTCAGCACAGCGTAGATCTGCCGCCGCAGAATTTCCAGCTCCGTCTGGTAGACGGTCTGGGTGGGCTGCTGCCCTTCGGCGGCAAGTTTGGCGTTGGCATGGTCGAGGCGGCGTTGTCCACGCCGCTGCGTCCAATACTCGCGCTCCGAAACATAGTCGCCTTGGGCTTCCAGCAGATTGATCTGATTCAGATCGGCTTGCTCGCACATCTCCATGACAGCGACACGGAGGTGCCAGAGCATGGCAGAGGTGCAGCGGTGCTTCTTGCCCGCTTCCCAGTCGCAGGGCTTGTCCATAAAGGGCTGCCGTTCCACGGTGCGGACACGCAAGCTGCCGATGACGATGTGGACGTGGATATTCCCGGCACTGTTGTGACCGTCCGGGTGGGTGCAGACGATGGCGGGATGACCGGGGAAGTTGTCCTTGCAGAACTGCAAGCCAAGGGCTTGCGCCCGCTCCATGGTCAGGCCGTTCTCTACTGCGTCCTTCGGGTCGAAGCTCACAATGTAGTGATGGGTCTTCACGTCCTCCCGCCCGCCGTTCTTGCCGTACTTGCGATTGGCAATCAGGCAGGCCATAGCAAACGAAGATTCGCCGCACTCAAGGGTGTCGAGCAGGTACGAATCCCGCAGCTTGGGTCTGCCCTTCTCGTCCAGAATGGGCAGACCGGTGTACTCGTTGTGCTGAAAGGTGAGATAGCTTTCGGCGGCGGCATAGTTAGAGTTTTTCGAGCTCAAATGCTTGATGGTTGCCATACAGTTCACCAACCGTTTCTTCGGCTTTCAGCCGAAAGTTCGTGAGTGCGGACAGTTCCTCCAGTATTTGCGCCCGGAGCTGCTCGGTGTCTTTGCCGCCGGAGTTGAATTGCCGTGCAAGCTGGTTGAGGTTGCTTCCCATCTTGCTGCACTGGGCAGACAAGGCGGCAAGTGCCGCCAGTGCATCCTCGCCGCCCTGCGCCACCACAACGGTGTGCTTGACATTCACGCCGTACAGGACGCGGCGGACGAGTTCGGACTGGGTGAGGTGGAGTTCTTTGCAGGTGTATGCGATCCGCAGCTTTTCTTCTGCGGTCACTCGGACTTTGATGATGTGTGTCTTTCGTTTTCGCGGCGTGTCATTGCGGTTCTCTCGTGCGTGTGCGTTCGGACTTTTCATTTCAGCCATATTCGACCTCCTGTGAAAATGATAAATGCCCGCTCCGGGATGGAGAGGGCTATGTAATGCGACACGCCGCATTCGCACCAACGGTGCGAAGCTAGAGCAGGGTTTGGGGAAGGCACTCCCCAACAAGTGGCAGACCATGTGACAGAACATTTTCAAGCATTGAAAATTTGTGGCCACAGGTCGATACTTGCTTTCGCCCTTTCCGTGCAACACTGAAAATTTCAGAAGTCGAACCGCAATGCACGTTGAAAATTTTGCAGAGCAAAACGTGTGAAAAGGCAAAGCCCCTGCTCATGGTCACCGTTCACACCGAACGCAGTTCCTGCCCCTGTTTTGCAGCGGCGTTGTCCGGCTCGCCCACAGAAAGTGTGAGGTCATGGCGCAGTATCTCGTTCAGACGGCTTATGAAGAATTCAAGGTACAGTATGAAGAAAGCCGGACGCAGTGCGGACACTACAACCTGCTTCTTTCAAGCACAAGAATAACACTTTACAGTTGTGCAGTCAACAACCAAAAACAAATTTTGGAAGATTGAACAACTACATAAGATTTTATTTGTGAAAAAGAAAAATACCGCCCACGCAGCGCAGCGATGATTTTGTCGGGTGAATCGGCGGCAAAATAGATCGGATGTGTTGCGGGGCGGTAAAAATCTTCATGGGGAATAAATCCTCGCCGCTCTGTACTTTTCTACAAAATTGGTGGGATTTGCGATAAAGGGTATCATGAATTGCGGAGCGCGTCAAGATGGTTTTGCAAATTTTATTGCAGTAAAGCAGTGATAGTAGGACTTATGTTTAACACACGGCAAGAAACAATTTCGATTTCGCACATTGTAATGTTCGCAGAAAAAACTTATAATGCTTTTGAACCTGTAGGACACACAAAACGCAGAAAAGAGAGGGAATCATGAGAAAACTGTTCCTTTTGGAAGATGATCTGAGCCTGATCAGTGGGCTGACCTTTGCATTCAAGAAACAGGGCTTTGCACTGGATACAGCCCGGACGCTGGCAGAAGCCGAGGTGCTGTGGCCAGACAGAAAATATGACCTGCTGGTGCTGGATGTTTCCCTGCCGGATGGCTCTGGCTTCGATTTCTGCCAGAAGGTGCGGCGCACATCCAACGTGCCGATTCTGTTCCTGACCGCTTCGGATGAGGAAATAAACATCATCATGGGGCTGGATCTGGGCGGGGATGATTACCTGACCAAGCCGTTCAAGCTGGGTGTCCTGTTGTCGCGGGTCAATGCACTGCTTCGCCGTGCAAATGCGTCCAGCGCAGGAGAACCCGTACTGGAATCGGGCAGCATCACCGTCCGGCTGTTGCAGGGGCAGGCATACAAAAACGGGACCTTGCTGGAACTGACCGGCGCAGAGTACAAGCTGCTCTGCTTCTTTATGCAGCATCCGAATGCCGTGCTATCCAAGGAACAAATTCTGGATGCACTGTGGGACTGCGATGGGGATTACATTGACAGCAGTGCCTTAACGGTGTACATCCGGCGGCTGCGGATGAAGATCGAGGACGACCCCGGCAAACCGCAGATGCTGCTGACTGTCCGCGGCATGGGCTATAAATGGAATGGGTAAAGGTGCTATATGAAAGTATTCGCAAACCGGGAAATCTGTAATTTGTTCCGGACAGTGCTGGCGGTCTGGGCGGTGGCATTGGCGCTCACGCAGGGCATCGTATGGCATACGACGCATGTGTTTTCTTTCGGGTTACTATTGGTTTTTCTGCTTCTGGGCGGCTGTCTCTGGGGCGTGCTCTTTCGCTATTTCCAAAGGCAGAGCGCGCTTCTGGAACAGGCAGTCCAGCAAATCCAAAGCTGTCTGGATGGCAACCCGGATGAACGACTGGACTGCGACCGGGAGGGAGAACTTTACCGTCTGTTTCACTCCGTTAATGCATTGGCGGCAGTTCTGAGCGCACACGCAGACAACGAGCAGCGGGAGAAGCATTTTTTGAAAAATACCATTGCGGATATTTCGCACCAGCTCAAAACACCGCTGGCGGCGTTGAATATCTACAACGGTCTGCTTCAGGACGAAGCTGTTTCGCCATCGGAGGTCAAAGAGTTTGCAGACCTGTCCGAACAGGAGTTGGACCGCATCGAAACGCTGGTGCAGAATCTGCTCAAAATCACCCGGCTGGATGCCGGTTCGGTCGTCTTGGAGAAGAAAAACGAAAATGTTGCTGAAATGGTGCAGGACATCGCGCGGCAGTATAACTATCGTGCAGAGCGGGAACAGAAAAAGCTCGTTCTGTCCGGCTCAGAGGCGGTTACACTTTGGTGCGACCGTGACTGGATGCAGGAAGCTGTGGACAATCTTGTAAAGAATGCCCTTGACCACACAAAGAGCGGAGATACGATTCAGGTAGAGTGGAATGCACTGCCGTCCATGGTTCAGATCAAAGTACGCGACAATGGAAGCGGCATTCACCCGGAGGATCTATACCATATCTTCAAGCGGTTTTATCGCAGCCGCTTCTCACAGGATACACAGGGCATCGGGCTGGGTCTGCCGCTGGCAAAAGCCATTGTGGAAGCCCATCACGGCACCATTGAAGTAGACAGCGAGCTGGGAAAGGGCACGACCTTTACTCTGAATTTTCCGATTCCTACAAAATTGTAGGCTGAGTGTAGGCTTGCAGTAAGGTTGACGTGTTATCCTTTTCTGCACAGACAGAGAAGATCCGTCTGAATCGAAGGAACCTGCAAAGTGAGGGATACACTATGGAACTATTAGAAGTCAACCACCTCTGTAAGACCTACGGCAGCGGAGAAACTGCTGTCCATGCGCTGAAAGATGTCAGCTTTTCAGTGCCGAAAGGCGAATATGTGGCGGTCGTTGGCGAATCCGGCTCCGGCAAAAGCACCCTGCTCAACCTGATTGGCGGACTGGATACGCCGACTTCCGGCAAGGTGCTGATTGACGGCAAGGATGTTTTTGCCATGAAAGACCGGGAGCTGACGATCTTCCGCCGCCGCAATATCGGTTTTATCTTTCAGGCATTCAACCTCATCCCGGAACTGACCGTAGAACAGAACATCCTGTTCCCGGTGCTGCTGGACTACCAAAAGCCGGACAGGGCATATCTGGAAGAACTGCTGACCGTGCTGAATCTGAAAGACCGTCGGAAGCATCTGCCAAGTCAGCTTTCCGGTGGGCAGCAGCAACGGGTAGCCATTGGCCGCGCCCTGATGACCCGCCCTTCCCTGATTTTGGCGGATGAGCCGACCGGCAATCTGGACACCCAGAACACCAGCGAGGTCATTGCCCTGCTAAAAGAAACATCCCGGAAATACGAGCAGACCATCCTGATGATCACCCACAACCGCAGCATTGCACAGACGGCAGACCGGGTGTTGCAGGTATCGGACGGCTGCCTGACCGATTTTGGGAGGTGCCGGGAATGAGCAGCACAGAAATGAAAAGCTATCTGAGCCTGATCCCGATTTCTGCCAAGGTACGCAGACGGCAGAACCGCATGACGATTTTGTGCATCGTCCTTGCGGTGTTTCTGGTCACGGCGGTGTTCAGTATGGCAGATATGGCGATTCGGATGGAAACCTCAAACCAGCTGAACAAAAACGGAAACTGGCATATCATGGTAAAGGACATCTCCCCTGAAACAGCCGCAGAGCTTGCCGCACAGGAGGATGTTGCTGCATTTTCGGCGTATAGCGACATCAACGCTTCCCTTACGGAAAACTACTTTGCCGGAGATAAACGTGCCGCACTGGTAGGAGCAGATGATGCAATCCTTCAAATCTTTCCGGGAATGCAGTGTAGCACTGCCCCGGCGGATGGCGAAGTGCTCGTGACAGCAAACATCCGGGATTGGCTGGATGTTACGGTCGGTACAGCGATTCCGCTGACGCTCCCGGATGGACAGAACATTTCGCTTACTGTCGCAGGTTTCAATGAGGATACCTCCGATGCGAACCAGTATGATGCTGTTGTGCTGGTGATGAACCGCAGTACATTTTCTCAGATTGCCGCACAGGTAGAAGAATCCTTTGAAACACAGTATTTCATCCAGTTCAAGCCCCGTACCAATTTGCGGCAGTCCATTGTGAACATCGAAAACAAGTACGGAATTTCAGAAGAAAAAATCTCCGAAAATACTTACCTGATGGCGTTGAACGCAAGCAGCAACAACGATTATATTGTAGGCTTATATGCGGTAGCGGCTGTGTTGGCTGGCATGGTCGTCCTTGCCGGAACTTTTATGATCACAGGCAGCATCAACAGCAATGTAGCGCAGCGTACCAGCTATTATGGAATGCTGCGTTGTCTTGGGGCTGGAAAAAATCAGGTTCGGATGCTTGTCCGGCTGGAAGCTCTTTTCTGGTGTAAAACTGCTATTCCAGCAGGGTGTGTGCTGGGAATCGTTTCCACATGGGGATTGTGTGCCTTTCTGCGTGGATTTATTGGCGATGAATTCAGCTCTTTGCCGGTGTTCGGAATAAGCCCGGTCGGCATTGTTTGCGGAATGGTATTGGGACTAGTCACGGTTTGGTTCGCGGCATCTTCTCCGGCACGGCGGGCGGCAAAAGCTTCTCCAATCACAGCAGCAACCGGGAATGCGGTGGAAAATGCAGCGGCTTCTCCGTGTCATGCTCGGTTGTTTGGAAGTCGTGCAGAGCTTTCTTTGGGCATGAGCCATGCAACCTCGTCCAAAAAGAACTTGCTTCTGATGACAGGTTCCTTTGCGTTGAGCATTCTCCTGTTTTTGAGCTTTTCGGTTTTGCTTCGATGGGTTGGATTTGCGCTGAATCCGTTGCAGCCCTACGCGCCGGACTTATCGGTGGGTGAAACATCCGGGCAAAATGTCCTTGACCCGGTGCTGGTGGAGCAGCTGGAAGCTCTGCCGGAAGTCAAACACGCATTCGGGCGGATGTATTGCCCGTTCCCGGCGGAATATCAGGGAAAACAGGGGTCCATCGACCTGATTTCATACGATACGATACAGTTTGGCTGGGCGAAAAAAGACCTGATTGGCGGAACCCTTCCACAGGAGCCGGAGGATGGCACATACCCTGTGCTGACGGTATTCGACAAAAGCAATTCCCTGACCGTGGGTGATACCATTCAGCTGGAGGATGCAAAGCTCACAGTCGTGGGTGTATTGAACGACAGTCCGTTCAGTAGTACCGATTCCCCGATTGTTATCTGCACCGAAGAAACCTTCCATCAGCTGACCGGGCAAAACCGCTATGCGGTGATCGATATTCAATTAAAAGATACCACAGCAGACGCAGCCATTGCACAAATACACACCCTGCTGAGCGACACGTTAAACAAGCAGGTTGTTTTTTCCAACCGAATCGAAGGAAATCGGATGATACAAAGCACCTACTGGGCGTTCCATCTGGTGGTCTATGCGTTTCTCATCGTGATTGCAGGAATCACCATTCTGAACATCGTCAACAGCATTTCCATGAGCGTGTCGGCACGAATGAAGCAGTATGGCATCCTGCGTGCCATCGGGATGGATGATGCACAGCTGAAACGCATGATTTCTGCCGAAGCTGGCACCTATGCGGTGTCCGGTCTTGTGGTGGGCATTGCGCTGGGTCTTGTGCTGAACCGGATGCTGTATATCCTGCTCATCACCCATTATTTTGGTGCAGCGTGGCAGATGCCGTGGGGCTGTCTTGCCGTGATTGTCGTAGTCGTGCTGGCGGCTGTGGTGCTGGCAGTATATAACCCGGTCAGGCGAATCCTCATGCAGCCCATTACTGCAACCATCAGTGAATTATAAGCCAGAACAACAGATGCCCACCAGCTTATGGCGAAAACCATAGGTCGGTGGGCATCGTGTTCTTTATAGGGGCTTAATCTTCCAGTCTGCCGTGGTCACAGCCAAGCGACAGATAACGTTCCATCCTTCCACCCAGCACCATCTGTGCATACTCCAAGGGCTTATTATACAGCAGCCAGTCCAGTTCTGCCCGCTGTGCCGGGGTGTTGCCGTACTCATCCTCCACGGCGATGCAGTCGATGGAAAGAGTGGTGTATGACGTTCGCAAACGTAGCAATGGCCAAACCCCTTTAGCATATAATATGATTGAGTGCTTTTAAATTTAAGCGCTTGAACTTACATCCTTTTGTGGTATAATAAAGCTAGAGGATAGCGGCATTGACCAGCTATCGGTGGCGATGAAGCAGTGGACTGGTTCGGTATCAGCCGATTGTGGAGCCAGACCGTGGGTTGAGCGTGAACCACAAGCCGAATAGATTCGATGAATCGAAAGAAAACGCTTAATAGGAGCCTTGCCTTTCGGCAGGGCTTCTATTTTTTTGAGGGAAGGTGAAAACGTGCAGGACGAACAGCAAGATATTTTGTATCGGGCAGCAGAAGTCTGGAAAGAACTGACTGAGTACCACTATGTTTTCACCTACGGCTATAAGGGTGAACTGCACGAGATCAAGCTGACATTTTCACCTGAGGACTTCCCTCACCTTGCTGGGTTCCACTACCTGAAAGACATCGCCTTGCCCCGGTATAGTCCACGCAAGACGGTTGATATGATTCTGTCTGATAAGATCACCTACGACAAGGTAAAGAAGGGCACACTCTATCAGGAGTATGTGAAACCGCGTCTGCTTGCACTGGTGCGGTTGAAAGAAATACTGGAACAGGAGTTCGATTTGTTTTCCTATATGCCCCAGTTCTATCCGTTCGTGACCAAAATCAAAGCGGATTACTTGATTTCCAGCCAGATTGAACCAACGGCCTTTGTGTTCATTATCCGGGAATCCCCCTCTGGCAATGCGGTATGTGACTTTCTGTGCTGCTCCGCTTTTGAAGAAAGTGGCCGTGACTACCGTGCAAACCAACGTTCTCGAACGCTCCTGAAGAAAGAGCGTGTACATATTGAAACGCAGGACACGGTGGTTCTATATGACCGCTTGCCGAAAAATCTCGATTAACAAAACGATGCCCACCCGCTTAGGATAGAACCAAAAGCGGGTGGGCATCGTATCTAAGAGTAGTATTAATCAGGCATGATAAAGGATGGCATCTAGCTTAGCATCGGAGATGAAATGCTCAGTGCTTCCCGGAAGAAATTCGGGCTGTTCATGATAACGCCGAATGAGATCAGGATTCTCTCTGGTGTGGAAACGGACATAATCTAAATGATTCTGCCCATTAACTTCATACTGCCGTAAAGTTTTCTTGGAAGGTTCTTTGATGGTAATGCTTCCATCTGCTTTTGAGACATACCGACAAAGATTGGTCTTTTGATCCAAGTGTTCTTTCTGACGATACGTTAAAACCTGTCTGGTTAGAAAATCTTCAGCAGAAAGAAGAAGTTTCTGATGTAGGAATTTTTTAGGACAGAGCAGAATACGATGTCCGTCGCAAGAGTAGGATTCGTAAGCGGTATTTTCCCACGATGTGGACGAAGGACGCCATGCAAGGCGCATGGCAGGCTGGGCGGGCTCTCTAGAAAGGCCATACTTCAAAAACTGAGATTGGGTGAATTCATGCAGAACAGGCCAGACAATGTTTGTGACCCAATCAGAGAGATGGTCAGGACCGATTCCGGGAGCCCAAATGGCGATGTCGGCCAGATCGATAACAAGACCTTGTGCAAAGAGATCTTGATCAATCATTTGTTGAATGGCAGGAAAAATAAGGTTGCACGATGCACCATTTCCACAAGGCTTACCAGAAGAAAAGCCCAGTTGAGTATCATTGATTTCCCCGCAGGTACTTAAAATTAAGTTCCGGATGGCAGAAAAATCTTTTTGAGAAGCTGCAGCGAGGAGAGTATGGAAGAAAGAGGAGATAAGCGCATCGGCCTTTTTGGCCCATACATCTCCATCAAGTGCAGCTAAATGAACCCGATAAGGGTCAATGAAAAGGCGGTTATCTTTGCCAATACGAATATCGGCAAAATCTAGGAACTGATGCTCGTGGACTTCAATCCCCTGCTGGAACGTAAAATTTTTCATAAAAATTTCCTCCTTTCAAAGAAGGGACTTGCGCCAGCAGGGAAATATGGTATAATAAATAATATCTATATCCCTCCTGATGACTGGTTTGAGTGGCGGTTAGTCGAGAGGAGTTAGAGTAAGCCCGCATGCATTCCAGTGCAGTGTGGGTGTCTTTACCCCTAGTCGAGTTGGTGAGCAGCGATACAGCCCACCGATGAAATGAGAGATCTTGATGGCAATCAAGGTCTCTTTTTTTCATCCTACGGTCATTATAACGTATAACTCGAGAATAGTCAATATGTTATTTGGATTTTTTGCAACGATTTCGAAAAAATGAACGTTAACAATGCTGAAATGAGACTTGAAGCGCCTGGATAGAAATAAAAAATCCCCAAAGCTGGATTTAACAACTTTGGGGACGGAAAAGGATTAATAGAAAGAGGGAATGCTGCCGAAAGCATTACTGAGATATTTTTCAGCGATGTTATCAGTCGTACGAGTGCCTGGGTACTCACTGATTCGCTTCATAGAACTACAACCATGAGAATCTTTACTGATTACCCATACTTGATCTCGGCGCACGGAATTCTCTGCTAGAGCTAACGCATGAGTAGTGCAGATCAGTTGTGCATTCATTGGATTCGTTTGAGGAGAATTAAACAGGCCTAAAATAAGTTTTAGCATTGTTGGATGCAAACCGTTTTCAAGTTCGTCAATAATCACAGGGCTTCCAGAATCGAGAGCTTGAAAGATTATAGGAAGTATGCCTAGAATTTTGATGGTGCCACTGGATTCGTATTTGAGGAATGGCAAATGAATTTGGTCAACGATAGAATCTTTATCGTAAACGGAGTGTTTTGACTGAACATTAACACGAACATTTTTGACAATTAATTCACGACCCTCTAAATCGTTGATCTCCAGCGGAAGTTTCCGTGTATCGACTTTTTCTTCTGTAAACTCAACAGATAAATCATTTAAAGTTGGGTCTACATCTCGAAGGAAATTTAAGCACTTTTGCCGTATATTTTCATTGAAGTTATCTGGGGATATATTCCGCAAGCCGTTGAGACTTGCCATATTCACAACGGAGATGCTATTAATCGCATCGACAAGTTTAGATGCGAAAGGATTATTAAGAAACGCTGCCATAGACAGGCAGAGGGCGCGCTCCTTTACAACCGATATGTTGGGAGTGAACGAAGATAGTTCGGATTTTAACTGTATGGAGTTAAAATTGGGAGAAGTTCTATTAAGAATAACTGTTGTTCTCATTTTCTTTTTACTTAGAACTTCAGAAATGACAACACCATTTTTTATGGAGAAAGAATAGGTATAGGTGGTGCCATCCATTAATATCTCAATCATATAATCTGATGGCACATCTTTAGAGGATGCCTCAAAAAGGAAATGTCGATCCAAATCTCCTGTGGTTATTTTGAGTGGACTAAGTTCCAATAGTTGCGGATTATTAGCAGAGAGGAGAGGAGATATACTTATTAGACTTTGAATCTGAAGGATAGCTTTACAAAAATTAGATTTGCCAGAGCCGTTTGCACCGAAAATATAAGAAATACGATTGAAAGTAAGATCTCCTTCGGAAAAAGTGTTGTTCCAGAATTCTTTTTTTGAAGTATCTGTATCAGTCGTAAAGTAGACCCCATCTTTGAATGGCCCGAAATTTTTAACGCCCAAAGCGCGCAATACGATACCTGACATAAAACATCCCCCATTCTCTTATGCAAGAACAGTATAACATGACGGTAGGAAACTGTCAACCTTATTTGGCGAATTTGCAAAAACGTTGCAAAAAGTGCGCATTAGAAATGCAAGGATGATGCTTAGTCATCTAGCCTACCGTGGTCACAACCCAGCGACAGATAACGCTCCATCTCCCCTCTCAGCACCATCTGTGCGTACTCCAAGGGCTTGTTGTAGAGCAGCCAGTCCAGCTCCGCCCGCTGTGCCGGGGTGTTGCCGTGCTCATCCTCCACAGCGATGCAGTCGATGGCAAGAGTGGTGCCATCCTCGAACCGGGCTTCCACCCGGTTGGTGTCCATATTGTAGCGGCAGGAAAGCAGTTTGTTCATGGTGAACCTCATTTCTATATCAAATGGTGTCTGTTCGGATGTCCTAAACCCTGCCATAAAACCGATGTGTCATGTAAGATTGTTGTTTGGATAAAACTGGAAGATTTTGCACAATAAATACCGTTGAAATCCAGCTTTTGGGGCTGTGCGAAACAGCCTGTTTTGCCGGGCTGATTTTGGCTCTGCACACTTTTGCACATTTTCTGCACATCGCAAGGATGGATAACAGGTGCAAAGGCGTGCAAGCAATGCAAAGGATGCAACAGAATAACAACGGAAAAATAACTGTGATTCGATCAAAACGACGATTTGACGTTGAATGATGAAATGGACAAAATGTGCCATTCGGTTCCTACGAATCAGTAGGCCGGGGGTTCGAGTCCCTTCCATCGCACCAGAAAATGCCGTGAAATCGAAAGATTTCATGGC